>UEXW01000001.1_pt1 | contig 63780 bp, 50 predicted proteins | sample 4301151 | NCBI WGS metagenome assembly UEXW01 (sample SAMEA4773176, study PRJEB27434) | metagenome | biome: 2259; feature: agricultural soil; material: soil | place: USA | collected 2014-09 | depth 0.25 m | reverse complement strand
GTGGTTGAAACGATCCGCCTCGAAAGCGGACATACCTTAACGGGTATCGTGGGTTCAAATCCCACCCTCTCCGCCATTACCTTCGTTATTCAGCCCTTTGCGAGGCGCTGATACCTGCTCCTGATACCAGATCAGAATTGGACCGGCAACGGCCAGCCGCGAATTCATCCTCACCAAGCGAATCGAAACTGCGCGGGCTTGTGTTATTGCTCTGTCGTGTTGTCGTCAAAGGGCAGGGTGACGCCCGATGTTGTGCTGATCGGCGGCGCTGACGAACGGCATCTAGAGGGCGCGTACTACATCGAACGGCGACGGGTCAAAGCGTCGTGAATGACAACGTGTTGCGTCGCGAAGCCAGTCGAGAGGCCAGTTAGGGTCGGGCATGCTTCTTGCCGAACTCCGGAACAAGACTCAGCCTAGCTGAACCCCTTAGCTCGTTCAGGCCATGGCCTTTAGACGCGCCCCTGTGGCACCATCCACCGATGGGTCAACGGCGAAAAATACTAGTTGTACCGAACACTCCGGAGACCATGTGCCTTTGGTTGAGCGACTTCAGCGATGAGGAGTTGCGGACCGTTCTACGCAAGCTCCTGGACGTCGGCTACGTCGAGTTGATCCTGAGAGACAGCGAACGAGGCTTTCGGCTGACAAACTTTGGACGAATGGGGCTAGATGTTGAATCGGCGGAAGTCCTGAGTAATTGATCTGGCCAGGCCTCGACCTTGAGCAAGATCACCGCGCTGAAACGTCCCTCCTAAAAGATTCTCAGATGGCTGTGGATGACCAGGTTTCTTCGCCGAGCAATGCGAAGTGCAATCGGTGCGCGCACTTGGGTATCCCCTCGAGCCTGAGCGATCTTGTACTCCTGAAGGCGCCTCGGCTCTAGCGGAGAATTCCAGAACTGCCTTCGTTCGGACTTACACTCTCGCGCTGCCTCGTGCAAGATGGACGACCAAGCTCACCACGAAGAGTGCCAAGAAGAGAAAGAACAGGATCTTGGCAATACCCGCAGCAGCGAATGCTATGCCGCCAAATCCCAGAAAAGCCGCGCTTAGCGCAATCAGCAGGAACACCAAAGCGTAATACAGCATGTGTCCTCCCCGCCTCCCAGGTCGGTCGCGTAGGCAGGTGACAGATTACGAGTGCGGATTGTGGCGCGCCATACTGCAAAGGCGGCACGTCGCGAAGGTACTATCTGTATGATGGGTCGGGTAGGGTCATTTCCGACTGCCGAATAAGTGCTATGGGCGGGCTTATCCCGGTCTGTCAGCAGTCGTGCCTCGGCGGTAGAATTCACAGGCGAGACGTGCCGGGGACAATCTCTCGATCGCAAGGATTTCGAAGAGGACATGTGTGATGAAAAGACGCGCTCTGTTGGTCCTGTCCATCCTGGGAACGAGTGCGCTTGTAGGGCTCGCGTGGCAACATTGCGGACCAGATCCGGTTTCGGAACTCACTGCCGCAGGCCAAACATTTCTCTCATCCCTCCGACAGGAGCAGCGCACGCAGGCGACAATACCTTTTGATGACCAGGAGCGCCTGAACTGGCACTACATACCGCGAGAGAGAAAAGGTGTGCCCTTCAAGATTCTCACGCCTGCGCAGCGCAAGGCAGCCGATTTGCTGCTGGAAAGTAGCTTGAGTGATGAGGGTCTGCGCAAGGCCCGTGCGATCCGGCAGCTCGAAGACGTCCTTCGTGCCGAAGGCGGTGGGTCGATACGCGATCCCGAACTGTATTACGTCTCCATTTTTGGGACACCTGCCGACCAATCGGAATGGGGTTGGCGGATGGAGGGCCATCATCTTTCTCTTAATTTCACTTTACGGAACAATCATGTGGTGAGCACGACGCCATTTTTCTTCGGCGCGAACCCAGCAACTGTCCGAGAGGGTCCACAAAAGGGAACACGCGTACTCGCCGCGGAAGAGGAGATGGGGCGCGCGTTGCTGAAAACATTCACGGGGACGTTGCGCCAGAAGGTTTTGATCAACGTGTCTGCTCCCGCAGATATCGTTACGGGTGCTTCCCGGAAGGCGCAGCCGGGAGCGCCGGTCGGCGTTCCTTTGCGTGAGATGATGCAGGGACAAAAGAAAATGTTGACAGACCTGATCGAGCTCTACGCGCACCGATTGCGGAAGGAACTAGCCGACGACGAGCTCGCGAAACTGCGAGCTGCGGGGCTCGACAACGTCTACTTCGCATGGGCCGGCGGCGGTGAGCCCGGCCAGCCGCATTACTACCGCATCCAGGGCCCCACATTCCTAGTCGAGTACGACAACACACAAGACAACGCGAATCACATTCATACTGTCTGGCGCGACTTCGATCATGATTTCGGTCTGGATCCGCTCCGCGCGCATTACTTGACCAGCCCACACCATCGACACCTGGCGCGCTGAATCACTCGCCGCCCTGTGCCACTCCGCACAGGGCCGATCGTTGGACACCGAAATGAGAAGTCTCTTTCGACCCTTTCTAGCATCCAAGTTCTGGAAGATGACCTTTGCCGCGATGAATTGCTTCTTTTCTCCTCGTTTTGTAGTCTTTTTGATCTGGGCCACGTGGCTCATGTTGCCGACGGCGGCCTCATCCCAAGGCAAGGCTGACGAGCACGCAACGCTGTCGTTAGTTTCCGAGCGGGATGCGCTGGTAGGTGGCAAACAACTCTGGATCGGCATCCGGTTTGACCTTCAGGACGGCTGGCATACCTATTGGACGAATCCTGGTGATTCGGGTGAACCTCCGCGGATCGAATGGCAGTTGCCGGCCGGATCTCAAGTAAGCGACATTCAGTGGCCCCACCCTAAGCGTCTGCCCCTGGCCTCCCTCGTTGACTATGGCTACGAGGATCAAGTGTTGCTGATGACCGCTGTTCGGCCGCCTGAGGGGTTAAAGGAGGGAGAATCGACGAAAATTGCTGCGCAAGTGCACTATTTGGTGTGTCACGACGTCTGCATTCCCGGACAGAAACGCCTGGAATTGTCGTTGCCCGTAAGGACCAATGCCGCATTTTCACCGGCGCGGCCTTTGTTCGACGCCGCCCGGCGGAAACTGGCCCGTCCGATGCCCCGGAACTGGAACATTTCGGCCACTTCGACGGCAGACGAGTTTGTCGTGAATCTAAAGACCGACAAATTGGCAAAACCGGTTCAATTTTTTCCGCTGCACCCTGAGCAAATCGAGAATGCCGCCGCGCAAGATTCGACTGAAGTTCCCGGGGGGCTTCGTCTGCACCTCAAAAAGTCGGAGCATCTCCTGAAACCGATTGCGCACCTGGAAGGAGTCATCGTCCTTGCTTCCGGCGACGCATACCAGGTGCGTATTCCGGTCGCACAACCCCGGAACTCTCATACCCAATCGAACAACTAAAGGAGGTACCTATGAAGCAGAACCGCTGGTGGAATCTCGTGGCCGTGTTCTTGTTGATTTCTTCATGCTATGCAGTGAAGGTGGGTGACTCTGCGCCCGACTTCCAGGCGATCGACAGCAATGGTCAGACGCACAAGCTCTCCCAGTACCACGGCAAATTTGTGGTACTCGAATGGCACAACAACGGTTGCCCGTATACGCAGAAACACTACGAGAGTGGAAACATGCAGCACCTGCAGAAGGAATGGACGAACAAAGGAGTTGTTTGGCTTACGGTGATCTCTTCTGCCCCGGGCGAACAGGGGTATGTCACTGCCCAGCAGGAAAATGATTACATGAGCAAGATGAAGGCGTCGCCAACGGCTGCGTTGTTGGATCCCAAGGGCGATGTGGGAAAACTTTATTCTGCCAAGACCACGCCCCATATGTTTGTCGTGAATCCTGCTGGAGTGCTGATCTACGACGGGGCCATCGACAGCAAACCAACCACAGAACAGGCTGACATCCAGACTGCAAAGAACTACGTATCGCAAGCCTTGCAGGAATCGTTGGCCGGCAAGCCAGTGAGCATGCCCACGAGCCGCCCTTACGGATGTTCTGTCAAGTACGCCCACTGAGCTAGGGTATATGGGAACACCGCAGGCGCTTCGTGTACGCCTGTGCGAATCGTAAAACAGCAACCAGCACATTCGAAATCAAAGCCTCCGTCGATGCGCCACAGCTGGCCCGCTGAGTTATAGAATTTGCCGAAATTCGGCGAGTCTGCGTACTGCTACACGTTACGGGGATTGACGTTGAGCACCGTCCAACGCGCCCAAAACTGGAAGCGGAGGCGGGGATGTCCGACTCGTGACGGACGCGCAACTGAGCGAGACTGTGGTGGCCCCTGCCCCTGCGCACCGCATGGAAGCTCTGGCTAGAAAAGAATATAAAGGCGAACAGGACGAAGAGAAATAGAAAAGCTTCGCGAAGTTACCCTTCTGTTCCTTCCGCCACTTCGCCCAGCGTGCCCTCTGAGCTGCAGCAATGTTGGTCAGTTGTGCGGAGCCGTCTTCTGCGCTTTCACCGCGACCTTCTTGCGCGCTCTCACCAACTCGGGGCGCTGATCGCCGACTGACACCTCTACCAACTCCTGAAAATAGCGGTTTGCCACGCTTGCCGCACCGGCGCCTTCCGCGGCGGTCGCGGCTCCGTACAACGCGTTGAACCGCTTGGGCGCAACTTTGAGCACGGATTCGAATGCCGCCAAAGCCTCTTGCGGATGCTTCTGCAGCAGCAGCAATTGACCAAGCATCTCGCGGGCCGGAGTAATTGCACCGGGGGTTACGGCATACTTATCCATACTCTCTTCCAGGTCTGCGGCAGCCGTTATGCGGGTCGCGGCCTGATTTTCTTTCCCGGATTGCTGCAGCATCCATGCCTCGACCTCCAACCGCTGGACCTCCACCTGCTGCGACCAATAAGAGTTGTTCTCCTTCGCCAGGCCATCCCGCAAATTCGCTAGCGCCTGCTGCGCTTCGGCGGAGCGTTTCAGATTCCCCGATCGTGCGCTGCCTACTCCGATCGCCATCCAACTCAGCGACTGTGTCCATGGCGCCCCATCTTTCCGGACCTGGAGAGCACTAGCTTCCTCCCACTTGCCCAACTCCAGCGCGCAGCGAGCCGGAATCGCCGCCAAGGCATAGTCTCCGATTTGGGAAAGCCCAGTGGCAGGCGGCAACCCGTTCATTTCCGCCAGCACTCCTTGTGCCTCTCGCACACGTCCGCTCTGCAGATAGGCGTACGCCAGGTAATCCATGGCGTGCAGGCGCTGATCGCGCGCTTCGCCATTCTTGGAAGCCGGCTCGGCGAGAGCCGCCAGGGCCTCCGAGCGCTGGTTGGATTGCACAGACTCCTCCCAAGATCCCACGCGCGTAAAAATGTGCGATGGCATGTGATTGGCGTGCGCTGAAGCGGGCGCGATCTTGGCATAGGCCCGCGCCGCCTTCAGGCCCTGCTGCGCCAGAGGCGGAACGTCGTAGCAGTGGATCAGGTAGTGCGCCACTCCAGGATGGTTGGGCAGCTTCTCGAAGATGGGTTCCAGGATCTCGCCACACTTGCGCTGGTTGGCAAACGTTTGGTCCGACTTAGGAGCTGTTATATCGAGCGTCAGCGCGTGGAAGATGGCGGCCTCGATATCGTCGGAATAGGCCGTCTGCAACGCTGCCATCTTCTGCTCGAAGGCGACGCCGTGCGCATACGCGTCTTTGTTGTCATCGCGGTAAGCTTCCGCCAATGCGTCGATGTAAGCGCTTTCCCGCGCGGTCGTTTTGGCGTTGGCCGTAGCGAATTCCTTCGCCTTACGGACTGCCTCACGGCCAGCAGCGGTGTCTCCGTTCTCCCACAACCCGTGATAATGCGACATGGCCACACCCCACTGCGCCATCGCGCATGTCGGATCTTTGGCGGAGACAGCTTCGAACGCGCTGCGTGCTTCCCCGTATTGGAAGGAATGCAGCAGCGCGACTGAGCGATTGAAGCTGGTTTCGACATCCTTCGAACAGGAGGTTGGGAAATGGACCGATCCCACTTCCCTTTCGGTAAGTTCATGGTGATGGCTCTGGTCATCAGACCAGGCACCGGAAATCAGTAGCGTGCAGGAGAAAAGCACGGCCCCAAGCCGTCGCATAGCCCTCCCAAGGGTTTCGAATGATGTTACAACCGCACTCCCACAAAACAAAAGCCCCGCGGATGCGAGGCATGGTTAACAGTGCTCATTAGCCAAAGGACGACCTAGACGCAGCTAATCCCGGCTGCGTATTTTCTGCAGCAGGCGCAACATCTCCAGGTAGAGCCAGATCAGCGTCACCATCAGTCCGAAGGCTGCATACCACTCCATGTACTTGGGCGCGCCGGCCTGGGCGCCGCGCTCGATGAAGTCAAAATCAAGCACCAGGTTCAGCGCTGCCACGATCACGATGACTACGCTGATGCCAATTCCCAATGGGCTCGCGCCGGCGAGCGACGGGAACAATCGCACGCCGAAGAATCCCAGGATCATGCTGACGAAATAAAACAGGGCGATGGCCCCGGTCGCCGCAACTACGCCCAGACGGAACTTGTCTGTCACGCGGATGATCCCTGAGCGATACACCAGCAGCAGGACCACAAGAGTCCCAAAGGTTAAGGCGACGGCCTGAATCGGAACTCCCGGGAAGCGCAACTCCGCCATGGCCGAGACGCCGCCCAGCACCAAGCCTTCCAGCAAGGCATAGATTGGAGCCGCAATAGGCGACCAGGCATGCTTGAAGATGGTCACCAGCGCGACGATGAATCCACCGATCGCTCCCAGAGCCACGAGCGGACCGACCGAGGAGAGCGCGGTCTCCGGATCCGCGGCATTGAGAAAACGACTCCAGGTCCAAGCCGCCGTCGCGACCGTGCAAATGAGCAGGATGCCCGTCTTGTTGACGGCTCCCGAAACCGTCATTCGCTCACCGATCACCAAGCCTTCCGATTCAAATGCGGACGGCTTCAATGCGGGATTGGAAGTCCGAAATAGCGCCACCAAGTACCTCCTTCGCGAACCCTTACCTCTACATTATGACGTGCGCGCTGAGAATTGTCACAGCACGCATGGGGAAACAAAAGGCACCGACGATGCGGTGCCCCTCGATCTGTTTTCCCGGGAATTTATGCTCTCATCTTCTCGCAGAACTTCTTCTCAAACTTCCGCAACTTGGGAGCAATGACAAACTGGCAGTAAGGCTGGGTTGCATTGTTGTCGTAGTAGAGCTGGTGATATTCCTCGGCAGGATAGAACTTAGCGGCCGGCTCGACGCTGGTCACAATCGGTTCCGGGAATGCCTTAGCGGCGTTGAGCTCAGCGATGGTTTCTTCCACCTGCTGCTCCTGCTCTTCGGTGGTGTAGTAGATTACCGAGCGGTACTGCTCTCCGACATCATTGCCCTGCCGGTTCAGGGTCGTGGGATCGTGAACGGAGAAAAAGACCTCCAGCAGATCTCGATAGCTGATCTGGCTGGGGTCAAACGTTACCTGCACGACTTCCACGTGGCCGCTGTCGCCGTTGCACACCTGGCGATACGACGGGTTGTCGACGTGACCACCCATGTATCCCGAAACCGCCGACTTCACGCCGGTCAGCCGATTGAATACGGCTTCTATGCACCAGAAACAGCCTCCGCCAAATACCGCGACTTGTTCGTTTTCCATGAGAATTGGATGTTTCAACCGCTCGAAAGTTCCGTGACGTATCAGGAGTCCCTATCCCTGGTCGCTTTCTGTCCGATGGGCTGCGGAGTTCCCTCCGCACCTTTATTGCACTTCGACGGACACGACCTGTCCTTCGCCTGGACTGGTCTCCACGTAATTCACGGCGAGTTTCTGGTTCGTCCAGGCACAGGAGAACGCATCCGCTCCGATCACGATGACGTGGCGCGTGTCGGGAACGTGCAGTTTCAGCGTCCGGGCTCCAGCCGTGAGGATCAGGGTCGCTCCCGGAGACGTGGAACAATCTACGCAAACCACCTTTCCTTTCACAAAGCGCGGAGGCACGGAAGCAACCGGCGTCTTCATCTCTTCTTTGACGATGGGTTTCACGCTCGCTTGCATGGGCACTTCTGGCGAGGCCTGGTCCACGGTGGCGGCTTTTGCCTCTTTGAGCGCCACCGTGCCGTTCTCCGGCGAACCTGCCCGCGACTCCTCCTTTTTCTCGACGCGCACCATGCCGCTCATCACTGTGCCGTTCCCTGACGAGAGCGCAGTTTTCATCTCCTGCGCCGGCTCCATCATTCCCCCCGCCTGTGCCGCCAGAGATGAGTTCCGCGACTTCTGCAAAGACCGGAACAGCGCGATCGCTGCGTCTGGGTTGCGGTTGTTCAGGTACATCTGAGCCAGGTTGTAGATGTACCCCTCATTGCGCGGACTCATCACAATCGCCTTGCGCATGCTCTGCAGTCCCTTGGCTGGATCTCCCCCATAAGCATAGGCGAAGGCCAATAGGGAGTAGGCGTCCGCATAGTTGGGATCCAGCGCGATGGAGGTCTCCAGTTCCTTGGTCATGATCGGAATGTTCGCGGCATTGCCCAAGGTTCGCTCTCGAGACATCAGCAGCGCAGCGTAGTAGTGCACCCGCGGATCCTTGGAGTCACCCTCCAACGCCTGCTGAAAATATTTTCCCGCCTCTTCGAAGTTCTGTTTGAGCAGGTAGGCATAGCCCAGTCCGCGCAAGGCCGAAGAATTCCTCGCATCGGTCTTAAGGATGGCCTGGTACTCTTCCATCGCCTTTTGCCCGTAGTCGGGCGAGTGCAGGTGCACCTCCGCGAGTACAGCGCTGCTATCGGCAGCGCTCAACGTATTGGTGACATAGTTGGTGGTCACGATCCCGCCAGGGGTGGGCAACTGGTAATACTTGAATCTTCCCTCACTCACGTAGTTCCGCAGAGTCTTGTCGAACTGCGACGCGCTCATTCCAAAGGCTTGCTGGATCGCATCCTCCACTGGCACTTTCTTATCGTCTACCAGTTCAAAGTAGGTGGATAGTTTGGGAATCAGATTGTTGTCATAGAGGTAGTGCACGACCATCGCCGACTGCGCATAGAATCCAGTTCGACGATCTCCGCTTTCGTTGTAGGTGCGGGAATTTTGCTGGACCCGGAGCAAATCGGCGGTCTTCACCAGCCCGGTCTGCTGGAGGATGCGGTAGGTGTCTTCCGGAATCTTCCCGACTCGCGCCTGCTTTCCGTCCACTTCGATGCTGGCAAAGTACTCGGCAAACCCCTCTTCGAACCACGGATCCATGGGTTCGGAAAGATTGCCGTCCATCAATTGGTGGGCGTATTCGTGAAACACAACCGCCCACGGGTTCTCCACCGAGAGGTCGAGCAGAATGAAGCTGCGGTCAGTGTTGCCCAAGAACAGCCCGGCCACTTCTGTGGGCTTGCCATTCCAAAGAGGCGCAAACTGGCGCAACTCTTTGGTATTGCGGAAAGCCACGATCTGTAGCGGCACCGGCAGGTTCACATTGGACTGAACCAAAAGGGCGCCAAACACCGCCCGCATCTGCTCAAAGCGAACGGCCACCTCACGCCCTCGCTTCTCGCCGCCATCGGTGACCACCGAGAAATGCGGAGATTTGACCTCCACCCACTGGTTCTCTCCTGCAACCACGGACCCCGCCGATAGCAGCAATACGACCCAGCCTCCGATCAGAGTAACTAAGTGACGCCTCATCTTCTTACCCGTCGAGGGCGCTATCGTACAACAGGTCTGTTCGTTTGGAAGTGATTTCGCAGAGAAAATACGTTCATGGGCCGCCCGCGCTAGTAGGTCAGTCCATCCCCCACACCTTCGGTTCTCTGCTATAAAATGCCCCTGCCGCAAATCCTTGCATTCTTCTGGAGATCACCCATGATCCAGCTGAAAGTCAATGGTGTGGAACGTTCCTTTGACGGCGAGCCCGACATGCCGTTGCTCTGGTACCTGCGTGACATCCTCGGACTTACGGGCACCAAGTTCGGGTGCGGCATGGCGCTATGCGGTGCCTGCACGGTGCATCAGAACGGCAAGGCCGTTCGCTCCTGCATTACTACGATGCAACGGGCAGCCGGCAGCGAGATTCGCACCATTGAGGACATCGCGGCCCACGGCCTGCATCCCGTGCAAAAGGCCTGGATGGAAGTGAGCGTCCCACAATGCGGTTATTGCCAGTCGGGACAGATCATGCAGGCCGTCTCCCTGCTGAAGGAAAAGCAAAAGCCGACTGACCAAGATATCGATAACGGTATGTCAGGGAACATCTGCCGCTGTGGGACTTATCAACGCATTCGAGCGGCCATCAAGGCTGCGGCGGGAGAGCGCGCATGAACTCTATCACCAACGTCAGTCGCCGCAGTTTTCTGCAAGGTGCGTTGTCCGCCGGAGCCCTGGTTCTGGGCGTGCGATTTGTTCCGAAATCGGTCTGGGCTGTGGACGCTCCCGCCCCTTCGCGTGCCGACCAATCGGTGCTTCATCCCAGCGTGTATCTAGGCATTGACACCGACGGAACGGTCTACGTTATTGCCCACCGTTCAGAGATGGGCACCACCAGCCGCACTTCTCTGCCGCTGGTACTAGCAGAGGAACTGGATGCCGATTGGAGTCGGGTCAAAGTGCAGCAGGCGATCGGCGACACGCGTTACGGCTCTCAAGACACCGACGGTTCGCACTCGATTCGCGATTTCTACGATCCCATGCGGGAGGCCGGCGCAACAGCCCGGCTGATGCTGATCCGCGCAGCCGCCCAGCAGTGGGGACTGCCTGAAGGAGAGTGTGCGACCGAACCACACTTCGTCGTTCACAAAGCCAGCGGCAAGAAAGCAGGCTATGGAGAGCTGGCCAACGCTGCATCCAAGCTCCCTGTGCCCAAAGAGGAAGACCTTAAGTTCAAGCCGCAGTCGGCCTGGCGGTACGTCGGCAAAGGACAGAGTAGTTGCGATCTGGAGGATATCTGCACCGGCAAAGCGGAGTTCGGCATGGATGTACGCATGGAAGACATGGTCTATGCATCCATCGAGCACCCACCAGTTTTGGGCGGGAAGTTGAAGTCCTACGACGAGAAAGCTCCCTTGCAGGTGAAGGGCGTTCGCCAGACGATTGCGATTGACACCTTCACACCGCCGCACCACTTCCAGCCTCTAGGCGGGGTTGCCGTGATCGCAGACAACACATGGTCCGCGATGAAAGGCCGGCAGAAACTCAAGCCGGTGTGGGACAACGGTCCGCACGCTGTCTACAACTCCGAACAGTTCAAGAAGGAGTTGCAGGAGACGGCGCGCAAGCCGGCGAAGGCGGCCCGCAATCAGGGCGACGTAGACGCCGCGTTTGCGCAGGGTGGAAAGATTCTCGAAGCGGAATATTACGTTCCACATCTCGCGCATGCGTCGATGGAGCCCCCAGTTGCCTTGGCCGATTATCGCGACGGCAAAGTCACGATGTGGGCGTCGACGCAAAACCCGCAGGGCGTGCAGGAAGTGATCGCCGAGAAGCTGGGTATTCCAAAAGAGGCAGTCACCTGTCACGTTCCGCTGCTGGGCGGAGGATTCGGGCGCAAGTCGAAGCCGGACTTTGCAGCGGAAGCGGCGATCCTTTCGAAGACGGTGGGACGGCCCGTGAAGGTCGTGTGGAGCCGCGAAGATGACATTCGCTTCGACTACTACCACACCGTCTCGGCGATGTACTTGAAGGCCGCGCTGGGCAATAACGGGATGCCGACCGCCTGGTTGCAACGCTCGGTATTTCCCAGCATTGGCACAACGTTCAACGTCGAGGCGACTGCCGCTGGGGCGGGCGAACTGCAGCAGGGCTGGACGGACCTTCCCTTCGATATCCCTAACTTACGTGCTGAGAACGCGGGTGCCGCCGCGCACATCCGCATCGGATGGCTGCGTTCAGTGGCGAACATCTACCACGCCTTTGCTGCGCAATCCTTCGCCAACGAGTGCGCGCACGCAGCCGGCCGCGACTCCGTCGAATACCTGCTGGCTTTGGTTGGGCCGGCTCGCATTGTCGACATCAAGAAGTCGGCTCCGGAATATCCGAACTACGGCGGCTCGCTAGAGGCCTATCCGATCGATACCGCGCGTTATCGCCGCGTGATCGAACTGGCCGCGGAGAAATCCGGCTGGGGAAGGACGAAGTTGGGCAAGGGCCAGGGCATGGGGATTGCGGTTCACCGCAGCTTCCTGACCTATGTGGCCACGGTGGTTCAGGTCGAAGTGAACGATCAGGGCGAGTTGCGCATCCCCCGCGTCGACACGGCTGTTGATGCCGGGCTGGTGGTCAATCCGGAAGCTACCCGCAACCAGTTCGAAGGTGCGGCAGTCTTCGGCACCAGCTTGGCTCGCTTTGGCGAGATCACGGCAACGGACGGTGTCATCGATCAGTCGAACTTCGATACCTATCCGGTTGCGCGGATGAATGAGGCGCCCTACCACACCAACGTGCACATCGTTGAGAGCAGCGCGCCTCCGGCGGGTGTGGGAGAACCCGGCGTCCCGCCGTTTGCGCCCGCTCTGTGCAATGCGATCTTCGCGGCGACGGGAAAGCGCATCCGCGAGTTGCCGCTCTCGCGGGCCAAGTTGGCATAGGCGAGCAACAGCTCTTAACCGTTAAGGACGCAAAGCAGCGCTGCGAGCCTAGTGGTTGCAGCTTCTAGCTGCAAAGAACGCAGAGTAACTCTGCGAACGTGACACGGGGAAGTTGCCGTGTTTTCCGCGTGCTCTCGGTGATCTTTGCGGTCGAAAGCCGGCTTACCCGCGGAGCTCTTAAGCGCCTGGATCCAGTGCGCTCGCGAGTTTGCGAGTTATTTCTTCGCGTTCTTCGCGAAACCTCTGCGTGGCTCTGCGGTTAAGAACTTCCGGGCGCCGCTCTGCGGTTGTCCTTCGAGCGGCCTGTCTTCCTTGTTGCTGTTCTTGCGACACTGTCTTCCTCCGAACGCCGCGATCCATCATGGAATCGTTATGCCTTCTGCTCCAAACTGAGCTCCGGAACTTCCTCGTGCTGCCGCGAGCCCAATGGCAGAATCATCGGGACCCGGCGCCGGTACTCGGCATACTCGCCGTGCATCTTGATCAGGTCTCGCTCCTCAAACTGGATCGCGACCAGAATGTATCCTGTGGTAGCCAGCGCGAACACCAGATGCGTAACCGTCATAACCGGCGCTGACCAAAATACAATGAACCAGCCCAGGTACAGCGGGTGCCGGATGTAGCGATAAGGCCCGGGAGTGCGGAAACCGAGCGGTGCGTACGGCCGGTCAATCAGCCTGAGCCAGACTTGTCGCAATCCAAAGAGATCGAAATGATTGATGAGCAGCGTCGAGACAAAAACCGTCAACCACCCGAAGCCGTACGCCACTTGCAACAACCATCGAGCGCCACCGTTCTCTATATTCCAGATAACTGCACCCATCGGCTCCCACTTCCAAAACAGCAAAAGCAGCGCTGCGCAGCTGAATAGGACATACGTACTGCGTTCGACCGAAGCCGGCACGACGCGCGTCCATGCCCGCTTGAACCACTGGCGTGCCATAACGCTGTGCTGCACGGCGAACAGAGCAAGTAAGCGAAATATATGCGGGTGTGCGATGAGATCAACGTGCGTTCCGTACTGCGTTCCATCAAGGCACCCACGATTGTCTTTCACGGTGATCGGGATCGCGTAGCCCCTCTCGATGAGGGTCGGATACTGGCAGCGGAAATCCCAGGTGCCCGATTCGTTCCTTTGCCGAGCGCGAATCACCTGTTGCTGTGCGAGGAACCAGCCTGGAAGATCTTTCGAGAAGAGGTTACGTCATTTGTGAGGTGCAAAGCTGCGTGCGAAGACAGGGTTTAGAAGCAACGGACGCTAGGCGGAGGCTTTAATGTCGCGCACCTGAATCATGTTGCTGCTTTTGTCCAGATTGCCCGTCACCTGAACCTGCTTCCCTTCGAACCGCTGGGCCCGTTCCTGATCGTCGAGTTCGTAAGTGACATTGTCCGATGTGGTCAGAACATATTTCTCGCCCGACTTGACGATCATTCCGGTAAAAGTCTGCGCGGCAGGGTGTTTCTGCGTGCCGTACTGACCCTCGACCGGGTGCGGCGCCTGTTGCTGCGTCCACGCGATCAGTTCTTTGCTGGGGACGCTGGGAAGCTTGGGCTTTTGCGCCGTCTGCGACACTCCAAACTGCCCCAAAACCAAGACCAGCGTCAGCAGCGAAAGCTGTCGTTTCATGGCCTACCTCCATCACCGCCGACCCAATGCTGTCGACCCGAGCGGTTACCAGCCTTCGATGCAACGGGCCTGCCAGGTGCGAGACCCTGATTTTTCTGGAGTATGCAACGACCTTCGCGCCCCGCGGGCCTGGGCCCTAGGAAAATTCGACGAGTCTGCCACCGCGAAAATACCCAGCTGTTCTACATAAAACACTGTATGGACGCATCCAGCAGGGTGCTAAAAAATCGGGCCACTCAAAATAACGGTTCTGCCCTTTGCTCATTGAAGAACCGTGCGGGAAGCGTTCACTCAGGGGTGACGCGACCCAAGCCCACGGCCTCGAAACGTGGGCTTTTCTGTCTGTGGAGCGAAGGGCCTCCTTGCCATCCCATAACCAAGCCTTCCCTAAAGCTTCCACCGTGGCCGCCGATGTCATCACCAGAGGTTTCGTCTGCCCCGAAGGGCTCGGCAACCCACACCATGGCGATCATCATTCCGGATACCTGGAGTGCGAACGGGAAGCTGCTCGCCGTGCTGGCGTTGGTGGCGCTCGCACAACAGGTGTGGATCTACCTGGCACACCGCCGCAAGCGGGAAGAACTGTTTCGCATCATTACCGAAAACGCCGCGGACATGATCGCGCTCGTCAACGTGAAGGGCCGCCGCTTGTATAACAGCCCCGCCTATTACAAGTACTGGGCTACTCGCCCGCTGAGTTGGCGCAAACACCGGTATTTGAGCAGATCCACCCCGACGATCGCTTCAAAGTTCTCGAAGCAGCCTGCGAAGCCCGCGTCACCGGAATCGGCAAAAGCCTGCAATATCGCCTGCGCCATAAGAATGGCACCTGGCGGATTCTCGAATCCACCGCCAGCACCATCCGCAACGACAAGGCAGAAGTCGAGAAGCTGGTAATCGTGAATCGCGACATCACGGAGCGCAAGCAGGTGGAAGATCAACTGGCCCACAACGCCCTGCACGACGCGATGACCGGCCTGCCCAATCGCCGTCTCTTTCTCGATCGCTTGCAGCGCTGCTTTTCGGAAGCGCAACGCGATCGTGCATTCCGCCATGCCGTGCTCTTGCTCGATCTGGGCGGCTTCAAAGCCTTCAATGACACCATGGGCACGGGGGCGGGCGACCAAGTGATCCTTGAAATCACGCGTCGTCTGGAGAGCTGCCAACAGCCTGACGACGCAGGTTTGCCTGCTGGAGCCAAGGGTTCCGCGGGCGCGATACTGGTCTCCCGCCTGGGTGGTGACGAATTTGGAATCCTGATGGAAAGGGCCTATGAGCCGAGCGATGCTATGCGGCTGGCAAATCGCGTCCAGACTGAACTAACCGCGCCCTTGTCGGTGAAGGGGAGGGAAGTATCCATCACTGCCAGCATTGGCATCGCGCTCAGCAGCACCGTGCAGGAGCATACCGAAGATCTGCTGCGCGACAGGGAAGGTGCCATGCGGCGAGCCAGGGCCATGGGCGGCTCACGGTCCGAACTTTTCGATACGGCGCTGCACATGCGTGCCGTCAACCGGTTGAAGCTTGAGGCCGAACTGCGCGCCGCACTCGATCAACACCAGTTCAAGATTCTCTACCAACCCATCCAGCAGCTGGAAGCTCGCAGGGTCGTGGGCCCTGAAGCTCTGGTGCGCTGGCAGCATCCGGAACAGGGGCTGATTTCTCCCTACAAGTTCATGGAAGCTGCGGAGGATACCGGACTGATCGTGCTGATCGACAAGTGGGTCATCTGGCAAGCGTGCCAGGAGATGTATCAGTGGCAGAGCCGTTATCCGCTCATGAAGCGGCTGGCGGTGGCGGTCAACATCTCAGGACGCCACCTTATGAATCCGCACCTTGTTCCCGAGATCAAAGCGTGTCTTCGGAACACGGGCATCGAGCCCGCAGGCCTGCAACTGGAGGTCAGCGAGACGATTGCGGCAGCGAATCCGGAAATCACCGGGGCGGTGCTGAGGCAGTTGAGCCGCCTCGAAGTGGGCACATCCATCGACGATTTCGGGACGGGACGCCTGCGGCTCATGGATCTGCGCCGCTTCCCTGCCGACACGCTCAACATCGACCGCTCGCTGGTGAACAATCTACTCTCGGATCGGGTGAGCCACGACGCGGTGGACTTGATTCTCACACTTGCGCACAAGCTCAACAAGAAGGTGGTGGCGGAAGGCGTAGAAAAGGCCGCGCAGGTCGAGCATGTCAGGGCCTTGGGATGCAAGTTGGGGCAGGGATATTTCTTTTCCCAACCGCTCCAAGCTGCTCAGGCGGATGAACTGATTCGCGAGCAAAGCCTGGTATCCCGCACGATGGGAGCAGGCGCAGAGAAGAGTTGAGGGAGTTGGGCCACAGGAAGCAGTTTCTCTCCGCTTCTGTCTGAATGAAAAGAGAATGGACTTCGGAACACTTTCGCGTTCACTTGCTCCACTGGGAGTCCAGAAACAGGTACCGCTCCCGCATATCATCCTTGTGCGCCTCCGGCGACGCACTCAAGTACATCGTCGGCCATCCGCCTCCGGATTCATAGGACGGCCACTTGGGTAGGTCGGGACCATTCGGATCTCCGGTGCGGGCGAAATTAGTCCAGTACTTTTGCATTTGCTCGCTGAGCTTGCGATCCTCTGGACGCCACGGGCGCGCCTTCGAATCGAGCATGCCGAACACATATTCAATTTCTCCGGAGTGGTTCGCAACCGCCGGCCCGGGCTCCTTCGGATCCGGCGGAAGAGCGAGATCGAAGCGATAGCGATACCCGTTCTGTTTGCCATTCGCCTTTTGCATCTCCAGCCATTTCCAGGTTGAATATGCAATGAAGCGGTCGCCTTCGAAATCTTCCATACTCCGATAAGCCTGTTCGTCATTGTCCGCCGAATAGAGTCGCAAGAATTCCGTGGCCCTCTCGCCGAACTCCTTTTCCGCCCTCTCTTTCAGAGTTACTACCGTCGGCTTGGTTGAGTTCACTTCAAAACTGCCCTCGTCGCGATTCCAACCTGCCAGCAGCGGCACGTCATTTTGCTTACCGGCCGCGAAGATGGCAGGCACGCTTTCCGGCAAGAAGTATCCATCGACATCCGGCCCGAAACTGAAGGCGTCGCGTCCCTCTGACTTTTTGGATGCCACCTCCAGCAGTTTCTGCGCCGGCACAGCGCGTAACTGTGCCACCGTCTGCGCCCCGAGCGCGGAACTCGCGAACTTGGAATCGATGGGTTCACGCTCGGCTCGGGACCGAAAGGACAGGCCGCTGCTATGGAACGCTGCGCCGCTTTCGCCGATGGCCTTGTGGAACAATCCAGTCGCAAGCGGCGAAGCCATAAGCGCGCTGACCGCGAACGATCCTGCGCTCTCTCCAAAAATGGTTACGTTCCCTGGATCGCCGCCAAAGGCGGCGATGTTGTGCTGTACCCATTCCAGGGCAGCCACCAGGTCGAGCAAACCGTAATTTCCGGACGCGTTCTTTCCCGATTCCGTCGTCAGTTCCGGATGCACAAAGAACCCGAAGATTCCCATCCGGTAATTCATCGAGACCACCACAACACCGAGCTTTGCCAGGTTAGCGCCATCCTGTCGAGGCTCTGATGACGCACCCGCCGCGAACCCTCCTCCGTGAATCCAGACCATCACGGGCATCGCGGTTTTACCCACGGTCGGTGCCCAAACATTTAGCGTCAGGCAGTCTTCGCTGACGCCCGGATCACGAAATACCATGTCGGAATAAACGCGCGTTTGCATGCAACGTGCGCCAAAGGTGGTGGCCCTGCGGGCTCCCGTCCACTTGGAGGGTGGCACCGGCGCCTTCCAGCGCAATTTCCCCACAGGAGGCGCGGCGTATGGAATTCCCAGAAACGCGTTCACCGTACCCACACTCTTTCCCTGCACGATCCCACTATCGATTTTCACCAGTGGCCCCGTCTCGGCAGCCGCGAATGGAGTGACCAAAGTAACCGCCAACAACAGCCACCGGCCCGATCCTTGCATTTCACGCGCTCCTCAACCTTGCTGAAAACGCCTGACAATACCACAACTTCTCTGCCCGGACCTCGAATGGTACTCGCTTCCTCCTCCCGCGTGACGAAAGTACTAACAATTTTCTAACACCTATCTCATCTCTGTTCCGCCGGCGCTTCAACGTACAGTTATCCCATTGCAAATGCCAAGTATTTGGGCGTGAGGACACTGTGCAAAAACTTTTGCCTTTAACCATCTTTGTCTATGCCGCGGCGATGATTGCGTCGGCGCAGACGCAACCTGCCGCGAAACCGGCCAACGTAGTTCGCACCACCAAGGCGATGCATTATCGCTCGCCGGGCAGCTCCGTGAAGATCGCGTTCCAGGGAACTGAGGCGATGTCGAGTGCCGTCGGAGAAGCCAAGGTTGAAGGCAAGAAAACCAACATTGAGATCGACGCAAAGTTCCAGGGCCTGGAAGATGCCACCAAGTTCGGTCTTGAATATCTGACCTATGTGCTCTGGGCGGTTTCGCCCCAAGGCCGGGCTGTCAATCTCGGTGAGCTCACGCTCGATCACGGCAAAGGCCACCTGAAGACCTACACCGACATGCAAACGTTCGGCATGATCGTGACCGCCGAACCTTATTCTGCCGTGTCGCAACCCGGCAACACCGTCGTGCTGGAGAACATATTCGTCGAAGGCGCCGGTGGCGAGGAAATCACCACCAAGTACGAACTGCTGGGGACGGGCACCTACTCCTCGGTCAATACGCACATTCAGGACGCCATCTTCGGAATCGATCCCAACACGCCCCGCGAATTGTTTGAAGCGCGCAACGCCGTCCGCATCGCATACATTGCCGCCGCCGACAAGTACGCCCCCTCGATCATCGTCAAGGCCGATCAGCAGTTGAAAAATGCCGAGTCCGCGTATCGCAGCAAGCAGGACAAGCGATCCATCGAAGCAGCCGCCCGCGAAGCCGCGCAGACCGCCGAAGAATCCCGTGTGATGGCAGTCAAGCAGAGAGCCGAGGAGGAAGCACAAGCCCAAGCGGCTGCGGACAAGCGGGCTGCTGACGAGCGTGCCGCCACGGCCCGCGCCGATGCCGAGGCGCAGTCCCGAGCGCGCGCCGAGGCCGAGGCCGCCCGGGCCCAGGCAGAAGCCGCCAAAGCAGAGGCCCTACAGGCCGCACAGGAAGCTGCGCGCCAAAAGCAGGAGGCCGAGCAAGCGAAGGCCGAGGCCCTCGCACAGCAGCAATCGCTCGCCGCCGAGGCTGACAAGGCCCGCCAGGCTGCCGCGCAATCCGAACAGCTTCGCCAGCAGGCGGAGAAGGAAAAGCAGGAACTCCGCGCCCGTCTCTTACAGCAGCTCAATACCGTTCTCGTGACCCGCGACTCTGCGCGCGGACTGATCGCCAACATGTCTGACGTGCTGTTCAAAAGCGGCAGCTTCGAACTTTTGGCCGGTGCGCGCGAGCGCCTGGCTAAAGTCTCGGGCATCGTGCTTGCCTATCCCAGCTTGCGCCTGTCGGTGGAAGGCCATACCGATAGCGTGGGGGGTGATGACTACAATCAGCAACTCTCCGAGCGGCGGGCCGAAGCGGTACGCGACTACCTCGTCCAACAGGGGATCGCTTCTGACGCGGTCACGGCCAGCGGTTTCGGGAAAACCGCTCCCGTTGCGAGCAATGACACCGCCGAAGGACGCCAGCAAAACCGGCGTGTCGAACTCGTGCTTTCCGGAGAAGCGATCGGCAGCACCGCGGACGCCAGTCTCGACGTCAACGCTCTCAGCAAACGATAGGGTCGCGCTCGATTTCACAGCACCGGCAGAAAATACAAACGCGGCATCCGCGAATTCGCGCGATGCCGCATTTCCTAGCTTCCCTGGTATGTCCTTTGAACCTATGCTCGCGCGTCCTTGCTGGCTGTGACCGTCGTCACATCGAGTGCCGGCTCATTCCGTCGAAATGCTGGTGAGAGTTTGCAGCAAGCTCCGCAAGTGATTGACCTGCTCGGTTTCCTCAGGGTTTTCCATGACGAACTCTACTCCATCATGACGAACTCTACTCCATAACGATATCCGGCGCGGTTGCGCACGATCCCACGCACGCGAATCGGGAGCTCCGTGAAGGGTGGCGTGAACTCGACGGCCACCTCTCTTCCCACTTTCAGTTCGACTCCCGCCGTCACGGCCATGCCACCTTCGTTCAGTTCGTTTCCTCGTCCGTCGTACAGCTTGGTTCGCTCAGGACTATGGACGATGACCCGGACGGGTACGTCGAGTTGATGGCGCGGCCAGTGCCGGGTGTTGAGCAAGGTGCCCGGCTTAACCGGCACAATCGGCACCACAGTTGCGGAACTCTTGATCGAGTTTTTCGACAACGTCCCTCCCCGGCGGAGGCCGGAATGCGACCGCGCTCCGGAGCGATGTAAAAGCGATTGTTAGCCTTCCCGGATCCGACCGCAGTGACGATGGTCACAGCCAACCTCCACAGCGGGACGAGGATGCAAAAGTCCCGTTTCCGGAGTTCGGGGCACGACGATCCAGACCGTAGCGAAATTGCGGAGGGTCCAGTTCCCTGCTAGACTCTGATCTAGGCCAGCAAGTCAAGTCGCGGTCGCCAATAGGACTCTTACAGGAAGTGGCTTGATCGATCCACTTTCTTTTCCATGATCGGACGCGGCGCATGTGAAGTCCGGATCACAACCGCCGGATGAATTACCGGTTCCTCTTCCCCTCGAAGTGATCCGGTTCGCTCGCAGCAGATCGGCGGTTTATGGCCCCCCTGGCGCAAGCTTCAGCGGGCAGTGTCGTTGGCCACTACCAGATCCTCTGCCAAGTGGGTGCTGGTGGTATGGGTACGGTCTACAAGGCCTTCGACACCACTCTGCACCGTACCGTCGCGCTGAAATTTCTTTCTCCCGATCCCATCAACCCAGTGGATCGCGACGCTCTTCTGCATGAAGCGCGCGCGGCGTCCACGCTCGACCACAAGAACATTGCCACCGTTCATGCAGTCGAGCAGACCGAGGACGGACAGCTATTTCTGGTCATGGCGTATTACGAAGGTCAGAGCCTGGCAGCACGCATGACAGGCCCGGCTTTCACGCCTTCAGCGGCCATTGAGATCGTGCGCCAGATCGCCGAAGGCTTGAGTCACGCGCACCAGCACAACATCGTTCATCGGGACATCAAACCCTCCAATGTGATTCTGACCTCGAGTGGCGAGGCCAAGATCGTTGACTTCGGCTTGGCCCGCTTTGTTAGTCCCGGCGCAACCACGCAGACGGTGACGTTCTCCGGAACACTCTCCTACATGTCACCCGAGCAGGTTTTGGGGCGGACCGTAGACGCACGTAGCGACATCTGGTCGCTGGGTGTAATCACGTACCAGTTGCTCGCGAACCGCTTGCCGTTTCCCGGCGACAACCCCGCCGTCATCGTGAATGCCATTCAATACGATTCTCCATTACCGCTGGACGCTCCGATAGAGTTGCGACGAATTGTGCACCGATCCCTGGCCAAGCGTCTTCAGGACCGGTACCAGTCCTGCGGAGAATTACTAAGAGACTTGCATGCTGATTCGGCAAAGGCCGACTTGGCAGCTCTTGACGCGACCGTCGCGCGGCCCCTACCGCTCCGAGAGCGCTTCGCACTTCGCCTGCCGCTACTCCACTCAGCCGGACATCGTCGCTGGCTCTTGCCTTCAATTCTGTTGATTGTGGCGATGCTGATTGTGGGCTGGCGCTACGAAGTCGCCCGCAGGCACGCGCGCGCCCAAACGCCTGCGACGCCGGCTGCGTACGAATCCTATCTGCGGGGTCAGGACTACCTTCGCCGCTACGACAAGCCCGGCAATCTGGATGCAGCCATCAAAGAGTTCCAAAACACGACGCAGGCCGATCCCAAATTCGCCTTGGCGTTTGCCGCGTTAGGCGAGGCTTACTGGAATAAATACGTGTTCGATGATGACCCCCAGTGGGTGCAATTGGCATCCGCCGGTTGCCAACGGGCGGCAGAATTGAACAGTCAGCTTCCGACGGTGTACGTAACGCTGGGGCGCATTCACAGTGGCACGGGACACCGGGATCTCGCGATCCAGGAATTCCAGCGCGCCCAGGAACTGGACCAGCACAATGTTGCGGCGCTGCTCGGCATGGCGGACACCTTTTCGAAACAAGGCCGAGTCCACGAAGCCGAGGATCTGTATAAGCGCGCCGCTGCACTGCGTCCCGAACTGTGGGAGGCCTACTACCGGCTGGGGGCCTTCTACTACGACCAGGGCCACTTCCCCGAGGCAGCCGATCAGTTTCGCCGGGTCATTCAATTTTTGCCCGATCATGCCGCCGCCCATACCAGTCTCGGTACCACCCTGCTCGCTCTCGGGCGGACCAAGGAGGCGGAGGAGGAGTTCAAGAAATCTCTGGCTTTAGCGCCCGACTATTCTGCCGCCACCAATCTCGGGGTCATTTACTACAACCAGAAGCGATATGCAGAATCAGTCGCTATGACAGAACAAGCTCTGCGCATCAACGACAAGGACTATCGCCTCTGGAACAACCTTGCGATTGCATGCGAATGGCTTGGCCAGTCGGAGAAAACCCGGCTCGCCCGACATGAGGAACTGACTCGACTCGAACAACTGGCCCCGCTTCGGCATGATGACGCAGATGTGCAAGCCAACCTCGGCGTTCTCTATTCGCAATTGCGTTTGCGCGACAAGACCAAGACGCACCTGGAGGCCGCCTTGGCGCTCGCTCCGGACAACCCGGATGTCCTTGCCAAGGCCGGTGAAGCTTATGAGAATCTCGGCGAACGATCTTTGGCTCTCACGTATTTTCGAAAGGCATTACAGAAAGGATCGACCCTCGGGGACCTGGAAGCAAACCCGGATTTACGCTCTTTACTAACCGACCCCAGCGCTCGCCGTGTACTGCACAGAGCATTGTCGTCGACTAACCACGCGGCCGCTTCCGCGATTCACTGACCTCTTTCGGCGGCATGGGCCAAAAAAAGGGGCAAACTCTGAAGAGAGGAGTTGCTTATGGCTACCGTTTCCACGATGTCAAAGCAGGAGAAGTTTGAAACAACAGTGTTTAGACTCGCAAATGATTTGCTCTTGTTCCGGCTACCCGATGGAGCAGCCGATTTTCTCGTTGAGAGTTCCGCAACCTATTTCGTGCTCTTCGAAGACCGCAAAGTCTTTGGCACATCGATTGCGGTGTTGAGAGAGGGACACAACGTATTGAAGACCCTGCATGGTCAGGAAACCAAGGCCTACGTCTTCACTGAATCCTCAGTGGTGAGAATGCTCAACGTAGATCACGCGATGACTGGACCGATCGTCGTTCCTCCTCATCGCTGACCCAGTTCGAGCAAAACACCTCGTTCACGTCGCTGAACGCGAACAGTACACAGGGGCCGCCAGCAATGGCGGCCTGTCCTGCAATCAGCGATATAATGCGCGCCAGCTATGGGGCTCGCGTCCGGTACAAAGTTAGGACCTTATGAGATCCAATCTCCGCTCGGCGCGGGCGGCATGGGAGAGGTGTACCGCGCCCGTGATACTCGTTTGGAGCGCGAGGTAGCTGTCAAGGTTCTACCCGCCAACCTGTCTTCCGATCCGTCCCTGCGCCAGCGTCTTGAGCGCGAAGCCAAAGCGATTTCGAAACTCTCGCATCCACACATCTGTACGCTGCATGACATCGGCCATCACGACGGCGTGGACTTCCTGGTGATGGAACTGGTCGAGGGCGAGACCCTGGAGCAACGGCTAATCAAGGGACCTCTGCCCACCGCGGAGACGCTTCGCATCGGCGCTCAAATCGCGGACGCGCTCGCCAAGGCGCACAAGCTCGGCATCGTACACCGCGACCTGAAACCAGCCAATGTAATGCTTACGAAAACCGGCGCGAAGCTGATGGACTTTGGCCTGGCGAAACAGTCGGGCCTTGCCGGCGACCTGCCCCAGATGACCGCCGAGCAGTCGAAGCTGACCATGCAGGGCTCCATCGTCGGAACATTTCATTACATGGCGCCCGAGCAACTGGAAGGACGAGATGCCGACGCGCGCGCCGACATCTTCGCGCTCGGGGAACTGATCTATGAAATGGCCACCGGGAAGCCGGCATTTTCCGGCAAGAGCCAGGCCAGTCTGATCGCTGCCATTCTCTCTTCCGAACCCGCGTCAATGGCTATTCAACAGCCGATGACGCCCCCTGCTTTGGAACGCGTCGTCGGCAAGTGCCTCGCCAAAGATCCCGACGCCCGCTGGCAGAGCATGAGCGACCTCGCCAGCGAATTGCGCTGGATCGCCGAAACCGGTTCGCAAGCGGGCGGACCTGCGCGCGCTGCATCGCCGACTAACCGGTGGCCCCATCTGCCGTGGATGGTCGCGGTTGCGGCCGTTGCAATGCTTCTGTTCGGGGGTGCTCTATGGCTCAAGGGCCACCAACGTGCGCCGGCAATGTATTTCCACGCGGCGGTGCCGTTTCCCGCAAATGATCTCGCATTATCGCCCGACGGCCGGGTGCTGGCCATGGTCGCCTATTCCACCCAGATGAACAACTACGCCCTTTGGACCTACGAAGTGGGCACGCGCCGGTCGAGTTTGTTGGACGGCACGCAGGGGGCGTCCTACCCTTTCTGGTCACCGGACGGAAAGACCCTCGGCTTTTTTGCCGAAGGCAAACTTAAGAAAGTGGACGCGGCCGGCGGACCCGTGCAGATGGTGTGCGACGCGGTGAGCGGGCGAGGCGGGGCGTGGAACCACGACGGAACCATACTCTTTTCGCCCCATGTGCTCGCCGGATTGTCCCGTGTCTCTTCGTGGGGCGGCACTCCCGTACCCGTCACCCAACTCGATACTTCTCGCTTCGAATCCAGCCATCGCTGGCCGATGTTCCTGCCCGATGGCCGCCATTTCCTCTATCTAGCCGCGAACTTCACCGGGCGTAGCGCCTATAACGCCATTTTCGTGGGATCGCTGGATTCATCCGAACGACGCTTGGTGGTCGGTTCCAGCGCCAATGCCAGCTACGTGGAGCCCGGCTATTTGGTGTACCTGAAAGAAAAAACCCTGGTTGCACAGCCGTTCGACTGGAAGCGTTCCGTGCTCGGTGGCCAACCTCACAACCTGAGTGATGAAATTCTCTATTTTCCCCAAGTCGACCGGGCAGTGTACGGAGTGTCAAATGGCGACATCCTGATCGCGCAAACGGGCAAGGGTGCCTCTCTCTCGCAGTTAACCTGGTTTGACAGAGGTGGCAAACAGATCGGCACCGTGGGCAAGCCCGCCCCGTATGACAACGTCCGCATTTCTCCCGATGGCCACCGAATCGCCGCTGACCAGATTGATCCCGACGGGCGGAATGTCGACATCTGGGTCCACGAACTGGTGCGCGCCACCATGACGCGTCTCACCTTCGATCCTTCGCTGGACCACGCCCCGGTCTGGAGTCCCGATGGCAAGCAGATCCTGTTCAGTTCCAATCGCGTCCTAGACTTTCGCCTGTTCTTGAAAAATGCCGATGGTTCGGGCTCCGAAAACGAAGTGCTCCAGCTTGGCTCTAACATGGTGAACGCCTGGGACTGGTCTCGCGATGGACACTACGTTGTGTTCCGCAAAGAAAATGAGCTCTGGTTTTTCAACTGGAGCGACCGCACCCCCAAGCCCCTGTTGCAACCGAAGTGGACAATCCTGAACGCCCAGATTTCTCCGGACACCCGCTGGATCGCCTACGCCTCGAATGAGACCGGCACGACCGAGATCTATGTGTCGCCTTTTCCGAATTTGACGAGTAAGTGGCAGGTGTCGAATTCTGGTGGACAAGAACCCAAATGGCGACGCGACGGCAAGGAGCTGTTCTACTTGGCATCCGATGGAAAAATGATGAGTGTAGCCGTGACGGCGACGGCAAGCTTTGAAGCCGGGACGCCAGTCGCGCTCTTCCAGACGCATCGGCGCCAGCCGATTTCCGCTCAGGACGTTTTCTCGTACGATGTTAGCCCCGACGGGCAGAGATTCCTGGTGGCGACCAAGGTGGACGAACCTAGTGCCGCTCCTCTTTCGGTGACCCTGAACTGGGCTTCTGAGCTGGAGAAGTGACCCAGGTCAGTTTCAATGGAGCGACGGGGCGTCCTCACCCATCGGCGCGCAGGCCTGCCTCAGCTTAACTAGTCTCACCTTACCCTTTCTGCAACGTCCAACGTTAGTGGCACCGCAACCAAAAGCAAACACAGAGTTAGATCAGGGCCATTTGCATTCACACTCCCTCCAGAGAGGAACTCGATGATGTCACGCTGTTTCATAGGGATTGTCCTGTTCAGTTTGGCCGGATACGCTTGCGCCCAAAACGCCTCGGCGCTGCTGGCGGGCACGCCGGAAGCCTTCCTGACTTCCTGCCGTGCCGATCTCGACAGCACTCGCGGCCAACTGGCCGAGTGGAAAGCTGTCAAAGGTCCTCGCGATCCCTACGCGACCTTGCAGGCCTTCGATACGGCGGTATTGACGGTCAGTGATGCCCAGGCACGGGCCGGACTCGCTGAGCAGGTGCATCCCGACAAGGCTCTTCGCGATGCCGCGCAAACGTGTGAGCAGGAAGCGGTCAGCCTCATCACGAACATCACGCTCGACCCCGCTGCCTACGCAGTCCTCGCCTCGTTGAAAGGTGCAAAGCTGGACCCGGCCGCCAGCTACTATTTACGCACCACCCTGCGCGACTATCACCGAGCCGGTGTTGACCGCGACCAGGCCACGCGCGACAAAATCCGACAACTTCAGGACGAACTCATCAAAATCGGCCAGGAGTTCGAGCAGAACATTGCCACCGATGTCCGGAAAATCACCCTTGACCTCTCCCAACTCGACGGTCTTCCCGACGATTACAAACGCTCGCACCCACCGGATGCTGCCGGCAAGGTCACCCTTACCACGGATAACACGGACTACGTGCCATTCATGCAGTACGCAAGCAGCGACGATGCCCGCAAACAGTTCTACCTTCTTTACCAACAGAGAGCCTATCCAAAGAACATCGAAGTGCTGCACCGCTTGCTCACCAAGCGCAACGAACTCGCCAAGCTCTTGGGCTACTCCGACTGGGCTGCTTACGTCACGGAAGACAAAATGGTCGAGAGCAAGCAGAACGCGGCCGATTTCATCGACAAGATCGCTGCCGCCACCCAGGAAGGCGCCAAGCGCGATTACCAGGAACTTTTGACATTCAAGAAGCGGACGGACCCGGCCGCCACGGTAATCAATCCCTGGGAATGGCTGCACCTCGAGCACGCCGCCAAGATCGATAAGTTCGGATTCGATACGCAGGCGGTTCGTCCTTACCTCGAATACTCCCGCGTCCAGCAGGGCATACTCGACCTCACCAGCCGCATGTACGGCATCGAGTACAAGCCCGTCAGCGATGCCAAGGTATGGCACCCCGATGTGAAGGTCTATGACGTCTACGACGGACGGAGTCGCATCGGACGCATTTACTTCGATATGTTCCCCCGCGCCAACAAGTATAAGCACTATGCGACCTTCAACCTCACGACCGGGAAGCAGGGCCAGCGGCTGGCGGAATACGTGCTGGTATGCAACTTCCCGCAGCCTGTTGGAGGCGAACCCGGATTGATGGAACTCGGTGACGTGATCACCTTCTTCCATGAGTACGGCCATTTGCTGCATGGAATTTTTCGCGGGGATACAAAATGGGCTACCGGGGATCTGGAGCAGGACTTCGTGGAAGCGCCCTCACAGATGTTCGAGGAGTGGGCTCGTGATCCTGCCACACTGGCTACTTTCGCTCGGCACTACAAAACTAACGAACCGATGCCCGCTGCTCTCGCTCAGAAAGCGCGGGCGGCCGACGATTTCGATCGCGCCCTCGCTGTCCGCCAGCAGATGTTTTACGCCGCCCTCAGCCTCAATCTCTACAATCGCGATCCGCAAGGGCTCGACTCCACCAAGCTGTGCGCCGAACTGCGCGAGCGCTACACGCCCTTCCACCAACTGGAAGGCACGCACATGGAAGCCGCATTCGACCATCTGAACGGCTATTCCGCGGTTTATTACACCTACATGTGGTCGCTCGTGATCGCCAAAGACTTGTTCACCGAGTTCCGGCAGGATGGGATGGTCGATCCGAAGGTCGCGGCAAGATACCGCCAAACCGTGCTCGCGGCCAGCGGCACGAAACCGGCATCGGATTTGGTGCAGGATTTCATGGGCCGTCCCTACTCGTTTCAGGCCTATGCCGATTGGTTGAACGGAAAGTAATCCGGGAGGACGCAGAATCCGCGAAGCCCCCGTAGCCTGCCGCTAGAGTTGGAGGCACGTGTGACGTCAGGCACACCGGAAATGACGGCCTGGCAGTCAAAAGTTGACGTTACCGCCCAATGCCCCTAAGATGTCTCGACTCCCCCTCCAGTTCCAGGCCTATGATCGGGCAAACCATCTCTCATTATCGAATCCTTGAGAAGCTGGGCGGTGGGGGAATGGGCGTGGTGTACAAGGCCGAAGACCTGACCCTGGGTCGTTTTGTCGCCCTGAAGTTTCTACCTGATGACCTCTCCAAGGATCCCCAGACCATCGAGCGTTTTCGCCGTGAGGCGCGCGCCGCTTCGGCATTGAATCATCCCAATATCTGCACGATTCACGAGATCGGGCAGCACGACGGCCTTCTCTTTATCGTGATGGAGTGCCTCAGCGGCAAAACTCTAAAGCACGTGATTCAAGCAGGCCCGCTTGAACTGGAGAGATTGCTCGCCATAGGCATCGAGGTTGCCGACGCGCTGGAGGCCGCTCACAGCAAAGGCATCGTGCACCGCGACATCAAGCCAGCCAATATTTTCGTGACGGACCGCGGCCACGCCAAAATTCTCGATTTCGGGCTGGCCAAGAAGACGCAAGCCCACACCGTGAGTGGAGACTCACAAACAGAAGCGGACGTCACTGGCCTCGACCTCACCACTCCCGGGACCGCTGTCGGCACAGTCTCATACATGTCACCCGAGCAACTGCGCGGGAAGGAACTGGACGCGCGCACCGACTTGTTCTCCTTCGGGGTTGTGCTCTACGAGATGTCGACAGCCGTTCTTCCCTTCCGCGGCGAAACCTCGGCGGTGATTACCGAGGCCATTCTCAATCGAACGCCCCCGTCTCCGCTCGAACTGAACCGCCAGCTCCCGGTCAAGCTGGACGAAATTATCGGCAAATCTCTCGAGAAAGACCGTGACCTTCGCTGTCAAAGTGCCGCTGAAATGCGGGCCGATCTCAAACGCCTGAAGCGCTCGCTCGATTCTTCACGGACGTCTGTCATCACGGAAAGGGTGCAGACAACGGACACTGCTTCGCAACCGGCGCCGGTCGCGCCGCGCAAGACAACTCGATACGCGCTGATCGCCGCGGTTTGCTCGCTCGTCGCACTGGCTGGCGGGCTGTTTGCCGGTCGGCAGTTCTTCTCCACGCCGACAGCCGAGCCACCTCTTTATCGCCAGCTCACATTCCGGCGCGGCAGCATTCGTTCGGCGCGTTTCGCGCCCGATGGACAGACCATTCTCTACAGTGCGGCTTGGCAAGGCGGTCCGCTCGACGTTTTCACGGCGCGGCCCGAGGCTCCTGAAGCCCGTTCCATGGGCCTGCCTCATACCCAGCTTCTCTCTGTGTCATCGGCTTCGGAGATGGCGGTGCTGTTGAACAGCAAGGCCCTGGGAACCTGGGTCACCATGGGCACCCTAGCACGGGCACCCCTAGTCGGCGGCGCTCCCCGCGAAGTCCTGGAGCAGGTGCAGTGGGCGGACTGGTCGGCCGATGGCAACACTCTTGCTGTGGTGCGTGACTTCGGTGGCCGCAACCGCCTCGAGTTCCCGACCGGTAAGTCACTCTATGAAACCGGTGGTTGGATCGGCCACCCGCGCGTTTCTCCCAAGGGAGATAAAGTCGCTTTCATCGACCATCCCGTTCAGGGCGATGATCGCGGTACCGTTGCCGTTATCGATCTCGCGGGGCACAAGAAAAACCTCTCCGAAGAGTGGTACACGGTGCAGGGCCTCGCCTGGTCGGCCACGGGCAAAGAGATCTGGTTTACCGCCAGCAAATCTGGCGTCGATCGTACGCTTTACGCTGTGACCTTGGATGGCAAGGAACGCATGGTCCTGCGCCTCCCCGGCGCACTGATGCTGTTCGATATCTGGAAGGACGGGCGAGTCTTGATGATGCGCGCCAGTTGGCGCCGCGAGTTGGTGGGGACGATCGCGGGCGAAAGCAAGCAGCGGGATCTTTCCTGGCTCGATTATTCCTACCCAGCAGGACTTTCCGCCGACGGCAAGACTTTACTCTTCGACGAAGAGGGGGGCGGCGGCTCCCTGGCTTACTCCAAGTCCGGCGGACTCTCCTATGCCGTTTACCTCCGCAGGACTGACGGCTCTCCCGCGGTGCTGTTGGGAGAAGGCGGAGCGATGGCGCTTTCGCCGGATGGAAAATGGGCGCTTGCTCAAACCCAAGATTCCCCTTCGCAACTCCGCATGCTCGCCACCGGCGCGGGTGAAGCCCGCGATCTGACCAAGGACAACGTGAATCACACTTGGGCCCGCTGGTTTCCGGACGGAAAACGCGTTCTGTATTCGGGCAATGAGCCTGGGCAGGGGGTCAGGCTCTATGTTCTGGACGTTGCTTCGGGCAAGAGCCAGGCGGTGACTCCCGAAGGAGTGGATGGCAATGCCTTCTTCGTCTCGCCCGACTCGCAGTGGATCGCGGGAATTGGCCCCGACCGTAAAGGCTACCTGTATCCAGTCGGCGGTGGCGAACCTCGTGTCATTCCCGGGTTGAATCCCGGCGAACAGCCGATCACCTGGTCGAGCGACGGGCACTCTCTCTACATCTATCAACCGGGCGAATTGCCGGCCAGTGTGAATCGTCTCGACATACAAACCGGACAGCGCACGCTCTGGAAACAGCTCCTGCCTTCAGATCCCGCCGGCGTCGAAACCATTGGACCCATCCTGATGACGCCCGATGCGCAAACCTGCATCTTCGGCTACCACCGCATGCTTGCAGACCTCTACCTGGTGGAAGGTTTGAAATAGCACCGGCTGCCGAGTGAAACAGGGGAACCGAGAACCGCTAGCGGCGAAAGCCCGACGGCAGCCCAACCTCCGGTGCCAACTCTTCCGACCCGCTTGTCTTCCATGCGGAAAAGTCTCGATTGAGCAACACCTCGAGTTCCTCAATCTCGGGCCGAAACAGTTCGGATAATTTCAATGTCGTCTCACGCGATATCTGGGCAAAAGGCGGTCCGCCACCCAGGAACAGCTTAATCAGGGGCGATTGTTTGATGGCTGTGACCACGCGATCCAGGCGCCTCGCCTTGCACCAGTTCGCCATGAATGTCGCCCCGCGCGTGCGGTAGTAATTGCGTGGATGCGTCATGTTCTCGGAAGCGTGCACGCGATGCAGGTCCGACGACGTCAGGGTAAAACGCGGCAGGCCGATGAAATCTGCGAGGCGGTCGACGAAAGATTGAGGGCTTTGCCGAAGATCGTCGTAAACAGTCGCCAGCACCCGGTCTTTGCCAACACCCTTCTGCCAGGTTTTCAGGTGGCTCGCATAGCGGCCCGACTCGATCAATTCGGGATCGCGCACGAGCGCCTCTTCGAGGCTCCAGGGGATCATCCCGTAGGCGCGTTTCACTCGATAGAGCGAGATCACCCGTTCAACGGGATGGCGGAAGATGCATACGATTCGCGCCGTCGGGACCATTTGCACAATGCGCTCCCGCGCCTTCGGTGAAGCAAAATAGGTCGGCGCAACTTCCCCCATCGGGCGATGCCCGAAGCTTTTCGGATAGTGCGCCCAGTACCATTTGAGTCCGCGATGAAAGTGAACATCGAAGAAACGCGTTTCTTTGGTTGAGTTGGGCAGCAACGTATGCTTGCTCAAAACTTCGTGTAGCCAACTGGTGCCGGTCCGCGGCGGGCCGATCAGAAAGAAGGAGGGGAGGGATTGTAGGGCATCGGGTGCATCAAATGTGATGGCTCGAACCGCACCCAACGCCCCGGGACTGTGCATCTTTCGATCTCCTTGGAACGGATACTGCGACCTGATCTTTTGGCCAGAAAGGTGACTCTTCGATGACGTTAGAGGATGGGTGGTTGTTTGTCGGTCGCTGCCTTTGGAGAGGGTATGGTTAACTCTTAAGTTATCCGCTAAACGAGCGGGATAGTAGTCGCCCAGGCATTACATTCCTGTTCGCGAACCCTGACTCTTGACCACTAACGACGCGAGAACTAGGCCGCCGCGTGCTCAGGCATGGGCACGGGCAAACGCGCTTCAATGACCGTCCCCCCGCGATCGCAATTAATCTCCAGTGAGCCTCCCAGCTGCCGAAGCCTTTCGCGCATTCCCCGAATTCCGACCCCGGGTGTGGCAGATGAGGCCATCTGTTCTAACTTCTCACCTGAAATTCCGACGCCCTGGTCTTTTATCTGCAAACGGACCTCGTGGTCAAAGCGAGACAGGCAGATTCTCGCCGTCGGACTGCCAGAGTGCCGGTGAATATTGGTGAGACACTCCTGTACGGTGCGAAAAATTCCGGTTTCCAATTCGCGCGATAGCCGTCCAAAGTCCTCGGCAATTTCCAATTCGACTGCGATTTGGCTCCGTTGTGTAAATCCGTCGATATACCAGCGCAGCGCCGACACCAGGCCTGCTTCATCCAGCAGGGGCGGATGGAGCAGGTGAGAGATCGTCCGAACTTCCTTATTCATCTCCTGAACGAGGGCAGAACTGTCGGCAAGGGTTTTGGCGGTCTGACTGAGCCGCTTGATGTCGCCCTCGATAGCAGTCAAGTTCATGGAGAGAGCGGCCAGCGTCTGACCCACGCTGTCGTGCAGCTCGCGTGCAATGCGGCGTCTCTCGTCATCCTGCAGTTGCATCAGGCGTGCCGTAAGTTCCCGCAGGCCTTGATTGGCAACATCCAGCTCAGCGGTGCGCTGCCGGACGCGCTCTTCCAGTTCTCCTTGGGCGCTGCGCAGGGCGTGGTTTTCACGACGCCGCGCCTCTGCCAATGCCGCGATGATGCCTGAGGCGAGCAAGAGCACAATGATGTCCAGAGCTTGCCGCGCGGTTAAAACGCCCATCGTGTGGATAGGGGGTAGGAACCAGTACTTCACGGCCGCTACTGCTACCAACGTCGCCAAGACGGTCGGGCCAACACCGCAGTACCAGGCTGCAAACGCAATCGCCGGAAAGATGGCCGCATATGGCAAGGCATCGCCAAAGAGCGAGGCCAGTACCTGAGCGACCGCCAAAGCTACGGCCGTGACCAGCACGGCCACCACGTAGCGACCCGTAGGATGCTTCAGAACCCTCATGAACAGTGTTGAGTCGTTCGCCATGTTCTCGTACCTCAGTGGGAAGTTCCCACGGGCCGAAAAGACCAAGTGGGAAGTTGGCGCTTACGGCTTATAACCCAAACGTCACAAGAAAGGTTTCGTGAAAAACGCTATCGACGACAACGATGGTGCGCTGGGTCGAAGCGCAGTGGAAAGGTGACTCGTGAACTGTCACCCAATTGTGATTCTTATTATCCCCGACATCGCCCGGAAGGCGTCAAGCAATTTTCAGTAATAGATTGTCAAAACAGCCGAAAGGTTTCCGCTCTATACCACGAAATATTTCGCCGCCGGATGGTGCACGACGATTGCCGAAGTCGACTGCTCAGGGTCTAACAGAAATCCGCTGGTCAAGCGAACGCCCACATTCTCTTCAGGATGCAAGAGAGTAAATAGTTTGGTCTGGTCTTCAAGATTGGGACAAGCCGGGTAGCCAAACGAATACCGCGACCCACGATATTTCTGATGGAACAAATCACGAATATGCGGAGAGTCTTCGCCCGCGATTCCGAGTTCCTGGCGCATGCCACGGTGGTGATATTCCGCGAGCGCCTCCGCTGTTTCTACGCTGAGGCCGTGCAAGTAGAGATACTTCGTGTACTCGCCGCCCTCAAATAATCTCTGCGTCTCGAGCGAAGCCTTAGCCCCGATGGTCACGAGTGACAAGCCGAGCACATCCATCTCCCGGAAGCCTTGGGCGCGAAGAAATCCGCAATGCAGAGCTTGCGGCCTTCTCGTTGCCGAGGAAAAGTAAATCTCAGTAATTCAGGCCTTCGTGCGCCATCGTAGCTTTGGTGTTCGAAAGGGTTGGATGGCGGTTCGTAGACAACCACATCATTCCCATCGCCCTGCGCCGGAAAATATCCATAGACGACCTTAGGCTCAAACAATCCACTGGAAATAATCTCTTCCTCGAGCAGCTGCTTGATGGGACGGAACTTTTCCTTCACCAGACGCAAGTAATCTTCCTGCGAAGCCGTTTTCAACTGCCACTGGTTCTTGAAAAGCGCTGTCTCATTGATGTACGGGAACAGCTCGCGCAAATCGAAATCCTTCTTCACGTGCACACCCCAAAACGGCGGTGTCGGAATGTCGGGAGCGTCTCCCACAACCGGGCTACGCTCGGCGAACAGGGGTCCGATTTCTTCATCGACAGCAGCGGCCTTGGCATACTCCTTGACGGTCTTGCCTTCTGCCAGCCGCGCATCGCGCTGCCCGTTCGCCGCGATCAGATCCTCCATGATGTGCAGCCCGGCGAAAGCGTCGTCCGCATAGAACACCGCATTCGTGTACTCGCGCCGCAAATCGTCTTCCACATACTTGCGTGTCAAGGCCGCGCCGCCGCAGATTACCGGATACTCGAGGCTCTGCCGCTCCAGGTCCTGGATCACATACTTCATCTCCAGCGTGGACTTCACCAGCAATCCGCTAAGCCCGATCGCATCTGCCTGATGTTCCTGCGCCGCCCTGATGATAGAGTCGCCCGGCTGCTTGATGCCGAGGTTCACCACCTTGAATCCGTTGTTGGAAAGAATGATATCGACCAGGTTCTTGCCGATGTCGTGCACGTCGCCCTTGACGGTCGCCAGCACGATCGTTCCCTTCTGCGAGCCGGACGCCTTCTCCATCTTCGGCTCCAGATACGCAACCGCCTGCTTCATTACCCCGGCGGAGTCGAGCACTGAAGGCAATTGCATTTTGCGGGCGCCGAACAACTCACCCACCGTCCGCATGCCGTCGAGCAGCACCGTGTTGATGATGTCGAGCGGAGCGTATTGCCCGAGCGCGACGTCAAGCAATTGCTCAAGCGACTGCTTGTGTACGCCTTCACCGACCGACTTTTCGCCATTGATGATGGCGAACTTCAGCTTGTCCTCAACCGACAGGGTCTCCACATGCGCCGTGGTCGAAGCCTCCGCCTTCCCTTTCGACCCGGCAAAGTGGTTCATGTAGACCTGGAGCGGATCGCCGTTTGAGCTATCGCGGTGAATGAGCTTGCGCGCCAGTTCCACTTCTTCCTGAGGAATCTTGTAGAGAGGATAAATTTTGGTGTAGTTGACGATAGCCATGTCAAGGCCATTGTCCACGGCCTCGTGCATGAAAACGCTGTTCAGCACGCGCCTCGGATAGGTATCGAGGCCGAAGGAAATATTGCTCACGCCGAGAATCGTCTTCACGTCCGGCAACTCTTGCTTGATGCGCCGTACCGCCACGAGCGTCTCCATGCCCGCGGTCCGGTACTCTTCCTGTCCGGTGGAGATGGGCAGGGTGAGCGCGTCAAAAATCAGGTCCACGCCGCGAATCCCGTACTTCTTGGTTGCGAGTTCGTAAATTCGCTTCGCAATAGCAACTTTCTTGTCGGCGGTGAGCGCCATTCCGTCTTCGTCGATCGTGAGGGCGATCACAGCCGCGCCGTAACGCTTCGCCATCGGCAACACTTTGGACGTGCGCTTTTCGCCATCTTCCAGATTGATCGAATTGATGATCGCCTTGCCGGGAATTCGCTTGAGCGCTTCTTCCACCACGTCGGCTTCGGTGGAATCAACCAGAATGGGGGCAGGCACCCGGGTCGCGACTCGCTCCAGGATGGACGTGATGTAGCCCTTTTCGTCTTCACCCACGATCGCGCAGCACAAGTCCAGCATGTGCGAGCCGTCGTTCACCAACTTCTTGGCCAGCGCCAGGATCTCGTCGTACTTCTTGCCCCGCACTAGATTGCGGAAGTGTTCCACCCGGGTGGTGGTATTCATCTCCTCAGCCACGATCAAAGGTTTGGGTTCGAGGTCGAGCGGGACGGATGTGTACGCGCTCGAAGCCGCACCCACCGGCTTTAGATGGCGTTCGGCAGGCTCCACGCCGGAGACCGCATCGACGACCGCCTTCAGATGCTCCGGCCTGGTCCCGCAGCATCCACCCACAATGCGCACCCCGTAATCCTGGACGAAATGTTTGTGGTACTGCGCCAACTCCTCCGGGGACAGCTTGTAGACGGCGTGTCCGCCTTCATTTACGGGGAGTCCGGCATTAGGAAGCACGGAGATGTGCTTGGTCGAACTTAGCCCCAGGTAGCGGACCGCATCATTCATCTCCTTCGGTCCGGTAGCGCAGTTAATGCCGATCACATCGACATCGAAGAGTTCCAACGCCGTCAACGCTGCGCCGATTTCTGTACCCAGAAGCATCGTGCCCGATTCCTGCAGCGTCACTTGCACAGTCACCGGCAGACGCTTCCCTGCCTTGCGCATGGCCTCGAGCACCCCGACAGTGGCGACTTTCGCCTGCAGAAGATCCTGCGCAGTTTCGATCAAGAGAACGTCGACCCCGCCTTCGATCAGCGCCGCCGCTTGTTCCTCATAGGCGGCTGCCATCTCGTCGAAGCCGATATGCCCGAGCGATGGCAGCTTGGTGGTTGGTCCCAGTGAGCCAGCCACGAAGCGCGGCTTCGCTGTGGTGGAAAACTGCTGGGCGACTTCTTTCGCAAGTCTTGCGGCGGTGATATTGATCTCCGCCACCCGATCTTTTAAGTCAAACTCCCCTAGCACGGTGCGCGTGCCGCCGAATGTGTTGGTCTCCACCACATCGCAACCGACCTGAAAGAACGACGTATGGATATCCCGGATAATGTCTGGCCGGCTCAACACCAGGACTTCGCTGCAGTTCTCCTTGCCCCAGTAATCATCCAGACTGGGATTACGAAGTTGGATGTTGGTCCCCATCGCGCCGTCGTAAACGACCACGCGCTCCTTCACGATTTGGAGAAAGTCAGACATCAGTCGTTAGCTCTTTTGTCGTTAGCCGTTAGCAAAATCCCAAGACTTAGTGACACCGGTTCAAGTCCCGACACTGTTGCGCTAACAGCCAACGACCAACAGCCATCAGCCAATACACAAACGCCGGCCCCTATCAGGACCGGCGTCAGACGTGAGACCAGAAATCTTGAACTCTTTAGCTCCCCGAAATGGGCAATGCCGGCGCGCCTCCAGCCACATCGGCGCTGTTGAACACTGCGTTGGCCCCCATATGCGCCGGGGCTGCGGCCAGCAACTGCTCCTTGCGATAAATCAGCCCTGTGGCGTTAAACGAAGCCAGCTCAAAACCGTGCCCGTGCGTAATGGCGTCGGTGGGGCAAGCCTCCACGCAATAGCCGCAAAAGATACATCGATTGTAATCGATGTTATAAACCTTGGCATAACGTTCCGCGCCGCTGACGCGATTGGTTTCGGTGTTTTCCGCGGCTTCGATGTAAATACAGTTCGACGGGCAGGCGGCAGCGCACAGAAAGCAAGCTACACACTTTTCCAGTCCATTCTCGTCACGCTGCAGAACATGCATTCCCCGAAAACGGTCCTGAAATTTCGCACCTCGCAGAGGTCCCGGCCCGTCGGGATAGTTTTCCACCTGCGTGGGCTGAAACATCTCCCGAAAGGTGATGCTCATACCCTTCGCGATTGCCTTAATGTTGTCGAGGACTGGCATACGGCTATCAGTATACCGAATGGGAACGTTTCACGCAGACATCTGGATGGCTGCACACCGCTCGAAAGCCCGTAGCTGCAGCTTTAGAACCCCGGCATCCTTCTCCATACCTGTATCATCTAAGCGTACGTCCCAAACCATTCAACCCTATGCCTCGCCTCTTGGACAGCATCAATTCCCCATTCGATGTAAAACAACTCTCCCTGCCGCAACTGAACCTACTGGCTGAAGAAATCCGCGAAGAGCTGATTTCCATCCTGTCGAAGACAGGCGGCCATCTCGGCCCCAATCTGGGCGTGGTTGAGTTGACACTCGCCATGCATTACGTCTTCGAGACGCCCAAGGATCATTTCGTTTTTGACGTCAGCCACCAAGCGTACGTGCACAAGCTCCTCACGGGACGTCGCGAGCAATTTCACACCATCCGCACGCCCGGCGGCTTGAACGGTTTCATGCTGCGCAGCGAGAGCCCACACGACTGCTATGGGGCCGGGCATGCCGGAACCGCCCTTTCGGCGGCACTCGGCATGGCAGTGGCGCGGGATCGCACGGGGGGACAGGAACACGTCGTGGCGCTGGCAGGCGATGCGGCTTTCACTTGCGGAATCACGTACGAAGCGCTGAATAACATTGCCCATCAGACACGCCGCATGATCGTGGTGCTGAACGACAACGAATGGTCGATCGACAAGAATGTCGGCGCAATCGCAAGCTACCTCAACACCATTGTCACCAACCCGCGCTTCGATTACTTGCACGAGCAGGCCGCATGGTTCGTTGAGAAACTCGGCGGCAAGACTGCGCTGCACATGGCCCGCAAAGCCGAGGAAGCCGCCAAGAGTATTTTCTGGCCGAGCGTTATTTTTGAAGAGTTGGGCCTCAAGTACTTCGGGCCGATCGATGGCCATGATATCGGCACGCTGATCAAGACCTTCGAATTCCTCAAGACCCAGAAGCGGCCTGTGTTGCTGCATGTTCTGACGCAGAAGGGCAAAGGCTTTGAGCCCGCGTTACTCAAGCAGAAAAAGTTCCATGGCCTCGGTCCTTACGATCCGGAAACCGGAGAGACCAAGGCATTGGGACAACGCACTTACTCGGAAGTTTTCGCCGACACGATGGTGAAGCTGGCGAGCATGAACGACAAAGTGGTTGCAATTACCGGCGCAATGCCCAACGGCACGGCGCTGGACCGTTTCCAACCGCACCATCCCGACAAATACTTCGACGTAGGTATTGCGGAAGAACACGCGGTGATCTTCGCAGCCGGTCTGGCGACCAAAGGATTCAAGCCCTTCTGCGCCATCTATTCGACCTTTCTGCAGCGCTCGTTCGACCCGATCGTGCATGACGTTTGCCTGCAGAATTTGCCGGTGGTTTTCTGCATGGATCGGGGCAGCCTCTCGGGCGACGATGGCCCCACCCACCACGGACTGTTCGATATCAGTTATCTGCGCGGCATCCCCAATGTCGTGCACATGGTTCCCAAAGACGAAGACGAACTTGCGGACATGCTTTTCACCGCCATGCAGCACAACGGACCGATTGCAGTGCGCTATCCGCGTGGAGTTGGCCCCGGAACACCGGTCAAGGATGTTCCGCGAGCCATCCCGATCGGACAAGCGGAACTTCTGCAGCATGGAGAACACGATCGGGTGGCCATTTTCGCGCTTGGCGCCCTGGTACCTATGGCTCAAGAAATCGCCGCCAAACTGGAAGGCCAGGGGATTTCAGCCGCCGTCATCAATGCCCGCTTCACCAAGCCGGTGGATGTTGCCATGCTTGAGTTCTATGCACGCAGCGTAGATGTGATCGTCACGCTCGAGGACCACGTATTGAAGGGCGGTTTCGGCAGTGCTGTGCTAGAGGAATTGAACGCCCTGGGACTGGCGACGCCGGTGCTCCGCATCGGATGGCCCGACCAATTCATCGAGCATGGCAAGCCGGACGCGTTGCGCGCGAAGTATGGGATCAGTGTGGAAGCAGTGCTGCAGAAGCTGCAGCCTCACATCGAGCGCATACGAGCCGCAGTAGCGGCTCCAGTTGTGAAATCTTAGGTATCACACAATCGGTACCGCCCTCGATACGCGACTGCTTGACGGCGTGCTTCAGAGCATCTTTCAGGGTTTCGGCCGTGTCCCACAAATGGCGAGGCAGGAATACTACGCGAAAAGCCCGAACGGCTACAGCGAAGACTGTATTGTGAGACAGTAAATGCACGTGGGAGCATACCCCTTCACGGCCGGATCTCAGGGTTGCATTTTCGTGCACAGAGCGACCCAACCCCTGACCGGGATTGGATTTATGAAAAATGCAACCCGCATCCTGCTGGTGGATGACTTCCCTGCGGTGCGGGGCCGGACTGCGGACCATGCTGGAAAGTCGCGGCGACTGGGAGATCATTGGGGAGGCTGGGGACGGCGAACAAGGATTGGCCCAGGCCAAGCGGCACCGGCCAGACATCGCCGTAATTGACATCGGTATGCTCAAAACGAATGGGCTCACCCTCACTCGTGAGACCCGGCGCCTTTTGCCGGCGGTGGAGGTACTGATTGTGACTGATCATGACTCCCGGCAGATGTTGCAGCAGCGCAGGAAGCCGGCGCGCGGGGGTATGTTGTGAAATCCCAGGTTGGGTCGCAGTTGCTTGCTGCCGTACAGGCTTTAAGCGAACATCGTGCATTCTTTACTTCTGATGTGCAGAGTTGAGTGGTGGCGTATCCGTCTTTTTCCGAAGGAATTGACCATTCGAGGAGGTGTTCTGTGAAATCCATTCGAGTCCTAGTCGCCGATGACCACGAGATCGTTCGCCATGGAATTCGCACCATCGTGCAATCCTGTCAGAACTTCGAGGTATGCGGGGAGGCTTCCGATGGGCGGCAAGCCGTACAGATGGCGAGCCAACTGCACCCCGACATCGTGGTGATCGATATTGGAATGCCGCATCTGAACGGGCTGGACGCGACCCGGCAGATTGTTCAGAACGATCCCAAAGTCAAGGTGCTGATCTTGACTATGCATGAATCGGAGCAGATCGTACGTGATGTGCTCACGGCCGGGGCGCGCGGCTATCTGCTCAAGACTGATGCCGGACGCGACCTGGTAGCCGCACTCGAAGCGCTGTCCAGCCGCAAGACCTTCTTTACTTCGAAAGTCGCTGAAATGGTTCTTGGGACTTATCTCAACGGCGGATCTGCGCGACCATTGTCGAAAGAAATCCTCACCGGTCGCGAGCGCGAAGTAGTGCAGTTGCTGGCGGAAGGAAAGAGTACGAAAGAAGTTGCCGTGGCTCTCGGCTTAAGCGTTAAGACTGCGGAAACGCACCGCTCCAACCTGATGCGCAAGCTTGATATTCATTCCGTCAGCGAACTTGTCCTTTACGCAGTGAAAAACAACATCGTTCACGTTGCCGTAGACCACGCCTGACCGAATTGAGGGTAAGACAGGGTCGCTTTTCCCACCACTCCCCCTAGGGAGGCGGCCCTTCAGCTCCGTGGGCGGAGTGCGTCCCTAAAGACCGAATGAAATTTCCCAAAATGGTAAACTCTCCGGCAGATTGGCGAGGGCGTCGTTGCCATTTCTATCGGGTCGAACCGGAAAAATTGTATTCGGCGTGTCCATCGTGCTGTTGCTGATCCTGGCATTCGCCGCTGATCACGCAACCGTACTATTCTCGGACAGCGAGAAACTGGTCGCCCACACTCACGAAGTCCAGACTACTCTCGCTCGCCTGCGCACTCGAATGTTTCAGGCGCAGGCTGCCCGCCTAGATTACGTCTTTACCGGGAATCTTGTCGCGTTCGATCTTCTCGATAGCGCAAAGAACGGCCTCTCCGGCACGCTGGAGCTGCTTCGCTCTCTGGACCGCCGACAACAGCGCACAGCGCGAGCACATGCGCTTCCTAGAACCGCTGCTGGCCAAGCGGATCGCCTTGCTGGACGAATCGATTGCTCTGCACAAACCCAATCCCGCAGAACGCGCCCGTCAAATCGAAATCACTAACCTCGGCCGCGAGGTGACACAACAAATCGGCAACCAGCTTGATGAAATGAACGCCCAGGAAGATCGCCTGCTGGGAGAGCGCCGGGCGCGCGTTCTGCCCACATCTTTGAGCGTGTTCGCAGTGTGCTGGCAGCCGCCTTCGGCACCGTCCTGCTCATTCTTGCCATGGACTTCCGGCGGCTGAGCATGGAACTCGGCCAACGCAAGATAGCCGAAGCGGCCGTGTGTCTGCCTCAGTGGTCGCGTGCTGCAACTGCAGGACGCCGAGCGCCGCAAAGTTGCGCGCGAATTGCATGACAGCATCGGCCAGTATTTCGTCAGCCTGGGAATGAATCTCGAACTTCTGCAGAACCCCAACCTCCCTTCCACAAAGAGGGAGGAACTGTTGGCGCAGTCACTGGAGATGGTTAAGCAAGGCTCGGCTGAAACGCGTACCTTGTCGTATTTGCTGCATCCTCCCCTGCTCGACGAAGCGGGCTTCGCTTCTGCGGCGCGTTGGTATGTGGACGGCTTCGCGGAACGAAGCCCCATCCGCCTGCTGCTTGAGGTCGATCCCAAGCTCGGCCGCCTTTCGCCGGAGGTCGAGCTAGTGTTGTTTCGTGTGCTGCAAGAGTGCTGGACCAACATTCACCGGCACTCGGGAGCCTCCCGGGCGGAAATTCGCGTTCAGCGCAAGGGCTCCGTCATCCTCACCATCGAAGACTACGGAAGGGGCATACCTCAGGAGTTGCTGGAAGAGTTCCGCGCGACCAATGCGGGGACCGGCGTCGCTCTGGCGGGTATGCGCGAACGGGTCCGCGAAATCGGCAGACGATTGGATAATCACCTCTGATGGAAGTGGAACCCGAGTGCAAGTCGTCGTTCCGGAGGAAGCTTCCCAGGAATCCAAACAACCTTCCGGACCCTCCTTTCCGGAAGAGACGGGAACAGTAGAAAACGTTCCAGCCACGCAGCCCGGCACCAATGAAGGCATCCTGTTCGGACACGCCTGAAGTCCTATCGCGATTCGCCCGTCATCACTCGCCGCAAACCTATCCTTGCCAGCGACTGGACGACGGGGCTCCTGGGCAAGACTGCAGCCCTCCACAATTGTGCAAACAATTGCGCTGGATACCCTAGTAACCATAGCGCGTCAACATCTTAGCCCTGAAGGTTTGGTACCGGAGTTGCAACTTTCCCGTGCGGAGGAACGGTCTGCTAACGCTCCGACGCACAACGCGTTCGAACGAAGCGGGCTAGAAGCTTACGAAGTACCTCCGCGGAGACCCTTCGATGAAGACCCTATTGTTTGTGGCCTGCGTTCTGGCCTCGACCGCGGCATTCGGACAGGCAGCCTCGGTACTTCCCAGCCAGGCTTATCCCATTTACATCCCGGATCATCCCCAACATGCCTCGCAGCACGCGATGGCAGCGGAGCAGACGATTTTGGAAACCAGTTGTAATCCCTCGGCCCACGGCGAACGTCCTCTCTGGGAATTTGCGACTCCCCGGGTGGAGCGGCCCCTCGGAGACATCGCCCGCGAACTGCGCAGGCAACGTGACTTCGTCGTGACGGCAAAGAAGTCTGTGGTCGAGAACTAATAGATTCCCAAGAGTTCGACGCTTCGCCGGTCGAATTGTGCGAAACGGGAAGGGCTGCGATTTCAGCCCGACGGCTCTCTAGCTGCCGCTCAGTTGGTGTCGAAGGTCCGCCAACCCGCCAGCATCAGTGGGCTTTGCAACTCCCGCCATAGCGCTTCCCACGTCCTGAACTCGAATCGCGTCCTCCTCTCGTTCATAAACTCGGCCCACCACACAGGATGGGTTCCGCCCCGCTGCCCGACACAAATAGCATTCTCTCTATCGATATCTGCTTGGCAAGCACCTGGCACGGGAATGAACTCTTGCCTCTTGCCCTCATACCACGTCATCCAGTTTCGGGCGCATTCTTCCAGATCAATTGACTGTTCTTGTCCCATCATGTCGATGTACTCAATGCACCTTGGGGTGACATGCAAAATGCGAGCGCCGGAAGTCCCGACGCGAATTTACCTCAGGCATATTCGGCGTCATGTGGATGTTCTCTGTTTGAGTGTGGCCGGCGCGAATCCGGAGGAAATGAGCTTTTACCCAGTTCACTGGTGAGATGGCGAGGTTTCAACGCCTAGCTCAATCACCCAAGAATGAAGCAGCCATCTTCGTCCTCAAAATCTCAATCTCTCAAGCCCGTGTGAGATGAGAGTGAACATCTGGCTGACTCCGCTTACGGAATCTCTTCGTCATTACCCCACCGCCGCGCCTCTCAATACAGCGACATCAAATCGCCTTCTTCCAGAAGGTGGAGTTCGATCCAGCCTTCCAGCGGGAGCGCGTCGACCGGAAGACGGTTTTGCCAGAGGCTCACGCGGAGACGGATGCGGGTCGCGGCTGGAGTTTTTCCGTGCTTCGCGGATTCGGCCGAGATGGGTGCGGCACAGAGCCAGGCCAGCGGCACGCGAAACTCGAAGTTGCGCTGTAGCGCGAACTTGGCACCTTCATCGCCGGGTGCGGGTGGATCCGAGGACTGAAGCGGGATGTCCCGGTCGGACGCGCTTACCTTCCAGTCCCTGATCTTCGCGCCCTCGACCGCTACATCGACGCGCAAGGCGCGACGAGCACGCTGAGCGTGCTCCGCCCACGACTCCAGGTTCACCACCAGCTCAAAAGGACTCGACGAGACCTTGCCTTTGAAATCAAGTCGCCCGTAGAGGTTGACCTGATCGATGCCGGCATGCACGGAGTCCAGCAGGAATTGCTTGCCATGCATGGCGCCGGCGCGATGGTCGGCGGTGTAGACGGCCGCGCCCATCCACTCAAAGTAGCGAATCATATCGCCTGCAATGCGGGGATGAATGTAGGCGGTCTGCGGAGTGAATGACGGGCGGGCGATGACTCCCGAGATGGGCTGCGCCAGGTAGTCCGGCGGTGTCATTCCTAAGGCGTGATAAACATTCGAGAGGTGCTTGCGGTAAAGCTCGTCGAAGTCGCGGTCGTTGGCGGAATGATGTTCGGGACCATACCACCAGTTCCAGTCGCTGCCTTCGGCGATCAGCAACTCTTCGTAGGCCAGTTTGCGCTGGGCTTCGCTGCATTGCGAGGCGGCTTGTTCATACGTAGATCGCGCCTGATACAGGTAATCCCAGGAACGATTGTCTTCGGGGGCGCCAATCCAGACGTTGAAGTTCGCGGAGATCCATGAGCCCGGAGTAATTGAATTCAGACGGTTGAATTGGCCGTGCCGCGCGATCGCTTCTGAGATGGTGACGGCTTCCATCCCCGGACTGTTTTGTAAGGCATCGTAGAAACGGCGCAGGAACTCACGGCCGGATTTGGGGTAGTATTCCCAGGCATTTTCACCGTCGAGGATGATCGGGACCACTGCGTTTCTGCCACTATTGAGAAGCGGTTCCGCAGCTTTCTTGATGTTCTGGATGAGGTGCTGGGCAGCCTCATTGGGAGGCATGCCGGAGTACACGAAGCCAATCAGGTCCGAAATGGTATGGTCACGAAACAACAGGTGCATGGCGGTCGGACCATTCTCGTAACGGTGGATGGTGTAGAGCAGCTCGGAGAGATGCGACGGCAATCGGCCTTCCCCGTCGCGCCAGAAAAATTGGCCGGTGCTGCGGCCAAGGACGCCTTCATCAGTGGCCATCCAGTTCACGCCGAGGCTGGCGGCAATGGCAATGGCTTCCTCGGAAACGCTGCCTTCAGATGGCCACACTCCCTTGGGCCGGACGCCGAAAACTTGTTCGTGCAGATCGAGGCCGCGCAGGATTTGTTCGCGGGCATCTTCGGGATGGCGAAAACGATTCTGCGGCAAAGGGAGACCGGGCGTAGAAATGGCGCCTACATTGGTATCGCAAAGCAGCGGGAGAATGGGATGGTAGAAGGGTGAAGTGGAGAGTTCAATCCGGCCCTTCTGCGCGGCGTCGGCATGGGCGGGGAGAACCTGGCCCAGAACTTCCCTTTCCCGCTGAATGACGAAGCGCTGGTCTTCGAGCGTGTAGTTGCGCTCTTTGCGGATCAACTCGCGGAGGTTGCCGTCTTCCAGGAAAAACTCGTCAAACCATGCGATCTGGGAGAGCACCTGGAGGTCGGTGAAATCCTGGGGCTGGAAAAGACGCTCGGCTCGCTCAGGGGAGTCCCCGGCGCTGCGGAAACGCTCCCACAACTCGCGATAACGGGGGTAGCGTCCAATCAGATTGGCGGCGTTGGCCTGGAAGAGATACTGCAGAGCGAAGCGGCGCTCTTCCAGATTCAGATCGCGTGCGGGACGGGCGGCAACTTGCAGTAACGGGTCCTGGGCGGTGCCTGCAACGTAGTCCTGGATCTGGGTAATCAGTGACGGGACAAGATTGAAGTTCTGGTGCACGCGCGGGAACTCGTCCAGCAACTTCACCATGCCGTAATAGTCTTTGAGGGCGTGTAAACGTACCCAGGGCAAGCGGTATTCGCCCGTGACCAGGTCCTTGTAGAAGGGCTGGTGCTGGTGCCACAGCAGGACTACGCGGAGAACAGGCATGAGGTGCGATTTTCTTTAGAATCCAGGGGGCCAAAGGAATCATGCAGTCTAGCATGCGAATGGGCAGCAGAAACGGGGTTAGTTGAGTACACTAAAGGGCGCTCCGGGCGGGATCAGGCCTGTGGAGCATCGGGCGAGACGCCAGCAAACCGTCCGAAGAAATGTGCACGTCTAAAGTCCTGATACAGACCAAGGAGACGCGGGGAGGCGTACCCGCGCCACACGGCAAGGGAATATGAGCCAACCTACCGAAACAACGACGAGCACTGCCCGTCACGATGTTTCACTGCTGACGGACAACGACCTTTATCTTTTCAACGAGGGCAGCCACTACCGGATCTACGACAAGATGGGCGCGCACCTCAGGACCTCCGCGGGCGAAAGCGGCACCTGTTTCGGCGTGTGGGCTCCGAATGCGCGTTCGGTTTCGGTGATCGGTAGTTTTAACCAGTGGCATCCGAAAACTCACCACCTGCATTCGCGAGGGAACTCGGGCATTTGGGAAGGATTCGTGCCGGGCGCCCAAAAGGGTGCGCTGTACAAGTTTCACATCGAGTCGCACCATCACGGGCATCGCGTGGACAAGGCCGACCCGATCGGGTTGCTGCACGAGAAGCCGCCGCGCACCGCATCGGTGGTGTGGGATCTTGATTATTCGTGGGGCGATCGCGAGTGGATGGCGCAACGCGCGGGGCGGAATTCGATCAAGGGGCCGATGTCGATCTACGAAGTACACGTCGGCTCGTGGATGAGGGTTTCCGAGGAGCATAACCGGCCCTTGAGTTATCGGGAGATGGCTCCGAAGCTGGCTGAGTATGTGCATCACATGGGGTTCACTCATGTGGAGTTCCTGCCGGTCATGGAGCATCCGTTTTTCGGATCGTGGGGATATCAGACCACCGGATACTTCGCGCCCACGTCGCGTTTTGGGACGCCACAGGATTTCATGTTCCTGGTGGATCATCTCCACCAGCACGGCATTGGAGTGATTCTCGACTGGGTGCCGTCCCACTTCCCTTCCGATGCGCACGGGCTGGCGTATTTTGACGGCACGCACCTGTACGAACATTCTGATTCGCGGCAAGGGTTTCATCCCGACTGGAAGACGCACATCTTCAATTACGGACGAGCCGAGGTGCGCAGCTTCCTGATGTCGAGCGCGATGTTCTGGCTGGACAAGTATCACGCCGACGGGCTGCGCGTGGATGCGGTGGCGTCCATGCTTTACCTGGACTATTCGCGCAAAGAGGGCGAGTGGATCCCGAACAAGTACGGCGGGCGGGAAAACTTGGAGGCAATCGACTTCTTGCGGCGCTTCAACGAAGAGGCCTACAACGAGCATCCGGATATTCAAACGATTGCGGAAGAGTCGACGGCGTGGCCGATGGTCTCGCGCCCGGTGTATGTAGGTGGACTAGGCTTCGGCATGAAGTGGGACATGGGCTGGATGCATGACACGCTGAAGTATTTTTCCAACGACCCGATCCACCGGCAGTACCACCACAACATGCTGACGTTTCGCATGCTGTACGGCTTCACGGAGAATTTCGTCCTGCCGCTCTCGCACGATGAAGTGGTGCACGGCAAAGGATCTTTGCTAAACAAAATGCCGGGCGACGAGTGGCAGAAGTTCGCCAACCTGCGACTGCTGTTCGCCTACATGTACGCACAGCCGGGAAAGAAACTCCTGTTCATGGGCGATGAGTTTGGGCAGGGCAACGAGTGGTCGCACGATCGGTCGCTCGATTGGTGGGTGCTGCAATATCCCGTGCACCAGGGGCTGCAGAAGTGGGTGCGCGACTTGAATCATCTGGTCCGCGCGGAAAAAGCTTTGCATGAGTTGGACAGCGAGCCCGCGGGATTTGAATGGGTGGATTGCAACGATGCACCCATGAGCGTGATTTCGTTATTGCGGAAGGGGAAGCATCCCAAGGACACGATCTTGGTGGCGTGTAACTTCACGCCGGTGCCGCGCGAGAAGTATCGCGTGGGAGTTCCCTCTGGCGGATTCTGGAAGGAAGTGCTGAACAGCGACGCCAAGGAATACGCGGGCAGCGGGATGGGCAATGGTGGCGGCGTGATGGCTGACGCGATTAAACAGCACGGCCGACCCTATTCTCTGGAGTTGACCTTGCCACCACTTGCGGTGGTGTTTTTCCGGGTGGAGTAGCGAGCTCAGTCGCACGGACTCGGAGACAGTTCAAGTAGCGTGCGGAGTAAGCCGTAACCATGAACCACACGAACGCTGACAGAAGGGGCGCAAAATAAGAATCTGCCTTACTTTCGCTTGGGGGCTTGCGGAGTCGTACAGATTCTTACTTACTTCAAAATTCGTGGGAGCACGTATGCGCCCAGGGCGATGCTTGCCAGCATCGAGCCCAACGGAATGAATCGGCGGGGACGCAACGATGGCGGGCGGCTGAAGCGCTTGGCAATCATCATTTCCAACTGATCCACCAGTTTCGCGACTGGAACTCCTTTCGGTACCGAGGCGTCCACTGCCTGCGGAGGAGTTTCCACCACAGATTTCGACCCCGAGACGAGCAAGACCGGCAGATCAGGACGAAGACGCTTGAGGCGCGCGGCCAGCTCGGTGCCGTTCATGCCGGGCATCTCAAAGTCGGTCACGACGGCGTCGATCTTACGGGAAAGAAATAACTTGAGGGCTTGCCGCCCGCTGGCGGCCAGTGTCACGTCGTAGCCGTAATTCCCAAGCAGGGTTTCATAGAAATGACGGAAGCCTGAATCATCATCGACACATAGTAGGCGGCGGGGTTTCATGTTGCGCCAGCGCGCGAAAGGAAAGTAAGCCGGATCTTTGCCCGCATGCGAAATACCAAACAATCGGGTTAACGGCACCAGTCACTTAGCGTCGTATGGGCAGAATTTCGGTGAATTTCCGAGCACATTGATAGGAAAAATTTGCGACTCTTGTCCACAAAATGGTCTTCGCTCGTGCGCCTGGCTTCCCTGTCAATCTTGGGATCGAAGCTTCCAGAGAATCTGGCGCAACATGCCTAGACAGAGCTCGGCATCGTCAGTTTGCAGGTTGAGGCGGCGCACCAGGCGCCGCATCTTGGCATCTGCGCTGGGTCCAGGACGCGGGTCGAGATAGCCGCTGGCGCGCAGGGTTTCGAGCAGGACCTCGGTGATTCGCTCGAGTTCACTCCCATTGGCTGTTGGTGGTTTTGCGGATTGCGATCTCGTCTTGCCAGAGCGCGCCAGTTCGTAGAGGCACACCGCAACCGCCTGCCCCAGATTCATCGACCGGTGCTGCTCACGGGTCGGAATGCGGAGGAGCCAATGACAGTGGCTCAGTTCCTGGTTGGAGAGCCCGACCTTCTCCGACCCGAACAGCAGCGCTACGCGCTGTGAGCGCAGATGCTTTCGAATAAGCGCGGCTCCATTTTCCAGCGGACGCAGCGTATGTTGCAGCTCTCGGCTGCGAAGAGCCGAAGTTCCAACCACCAGCGAACAGTCTGAAACCGCTTCCGCAATTTCTTTGAATTCCTGAGCGCCCTTGAGCAATGCCGAAGCACCTACAGCGGAGCGCGCCTCACGAAAGGCCACGTGATAGGGGTTAACGACGCGAAGCCGCAGAAAGCCGAAATTACTCATGGCTCGGGCGGCAGCGCCAAGATTCAGGGGATTGCGCGTGGCCACCAGCACGACGCGCAGGTTGTCGAACTCAGAGCCTGCAGGCAAGCCGTTATTCTACGCTGCGGGTAATCTTGCCTGATCCCTCGAATCCCCGAAAACCCGCTTCAGTCGAGGCATGATAAAAATGATGCCGCCCTCGGCGGACTGGCAATCAACTATGGATTGGCAAGCACTCTTTCTCACGCTCAAACTCGACCTGGTCGTGTGCGCCCTGTTGCTTCTGATCGGAGTTCCGATCGCGTATTGGTTGGCGTCTTCGCGCTGGCGCTGGAAGTTCCTGCTGGAAGCTGTGGTCGCACTGCCGTTGGTATTGCCACCAACCGTACTCGGCTTTTACATGCTTCTCGCCATGGGTCCAAGGAGTCCGCTGGGAAAAGCTTATTTCTCCCTCCGTGGACAGGGGCTGCCGTTCACATTTTGCGGATTGGTGATTGCGTCGCTGATTTACAGCCTGCCGTTTATGGTGCAGCCGATCGCGGCGGCGTTTGCCTCTGTGGATCCCAAGCTAACGGCCGCCTCAGCCGTGTTGGGTGCATCGCGCATGCGCACCTTCTTAAGCGTGGTGTTGCCCCTTTCGCTGGGTGGCCTGCTTACGGGCGTCGTACTTACCTTCGCCCACACGCTGGGGGAGTTTGGTGTCGTTCTCATGGTCGGTGGAAACATTCCGGGCGTAACGCGGACTGTCTCTATTTCCATCTATGACAACGTGCAGGCACTGGACTATGCATCGGCGGGCGAGACATCTCTGGTTTTGCTGTTAGCGTCGTTCGTGATTCTATCCATCGTGTATGCCGTGAATCGCCCTGGATCAATTCTTTGGCCCGTTCGCCGATAGATCGAAAGCCGGGCGGACAGATTTTCCGTCACTCTGCTAATCTGTGTTGCCGCTTCCGGCAGAAATCTATTCCCGCATCGGAGAAGACAAATGAAATATCGCACCCTCGGCCGCACTGGTTTCGAAGTCAGTGACATTGCCCATGGCTTGTGGGGCATGAGCGGGTGGAGCGAGTCCGATGACCAGCAATCACGACAGGCAATCCAACTCGCCATCGATCTGGGTTGCAATTTCTTCGACACGGCGTGGGCTTACGGGAACGGCAAGAGCGATGGATTGCTGGGCGAGGCCATCGCCAAGAACAAGCGCAAGCGAATCTATGCCGCCTCCAAGATTCCGCCGAAGAACGAGAAATGGCCGGCTTCTTCGAAAGATAAATACAAAGACGTCTTTCCTGCCGATCACGTGTTCAAGTACGCCAAACGGATTCGCGAGAAGGTGGGGGTGGATTCCATCGATGTGCTGCAATTTCACGTTTGGGACGAGAGTTGGACCGACGAGCCCGAGTTTCGCGATACCGTGCAGAAACTCAAAGCGGACGGCTGGATTCGCTCGTTTGGGCTTAGCTTGAATCGATGGGAGCCGGAGAACGGCCTGAAGACACTACGCACGGGTCTGGTCGACGTGGTGCAGGTGATCTACAACATCTTCGATCAGGCGCCCGACGACAAGCTCTTCCCGCTCTGTCGGGAGCTGAACATCGGCGTGATCGCGCGCGTTCCGCTGGATGAGGGCAGCCTGGGCGGAAAGATGACGGCGCAAACGCGCTTTCCAGAATCGGATTGGCGCGCCAAGTATTTCGGGCCTGAGAACCTTTCGGCGACCTTGCCCCGCGTGGATGCACTCAAGCGGCTAGCACCTTCGGGCATGGCCCTGCCGGAGATGGCCTTGCGATTCATCCTGGCCAATCCCGTGGTAAGCACGACCATTGTGGGGATGAGAAAACCGGAGCACGTGCGCCAGAACATCGCGATGAGCGATGCGGGTGCGCTCGATGCCGACCTGCTGGGCAAACTGAAGGGTCACCGGTGGGATCGCAAACCCAAGCGGTGGTCGGATTAGGAGTTGAGGTGCCTAAGCCTTTGAGAAGGTCATTCGGCGCGCGGCCATAGGGCTGATGAAACCGAGATTTGCGGCACGGCTGAAAGCGTGCCCTGAGACAAACGTCTCCTTTGGCCAAGAACACCTCAGGGACTGCGGTCTGATCACTTGCTCGTCACTGATCTCGCTCCCAGTTTTCCATTCGCTGTGATTTAATCTCCGTCGCATAATTCTGTGCTTGTCATCGCTATCCTGGAGATTTCATGAGCGATCGCTTTCCAAAGTGCAGCCTGGCGCTTCTCCTGCTTCTCTCGTGTTCGCTCTTTGTCGCGGCGCAAGCGCCACCCTCCGATCTGGATGCGTGGGTGGCCCGTTCGATGAAAGAGTTTGAGGTCCCCGGCATCGCCATCGCCATCGTGAACGATGGCAAGGTCGTTCTGGCCAAAGGGTACGGAGTGCGCAAACTCGGTGATCGTGCAGCGGTCGATGAACGCACCATGTTCGGCATCGGTTCGAACACAAAAGCATTCACGACAGCGGCACTCGCCACGCTTGTGGATGAAGGCAAGCTCTCGTGGGACGACCCCGTATACCAACGGCTGCCCGGGTTCCAGATGTACGATCCTTACGTTTCACACGAGATGACGATTCGCGATCTGCTGACACACCGCAGCGGCATGGGTCTGGGCGAGGGGGACCTACTGATCTTTCCCCACACCACTTACACCCGCGACGACATTATTCACCGCTTGCGCTACATGAAGCCGGTTTCCAGCTTTCGCAGCCGGTACGCGTACGACAATCTTCTTTACATCACGGCAGGACAGATCATTCCGGCGGTTACCGGCACGTCGTGGGACGACTTCGTCCGGCAGCGCATTTTCTTGCCGCTGGGGATGAAGGCGAGCAACCTCAGCAACGCGGCGTTCAAGCCGGGAGACGACTACGCTCTTCCGCATTCGCGCGTGGATGGGAAGCTGCAAGTCGTCGAGTTCGGGAATCTGGACAATGCGGCCCCAGCAGGAGCGATCAATTCCAGTGCAGCCGACATGGCGCAGTGGATGATTTTGCAACTGGGCCGCGGTCGGGTGCCGAATAGCGACACCCGGTTGTTTAGCGAAAAGCAGTCGCGGGAGATGTGGTCGCCGCAGACCATCCTGCCGATGGGCGATCCCTCTCCTTCGCTGCAGGCGTTAAAGACCAACTTTGCTGCGTACGGACTGGGGTGGGGACTCCGCGACTATCACGGATGGAAACTGGTCGGCCATACGGGCGGCGTTTCCGGCTTCGTTTCTCGCGTCATGCTGGTCCCGGACGAAAACCTGGGTATCGCGATACTGACGAATGCCGAGGAGAGTGGCGCATTTGATTCAATTCTGTACCACATCATCGATGCATATTTGGGAATTCCGCCCACCGATTGGATCGCAGCCTTCAAGGCGGCCAAGGATCGCGAAGAACAGGCTGCGGCCGAGGTCGAGAAGCGGCAGAGCAATTTCCGCGCCGTGGACTCTAAACCTTCTCTGCTCCTCGAGAAATACGCCGGGGTGTATGCCGACGCTTGGTATGGAACTGCGACCATCCGCGCGGGCAGCGGGAAGCTGGTGCTTAGTTTTGAGCACACCCCGACGATGGTGGGTGAGCTCGAGCACTGGCAGTACGACACGTTCAAAACTCACTGGAGGGATCGCACGATCGCGGACGCGTTTGTGAGTTTTTCCCTGCGGCCAGACGGGGCGATCGAGCATTTCAAGATGGCGCCCGTGTCGCCGCTGGCGGACTTCAGCTTCGATTACCAGGATGTGCTGTTCGAGCCGGTCAGCAAGAAGTAGGGGGAGTTAGCTGTCAGTCGTCCGTCTTCTGTCTTCAGGAAAACCAATCTTCCCTGCTGACTGGAAACCGACCACTAGCGACTAAATCGATGATTTGGCCGGACACCTGCCACCCTCTTCACCGAACGAATGCAAAGGCAGGATCGTCGACCTTGATCGTAGACCTTCGGCGGGTACCGGAGACAACGTCATAAGCTACCAGCAGGTGGTTTTCGACGATGAGAATCTCTTTGTCGCTCAGCCATCCGACCAGCACGGCATGAGGAAGAAATGCGGAACGTTTGCTCGGATCGGTGGCGCTCACAACCGCGACGGCGGGAAGGTCGATGAGCGCCTTGCGAATCCTTTGCGACTCCGGAGGATTTGCCTGGCCTTGCTCGGAGAGTTGGATGGGAGCGGTCGATTTCGCGCTGCCATCGATGGTCATCGCGACTAATGCCATCTGCGGCGAGAGCTTGGCGTTCTCCGTGAAGAAGCTGACATCGTAGTCGGGATTCTTGTATTGCGCCCGTTCGTCAAACAAAACGACGGTCTTGCCATAGTTCAGCAGCAAGGTCTGATCGTTGCTCTGATTTTCCCATCCGCAACAGCCCGTATCGAGGATGGCGCTGATGATCACCGAGCCGTGTTCGGCCATCTCCAGCACGCGCTGCAGAGGTTGTTTCAGGTCAGTCGCAGACCACGACGAGCCATCGGATTTTTCGTAAAGCGTGCTGCTAAGGTACTTGGTCTCGGTCTGGCCGGGAATGAGGCGGGTGAGCAGGAAGTAGTCGTCAACCCCTCCGCCGGGCAGCCAGAAGCGCGCCTCCGCACAGCTTTCCGAACAGGAACCCGTGGGGCAGCGGCACTCGGGAAGGTCAAACGATGCAAGGTCCTCTCGTTGGCGTCCGGCCAGGTCAGAGCGCCAGGCGCGGAAAGTGGTGGAAACCGAGAGCTCCACGGTATCGCGCTCGAGTTTGTTGTACTGATTGGTGAACCAGAAAATATGGGAACCCTCGGCGGAGAGGAAGGGCCAGGGTGAGGTCTCAGTCACTTTCTCATTGGAGCCGGTGTGGCCCGCGACGCGCATGATGCCGCGCCCCAGCATCGTGGCGGATTGCCCGTCCCAAAACCAGAAGCGTTCTCCATTCTTGCCGACGTCGGGAGATGGGTCATCGGTGTTGGGAGCGAACAGCATCTGTCCTTGGTGATTGATCTGCAGAATTCTTGCTGCCTTTAGGACTGCTTCAGGAATCTTGACTGTGTGCTTGGGCGCGAAGGTGGCCGGATCGTACTCGACGATGGAATCGGGCTGCTTCAGCACCCAGAGACGACGACTCTGGGCCATGACCGAAGCCGCCAGGCAGACAACCGCGAGCAGGCATGGCAGGGATCTCAGCATTCGTTTCGAGTGATTCGTAGAATCGTTGCAGCATTGTAAATGGAACTCCGCTCGTAAGGGTTGACCGGAAGTACCCACGCGTATGGGCCATCCGACACTCCCCTGCCCGCGTCGCTGGCGGGTACAATAGTTCGACCATCGAGGATCTGATATGTCTACGACCAAACCCATGCCTGCCGAAACCGCCTCTACCGAGATTCCAGCGGTTCCATTGACGATTGAAGGCTACAGCGTGCTCCATCAGATGATGCGTTTTCGATGGACGGCGTGGCGGGCGCTGGGCGATGCGGCGCGGCGGGACATCGTCAGTGAGGCCGTCCCCGTGCTGAGCCGCATGGAGCAGAATTCCAGTGGGCAATCCGCGCTTTACTCCCTGATCGGCCACAAGGGCGATCTGATGTTGGTGCACTTCCGCGAATCATTCGATGAGTTGAACCGGGCGGAACTGCATTTAGCGCAGCTTCGTTTGAGCGAGTTCTGGGAGCCGACGACTTCGTACCTGTCGATCATCGAGCTGGGCCTGTACGAATCAACGACCAAAGTTTACAAGACGCTGGTGGATCGGGGCATCGAGCCGTACTCAGACGAATGGAAGCGCGAGATCCAGCAAACCTTGGAACGGCAAAAGGAGGCGATGCGTCCCCGGCTATTCCCTGCCATTCCGCCCAGCCGCTACGCCTGCTTCTATCCGATGGACCGCCGGCGAGGCGAAGATAAGAACTGGTACACGTTGCCGATCGAAGAGCGGGCACGGCAGATGAACGAGCACGGATTGGTAGGCCGTCGCTACGCGGGCGAGGTGCGGCAGATTATCACCGGCTCGATCGGGTTTGATGATTGGGAGTGGGGCGTCGACCTGTTCGCGGATGAACCGCTGGTCTTCAAAAAGCTGATCTACGAGATGCGCTTCGACCATGTGAGTGCGGTTTACGCCCTGTTTGGGCAGTTTTATGTCGGGTTGCGCTGTCCGGCTGCGCAACTCGGAACGCTGCTGGCGGGGGAATTGCCGGAAGCGGCGAAGTGAGAGTGCGGTTTGCTTCGGATTTGTAGTGGGCCGTTTAGCCGCGAACTTCGAGCTCTGAAGCCGATATTTCTTGAAATCCTCCGGTCTCGTTCAACAGCCGAGTGTTTGCTGAAGTAAAATCATCGCGAACTGTGAACCTCAGCGACTAAAGTCGCGCTTGATCCGCCAAGGTTACGGCGCGGCTGGAACCGCGCGCCCCTTCAAAGAAAAGCTAGAATGGCCTTGATTTCAAATTGAACCATTACCCAACTTTCCTTTACGTGGCGACTTCTGTTGGTTGCTGTTACCTTCATCGGTTGCTTTAACTTTTTTCCCCTGGAGCGTCCCATGTCCACGCTTGGACTCATCGAATACAAAGATGCAAGCCCGGAAGTAAGGGCCGTCTACGACGACATCATGACCACGCGCAAGACGGATTGGATTAACAACTTCTGGAAAGCCATCGCGCACGACCCGGTAACCCTGAAGCGTACCTGGGAAGACATCAAGCAGATCATGGCACCGGGAGCGCTCGACCCTCTCACCAAAGAACTGGTCTATCTCGCCGTGAGTGTGAGTAATCAGTGCGGGTATTGCATCGCATCGCACACTGCAGGCGCAAGAAAACAGGGCATGAACGATTCCATGTTCAAGGAACTGATGGCGGTGGTGGGAATGGCGAACGAGACGAACCGGCTGGTCGCAGGGTACCAGGTGGAAATCGATGATCGCTTCAAGACGACGTAGATGCTCGTCTGGTAGGTCCTGAGAGTCGAATGCGCGCTGCTGATGGAGGGACGAGCGTCTCGCCCGTCCAGTCGGGCGGGGAGGCCCGACTCTCCACGATCAACCTCCACTTCCACAACTCACCGCGGACTTCGCTACCTGTTAGCTCGTTTGCGCGCCTTCCTGGGCGACTTCTTCTTTCTTACGGTTGGAAAACGAAATTCGTGAAGCCGCATGTTTATGCGGCGGCCGCGGAATGTCACTCCCTCGGCTTCGAGTCGCAGACGCTGTTCAATCGCTGAGTCTCCGCGCAGCTTGATCTCTCCGCCCGACCCGACAATCCGATGCCAGGGCAAATCAAAGGAAGTCCGGAGTATTCCGACGACCTGGCGTGCGGCGCCCGGATGTCCGGCACCCTTGGCAATCGCCCCGTAGGACGAGACATGCCCGCGAGGAACTGCACGAATGGCTTTCACGATACTCTCGCGCATCGATCCGACTCTTCGTTCCATCGTATTCGATCCTTCGACCTGGTGCTGCGGGGCTGCTCGTCATTTTCACATGAGGTTCACCCCTGCTGCACGTCCGGGCATCTCGCCACAATCCCCTTGCATCCAAAATCGTCCAAGGGGCAGGCGTGCTTTATTCCAATCTTGTTACAGGAGTGAAGCAATGAGAGTGCTGCTGAAAGTTCTGCCGCTCGGCACAGCCTTGATCTGCCTGGGCGTTATTTTTCTAACTGTTGGTTGCGGTTCCAGTGGTGCGCGCTTTCGTTATGTTCAGGCCTCCACCGGCGCGCCCAGCGCTGTGGACGTGCAGATTGACGGAAAGAACGTTCTCACCGACATCGCTTACGGGCTGCCCGGAAGCTACCAGAAGATTACGTCAGGTTCGCGATCGGTCAGTCTCTTTCAGAATGGAACGACGACCAATCCCTTCTTCACGGGCTCGGTCTCGTTTGGCAGCGGAGACACCACGCTGATCTCCGAAAACGTGTTCAGCTCGATTACCTTGACGCCCTACACCGACGACAACACGGCACCGTCGTCGGGAAACGTGAAGCTGCGCTTCATCAATGCAGGACCGTCGGTGGGTTCGGTGGACATTTACGTAGTCACGACCGGAACCGGGATCGGCGGGCTCAACCCTCAGCTCAATCTTAACTACCCCAGTGCCAGCGGATACATTTCTGTGGCGGCCGGGAATTATGACGTGGTGATGACGCAGGCGGGCACGCAAAACGTGGTTTCGGGACTGAATGTGACGTATACGTTCACCGCAGGCCAGATCAGGACGATCGTCATCATCGATAGCGCGCAGGGGGGTGCGCCCTATAACCAGCTCGTGCTGGACGACCTGAACTGATTGAATCACTCATATCCCCTTGGGCGGGGACGGCTCTGCCAATAACGTGGGCCTCGATCATCCGGGTGGATGGTCGAGCGTTCCCACCTACGTTGTTATTGCTCGTCAACTGGGTGGCTTACAGTGCAGGCGGACAGGGGTGTCCGCCCTGCACGCTACAATGCGATCCAACCCAGGTGGATCAACCACAGCGAAGCCAGCGAGACCAGGAGCCAGAGGAGTACTCCTTGAATCAGGGGCCGGTGTCCTACCTGCTTGAGGGTAGCGATGGAAATTCCGGTGCCGATGAGGTACAGCGTGACCTTGAGGCCGATCCGAGCCAGCTTACTGAGCGTTGCATAGAGCGCGGCACCCGAGGGCAGATAGCTATTGCACACCGCCGCCAGGCAGAAGAGGGCAATGAACCACGGCCATTGGATCCTGGCCTTCGCACCCTTGATCACCGCGGTGCCGAGCGCTAAGGGGACGATCCAGAGGGCACGGGCCAACTTTACGGTAGTGCCGACCTGCAGAGCTTCGCTGCCGTACTTCGCAGCGGCACCCACGACCGAACTGGTGTCGTGGATCGCCAAGGCCGCCCAGAGACCAAACTGAGTCTGAGTGAGCTTGAGCAGGATTCCAATGACGGGGAAGATCAGGAGCGCGATTGCATTGAGAACGAAGACGGTGCCGAGAGAAACAGCCATCTGCTCGTCGCTTGCACCGGTGATCGGGCCAACCGCAGCGATGGCGCTTCCTCCACAAATGGCCGTGCCGGTGGATATCAGGTAGGCAGAGACCTTCTGGACCCGGAGCAGGGTGCCCAGGATCATCCCAGCGATCATCGCGAACGCGATGCTCAAAACGGTGTAGAGGAAACCCCTGCGTCCAGCGCGGAGGACTTCATGCAGGTTCATGCCGAAGCCCAGGCCGACGACCGACACCTGCAGAAGCAACCGGGAAAGCTGGGCTGATCGTTTCTCGAAGGGATGCTGAAAGATCAATCCGAAGACCAGGCCAACCGCCAGAGCGAGCGGCGGAGACGGGAAACTGCTTGCGGCCGCCAACAGGCCGAGGCCAAAAACAATCTTTGCGATCATGTGAGACTGGAGCCGGAGGCCACTCCCTCCGGCCCAGAGAGTCGTTCCTAGGCAGCCGCACCCTTTCGGAAGGATTGGATGGCTTCATCTTCCGTCTCGAACACTTCGAAGACGGTAAGTAGCTTGGTGACCTGCAGCAGGTCACCGACGCGCTGGGTGAGATTGGAAAGCTTTATAGCACCCCCGGCATTGTGAGCCGTGGTGTACAGGGCAACCAGCGTTCCCAGCCCGCCCGAATCAATGTAACTGACTCCACCCAGGTTGAGGACAATCTGGTTGTTCTGGGTGACGAGTTTCTTAACCGTATCGCGCAGTTCGGCCGACTCTTCTCCGAAGACAATTCGGCCATCGCAATTCACGACCAGAATTCCCTTGACCGTACGAGTCGTCAGCTTGAGTTGCATGGGGAGAACTCTCCTTCAAACTATTAGAATGTCCGCGAAAAAGCCTATCGCGTAGTGGGGCGTCGCGCAAGGGTTTCGGGGCGGAAAACCGCGTTTCATCAACCATCCCAGTCCTTCCGGGAAAACCTCGGGCGGCCTGTGGCCGGATGCGCATTCACGTATAATCGAGCTTTCTTTCCCATGAGCTATCAGGTTCTGGCGCGCAAGTATCGTCCGCAAAAGTTCTCCGAAGTGATCGGACAGGAACACGTTACCCGTACCCTGAAGAATGCCATTGAGCAGGCGAGGACCGCTCATGGATACATCTTCAGCGGCCACCGAGGGATCGGAAAAACGACCGTAGCGCGCATCCTGGCGATGACTCTAAACTGCCGCTCCCAGGACCACCCGGTACCGGAACCCTGTGGGGTTTGCGAGTCGTGTACCGAGATTCGGGCTGGGAACTCGGTCGATGTGATCGAAATCGACGCGGCTACGAATCGTGGCATTGACGAGATCCGCGAATTACGGGAGGCGGCGCGTTACCGTCCAGCACGGGATCGTTTCAAGATCTACATCCTCGACGAAGCTCACCAGATCACCGACGCGGCGTTCAATGCCCTGTTGAAAACTCTGGAGGAGCCTCCCGGGCATGTGGTCTTTATGCTAGCCACGACCCAGCCGGAGGATATTCCGCAGACGATTCGATCCCGCTGCCAGCATTTCAGCTTCCGCGCCGTCCGCTTTGCCGAGATCCTTGGGCAGCTGCGCAGTCTGGTAAACCAGGAGAAGATCGAGGCTGACGAGGATGCGCTGGCCCTGCTGGCCGAAGCGGGGGATGGCTCGATGCGCGATGCACTTTCGATTCTGGATCAGGCCATCGCCTCCAGCGGCGGACGGCTTACGGCGGAGGCGGTTCGGCAGCTGGTGGGAGCGGCGCCATCGGGAGTACTCGAAGATGTCATGCAGGCGGTGGCGCGAGCTTCCAGCGAGGAGGTTTTGCGACTTGCCGACAGGTTAATCAGCGAGGGCCAGAACCCCGTGCACTTCGCCCGGCAGCTGGTGCGCTTCCTGCGCAATGCGGTGGTAGCCAAGGTTGCCGGTAAGGATTCTGCCCTGCTGCAGATATCGGGAGACGAACGGGCACGAGTAGCGCGAATCGCTGAGCTGTTCAGCGAGGAGGATTTGGCGCGCCATCTGCAGATCATGCTGCGCACCCACGGGGAACTGGGCTACAAGCACGAACAGCGATTCCATCTGGAGCTGGGCTTGTTGAAGATGGCCCATGCGCAAAGGTTGCTGCCGATCGAGCAGTTGCTAAGTGAGGCTGGGATGAGTGGTCCCGCCCGGAGCGCACCGAAGGCGGCGGTCATCTCTGACTCTCGTGCCGCAACACCTGCTAGTCCCGTTCGCGGAAACTATGTTTCGCCCTTTGCGGCTGATTCTGTGCGCAAGGGTGGCGGCAAACCGGAACTGTCTGCGGAAACCGCGCCCTCCAGTGGCCCCCGCATCGTGACGAGCGCGAACTCGCCTGCGCCTGTAATTTTAGGTAGCGCTGCTCCGCAGCCCATCCAAGATCCTGTCTCTGATCCATCCGAAATCCGCAAGGAACCGGTTCCCAATCCGTCATCGAGTCTGGACGATGTGCGGAGCGCAGTTTTGAACGCTCTCAGCGATGCCGGGCACCGCATGCTGGCCTCCATGCTTGAGACCGGGGAGTGGGCGGTGGAGGGCAATGAGGTCGTCATTAAGGTCGCTTCCTCGGCCACTGTGATCGATATGTCGGTGGGGGCGGACGCGAAGCGACTCGCCATCGCCGCTGCGAGTGGCGTCATGGGAAGGGCCATTAAGCTGAAGGTGCTGCCCGGTGGAACTGCCCAGGCTGCTGCCCCGCGTGCGCAGCCGGCGTCAAATGGCGGCGGACGGGCGCGCGCGCAGCAAGATCCGATCGTGCGTCGCTTGCAGGAGAAATTCGGGGCCGAGATTCGGACGATTATCGATCAGCGGGAGAAGAAGTAGGAGTTTCGAGTTTCGAGCTTCGAGTTTCAGGGTTCAAGTTTCAAGGTCCAGCGTTCCTGTTTTGAGGTCTCCATGGGTGGATTCAATTTGCAGCAGTTGATGTCTCAGGCTAAGCAGCAGTACGAAACTCTGCAGAAGAAGATGCAGGAGACTGTGGTAGAGGCTTCGGCCGGTGGCGGATCGGTGAACGTCAAGATGGACGGCCGCAAGCAGTTGCTCAGCTTGAAAATTGACCCCGAAGTGGTGAAGTCTGGCGACATCGAGATGTTGCAAGATCTGGTGACGGCGGCGGTCAACGAGGCAGCACGCAAGGTGGACCAGGCGATGCAATCGACCGTGGGCGGCATGCTGGGAGGAATGGGACTCTAGGAATTGTGTAATTGGGAAATTTCTCAACCGGTTCGTTGCACCCACTATTCTGCCGTTGTCTTGCAGGAAAATTACACAATTACCAATTACCCAATCTTTTCTATGTCTAAGTTTGCCGAGCCGATGACGCGGCTCATCGACGAATTGAAGAAGCTGCCTGGGGTCGGCAGCAAGAGCGCGCAGAGGCTCGCTTTCCATATCCTGCGCTCGAGCGACGACGACGCGGAGGCGTTGGCCGCCGCGGTTCGCGATGTCAAAGCCAGCCTTCGGCTTTGCTCGGTCTGCAACAACATCACTGACATCGATCCCTGCGTCTATTGCAGCAGTCCGACCCGGAACCAGCGCCTGGTGTGCGTTGTGGAAGAGCCTACCAACATCGCGGCCATCGAGAAGACCAAGCACTTCAACGGCAGCTACCACGTCCTGCACGGATCGCTGTCACCTCTGCACGGCGTCGGCCCGGAACAATTGCGGATCAGCAATCTGATGCGGCGGGTGGAGTCGGGCGACGTGGATGAGGTAATTATCGCGACCAATCCCACGGTGGAAGGGGAGGCGACTGCGACCTACCTTTCCCAGCAACTGAAGCGACAAGGGCTGCGCGTAACCCGGATCGCCATGGGGATCCCGGTGGGCAGCGACATCGAATACACCGACGAGATCACAATGCTGAAAGCGATGGAGGGGCGGCGCGAACTCTAGGCGCTTCACTAAGCCATCCCCAACTTGTGCAAGAGTTTGATCTCGTAATCGCGGTAGAGTCCCACTCCTGCCACCTGCCACAAACATAACGAGCGCAATATCAATAGCTTGCACAGCTTATATGCGATTTCAGTTGAAAGCCTGGGTGGCCATTGGGTTGCAATGAGACATCAGTTGTTTCCTCGCTTCTTTTGGAATTGGCTGACGCGAGGCAAGCGCCGTTCGGGAAACCGAAACTGGCCACAACCAGACCAGCCGCTCCTTGCTGCCAGTCGCGCCGAGTTGCCATGTAACCGCATCTCAACTCGACGCTCTTGAAACCGGGCTAACCAGCCCGGTTTTCTTGTTTCGGCACGGAAATCCCGCATCTAGCAGTCGCTCCTCTGCGGGTCAATCGATTCGAAGGGAGAGCTTTCAAGCAGGGTCTGGTTCATGAGTGCTGTGGCGATGTTTGTGCGCCGGGATAAACCGGCATGAAGCAGAGAATGGAAAATTCTTACGAGAAAGGAGTAACGATCCGCTCGGCCCCGAGTCTTGCGCTGTTACCGCGAGGGACACAGTGAAGCGTAGACAGGGGTATAGGCGGGGTGGGCGATTGAGCTGCGAAAACCTACAACCCGGACGCCGACGCAGTAAATATGTGCGGAAGGCAACATGAACAGGGGCGACAACGCGAGTCCATGCTCAGTCCGGCGTAGTCGAAGACCCCAGGCACGCCTAGAAACTTCATGCACAAGAACCGGGAGACCGCGGAGACACCTGAGGCCCAGTCGGGCAGGTCGGCGGGCGAAGGCCCAGGCCACACGGCCCGCGTGTACGTCACCGAGGAGTCCACTGCGGCATAGTACCGATGAACCATTCGAACAAAGACGGAACGCTCGTCGGCGGAGAGTGGGGAGGGAAGGCTGCGGAT
>UEXW01000078.1_pt1 | contig 64340 bp, 47 predicted proteins | sample 4301151 | NCBI WGS metagenome assembly UEXW01 (sample SAMEA4773176, study PRJEB27434) | metagenome | biome: 2259; feature: agricultural soil; material: soil | place: USA | collected 2014-09 | depth 0.25 m | reverse complement strand
CACCGGTTGTGAATTTGACATTCAAGGACAATCTGGTTTTACACGGGAAGTACGGCATCCTCGGATGCAAGGGCCGTTATGGCAAAGCCGTGCTCGAAAATTGCACGAAGGGCCTATCGTTCGGTAACAACGTTGTGATTGCCGCCCGCGAGCAGTACCCAGAGTCGAATTTGAGCGCACACCGCGGATCTCACTATCCCGCTGACGTGCGTAGCGTAAAATTTGTGAATGAAAAGGCCGGGTCTGCTGGCTATCGCCTGTGCCGAGCGAAGGGGGTACCGGTACGAAGCTGTGACGGTCCTAGTCCTTATGTCAACCAGGCGACGGATGGCAGGGATATCGGTGCCGATATCAACGCCGTAATGCTGGCGACACAAGATGTCGAATAAGATGGAAGCTGGTTACTGCTGTTCTGTATAGCCTAACTTTCCGAGAAGCCCTCAAGTCCGACACGTTTTCTGCCAGCGAGAATTGTTTCCACCGAAATAGCGGCGAACATCAGAACAAGTCCGATCGCCGGCACCATATACCGGAGAATGGAGAGTACGACCACTGTCATACTCCAGAAGTACAGCATGATCGTCAGCAGCATCAGGCAGAAGAACCGCTTCGTGGGAAAGCGCCGCCATGCCAGGAAGATTCCAGGGACAATCAACAACAGGTAAATGGACTGGATTACTGCTACCGGGCGCTCATGCCACATTGCGTTTGTGCCGTACCAACTACGTGCCGTCTTCAAAATCCCCATCTCGATTACTGCCGTGTGGTTATTGCGCACTTGAGAGAGCATGAATCGTATTACCTCACCTGCGGTGTGAAGGGAATGCTGATTCTCTCGAACGCGCTGCGCTAGGGCTTGAACATTTGCTGGCGCCCACGCATGATCTCCGCCTTTGCCCGTCTTTGTTGCGAAAGTCAGCCCGTCCAGCATGCTGGCTGGACCATTGGTACTCAGAGGCACAAGACGACCGGTTTGCAGGGCGAGGGTCGCTTCCCAAGGTAAAATCACAACCAGAAACGCTACCACAATCAGCCCCGCACAAGAAATCCGGTAGCTGATTCTTATCTCACGACGAAGGAGGAGCAGGCCCGCAATAACAAAAGGAAACCATAGGATAATAGGCCGTATCAGCGCCGCAAGACCAAGGAGCAGACCAACTACCGCAAATCGAAGGAGACACGGTGATTTCAAGCCTGCCAGAAAGAAGCAAACCGCAAGATAGAACAAGAAGATAAACGGCACTTCACTATTAGGCTGTTTCACCAGCCACAAGTTAAATAGGTACGTCGCCCACAAGAATTCCGATACGAGGGCAATGTTTCGGGTAAACAGCGATTCGGCTATCCACCCCACCAGAAGACAACTGAGCGACATCAATACAATGTTAGTCGCCGTGATCAGGGAGGCCCGGGCGAGGACAAGCCGATCAGCCAAATAAAAATGTGCTGCTAGGTACATTGGAAATCCGGGCGGATAGTCGGATGCTATCTTGCCATCCAAAGTAATCAGCCCTTTTCCTTCCAGAAGGTTCTGAGCAACCGGAGCATAGAATTTGTCATAATCTGAGCTCTCGTTCGCTCTATGACCACCCGGAATCAGCGCTAGAAAGACAATTTGTACAAGCACAGAAAACAGAAATACGTATAAAGAGTTAGATCTGATCTCCAGCTGCCGTTCCGGCGGCTTCCTAGGCTTCACAACTGTAATGCTGCCTTCCAAACAATAGTCCTTTCAGCCGCTGGCAGCCGCAGAGTAGTACCTGCTCCGTCCGAACTCCCAAAAATAGGTTCGGCGTCTTGGCCAAGAGATCTTTAGCCATGGAGAATCGGCCCCAAGACCTTTTAGTTTTCAACTCTACTTTCATAGGGCAGTCGTTCTGGTGAAGTATTTCACCAACACAATGTTGGCTTGTTTCTATGATACTGCCGGCCCAGCATCGAGACTAAATAGTCACAGATTGCAACGGCGCAGAAGTCTGCAACGTTGGTATTGCAATCCGCTCGTAGTTCTACCCTCGGGCTGTACAATACGCCCGGTCTAGTCGTGATTCCATGAGCCGCTTACAAGCCTTGCACTCGATTTATCCACTCGCTTCTGCCCCAATTGCCATTGGCTTGTTTTCGTGAGGAAAGACCATCCCCGGCGTTAGTACAGTCAGGCGATACAACGCAGAGGTATATGCCACCATAAAGTAAGGGAATAGGTTGTATTCGGTGCTTGTGAAAGCAGCTCCAACTAAGTATGCCGCGAGACTCGCCCAGATGGCACTAGCGAAAAGCCGGGCCTCTTCATTCTGCATGTAACCCCGTCCCTTGCGGATGACCCGAAGATTCCGAAAAGCTAGTGCAAGAAACAGTAGGAATAGGATCAGAGCAGGAAATCCGGCTTCGGCGCTCAACTCCGTGTAGGTATTGTGCGACACCTGCCACGATTCCGAAAACACCGGGAAGTTGCCCGGTCCAATCCCAAATAACGGGTGATGGATGCTTAGATTGATGCTTTGCAGGAGCAGTTGACGCCGTGCTTCCCAGGATCCCCTGTCTAAAGAACCCTCAACGTTGCCTGAAATAATGCTCATCATTCTTTCGGTATAGTGAGGGGTTGAAAGTGCCACGACGGTTGCGACAATGGCCAAGATACCGGCCAATGCCACGAGGTGGATACGTCTGCCCCGGATCCCAAACTCCCAAACGCATACAAGCATCGAAAGCGCAATAGCCATCGACCCGGCGCGAGAATAGGTGGCAATCACTCCGTATAGCATTGCAATCAGTCCTACAGTCCAGACTCCTTTTTTCACAGCGCCACGAGCTGCTAGTAGAAATGCCAGACATAGAGGCCAGTTGATTGCGATGTTAATTGCAAAGTCATTAGGATTTCCGAAAATTCCGCCCAGTGCACCGCTTAATCGTCCGGCGTAATTCGGATGGATGATGACGGATACAAACGTCATTACTGCCACGGCACCGGCTTGCACAAAGATCAGCGTGCGTAACTGGGCGAAAGTCTCTACAATCAGGGCTACCAATAACACAACAATGACGTTTTTGGGAAACTTCTCAAAGACAGTAGAGAAGGCGCCGCCACGCCAGAACGCGAACGGGATGGCCAAACAGAGATGCGCGAACAGAAGCAGTAAAACCTTGATTTCTAGCGCAATCTTTAGCTTGCCCTTCCTTCCTGCCAGTCCAGCAAACAGCGCAATCAGGGCAAGCCCACCGGAAATTTTTTCTATGGGAATAAAGGCAAGTCCGGGTATCACGTCCGCCGGTCGCGTGTAATACACAAACGAAAAAACGAGTAGAGCACGGTATGCAAGCGTACCCCGCTGCTTCTCTCTTGCGATCGGGTTCTCTGCCGCTGGTGCGAGTGTCGCCACTATTTCACGCTCTCACAGGAATTCAATCCTAGCCTCACCGACTCCATGCCGGTTTACGTCCTACCACAAAATTGGCAAAAGCCACCGCCGCCGCCGTGTTCAACAGCACGAATGTGAAGGCAGCATTTGCTGCGCCCGCCACTAGTCCTCGCTTCAACCGCGTCATCGCCAGCAAACTCAGCGCATAAAACGCCAGCTGCATGACTAGCGCAATCCGGTAAATCGGCTGTTGCAGAAACATCGCGGCCACCAGCGCAGCTACAAGCGCGAACGGTACCGCCAAACGCACGAGTTTGTGACTTATGAACTCGAACCGAATTGGATTCGCGCCAGTCAAAAGCCAAGGCGCCAATTGCAGTAGCTGATAGTTGCCGCTCAGAGTGCGTACCTTGCGGCTGAATTCCCGTCCCGTTCCCTGTTCCGGAACATCCCAGGCGCGTGCTCGCGGCTCGAATATGACGCGCTTCCCGGCGCGAACTACCTGCATCGGCACGTAAACATCATCGAGCAGTATTTCCGGCGGCACCACGCCCATTAGTTCGCGCCTCACGCCGTAAAACCCGCCGGTCGCACCTACCACCGATCCGGAAGCAGATTCCAGTTCCCGCACTCTCTTTTCAATTCTCCAGTACAGACCCATTCCGTTGCTCGTCTGGCCCTGTTCAGGATCTCCGAGCATCAACTCCCCACTCACACAGCCGACCTGGGAGTCCGCGAAATCCTGAACCAGCACTCGCAATGCATCCTGCTCGACCTTCTGACGGGCATCGGTAAACACCACGATTTCGCCTTGGATCACTTGCAGGGCATCGTTCAGGCCCGAGGCCTTGCCTCGTGAAAGCTGGTTCATCACTACGCGTACTCGCGGATTACACGCGTACTCGTGAAGAATCGCTTCGGTGCGGTCTGTTGATCCGTCGGAAACGATCACCAACTCCATGCGCTCCGTGGGGTAGTCAATTCCCAGCAGGTTGTTGATTTTCGTTCCGAGTACTCGCTCTTCGTTACGCACCACCATTACGATCGACACGATCGGCTCAATCGCTTCCCTACGAACCGGCAGTGGTCGCCATCGGCTCCTTAACCACAGCCATCCCGGGTAGCCGACGTAGCCGTATGCGATCAGTGCCACGCCTCCCCAGAATATCCATGTCATTGCGCACCCCTGCCCAACGCTACGATCTTGATCGTCTGGAACATTATGAGAACATCCAGTCCAATCGACGCGTTCTTGATATAGAACAAGTCGTACTGCAGTTTCTCCTTCGCATCTTCCACCGTGTTGCCGTACTTGTAGCGCACTTGCGCCCATCCCGTCATGCCGGGCCGCACTGCGTGCCGCACCCCATAATAAGGAATCTCTCTCGAGAGCCACTCGACGAACTCCGGTCGCTCCGGACGCGGTCCGACGAACGCCATATCCCCCTTGAAGACGCACCAAAGTTGGGGAATTTCGTCGAGTCGCGAAATGCGCAGAAACTTCCCGATACGCGTGATGCGGGGGTCATCGTCGTTGGCCCAGGTCGGCCCGGTGTCGGCCTCGGCATCCTGTCGCATGGTGCGGAACTTGTAGCACGTGAAGACTTGCCCGGCGCGCCCTACCCGCTTCTGGCGATACAGAATAGGGCCGTCTGAGTCCAGCTTAATGGCTAGAATCACCAGCGGCAGAATTGGTAATACCACAAGCAACAGGATCAGGGCGACCGTGGTTGAAAGCATCTTGCGCATCAGATTGAAGCTGCTGCTGAACCGGAACCCGTCCGTAAAGATCAGCCAGCTCGGGTAAAGCTGCTCCACTTCGATGCGGCCCGACATTTTTTCCAGCCACGAGGCGGCCTCCTCCACCCTGACTCCACTCAACCGCAGCTGCAACAATTCGTGCACAGGAATCGTTCCCCGGCGATCTGGCATAGCCACGATCACACGATGCACGCTGTGCGTCGCTGCCAACTCCATCAGATGGGCGGCGGCCGTTTCCCGGGTAAGCGCACCCTCCACGTTTCCACTCCAACCGATCACATCGATGCCCAAGTCCTTGCGTTGCCGTAAGCCCTGCACCAATCGCTGCGCCCGCTCGCCCGTCCCCAGCACATACACCTTCTCCTGCATAAAGGGCTGCTGCACCAGCCAACTGTAAGCGGTCCGCCAACCGAACAGACCGAACGTCAGGAATACAAGTCCGATCAGTGCGGCATTGTTTCCCGGCAGAAGGTTCGGAAATACAAAGCCAATTGCAGCCAAGGACAGCGCCAGCAAGCCCGGCACGAGGAACAGTCGAAAATACATGTCCATCTTGACATCGAGCCGCGTGAAATCGTACAAGTCGAACCAATAGGAGCAAAGTAGCACCAGGCCGGTGCCAATCAGGATCTTGAGATACCCATACCGGTAATTGAGGGCGATGTAACTCTCGTCGGGAAATGCCAGCAGGATACCGAGCAGAAACGAAGCAAAAACCACCATCGTTTCCACGGCCAGCAGCACCAGCATGCGGACCGGATAGTAGACATTGAAGAGTCTGATCAAGGGCCCTACGCTTTTGATTGTGGAGTTTTCTCGTAAACGTCGTAGTAGTAGGTCGCGTATGAATCAGCGCGGGTTATTCCATTCAGCACCACGCCGACCATGGTTTTCCCGGCAAATTCCTGGCGCGCTTTCTGGGCGGTATCGTATGGAGTGGCGTTGGAGCGCACTACCATGAGCACACCGTCGCAATAGTTCGCCAGTTGGTTGGCATCGGAAACGGGTATCGCCGGCGGCGAGTCGACGACGATCCAATCGAACAAGACCTCCACCCTCTGCAGCAGCGTCTTGAGCCGCCCATTTGCGATCAACTCGGCGGGCTGGGCCACGGTTCTCCCGCATGGGATGAAGAACAGATTTTCCATGGGACCGCGCTGCATGATGGAGAACTCGTCGCTTTCACCCAGCAGGTAGTCTCCCAGGCCGGGAGTGGATGTCGTTCCCAAAGCGGTGTGCAGGCGCGCAACCCGCAGATCGCCGTCGATCAACAGCACACGGCGTCCATGCTGCCGCACCAGTACTTGCGCCAGGTTCGCTGAGACAAAGGATTTTCCTTCCTTGGGAAGCGCGCTGGTGACCAGGATCTTCTTGAGCGGCACCTTCTCTCGCATCTGATAAAGGCGGGAGCGCAACGTCCGGAACTGTTCTGTTCCAATGGCATTGTCTTCCTGGTTGAAGAACAGCATGGTCTTGGGATCGGGCCTCCACTGGCCCTGGGTGCAGCGGGCCATCAGCGTGTCATAGGTAAAGGGACTAGTGAACGACGGCATGGCCTGACCGCTGACCGGGGGCGCAGTCACTCCGGCGGACGCGCTGGCCGGAACCGACCTTTCCGGCAGGGATGGGGATGGGGCCGGGTCCATCACGGGCGACTGCACGCCAGACATGGAGTCCGCACGACCTCCCTGGGATGCGGCGCGTTCCTGCTCGGCTCGCTTGAGTGCTTCGTGAATTCGGCTCATGATTTCCTTTCTTTGGAGAGGTCTTGTTCGGATTGGCGCAGCCGGTCAGCCAGCGTTGCCAAGGTGCGCAGTGCTTCCACCAGATCAAACTTCTCGGCGCCGGTCGGCGGCGGCGGTGCCGCAGCTGTCATAGCTGCCGAAGCCGTGTTGTCGCTGAGGTCAAAATCCCGAGCCACCGAGTCCACGACGTCCGCACCAATAGTGGATTTCTGATCGACGAACGCGCTGACCAGGCAATGCTCGCACAGCAGATTCACAACACGCGGGATGCCGCTGGAGTACTTATGAATCGCCACCAGAGCCTCGGGATCGAAAATCTGACGGCCATCCGAGCCGGCGATGCGCAGCCGCTGCTGCACATAGGCCTTAGTCTCTTCGATGGTCAACGGATGGGTCTTAGCCCGCAGTGTGAGCCGCTGGCGCAACTGGCGGAGTTGCGGCTGTTTGAGCTTCGTCTCCAGTTCCGGCTGGCCCACCAGCACGATCTGCAGCAATTTCTCCGTGAAGGTCTCCAGGTTGGTGAGCATGCGAATCTCTTCCAGCACTTCGTCGGTAAGATTTTGCGCTTCGTCGACGATGAGCACCGCCGTTTCGCCGGCCCGGTATCGATCTAACAACCAGTTGTAGAGACGTTGCAGAATCTGGCTCTTCGACCTGGACTCACACGTGATGCCGAAGTCAGCCATCATGTAATCCAGGAATTGCGGCACATTCATGCGGGAGTTGAAAACGAAGGCGGTGGCCACTTGCTGCAGACGCAGCCATTCCAGCAGCTTGTTGATGAGCGTGGTCTTCCCCGTGCCCACTTCGCCGGTGAGCAGGACAAATCCCTTGCGGCTCTGAATACCGTAGGTCAGGCACGCCAGCGCCTCTTCCGTGTGCCGCGTCAGAAACAGGTAGCGCGGATCGGGATTGACGTTAAACGGGTTCGCCCGTAATCCAAAAAACTCTTTGTACATGACAGTCGCCTAGACTTCGACTTTCTCGCGCGCCGGTTCCCCGGTTTTGTCCCGATTCCAAAATCTTCCGTTACCGTTGCCCTGCGCTTCCTCGGTCACCCAGGGCAGCGATACCAGAACCGGCATCTGCAGGCTGGCTTCAACATCCGCCTCGGTGCGGAGCGACTTGTCCCGCAGTTCCAACCACAATGCAAGTCCAAGACCGATGACCATGCCTGCACCCAACCCGCCGCCGGCAAACACAAGGCGGTTCGGAAAACTCGGAGTCTCCGGCAGGTTCGCCGGGTTGAGCAGGCGCATCTGCTCACCCTGCTGCCGTTTTTCCATGTCCGTCGCCATCTCGGAGGTGCTCTTCTTGGCTAACAGGTCGGTGTAAAACTTCTGGGCCGTGTCATAGTCGCGCGTGAGTTGCTTGTACTTCTCTTCCACGTCTGGACTCACCGCAACCCGGCTTTGATAAATTCGGATCTGGTCAGCGAGCCGCTTTTCCTCACGCGTAGCCTGGGCTAGCACTTCCCCGTACTGGTGGACCTGCAGCCGCAGTTGGCGAATCTCGGGGGGTTCGGTCGAACTGGCCTTGTCGCTGGTATCGGTGCCCTTGGAAGCCGCGTCGTTGACCTCCGCCAGTCGCTTTTTGACCTCGGCAATGTCAGCTTTCGTCTTGATCACGTCCGGATGATCTTCGGTGTAGCGGGCCTGCAATTGCAGGAGCTGTCCCTGGAGCGCAGTGAGTTGCTGCTGGAGACTCTGGGGATTGGTGCTCCCCTGCGAGGATTTCCACGCGGCCAATTGTTGCGCCAGGAGAGATTCGGTATAGGCCTTGTCTTGCTGGGCGCGGTTCACAGCCTGGGTATTGGCATCGAGCTGAGAATTCAGCGTGCCCAGCACTTTTAGATTGTTATCTTCATCTCCGGGCAACTGGCCTGAATACTGCCGTTTGAAGGCAGCCAGCTTGGAATCCTGGTCGTCGAGGTTGCGCTTGGCCTCCTCCAGTTGCCGGCTGATGAAGTCGGTGGTGCTCTGGGCTACTTGCTCGCGCGAGCTTTGGTTCTCGGACAGCAACATCGACGTCAATTCGCCGCAGATATTCTGCGCCTCCCTGGCATTGGGCGCTGTGTAATTCACATAGAAGCCTGGAACGCTGGTGCCGCTCTTTCGCTTACCCGACGCCCCGACCAAACCGATATCGGTCACGACCGGTTCGATCTGCACACTCGCACGGACGTCCTCAATCACGTCGTCGAGATTCTTGCCGCGCACTAACTGCATGCGCTCCACCATCGGCTGCAGGCGGTTTCGTCCCAACACCTGCTGCTGCATGGTGGCGATGCGTTGCGCCAGGTCCTGTGTGATAACGGATTGCACCACGCCCTCCGGCACTTTCTGCCCTTCCACCAGCACCAGCGATTGGGAGGTGTATTTCGCGGGAAACGCGTAGGAGACGAGGTATCCGACTGCCGGCGCCAGCAACGTCGGAATCAGTATGAGCTTCAAACGCCGGCGCATAATGGCCAGGTAGTCATCCAGTGTCAGGTCGCGATTGTCAATCATCCCAATACTTCCGTTCTGGCTGCCCAGGAGCGCAGCCCTGAATCAATCAATGCGAATCGGCCGAAAATGCCAGGCCACTCCAAAGGTCAGCACGTGCCGCACTGAGATGCGGTTGCAAGGCACTCCAGGCGTGCAAACCGACGAATCCAGGATCTGGTCGTTCCACTGGTACCCCAGGAACGCTCCCCAGTTGTAGCCAAACTGGCGGTGCACGGCGAGGCCTGCAAATAGGTAATCGAACGAGTTGGCATTCACACCGACCGAGGCGGTTTGCAGGCGCTTGTTGTGCGAGTAGCCGACATCGGCCCGCGCCTGATAGCGGCGCCCCAGGGGACGTCCGATACTGGCGCGCACGATGTCGCTCTGGGCTCCCGCGAACAATCCCGAGCCGTTGGTGTCGAAGCGTTCGTAGCTGAGCGCGGTGGTCGCTTTACGAAACCGGTACCGCAGCGTAGCCCGGCCGCTGCCTGAGAGGCGATTAGTGGTTCCCGTCGTGGGGTCCTGAACTCGCGTCCACTGCGGTCCCGCCCCGACCACAAAATCCATTCGCCCAGAGACCCGGTGGCCGTACATGACCTGTGCGACTTGCGACGTGAAGTTGTCGGCGCCAGTGGTACCCGGAAAATGGAAAGCCTGGAATCCATAAACGACTGCAATCTGATCCTTTGGGCCCAGCGTGTAGTTGTATCCGGCTTGTCCGCCTGCTTGTTGACTGTTGATGAAGCCTTGCGTCGAGTCCGTGAAGTGCACCAATCCATAGGAGCCAGCCGCCGTGATGGACGAACGTGGTGACAAGTTTTCCACCACGTCTCCCAGAACAACGTTGGTGATCCGCGGCGACTGCCCGAAGGATCCGAATTGTTGTGATCCAAAAGCTCCAAATTGTCCGCCCAGTCCGGTGCTCAAAGCTCCCATGCCGGTTCCCAGTCCACCCAGACCGAGTTGAAATCCCCCTTCACCACCGAAGGCCCCGAATCCGAAAGAACCTTCCGGCATGTAGCTGAACAAATCGCGAACCGTGAATTGGCCTCTCCTCCACAGCATGGTTTGCTGCGCCAGAAGATCGTGGACCTGCTGAAATCCCCGTCCGTTCGCGTTATAAAATCCCGCGCCGCCAACGTAGGCGGCCGCTACTTGATAGCGACTCCACAGTCTTTGCAAAGTCAAGCCGCCTAGTCCGCGCGTCACTCCATGCAGGGTGGGACGGGCATCGCTGCCGATATTTGAATCCAGCGACTCACTCACTTCGATGCCGCCCAGCAGCATGCTGCGGGGCTGAATGTTCGGTTCCAGCGAAGGCTGGTCCAAGCCCGAGATGGGCGGGTTGTCGTTCACCAGCACGGGGGGATTGTCCTGGCCGAATGCGGCCGGCGGAGGAGCCTTCTGCTGAGCGTCCGATGGAGCCTGGCCGCTATTGTCCTGTTGAGCCCAGACTGCCACCGTTACCAGCGTCAGCCAGAGCAGCGTGAAAATCGTTTGGCGTATCTTCATTGTGCAATCCCTAGGGAACAACAATCGTGTCTCCCGGTTTGAGAACAATGTTCTGGTCGATGGCCTCGCCCTTGATCAGCGCTCGATAGGGCACGGGAATCTTCTGCTGCTTCCCACTTACCGTTCGCAAAACATAGATGCCCTTGGTGTTGGCAAACTGCGTAAAGCCCGCGCTGGCCAAGGCCTGCAGCACTGTCATATTGGGCTGGAGCGCCATGGTGCCGGTGCGGGTTACTTCCCCCATCACGTAAATTCTCTGGCTGTTCATGGCGGTTACGACCACAGTCACCCGCGGGTCGGCAATGTACTTCTTGAGCTTGGTGCTGATCGAATCGGCCAGTTGGGTGGGGGTGAGCCCCGCGGCCACTACGTCATTCAGCAGCGGCATGGAGATTTTTCCGTCGGGCCGGACGGGTAGCGACTCGGTAAGATCCGGTTCCTTCCACACTGAGATCTGCAGCATGTCGTCAGCGCCAATCACATAGTCGGGTCCAGCCACTGAAACAGGCTGGTTGGGCGCCTTCTCTGGTGCACCAGGCTTCGCTGCGTCGTTCGCCTTGGCATTCTCCTGTCCCCAGGCGAATGCGGCCAGCATCCCCGCCGTCAAGAAGACGGCAAATTTTCCTCTTACGTTCATGTTCTCTCCGATCGTCAGGATGCACCGTAATCCGGGTACCCGATCTGCTTCAGCTTGTAGAGCAGGGCCTTGTAACTGATCCGTAGCTCTTGCGCGGCCCGCCGACGGTTCCAGCGCGTGCGAGTCAAGGCTTTCAGAATGAGTTCCTTCTCGGCCTCTCGCGAGGCGGCTCGGGAAGCTTCTTTCAGGGAAATTAGTTCGCCGTTACCACCCCGTTCCGATCTCATCAAGAGGGATCGTAATCCGCCCATGGCTACCGACTCATCACCCAGGACTACGAGGGCCTTGGCTGCATCTGCCAGTTCCCGGATATTTCCCGGCCAGGCATAGCCTTGAAACAGCCGCTGCGTCGCCGCGCTTAGCTGGGGCACCGGACGCTGGAAGTCCCGCGCATACTTCGCCAGAAAAAAGTTTACGAGGTACGGTATGTCTTCCTTGCGCTGGCGAAGGGGCGGCAACCGTAGACACACCCCGTTAATCCGATAGTAAAGATCCTCGCGGAAGCGTCCGGCTTTCACTTCCAATTCGAGATCGTGGCTGCTGCCGCAGATCAGACGCGCTTGGTTCCTCTGGCCGTTGCCATTTCCTTCCAACTCCGCCAGCACGCCTAACAGGTTCTTCTGGCAGGCGGGACTTAGGTCAGCGATTTCCTCCAAGTAGACTGTGCCCAATGTAAACAAGCCGTCTTTCCTGCCGTTCGTCGCCAGGCGTTTCTCGGGAAGATCGGCGCACGGCACGCTCTGAAAGATCGCGTTGCGATGCTCCGACATGTGATGGATCCGCTCGGCAGTGGCCTGTTTTCCGGCACCTCGCTCAGCCAGAAGCAACACCGGCACGTTACTGCGCGCGAGCTCTCGGATCACAACTTCGAGGGCACGCATGCTTTGGCCCAAGCCCTCGACAAAAGTGCATTCCGCCGCTTCCGATCCTTGCATACTGGCCTTGACCTGCTCCGCTTCGGAGGAATCCATGGACATCTAAGCTCTTGCTTCTGGACGTGGGAATAGCATCAGTGAGTCGCTCGCTTTGCTTGACGGAATCACAAGCACGACAGGTGCCATCCATGCAATCGATCATGGTCCCTCGATTCTTGGCATGGTACATTTATTTTCAATAGCTTAAGGGGTAGCCAGAGGGGCCTAGGGACAATTAGACCCATGCGTAAGGGTCCCCCTGTTGATGATGAAGAGGGAAACTTTTTACCCACTCTAGGAACTCAGCTACCACTATTTATGCTCTGGTTAATGGGTAATCCAGCGTAAATTACTTGGACGGACGCCGAGTGTCTGGCGCCCTTATATCTCCATATCTCCCATTTGGCTATCTACAATTTCAGCTGGCTGGCTCGGAACAGGTGAGCAAATTCGCGTTCCGGGACGGGTAGCGATGGTGGTCCAGCCTATATGGGATTTGCACGTGTATCGTACTTCGCATATCCTCTGCAGTAAGGCTCTCCCATAGAATCCCGAGTTTTGAGTCACGCCTCCCAAGCCGCGACGCTCCCGCTCGCTCCGCAGGATTCGCCATCCGAGCGCACTCCCGTGTGGCAAATCTGCCTCCTGGGTGCCGCCTTATCGTGGCTTTACGGGCCAGTGCTCCGGCACCTGGTCGGCCAGTGGAGTCACGATCCCAACTATTCCCACGGGTTCTTCGTTCCGGCGTTCTCCCTTTTCGTGCTTTGGCAAGAACGGAATCGCTTGTCGTCGTTGCCGCTAAAGCCCTCATGGTCGGGATTGTTGCTCCTGGTCGCTGCAATCGCGATTCTCACGGCGGGCGTCCTGGGGGCGGAACTCTTCCTTGCACGCTTCTCCTTCCTGTTGGCAATGGGCGGACTGGTGGTGCTGATCTACGGCTGGAGCCATTTGCGGGCTGCGGTGTTTCCCTGGCTTTTCCTGTTATTGATGATTCCGATCCCGGCCATCATCTTCAACCAAATCACCTTCCCGCTGCAGTTGCTGGCGTCGAAGGTGGCGGCCGTAACACTACCCGTGCTGGGAGTTCCGGTGTTGCGGGAAGGCAATATAATTCAGCTGCCGTCCATGGCCCTGGAGGTGGCCGAAGCCTGCAGTGGCATTCGCTCCCTGATGTCACTGGCAACATTGGCGGTGATTTACGGATATCTTCTCGAGCAGCGGAATTTCATTCGCGTCGTGCTCGCGCTGGCCTCCATCCCCATCGCAGTGCTGGCCAATAGTTCACGCATCGTCGGCACTGGACTACTGGTGCAGTACTGGGATCCGGAGAAGGCGGAGGGCTTCTTTCACGCTTTTTCCGGATGGCTGATTTTTGTAGTGTCGTTGATTCTGCTCTTCCTTTTGCATCGGGCATTACAGAAGTTCTGGCTAAAAGGAGAAGCTCGCTGATGCGCTCTCACGCGCGTTTCCTGGTGGCGCTCGTGCTCCTGGGGGGCAGCGCCCTGTTCTTGCAGGCTCGGGGTCGTGGGGAGATTATCCCCCAACGTCCTCCCCTGTCCTCCTTCCCCGACCAATTGGGAGGGTGGACGGGTAGCGACGTCGCGATGGAGAAGGAAACACTGGATGTGCTAGGTCCCGGTGACTTCCTGTTGCGCGTCTACCGCAATGATTCCCAGCGCCAGCCCTACACCGATCTCTTCATCGCCTACTTCCCGACGCAGCGCGCAGGAGATACGATCCATTCTCCCAAGAACTGCCTGCCGGGTTCGGGTTGGAGTCCGATTGAATCGAGCCGGGTTCCGCTGTCAGTCGCCGGGCACGCGCCCTTTCTCGTCAACCGATACTTGATTGCCAAGGGCACCGACCGGAAGCTGGTCCTTTACTGGTACTGGGCTCACGGCCGGGCTGTCGCGAGCGAATACTGGGCCAAAATTTACCTGGTCACGGACTCCATTCGGATGAATCGCAGCGACGGCTCTCTGGTGCGCATGACCACTCCGATGTTCACGGGAGAGTCCGCGGACGCCGCCATGCAGCGCCTGATGCCTTTCGTCCAGGAAGTCGTCCCGTTGCTCAATCAGTACATTCCCCAATGACCCAGGATCGCTTACGAGTCCCTTGTCGAGCCCGGCATTGTCCAGGAAAAGTGAGTATCAAGCGTTGTTTTCTAAACGAGGCGATGATTCTAACGAGCAATAATTCCCTTGCTCGAACGGTTCGTCGCGTCCGCACCACCACTGGCGCGTTCTCCGCGCACCTTGGGGAGACCTTTTCATGAGGCGTTCCAGCTCAGTCCGTCTACTGCTGCTTCTTACTCTGACTGCCTGTGTGTTCACTGGTTGTTCCCGCGACCCCAATGTACGCAAGCAGAAATACTTCGAAAGCGGACAGCGCTATTTCGAGAAGGGCAAATACCGGGAGGCCGCCATTCAGTACAGCAATGCCGTCCAGGTTGACCCGCGGTTTGCCGATGCGCATTATCAGCTCGCGTTGACCTACCTCAAACTGGGTGAAAGCAACCGCGCCTTCCAGCAACTCAACCGCACGCTCGAAATCGAACCGGAGAACTACCCCGCTCGAATCGACGCCACAAACATGTTGATCGCGAACAAGTATTTCAAGGAGGCCCAGGAGCATCTCGACATCCTCACCGTGAAGCAACCCAACAATCCTGCCGTGCATATGGCCCTGGCCAACCTCGAAGCCCGGCAGGGAGATCTCCCGCAAGCAATGCAGGAGATGCAGAAAGCAATTTCCCTCGACTCGAATCGCAGCGAAGCTTTTCTGAACTACGCGATCTTGCAGATCCAGGCGCAGCAATTCGACGCTGCAGAGGCCAATCTAAAGAAGGCCGTCGCGCTTGACCCCAAGGCTATGAATACGCAACTCACTCTGGGGAGCTTCTATCAATCCCGGGGCCGCTTGCCTGAAGCGGAAGAGCAGTTCAAGCGTGCCATCAGTGTCGATCTGAAGGGTCCCGACCCGCGCTTAGCGCTGGTGCGTCTCTACATGGTTGAAGGCAAGAAAGCCGAGGCGGAATCATTCCTGCGGCAGACTACGAAGGATCTCTCCGACGTCCCCGTGGGATACCGCATGCTGGGCGATTTCTATTTCGCCACCGGCGATATCGACAAAGCGGTGGACGAATACGCGTCCATCTACAAAGATCATCCCAAGGATCTGCAGGCCAAGAAGAACTACATCCAGCTCCTCATTCTGAAGAATCGTCTTGAAGACGCTCGCAAACTGAATGACGAAATTCTGAAAAGCAGCCCCCAAGATAACGAAGCCCTGATCTATCGAGGACAGATTCAACTCCGCGACGGTCATCTGGATCAAGCCATCACCGCGCTGCAATCGGCGCTCAAAAGCGACCCCGACAACGGTGTTGCTCACTACCACCTGGGAGTGGCCTTCGATCAGCAGGGTAATATCGCGCGCGCCGAGACCGAGTGGCGCGAAGCCGTGCGTCTGCGTCCTGACTTGATGGAGGCGCAGCGCGCCCTGGCGGTTGTCTCGATGCGCAAGGCCGATTGGAGTTCGCTGAACCAGATCGCCTCTACCATCATCCAGGCGCAACCCATGTCTCCCGACGGCTATGCATTGCGCGCCATTGCCGAAATCAACCAGAAAGCTGTCGCCAAGGCGGAGCAGGACATCAAGAAGGCGATTGAAATTGCGCCCAGTAGTCCGACCGGGTATGTCCAGATGGGAAATCTGCGACAACTGCAGAAGCAGTTCAGCGAAGCGGAAAAGTTCTATCGCAGGGGGCTGGAAGTCGACCCCGCGAATTCGGATGCGCTCAACGGTTTGATGACCGTTTATCTCAGCCAGAAGCAGGTGGATAAGGCCATTGCCGCCGCTAACGAGCAGATCGCCAAGGTTCCCAAAAGCAGCGCCTTCCACGACTTGCTGGGTACGGCTCTTTTCAACAATAAGAAGGACTACAAGGCGGCTGAAGCGGAACTTCGCAAGGCGACCGAACTGGATAAGAAGAACGCCGACGCGATCCTCAAGCTCGGCCAGGTTCTCAATGCCCAGGGGTCGACGGATCAGGCGATTGCCACCTGCCAGCAATCCATCAAGGACAATCCCAACGAAATCTGGCTTTATATCCTGTCGGGCGAATTGTACGAGTCTCAAAAGAAATTCGAGGATGCCAAGAACATGTATCAGAGAGCCCTACAGATCCAGCACGACAACCCGGCGGCCTCCAATAATCTTGCTTACGTGATGCTGGAAACGGGCGGCAATATTGACGTCGCGATCTCGCTGGCGCAAACGGCGCGCCGGCTCATGCCCGATAGTCCCAACGCAGCTGACACGCTGGGCTGGGCATATTATCAGAAGGGCCTGTATCCCACTGCGATTGATCTTTTCAAAGAAGCAGTGAAGAAGAGTCCGAGCAACCCGACGATCCACTATCACTTGGGATTGGCCTATCAGAAGTCGGATGAACCGGCGCTCGCCAAGGAACATTTGCAGCAGGTGCTCAAGCTGAACCCGAACTATCCCGACGCAGAGACTGTCAAGAAGGCCTTGGCAGATATCCATGGCTAGGGGAGCCCCGGGTGTAGCGCCGGCATCTTGCCGGCTTCCCTGAGAGGCGTGCGGCCCCGAGCGCGTCCCCTTAGCCTTGCGTTCCGCTATCCCCCAACTGGACAAGCGGACTGGGCAACACGGCCGGTCCGGGAAGGTGCAATCCGCATTCGGTTTTCTGGGAACCGGCCCAACGTCCGGCGCGCGCATCTTCTCCGGGGCGAATGGCCCGTGTGCAATGCGTGCAGCCGATACTGGGGTAGTCGGAATCATGGAGCGGGTTGTAGGGCACGTTGTGCGAGCGGACGTAATTCCACACCTGCTCGCTGCTCCAGTCGACAATCGGGTTGATTTTCACCAAGTGGAACTTCTCATCCCATTCCACTTTGCGCGCCTTGGCGCGCACCGAAGTCTGAGCGCGGCGGATGGCCGTAATCCAGGCTCGCAAGCCGGACAATTTTTCGGTCAAGGGCGCCACTTTACGCAATCCGCAGCACCGATCCGGATTTGTGCTCCATAGCGCCGGCCCATAGATTTCCGCCTGATCTTCCGGGGTCAAAGACCGCAGTTTCTCGACCTTGAGGCCGTAACGCTGCTCGGTTCTTTCAATGAGTTCGTAGGTTTCAGGAAAAAGAAAGTCGGTATCGATGGTGAAGACGCGCAGCTTCGGATTCACGCGCGTCGCGATATCGATCAGCACCATACCTTCGACCCCGAATCCGGAAGCCATTTCGACACCGTTGCCGAAGGTCTTGAAGGACCATTGCAAAAGTACTTGCGGGGTCCAGGTTTCCGCTACCGCCTGTGTTCGTTCTACGATCTCGTTCACACTCAGCTCCTAGTCACCCAAAAACACCTGGCTATTGATGAAGGGGGTAGACCACGGCAGCGAACCGGGGCCGAACGGTTGCAGTGCGTCCAATGCAGCGTTTACTCCGGACTGCACGGCATCGGTTGCACCCAACACTTCGCCCACGAGTAGCAGCGTTGGGGCCGGCAATGAATGGGCACTTGGCAGATCTTTCACGGTGGTGCGATGAATCTGTTCCGCTCGCGAACTGGCCCGGGACACGATGGCGCAAGGCGTTTGGCTTTTCAGTCCCGCAGCGATGAGCTGCTCGCTGATCCGTTGATAGTCCGAACCCGGCATGTAGATCGCCAGAGTGGCTCCCGACGCTACATAGCGTTGCCAGTCGACATTGCTCGCAGGTTTGGCATGGTGACCGGTCACGAAGAGAACGGCGGATGCGGAGTCGCGATGCGTCAACGAAGTGCGGACCGCTGCGGCCGAGGCCAAAGCCGAAGTAATGCCCGGAACGATCTCGAAATCGATGTTGGCTTTGCGCAGCGCGTCCATCTCCTCGCCGGCACGCCCGAAAATCAACGGATCCCCTGCCTTCAGTCGCACCACCTTGAGCCCGAAGGATGCGAACGTGACCAGCAAAGCATTAATTTCATCCTGCTGAATGTTCTTCCGTCCGCAGCGCTTTCCGACGTTGCGGATCTCGGCATCCTTGGGGATCAGTGCCAGAATCTCCGGACTGATCAGATCGTCATGCAGCACAACGTCGGCGGACTGCAGGATTCGTAGAGCCTTCACCGTGAGCAGTTCCGGATCGCCCGGCCCGGCACCCACCAAAAAGACCTTACCGTTCATGAACCACCTCGCTGGCAACAGGGTCCTTCGACTGGCGGGCAGACTGACGAGCTTCGAACGACTGCCGACTGGCTGCCGAGTGCAGCATGGTCCGTCGCGTTTCCGGTTCGATCGAGCGGGCAAACAGATCTTTTCGGATTTTCCCCAGTTCGTCGAGCCAGCCCGCGTAGACTGGCGCCAATTGCGCTTCGAATTCCCGACGCAGTCTCTGCGCGAGTGCGGGACTGTGTCCGGCCGTCGAGATGGCGACTTGCAGGTCGCCGCGCCGAACCACCGACGGGTAATAAAAATCGCATCGCTCAGGATCGTCCACGATGTTGCACAGGATCTCGCGCTTTTGTGCCTCGCGATAGACAAGGTCGTTGACCTGAACGGAAGATGTCGCGCCGATAACGAGGAAGATTGAACTGAGATCGTCAGCCTGAAATGAGCGCGATTCCCACTGCAAGACGCCCGCGCGGGCCCAAGCTGACACGGTCGGCGTCACCCAAGGTGCAATGACGCGAACCACGGCGCGCGCGGCCAGCAAGCTGCGAATCTTGGATTCGCCAATCTTGCCAGCCCCAACCACCAGGCACCGCTTACCCTCGAGTTTCAGGAACATCGGAAAAAGACTCATATCTGTACCGTTTCTGCTTTACCCCTCGACTCCATGCGGAACCCGGCCCGGGGAGGCGTCGCGTGCCACGGCAGCCACCAGCTCGCCTGCGAGAAATTCCCGCAATTCGACATCGTTATGTCGTGCAAAAAATTGCCGAAGATTTTCGTTCGTGTAGCGATCATCCAGGTAGCGCTTCAACAGGCGTTCGATCGAATCCGGGACTTCACTTGCCAGGCAACGATAGCCAACCGGGCGAGCAATCGATTGATGAAGGCCCACAGCGCCCCCCACGCAGAAGTAGTAGGCATCTTCCATGCGGTCGCCCACTTTGATCTTCTTGCCTTCAATCCCCAGGTCTGCGATCCAATGTTGCCCGCAACTATTGGGGCAGCCAGTGACATGCAGCTTCAAATGCTGCTCAAAACCGGGCAGCCTCTCTTCAAGTTCCTCCACCAGCCAGCGTGAGAAGCTCTTTGTTTCCGTGATCGCCAGCTTGCAAAACTCCGAACCGCTGCACGCAACTGCTCCCCGCCAAAACGGCGATCCGTTCACCCGGAGGCCAACCGCGTCCAACTCTTTCACCAGCGGCTCAACGTTTTGACGAGGCACATTCACGATCAGCAGGTTCTGCATGTTCGTGGTGCGCAATTGTCCATCGGCCAATTTGTCGGCCAAGTCAGCCGCGCTTCGCATCTGTTCAGCCGTGATACGTCCACGCAACACGGCTGCACCCACGAAGAAATGTCCCGTCTGTTTCTGCGGGTGAATTCCGACGTGATCGCGATACAGGTCGTTGGGCGATTGCTCGTCGACTGCCGGATCCAGTTGAAATCCAATTCGGCGTTCCAGCTCTTTCTGGAAGTCTTCGCTCGTCCACCCGTGCTTGAGAAAGAGGAATTTTAGGCGGGCGCGCTCGCGATTCTCGCGCAGCACGTCGCTATCCCGGAACAGCTCGGCGATTCCCTTCAAAACGGGTATGACCTGATTCTGTCGAACAAATGCGTTGAGTCGCGCCGCCAGGTGCGGATCGGTTGAGAGGCCGCCTGCCACGCGAAGAGAGAACCCGATCTCGTCCTCTCCGCGCACGCGTCGGGTTACAGCCGTCAGGCCAACGTCATTGATCTCCGGATATGCGCACCAGGAGCGGCAGCCTGTGATGCAGATCTTGAATTTTCGGGGGAGGTTGTAGAACTCGGGGTTTCCGACAAAGAACTGGTTGGCTGCGAGCGCGATGGGAGAAGCATCGAAAATCTCGTCGGCGTCCACTCCCGCCAGTGGGCACCCGGTGATGTTTCGGGTGTCATCGCCGCACGAGCCCTTGGTAGTCAGTCCAACTCCCCAGAGCGCATCGAGAACTTCGGGGAGGGCTTCGATAGTCACCCAGTGAAGCTGGACATTCTGTCGCACGGTAAGGTCGGCTGCCCCGCGCGCATATCGAGCCGTCACATCCGCGATGATTCTTAACTGGTGCGCCTGCAGCAACCCATTCGGAATCCGGATGCGCACCATGAAGTAGGGGAGCGCCTTCCCTTCTCCGTTCTTCCCGCCAACGACCCCGGCTCCGTCTCCTTGCGTGTAAACGCCCCACCAGCGGAAATAGGTACCGATCCACTCCGGTGGGATCGAACTGAATCCCTCTCGCGAGAAGCGACGGATTTCGTCGAGCCCTTCCCATGGGTTCCTCTCGCGCTTGAGGCGCTCGACCCGTTGTGCCTTCGTTTCTTTGGCTGGAATTGTCATAAAAACAAAAAGCCCACCGCCCGATATGTCTCTGGCGGTGGGCTATAATCGCTGATTCTTAAGGACTTATTAGGTCAGCAGCCTCCCTGCGCCAGAAGACGCACGCGTACGACAACAAGTACAACAACACGCGATGCACGTCTGGCAGAAAGCCAACATGATCTGCCGATAGTAGAGGCATGTGGAAATCCTGTCAACTGGCTTCTCATCGTCCTAACATTCAAAATTCAGATGGCTGGAATCGAAATATTGGAGGAGGCCATCCAATTTGATCGTTTGACTCTGCGCGAAGGCTGCAATACTCTCTCTTTGCCGATGTCATCGCATCGCCATCACCGCCATCATCATCGCGCGCACAGCGCGTCGGCGGGGGTGCATTCCTGAGATAGAACGGCACTCATCAAGTTCAGCCCGCTGACGCCAACCGGCTCAGCGGGCTTTTTGTTTTTCCAGGGAACGCTTCTTTGGAAATGGGGGGCACGAGTGGACATGCAGATCGACTTCAACAAAATGCAGGGCCTGGTCCCGGCCATTGTGCAGGACGCGGGGTCAAACGAGATCCTAATGCTGGGCTTTATGAATTCGGAGGCCTTTGAGCGCACCTTGAGTTCTGGATACGTCACCTTCTTCAGCCGAACTCGAAACCAGCTCTGGACCAAAGGAGAAAGTTCGGGCAACCGGCTGAAGGTTATTTCGGTAAGTACCGATTGCGACCGGGACTCGTTTCTCGTCCGCGTGCAGGTCGAAGGAGCGGGGGTGGTATGCCACCTGGGAACGCGGTCGTGCTTCACGCAATCGATCCCGCTCATTCCAGAGCCGGAGCTGCAAGATGCGGGGGAGATCCAGCAATGAAACTCCGCATCGGCATCCCGAAGGGAAGCTTGCAGGAAGCCACCCTCCAGCTTTTTACCCGGGCGGGTCTGGAAGTTTATACGAGCGCGCGATCCTACTTCGCGTCCACGGCCGATCCCGAGATTGAGTGCATGCTGATCCGCGCCCAGGAGATGGCGCGTTATGTCGAGCATGGAGCGTTGGACGCCGGCCTCACCGGCCTCGATTGGGTGGTGGAGAGCGGGCTGGAAGTCGTCGCAGTTGCCGACCTGATCTATGCGAAACGGAGTCGCGGGAAAGTGAAATGGGTGCTGGCGGCTCCGGAGGATTCTCCCTTCCACCGCGCCGAGGACCTTGCCGGACGGATCATCGCCACCGAACTCGTGAACGTTACACGCAATTACTTTCGCGGCAAAGGGGTTGAGGTGCAGGTGGAGTTTTCCTGGGGCGCCACGGAGGTCAAGCCTCCCATGCTGGCCGACGCAATCGTAGAAGTCACGGAGACGGGCAGCTCTCTCAAAGCCAATCGCTTGCGCATACTGGAAGCCGTTCTCGAATCGAACACCCAGGTGATTGCCAACAAGACCGCGTGGGCCGATGGAGACAAGCGGCGCAAGATCGAGAATCTCGCGCTGATGCTGCGCGGCGCGATGGAAGCGCAGGATCGAGTGGGACTGATGCTCAACGTCCGCAAAGAGAACCTCGATGGGGTGCTCGCCGTTCTGCCTGCACTGAAGAAGCCAACCATCTCGACGCTGAGTGATGGGGAATGGGTTGCAGTCAACACGGTGATCGAGGAATCGGAGGCCTGGCAGGTGATCCCCCGGCTGAAAGCAGCCCAGGCGCAAGGCATCGTCGAATATCCGCTCAATAAGGTGGTGATGTAATGCGGATCGTCACCGGCCGCGCCGCTTCGAAGCGAGTCGAGCAGTTGGCGAAGCGCAACTCCAACTTCGATGTACTGGAGCCGCAAGTGCGAAAGATTATCGATGACGTGCGTCGACATGGTGACAGCGCCCTTCGTCGATACGCCGCGCGATGGGATGGCCTCGTGGGTCGCGATCTGAAAGTCACCGGCGCTGAAATGGAAGCTGCCTGGACAACATCCTCGCCCCGATTGCGCGCATCGCTCCGCCAGGCGTTTGCCAACGTGCGCCGGTTCTGCGTGTGGCAACGGCCACAATCATGGAGACGCAACGTGGATGGCATGTCGCTGGGACAAATCGTGCGGCCACTGACATCGGTGGGATGTTACGTCCCGGCAGGTCGTCATCCGCTGGTTTCATCGCTTCTTATGACGGTGATCCCTGCGCAGGTGGCAGGGGTGCCCGAAGTCCGAGTGGTCTCGCCTAATCCTCCCGCAGAAGTGCTCGCCGCAGCGCACATGCTGGGTGTTCAGGAGCTCTACCGAGTCGGAGGTGCGCAGGCGATTGCGGCCCTCGCGTACGGCACCAAGAGCATTCCCCGAGTGGACAAGATCGTTGGTCCGGGCAATCAGTACGTCACGATCGCAAAGAAGCTGGTTGCGTTTGATTGTGCGATTGATTTCCTGGCGGGACCGACAGAAGCCGTTGTTCTTAGCCATCGTGGCCGTGCCGATTTTATCGCCGCCGATCTGGTCGCGCAGGGCGAACACGATCCTGACGCTCTGCCCATCTTCATTACGAGTTCGAAGCGGCTGGCTCGAGCCACCGCAATCGCCGTAAACAAACGGACGGAGCACAACGACGTCGCGCGGCAATCAGTAGCTCGAAATGGATGCATATTGCTCGCGAGTTCGCGAGCGGAGGCTCTGGAATGGGCAAACCGGATTGCCCCTGAACACATCACGGTTGATCTTGAAGACCTTTCCTCCATTCAGAACGCCGGTTCCATTTTTGTAGGCGAATATTCGGTGCAAGCGGCGGGTGATTACGCATCCGGTCCGAATCATGTGCTGCCGACGGCTGCAGTCGCGCGATTTCGTGGTGGCCTCAGCGTCACGGATTTTGTGAAGGTAATCACAGTGCAGAAACTTTCTCGGCAAGGATTGCAGAGAATCGCACGAACAGTGGTCCACCTGGCGGAGACAGAAGGCCTTCAGGCCCACGCCGAATCCATCCGCGTGAGGTATCCGGATGCTTAGCCCACGCGCGGCCGTGCGCAACCTGCCAACGTACCATCCCCCACTCGGTGGACGCACTGGGCTGCGCCTCGATTTCAACGAGAATACAGTTGGCTGTTCTCCTCGAGTTTTGGCACGCCTGCGGTCGATCGGCTTCGAACAACTGGCTGGTTATCCCGAGCGTGAGCCCGTCGAAGCAGTAGTTGCCGGTTTTCTGGGAACAAAACCCGAGGAACTCCTGCTCACGAACGGCGTCGACGAAGCGATCCACCTTGTGTGTGAGTCTTATCTGGAGCCAGAGGATGAAGCGCTACTCGTTGTTCCGACCTTTTCCATGTATGAGATTTTCGCGGCGGCTACGGCAGCGCGAATCACGAAGATTCCTGCAGGCCACAACTTCACATTTCCAACGACTGAAATCGTACGCAGCATTACGCCTGCCACACGTCTGATCGCCATTGCCAATCCGAACAATCCAACAGGATCAGTGGCACGGACGGACGATCTGTTGCGGATTGCCGAGGCTGCCCCGAATGCAGCATTGCTGGTCGACGAGGCGTACTTTGAATTTCACGGCGAGACTGTACTTGGACGATGGAGAGACCGACCCAACATATTTGTGGCGCGCACTTTTTCGAAGGCGTACGGACTTGCTGGCCTGCGCGCTGGACTGCTCATGGGAAATGCCGAGCAGATGAGTGCAGTGCGCAAGGTCGCTTCCCCTTACAACGTGAACTCTGTCGCCTTGGCCTGTTTGCCGGAAGCACTTGCTGACGCCACCTACGTTCGGCAATATGTTGCTCATGTCTGCGAAGGGAGGGCACGCTTGCAGTCCGAACTCCAATCCCTGGGCATTCCGTTCTGGCCCAGCCAAGCCAATTTTGTCTTGCTCCACATGGGCGCTCGAAACGCTGCGTTCATTGCCGGGATGCGCGAACGCGGCATTCTCGTCCGCGACCGCTCGCGTGACCCGGGCTGCCACGGCTGTGTACGAATCACACTTGGCTCGCCCGACCAGACGGAGCGCTTGTTGTGGGCGGTCCGAGCAACGCTGCAGGAACTGGGTGCAGCGCATCAAGAGGCAAGGCGATGAGGAAAGCGCGCATTCACCGACCCACCAAGGAGACCGACATTCGTGCCGTCCTGAACATCGACGGTCATGGAAAATACAAGATCTCGACGGGCATCCGCTTTTTCGACCACATGCTAGAACTGTTCGCTCATCACGGTGGATTCGATCTTGACCTCAAAGCTCGCGGTGACCTCGAGGTCGACCAGCATCACACGGTGGAAGACGTGGGCATCGTGCTCGGCCAAGCATTCGACAAGGCACTGGGCAACAAGAAAGGAATATTGCGGGCGGGTTACTTCCTGATGCCCATGGATGAAACCCTGGGTGTGGCAGCCGTGGACTTCTGCGGCCGGACCTCCGTGGTGGTAGATGCAAAGGTGCGGGTAAGGCTGGTGGGTGACCTGCAGGCCGAACTTGTGCACGACTTTTTTGAAGGATTCGCACGGGGGGCGCGCGCCAACGTGCACACCCGAGTCTTGTATGGACGCTCCAATCATCACAAGATCGAATCGCTGTTCAAAGCCTTTGCGCGAGCTGTGCGCGCCGCCTGCTGGCGCGATCGCCGCATGGCCCGCTTCATTCCCAGCACCAAGGGGGTCCTGTGACCATCGCGATCGTAGACTACGGCGCGGGCAATCTGACTTCTGTCAAGAAAGCGCTCGACTGGCTTGGAGAGACGGCCGTCATCACGTCCGATCCGCAACAAGTAGCGCGCGCTGGAAAGGTTATCGTTCCAGGAGTCGGCCACTTCGCGGCTACGAAGAATCTTGGCAGCAGAGGATTGAAGGACGCGATCGAGAGCGCCATCGCTCGCGAGAAACCGTTCTTGGGTATCTGTCTCGGCATGCAATGGATGTTTGCTTCCAGCACCGAGGCCCCTGAGGTCGCGGGCCTGGCCGCTTTCCCCGGTGAATGCCAACACTTCCCTGCGAATGTAAAATCGCCACACGTCGGATGGAACCAGATTCAGTTTGGCCGCAGCTCTCTGTTGCTCCGTGACATTCCCAACCAGAGTTTTGTTTATTTCACGCACTCCTATCGGGTTCCGGCAGTCGAGCAAACCGTTGCAACCTGTGAGTATGGCGGATGTTTCTCGGCAGTCGTGGAACATGATCGCCTTTTTGGTGTCCAGTTCCATCCGGAAAAGTCCGGACCGATCGGCATTCAACTGCTTCGGAATTTTTGCGAGCTGCCATGCTGACGAAGCGGATCATCGCATGCCTCGACGTGGATGGCGGACGAGTGGTCAAGGGGGTGCAGTTCCTGAACCTCCGCGACGCCGGCGACCCGGCAGAACTTGCAATGGCGCACAGTCAGGCCGGCGCGGACGAGATTGTGCTGCTCGACATTTCGGCAACAGCTGAGAAACGTAAGACCCTGCTCGACACCGTACGCCGAACGGCCAGAGAGTTATTCATTCCCTTCACGGTCGGTGGTGGCGTGCGCACGCTGGACGACGCAGCGGCCGTGTTCAACGCCGGCGCCGATAAGGTGAGCATCAATTCTGCAGCCCTGTCCGATCCCGGCCTGATTACCTGCATCGCCGACCGATTCGGTTCGCAAGCAGTGATTGTTGCCATTGACGCGAAGCAACACCACGAAGGCACCTACGAAGCGTTTGCCCGGGGAGGCAGAACACCCACCGGTCGCGACGCCCTAGGCTGGGCTCGCGAGGCAGAAGCAAGGGGCGCGGGCGAAATTCTTCTCACCTCGATGGATCGAGACGGCACCGGCAAGGGCTTCGACTGCGAACTCACCCTGGCGATTTCCGACGTACTTCGCATTCCGGTGATTGCGTCTGGCGGTGCAGGATCGGCCCAACACTTCGTGGAGGTTTTTCGGGAAGGACACGCCGACGCGGCCCTGGCCGCCTCCATTCTGCATTATGGTGTGACCGAACTTTCCGACCTCAAGCAACAACTTGCGGCTGCGGGCATTCCCGTGAGGTGGCCATGTTGATTCCGTCGATCGATCTGATGGGCGGCAAGATCGTCCAACTGGTGCAGGGTGAGAAAAAAGCGTTGGAGTTCGACGATTTCGAAGAATGGATTCGTCGGTTTTCGAGATATCCGCTGGTGCAACTGATCGACCTCGACGCAGCGATCGGTAGTGGTGACAATGCGACGCTGCTACGACAATTCACCGAACGCCTGCCTTGCCAGGTCGGAGGTGGCATTCGAACCATCGAGCGTGCGCGGGAAGTACTGAGCCTGGGCGCGCGACGGGTCATTCTTGGATCGGCCCTGGTGCGCGAAAACGCAATCGACACAGCCATGGCCAAAAAGTTCGCCGACACAACCGGCGCCGAGTTTCTGACCTTCGCAGTCGATTCGAAGAACGGCAAGGTGGCCATCAAGGGTTGGCACGAACGAACTCCGATCTCACCTGCGGAAATGATCCAAGCGCTCCAGCCATATTGCAGTGCCTTCCTCTATACGCATATTGACACGGAGGGCCTCTTGAAAGGAATCCCGCTGGCGACCGTCCGAACCCTGCGGAGACTTACCTCGCGGCAGCTCATTGTGGCGGGTGGAATCGCAAGTCAGCACGAAGTGGATCAACTAAACGAACTCGGCGTCGATTCCGTGGTTGGAATGGCGATTTACTCGGGGCGGATGAAGCTGGACCCGAGCCCCGCCTGAGTCGGGGGCGACAGGCTAGTTCCGAGGCCGGTACCGCGCCATGGCGAGATCGACGATCTCCCCAATCAACTGCGTGTACGAACGGCCCGACGCCTTTGCCGCCATCACGAACTCCTGCTTGCTCGAAAGCCAGGGGTTTGGGTTCGCTTCAATTACGTAGACCTCACCCTTCGCCGAGAGGCGCATATCGATGCGCCCATAGTCTCGTAGTTTCACCGCACGATGAGCAGCCAGGGCCGTTTCGGTAAGGCGAGTGACGGTTTCCTCATCGAGATCCTCCGCCACGGCTGATTTGGTCAGCTTGTAGGCCTCGGCTTCCTTCTCGAACTTGACATCGTAACTAGCGATCTTGGGAGTACCCTTGGGAAGCTTAGAGAAATCCAGTTCAACCAGCGGAAGAGCCTGCGCGGATTCGTAGCTCCCCAGGATCGCCGCATAAATTTCACGGCCTTCGATGTACTCCTCAATAATGGCCGGAGAATCGAACTCATTCTGAATGTCCTGCACGCGCTCCATCAATTCCTTGATGCTGGTGACGACTGCATCCGAATTGATCCCAATCGAGCCATCTTCCGCTAGAGGCTTGACGATCAATGGAAAAGCAATGTCGTGTGCATGTTCAATGCTGCCCCGATAGGAAGTGGCAAAGAAAGGTGTGCGAATCCCATGGAAGGCAAACATCTTTTTTGCGATGGCCTTGTCTTGCGCTAGAAAACTCGCATGCGGACCAGCGCCGGTGTACGGCTTGCCCAGAAGATCCAGATACGCCGCGACGTGCATTTCCTTGGTGTCGTCGCCAGCGAAGGACTCGGTGAGGTTGAAGATGAGATCCGCCTCGCACTTCGCGAGCGAGTTCAGGCACTGCGGAGTGCCGTCCAGGATCTGGTAGGACGGTTCGTGCCCAAGCTTCTCCAGCGCCTCGAAAATTTCTTCGCGGTCTTCTTTCTCACGCTTGGCTTTTTTGCGCGACTTTTTCTTGCGAGCGGGTGGCTTGGGCTCGGGCGGATCCGGAACCGCGCCCTCCTCTTCCCACACGTCGTAAAGAACAGCGATCTTCATTGCAATATTTTTCCTGCGATCAGATGCGTACCTTTCATCATATCGCTTTCTGATGAGCCATCACGGCTGCACAAACTTTCCGCGGGTCATGTAGTTGGTCGCAAGGGTGGTGGCGTACACCGTGAGTTCCGCCAGATGCTCGGCTTCCCTTCTCATGTCGGCGCGCAGACCAAGCTCGCCGACCCGCTTCTCGATTACTTCGATGAGCTTCTTAATGAGCGGACGCTGGACTCCCGTCCAGTAGGCAACTTTGTCGACCAGCGCTTTGCGATGCTCGTGCAGAAATTCCTGAGCTGGCCGGACGGTCTTCTTCCGTCTTTTCGATACGTTGAAAATATCTAACAGATCGGTGTCCAGAGCCAAGTCCACAATTGGGATCTGTTCCGCGACCGACTGGTGATAGAACTCGGCCACCGTCGACTCCATCTCGTCGACGGTAACGTCCGGATAGCCGCGGCGGCGCACGGGATCGGCATCGCCCAACTCACGAGCAATGCGATCCATGTAGCGCAGCTTTGCCATCGCACCCCAGCCTCGGTAGCGCTTCCGCCATCCCGATCGGGGCGTGAGCCAGACTGCAAACGTTTCTGCGAAATCCTCGTCCGGATGTTTTTGCGCGTACCACCCCGCCAAGTGGCGCACATAGTTCCTGGAAAATGGAACGGGCCGATAATTGTCGAGGTAGCGGCGACGGAAAGGACCAAACAGCGTCTTCCACTCGGGGGTTCGATAGAGCTTATACGCGTAGTTGAACGCGTGACCGGCTTCGTGCCGCAGGTACATCATGATCTCGCGTTTATCCTCGAGATCATTCACTTCCTTTTCGAGAGACGCAAGATCGGGATTGGCCAGGTAAAACGGAATTCCGATGATCGGTTCTCCCGAGGGGCAGCCCCACTCGTCGGTGAGATAGCAGGCTGGCCGAAACTTGTTCAGGCCTTTGTGGCTCAATTCCTGGTACAACTGATGGACGAAACGCTCCACCGCCGAACCCTCAAGCTTCAGACCCAGATCGCGAATGGGCTTGCCAAGAATTTCCTGCAAATTCTCGCGAGATTTTTCGATGGCCAGCACGGGATTTTGGCGCAGAGACTTTCAGTTGCAAATCGCCCCTCGTGTGGGCTGCATCCACTGCTCCACCCAAGGTGCACACAGTATAAGAGGAGTGCGGGAAAACGGAGGATCACGCTCGATCAAGGACTAACGGGGCGGGTGTATGCAGGCGAAGCCCAACAGTTATTGATAGGCTTAAACTACCTACAATCAATCACTTATGTTGATGGTTTAATCTTTCACTGGAACCCATTGCAGGACTCAAGAGTCCCTCCGCTCATCCCGCGCTGAAACCACTCCATCCGCTGAGCCGATGATCCGTGGGTAAATGAATCCGGACTGACCCGGCCCCTCGACATTCTCTGTAAGCGATCGTCTCCTACGGCCGAGGCCGCACCCAGCGCGCTTTCGACATCGCCGGCTTCCAGCAAATTCCGCTGCTCCGTGGACTTGGCCCACACTCCCGCAAAGCAATCGGCTTGTAGCTCCATGCGCACCGAGAGTTCATTGACCGCACCCGGATTCTGCCCCGGCAAGCTTCGCACCTTGCGTTCAACTCCAAGGAGATTCTGGATGTGATGACCGAGCTCGTGGGCCAGTACATAAGCCTGGGCGAACTGACCAGGGGCGCCAAAACGCCGCTGCAATTCGTCGAAGAAGCCAAGGTCGATGTAAACCTTTTGATCCGCCGGGCAGTAGAAGGGACCAGTGGCTGATTCGGCGGCGCCACAGCCCGAGGAAGTCACGTCCCGGAAGAGCACCAGCTTGGCGTGCCGGTACTCGATTCCCTTCGCCCGCAGAATTCCCGCCCAGGTTTTCTGCACATCATCCAGCACAAAGGAGACGAACTGCACAGTGGGTTCTTCGCGTGCGTCCCGTTGCGGGTCGGGTTCACTCACCTGCTGTCCGGGCGTTATGCCCTGTCCGCCCACCAGAGAGAAGAAGTCCCGCTTGAACACCACGCTAAGGATGAGCAAGATCAGCATCCCGCCGATGCCGATGTGCGCGCCACCAATGTGGAAGCCACCACGGCCTTCATCACGACGGTCTTCCAGATCCTCGCTTCGACCCCCGGGTGTCCATCGCATACCCTGCTCCTGAGCACGCTGCGCGTTCCTGAAATATAGACCTGTGACTCAGGGCCACAGTAAAGCAATCCGAAATTACAGAGCTGCAACGTTCGGTTAGAGACCTTGAGGTACACTAGAAAACTTTGACAACCACTCAGGAGGATTTTGCTATGTCCGAAGCCACGCTCAGTGGCGCCGATTTCAAGAAAGAACTGCGCGAAGGCAAGCCAAAGATGGGATTGTTTCTGAACGCGCACAGCCCGACGGTGGCCGAGCAGTTGGCCCACAGCGGCTACGATTGGTTGCTGGTCGACACGCAACACGGGCCCATGGGTTACGAGAAATTATCGGCGATGCTGACCGCAATTTCCAACGGGGGAGCCAAGTCCATGGTGCGGGTGGGCGGCTACGATGATCGTCCGGGAATCCAGCAAGCCCTCGATCTGGGCACCGACGGAGTTCTTGTTCCTTACATCAATACCGCCGACGAAGCGCGCCAGGCAGTGAGTTGCACGAAGTATCCCCGTACCGGTACCCGCTCGGTGTATTTCCCGCAGCGCAGCATGAACAAGGCGGGCCTGCTGGGCTATGCGGGCAATTACAACAACAACGGCATTGTGGCTCTGCAAGTAGAAACGGCCTCGTGCATCGACAACATGGCCGAGATCGCAGCGGTGCCGGGTGTGGACATTCTCTTTCTGGGGCAGAATGATCTATGCATGTCGATGGGACTCTACGAGAAGTACGAGTTTCCCCACATGTACACCTCTCCGGAATTGGGAGCGGCCACCCAGAAACTGGTTGAGAATGCCCGAAAGAACAACGTCATTCTTGGGCTCTTCCTGTTTGGCACGGCGCGCGTGGGTGAATTTCTGGAAAAGGGCTTCACCTTTATCAGCATTGGGAACGATCTGCATCACGTGCTGACTCAGGCCGGAGCCTATGTGAAGGACATGGAAGGAATCGCGAAAGAGAAAGGCAAGCCATGGACGCGCCGCCCAACGGCGCTTTTCTAGACTCTGTCGCGTTGGTCGATACCGGCGCTCCGGACCACGGAGCGCCTTTTGCTTCGCCACGTAACTCGTCTTCCAGTCGATTACTTCATACCTGGGTCTGCACTCTGCAACACCTGCTCGGGCGACAGACCTTGGTTGCGAAGGCAGCGAATGCTGGCAGCATCGTGGCGCTTGGCCATACGCTCTCCTCTTTCATCACACACAAGACCACAGTGGTAGTAAGCGGGTACAGGAAGTCCAAGAGCGCGGAAGAGCAGCATTTGCCGAGCTGTGGACTTGAGGAGATCGGCGCCGCGAACCACTTCGGTGATTTTCATTTGGGCGTCGTCGACGACTACCGCCAGTTGATAGGCGGGAACGTCATCGTGCCGCCAAACGACGAAGTCTCCAAAATCGCGGCCGGCCACAAAGCTCTGCGATCCCAGGTGGACGTCATCAAAGGCAATTGTCTCTGCCTCCCCAACTCGAAACCGCCAGTTCACTCCGACTGGGGTATCAAAGTGGTTTGCGTCTGTCCGGCCGCGACAGAGGCCCGGATAGATGGGTTCATCGTCAGCATCGTTGGGTGCAGTGGCTGCGAGTGCCAGGTCCTTGCGCGAACAGGTACAGGGATAGATCCAACCGCCGTCTTTAAGCATCCGCCAAGCCTGCAGGTAGTGCGGTCGCCGTTCGCTCTGGGAGTAGGGCGCGCAGGGTCCGCCGCAATCGGGTCCCTCTGTCCACTGGATGCCCAGCCAGCGTAGGTCCCCAAACAATGCATCCACAAACTCGGCGCGGCATCGTTGAGAATCGAGATCTTCATTGCGGAGAATGAGGGCGCCGGAATGCGCTCGGGCGCGCTGCGCCGCAATCGAGAATGTACGGGCATGTCCCACATGGAGCAAACCCGTGGGGGAAGGCGCAAGACGGCCGCGATACCCGCCTTCAGGAATGCTTTTCATTTTGATAGTACGATTCAACGGAAAGACGTGCCATCCAAGCCGACGCTCACGACCTGAGACCTACTCTCTCCAAAATCTCTTTCCCAACGTGCCACTACAACCGTCGCCAGACAGTTGCCAAGAACGTTGATCGCCGTTCGCCCCATGTCCATGAGTTGATCGATACCCAGCAGGATGAACACCGGCTCGAGCGGCAAACCGAACGATCCGACAGTGCCCAAAAGAATGACGATAGCTGCGCGGGACACCCCGGCCACACCTTTGCTGGTCAGCATGAGGGTAAGCATCATGAACAACTGCTGCCCCAAGCTGAGCCGAATCCCGGCCGCCTGCGCAACGAAGATGGAAGCAAGCGAAAGATATAACGTGCTGCCGTCGAGATTGAAGCTGTAGCCGGTCGGCATGACGAACGCCACAACGTCACGGGGCACGCCGATGCCTTCGATGGCCTCCATGGCACGCGGAAGTGCAGCCTCCGAACTGGCGGTTCCAAAAGCTATGGAGACGGGTTCAGCGACCGCCGTTATGAACTTCTTCAAAGGCACACGGGCCAGCAGTGCTATCGGCAATAGCACCCCAAGAATAAAGGCGAGCAGCGCCGCGTAGAGAGTGACCAGCAACCTTGCCAGACTGAGAAGAATCCCCATCCCGGTACTGCCGACTGTATAAGCGATGGCCGCACCGACGCCGAAAGGTGCGAAGTACATCACGAGGTTCGTGAGCTTAAACATCGTCTCCGCCAGGCTCTCGGCGAAGTTCAACATGGGCCTTCGGCGATCCTCACGAACCATGGCGAGTGCAATACCAAACAAAATGCTGAATACCACGACCTGCAGCACTTGTCCCTCCGCGACCGACTTGGCAAGGTTCTCCGGAACGATGTGCAGGATAGTGTCCGTTGCACTCAGCTTCTGGGTCTGAAGCGGCTCACCGCTTGCAGGAGGGATCTTCGCTCCCACGCCTGCTCGGCTGATATTTATCGCCAGCAGGCCGATGATGAGGGCCAGCGTAGTCACAACCTCGAAGTACACGAGAGCTTTGACGCCCAGACGCCCAACTTTCTTCAAGTCAGAATGAGCGGCAATTCCACTGACTAATGTGGAAAAGATGAGGGGAGCGATGATGGTCTTGATCAGACGGAGGAAGATCATGCTGACCACGCGCAGATTCACCGCGACCTGCGGCCAGTCGTGGCCCAAGGCTGCGCCGGTGAGCATCGCGATAAGAATCCATGTGGTCAGAGACCGGCGGTAAATCCCATAGAGTGCGAACAGAGAGATCGCGCTCCAGCGAACCACGAGCAGAAGAATGGCCGGCAACGGCGTGGCGTAGTGGTGCATGGCACTGAGCAAAGCGCTCAGCGTCAGTGCCCCGACAGCGGCCCACAGCAATCGCAGCTTCATAGCGGATATTTGAAACGACAGCTCGTTTCTGCGTTACAGCGTGGAGTGCTGGAACTGGGCGATTCTAATGGCTGCGACCGCACAGCGCGAAGAAAAACCGCGGCCCCGATTGCACCGGCATTGGTGCAGCCAATTTCAGCACAAACAGCGCGCAGGGCCCCTTCAAATGAGCTAAAATGCCTACCGCTATTTAAGGATGGCAATCCAGGGGTGCCCGAACTCTCCGCCGATCCGACGGTCGTGGGCCCATGCCCCTAGTCACTTCCGACACGACGCAGACGCGACAAAGCGATTCAACACGACAGGAGGAATTCCATGGCGACAGCCACAATCCAGCTTGACGATAAAGTAGCGGAGTTCATTTCCAAACCTCGCAAGATGCTCATCAACGGCAAGTGGACCGAGTCAGCTTCAGGAAAGACTTTTCCCACCTACAACCCGGCTACGGGAGAGGTGCTGGCTCGAGTTGCGGAAGGAGATCGGGAGGACATTGACCGCGCTGTTAAAGCGGCCCGGACGGCGTTTGAAGTCGGCCCATGGTCGAAACTCACCGCCTCCGAACGTGGTCGTTTGGTCTGGAAACTTGCCGACCTGATCGAGCAACATCTGGAAGAGTTTGCGGAGTTGGAGACTCTCGACAATGGCAAGCCGCTCAAGGTAGCCCGCGCAGCAGACGTGCCCCTGGCGGTCGACTTATTCCGCTACATGGCGGGCTGGGCCACCAAAATCGAGGGGAACACGATTCCCATCTCGGTTCCCTACACTCCCGGCGCGAAATATCTTGCCTACACGTTGCGGGAACCCGTGGGGGTTGTCGGACAGATCATTCCGTGGAACTTCCCGCTGTTGATGGCGGCATGGAAGCTCGGCCCCGCGCTGGCGACTGGATGCACGGTGGTCCTGAAACCTGCGGAGCAGACACCCCTGTCTTGCCTCCTTCTCGGTGAGTTGATCCAGGAAGCCGGAATTCCCGACGGAGTCGTGAACATCGTCCCGGGCTACGGCGAGACCGCAGGAGCCGCGCTGGCGGCCCATCCTGACGTGGACAAAGTCGCCTTCACGGGTTCGACCGAAGTCGGCAAACTGATTCTTCAAGCGGCAGCGGGAAATCTGAAAAAAGTTTCGCTGGAACTGGGCGGCAAATCGCCAAACGTGGTTTTCGGGGACGTCGATCTGGACAAGGCCATCGCAGGCTCGGCCAGCGCGATCTTCTTCAACCACGGACAGTGCTGCTGTGCCGGCTCTCGTCTTTATGTCGAGCACAACATTTTCGACAAAGTGGTGGAGGGCGTTTCGGCGAAGGCGGAAAAGATCCGGGTCGGTCCGGGCTGGGAGTCTTCCACCGATATGGGACCGCTGGTCTCCGAGGAGCAGATGAACCGCGTCTGCAACTACCTGGACTCAGGATTCTCAGAAGGCGCGAAGGCGGTTGTGGGCGGCAGCCGTCAGGGTGACAAGGGATACTTTGTCAAACCGACCGTGCTAGTGAACACTAACGAGAAAATGAAGGTCGTGCAGGAAGAAATCTTCGGCCCGGTCGTGACCGCGATTCCGTTCAAAGACCCGTCAGAACTGGTCGCGCAGGCCAATGACACAGTTTACGGTCTTGCGGCCGGCATCTGGACGCGCGATATCCAGAAAGCGCATCGTCTTGCCTCGCAGCTTCGCGCCGGGACGGTGTGGATCAACTGCTACAACATCTTCGACGCGGCTCTACCTTTTGGCGGATACAAGCAGTCAGGCTGGGGACGCGAGATGGGGCACGATGCTCTTGAGATGTACACCGAAGTGAAGGCCGTGTGCGCGGCGCTTTGACCACCCTGCAATAAGCAGACCAGGGGGAGCGAAATGCTCCCCCTATTCACTGCCACATGAAGTCAGTTCCAGCTAGGCTCGAGCATCCTGCCGTGCGCGTTGAATATCTCTGACATAGCCCATCGCAATGAGCACTCCCTGCGCTGGGACGAGCGCACTATCGGGCGGATTGATTACGAGTTCTGAAACGCCAGTGGCCCCCGGAGGCTTCATGCCTAGGACAAGAAGGTTGTACTGGCCTTTGAGATTCAAGTCATGCAGGGCAACCCCCGCCCACTTGGAAGAAGCAGCGACTTCGATTTCCTCCACCCGCAGAGTACCGCCCTGCTCTTTCAGCATCTGATCGAGAAAACCAACCACGTGCGGGCGGATCACCTCACTCGCCAAACGCAATCCGCCAATCTGACTTGGGGACACAGTGGAATTTGCCCCTGCACGCAGCATTCGGTCCGCGAACTTCTTGTCCGCCGACCGCGCGACAATCCGCATTTTCGGAAAGCGCTGGCGCACGACGACCGTAATCACCAGGTTATCTTTGTCGTTCGGAAGCGCCGCAATCAGACCCCGCGCCCGATCCAACCCGGCCGTCTCGAGAACGTCTTCTTCCGTCGCATCGCCAATCACATAAAGAATTTCGCTCAAGGTTCCAGTATGAACGTCACGCGTTTTCTTCAGGTTCTCCTCGGAAAGGTCGACTACCACGTAGGGGGTCTCGGTCTTCTGGAGTTCTGCCACGACATATCGGCCAGTGTCTCCCAGTCCGCAAACAATGAAGTGATCTTTTAGCTCGTTGATGCGCCTTTGCATTCTGCGCCTCCACAGAGGATTCGTAACCTCCACCTCCACCAGGAAGGCGGCCACGACTGAAAAAACGTACACCGTGACCGCAACTCCGAACAACACGATCCCGATGTTGAAAATACGCAGGGCGGGATTCTGACTGGTGTCAACGATCTCGCCGTAGCCAACCCCGGCGAGCGTGATCACAGCCATGTAAAGCGCCTGGAGCAAGCTCACGGACTCGCCGCCAAGCACGCGATAGCCTGTCATGCTGACTGCAATCAACGTCAGCAGCAAGCCCAGTGCAAACAGGAGACGTTTTCGAAGTGCCATCGCCTCACCGCCGCCATTCGTCAATCAGGTTGGCGACCAGTCCGCTCCAACCGGTTTGGTGACTCGCACCCAAGCCCATTCCCGTATCACCGTGGTAGTACTCGTTGAACAGCAGGCAATCTCGCCAGTGGGGATCATTCTGGAATTTGGCGAATCTTCCGAAGCAAGGTCGGCGTCCGGAGATGTCGCGCTTGAAGATCCCGATCATCCGGTTGGCGGCCTCTTCTGCCATGGTGCCCGGCGTGATCGGATGCCCATTGCCTCCACGGGCGCGAACCGCCGAGGACGAACCTAGCGCATGATCAAAGCGCAGGAGGGAGTGAATGAGCAGGTATGAGGTCGGAAACCAAACCGGCCCGCGCCAGTTGGAGTTCCCCCCTTTCAGCTTCACCTCCGCTTCGCCCGGTTCGTATCCGAGGGAACGTTCTCCAAACTTGAAGGGATGCTGCTCATGGTACTTGGAGAGGCTTCGAATCCCGTGCGGCGACAAGAATTCATCAGGATCCCAAATGCGTTCCAAAAGCCGCTTGAACTGGCCCGGGTCTGCGATCGATAGAACATAGCGCTGGTTGCCCGTGCCGATCGCGTAACAGGCGTCACCTACGAGATCAGGGCGGTTCTTGATGAACCATTCCACGTCTCGCAGAAAATTCGGATGGGACTGGAGTTCTTCTGCCTCCAACACCTCGAGGGCGTAAAGTGGGATCAGTCCCACCAGCGAGCGCAGCCGGAACTTGTGAAACTCGCCGTTGGGGTAGCGCAGCACATCGTAGAAGAAGCCGTCGGTCTCGTCCCACAACTGATAGTTGCGCCCACCCATCTTCTTCATGGCGGCGCCGATGTAGATAAAATGTTCGAAAAACTTGGTGGCTACACCCTCGTATACGTGATTCTGCTTGGCAAGTTCGAGCGCAATGCGCATCAGGTACAGGCAGAAGAAGCCCATCCATCCAGTCGCATCGGACTGTTCGAGAATCGCGCCATTGGGGAACCTCTCTCCTCGGTCCACAACGGCGATATTGTCCAGGCCAAGAAAACCACCCTCAAATACGTTGTTGCCCTGGCTGTCGACGCGATTAACCCACCAGGCAAAATTCATCAGAAGCTTGTGCAGACATTTTTCAAGGAAACAAGCGTCGCCCTGTCCGGTACGTTGCTTCTCGAGTTGGTAGACGCGCCAACACGCCCAGGCGTGAACCGGGGGATTCATGTCTGAGAACTCCCACTCGTAGGCTGGAATCTGTCCGTTGGGATGCTGGAACTGCTCGAACAACAGAATCCACAAGTTCTCTTTCGCAAATTCCGGATCGACCAGCGCCAGCGTGATGCATTGAAACGCCAGGTCCCAAGCCGCGAACCAGGGGAACTCCCACTTGTCGGGCATCGACATCACCCGCATGGAATTCAGGTGGCGCCAATGGACGTTGCGCATACCTTTGCGCGACTCCGGCGGCGGCATTTTCGGATTGTCGCCCTCGAGCCACAGATTCACGTCCCACAGGTAGATCTGTTTGCTCCACAGCATTCCAGAGAGCGCCTGCCGCTGGATGACCTTTTCTTCGGCGGTCGCACTTGCGGGTTGCACAGCGGCATAAAATTCGTCCGCCTCGATCTTTCTCTGAGTAACAATTCGGTCGACTTCAGCGAGCGGTGCCCTGAGTTTTTCGGGAGTGAGCCGCAGGCGCAGCACGACGGACTCGCCTGCGGGCACCTGGTAGCTGTAGCGTGCACATGCCTTGGTCCCGGCTTTGGCGGGGTTCGTAGAGGTTTCCCGGTAAACAATGTGGCGATGAAAGGCGTCCTTCACGAACGGTTTGCAATTTGAGGCACACCCGTAAAGGCGCACTGCATTGGTCTCATTGTCGGTGAAAAAAGCTTCTCCGTCGGAGGGCGCGTACAGATATCGCTGCCCAAGTGAATACGGAAATTGAAGATTGCCGAGGCGCGTCGCATGGAAGTCATCCGCAACAAGAATCAGTCCATTGTCGGTCGAGGGAGCGAGCCGGATCTGGGGCTCCGTGCCTCGCCGCTCGGACCATGACCAAGTATTCCGGAACCAGAGATGAGGCAACAAGTCCAGATGCGCCGATTCCGGTCCACGGTTGACGGCTTCAATGCGAACGCATATATCTTCCGGAGTTGCTTTCGCGTACTCGACAAAGATGTCAAAATAGCGGTCGTCGTCGAACACGCCCGTGTCCAGCAGTTCGTACTCTGCGGCACCTACCTGTCCCCAAAGGCGACGGTTCTCCTCGACCAGTTGCGCATACGGAAATTCCCGCTGCGGATACTTGTAGAGCATCTTCTGATAGCTGTGGGTGGGCGTGTTATCGAGATAAAACCAATACTCTTTCGCGTCTTCTCCGTGATTGCCTTCGTTTCCGGAAAGCCCAAACATCCGTTCTTTCAGGATCGGATCTTTGCCGTTCCACAAGGCCAGGGAGAACACGAGCAGTTGATAACGGTCGCAGAGGCCCGCGATTCCGTCCTCGCCCCAGCGATACGCCTTGCTGCGAGCCATATCGTGGGTTAGGAATTCCCATGCGCAACCGTCGGAGCTGTAGTCCTCGCGAACGCTGCCCCAGGACCGCTCGCTGACGTATGGCCCCCACTTGCGCCAGGGAGCCACGGGGCCAGAGTACGGTTCAGTCAGACGCGCGTGTTCCTTGCTCAAAGGAGTGCCTGGGGATGGATCCGGGATCACGGGCTCGCCCTCTGCGGGCTCAGACGGGACAGGACCGAGCTGACTTTTTGCATTTGTGCTGCGAAACGAGGTGCGTCGTAGGCGGATGGATTGTCGAGTTGCTGGAAGAGACCGTTGATTGATTCGCGAAGCTCACCCTGGTTTTCGAGCTGGGCGTTTTGTTTGCAAGCCACGAAGAGCGAATCCAAGGACATGGTTGCCTGTTCGGCGGCCCGCTGGCCTTGAGCAGAAATCGAATCGCCATCCTGTGCGATAGCCTTCATCAGGGCGATAGTGAAGGATTGGTCGTAACCCCTTGCACTGAGTTGTCGCGCGATCTGGCCCGCAACGGCAGCCGCCCGGTTTGCCGTGGCAACGACTTGCTGCTGATTCCCATTGGGCTGACCGAGCAAGCCGGCAAGCTTCGCCACGTCGGAATCCAACTGCCCTGCGGCATCGGGGTTGATCTTCCGGATCAGATGGCGCAGAACCACGTAGCGTGATGCATTCCAAACAGGTACGCCGGGTTTGCGTCCCAAATAGCCCAGTTCCTGCCGCCAGCTATCCTGGGCTTTGGTGAGACTGTGGTGGCAGGCGAAGCAGTCCAGTTCCCCGTATTCCGGCCAGGGGGAACTGCCAGCGCGCCGCGCCAATCGCTCCAATCCTTTCTGCAATTGCACCGCCTCGCCCACGCCCCATTCCTGCACTCCGCGCCAGCCCTCGTCTGGAGACTGCTTCCAATGACGCGGCATCACGGCACTGAAGAGATTAAGTTCGAAGGTCAGGTCGGGATGTCCGGCGGCGATCATTTCGTGATCAACAAACTTTTCCGCTGTGCCCAGATGACAAGTCAAGCAGCGCTCACTACGCTTGATCAGGTCGCGCGTGTCGTACATTCCCAACTGCACGGATTTCTCGTGCGGCCAATCGCGGGTTGTGTGGGGACCGAGCCATCCTGAGGCAGGCCCATGGCAGCTCTCGCAACTCACGCCATCGATAAGTTCGAACGACTCGGCGCGTTGTTCGGCAGGAACGGACAGCGCGTGACATGCAAGACATTTCTGTGCCTGGTCCGGCCGTCCGATGCCAAGAATCCTTCCGACCCGCATCGAGACAGGATTGGAGAGCACCTGATAGGCGCGCGCATGTTTGTCCTGTCCCGCCCAGATGCTGTATTCGTTCTGCGCAACGTGTGTGATCTGCCTGGGCTGGATGCTTCCATGACAACTGCTGCTGGCGCAGCCTCCCGGTCCGTTGTATTTGCCGGCGGGGTTGTTCTGGGCCGCGACGAACGTGGCAAAGGCGAGGCACACCACTGCTGCCCACGCCGGGTTCGGTGTCTTGCCCATGGCTCTGGTGACGTTAAGATTCCGCGCGTGATGGTTGCGGATTGGCCTTGCTTATACCCATTCTGCAGAGCGGAATCAATTGACAGTTTGGTACGGGGCGAGCACGTCAGTACAGGTCCTATCGTCAGTCAGTGTCCCAAGATCGGTATTCCCCGGCGCGAACCTGGAACGGTAAGATTTCTTTCAAATCTCCAACACGACCATCGAAACCCAAGGGGACTCTAGCGCCTTGTTTGATCAGCTCAGGGCGATCCAGCAGCAGTTTGGCTACTTGCCGGCGGATCAACTGCAGCAACTCGCTGCAAAGATCAATGTGCCCGTTAGTCAGGTCCACACCGTAGCCAGTTTCTATCCGCACTTTCGCCTCACGCCGCCGCCTCGCGCGGAAGTAAAGATTTGCGCAGACATGAGTTGCCACCTGCGCGGCGGTCCCGAACTGAAGACCGAACTGAAACAGGCCTTTCGAGGAGAGGGCGCCGAGGATGTTTCGATCCGAGACGTTTCCTGTCTCGGGCGCTGTGACCACGCGCCGGCTCTTTCTGTGAATGACCACATCTACCACAGCCTGGATGGATCGGCGGCGGCATCCCTCATACGCGACCAGCTGTCACGTCGACCACTTCCGCCTGAACCGCGTGACAATCCGCAGACGCCAGTCGCCTCCGACCCCTATAAGGGTTCGCCGAACTACTCAGTCATTCGGAGCTTCGTGGAAACGCGCAACTGGAGCGGCATCATCGCGACCTTGAAAGCCAGCGGTCTGCGTGGCATGGGCGGCGCTGGGTTCCCAACCGGCAACAAATGGGAAATCGTCCGTAACGCGCCAGGAAGGGCGAAATACGTCGTCTGCAATGCCGACGAAAGCGAGCCGGGCACCATCAAAGATCGCTTCATCATGGAGACCGTTCCCCACCTCGTGATCGAGGGAATGATCATGGCTGGGCTCGTCACCGGAGCGCCGCAAGGGATTCTCTACATCCGGCACGAGTACGAAGAACCGAAAAATACCCTGGAAAAGGAAATCGAGCGATGCTACCGCTCGGGCCTGCTTGGCAAGAGCATCCTCCGCAGCGACCTGTCGTTTGATCTCGAAATCTTCGTGAGCCCCGGGGGGTACATCTGCGGCGAAGAGAGCGCACTTCTGGAAGCAATCGAAGGCAAGCGAGCCGAACCCCGCAACAAGCCTCCGTTCCCCGGGACCAACGGTCTGTGGAACCAGCCAACCGTCATCAACAACGTCGAGACATTCACGTTCGCCACGGCGATCCTCGCGCACGGGGCCGACTGGTTCAAGGCGCAGGGCAAGAACGGCTCAGCGGGCATGAAGTTCGTCGGAATCAGCGGGGACGTGAACCGGCCGGGCGTCTTTGAAGTCCCTATGGGCACGAAATACTCCGAGATCATCTACGACCTTGCCGGTGGGATCTCGGACAATCGAAAGCTGCTGGCTTATGCGCCCTCCGGCCCGTCGTCGGGATATCTACCTGCGTCGATGGTGGATCTACCCCTCGACTGGAATGCGGTGGCCGCAGCCGGATCCATGGTCGGCTCAGGTGCGATCGTGGTATGCGCCGAGGGTCGCTGCATGCTTGATATGGCTCTGAACGCAGTGCGCTTCTATCGGAACGAATCCTGCGGGAAGTGTGTTCCCTGCCGCATGGGTTCGCAGAAGATGGTCGACATGCTCACCGGATGGACGGAAGGACGATCGTCGAGCACCGACCGTCCGCTACTCGACGAACTGGCTTCGGCCATGAAACTGACTTCGATTTGTGGGCTAGGTCAGGTGGTGCCGGTGCCGATCGCTTCCGTGCTCAAGCATTTTCCCGACGTGATTGAAGAACATCTCTCCCACCACCGCTGTGCGGCAGGAGTGTGCTTCTCCAGGGGACGGATGGCATGAGTGCCGGCACACCACCCACCGTTCAGCTCACGATCGATGGAACGCCTATCGCAGTTCCTTCCGGTACCACGATCTTCGACGCCGCTCGAACCAATGGCATCGCCATCCCTACGCTCTGTCACCAGCAGAACGAGAATCCCGTGGGAGTTTGCCGCGTTTGCGTGGTGGACGTTGGCCAGCGCGTATATGCGGCCGCCTGCATTCGTCAGGTTGAGCCGGGCATGACCGTAAAAACCTCGACGGACCAGGTACTGGCAGCGCGTCACACTCTGATCGAGTTGCTGATGTCGGATCATCCGGCCCCGTGCGCCCGCCAACAGCATTCCGGAGACTGTGAACTGGAAGGGTTGGCGAGTGCGGCTGGCATCGAGCAGCCCCGCTTCCCGGGTCGACAGAGTCCGCGAGGGAAAGACGATTCTTCCGCGGTCATCGCCGTCGATCACGAAGCCTGCATCCTTTGCGACCGCTGTATCCGCGGCTGCGACGAGATCCGGCACAACTGGGTGCTAGCGCGGCGCGGCAAGGGATACCAGGCAGGCGTAGCCTTCGATACCAATCTGCCCATGGGGGAGTCTTCTTGCGTTTCCTGTGGCGAGTGTATGGTCTCTTGCCCGACCGGAGCGCTCACCAACAAGCGTGTAGTGGGCACGGAATTGGGTCACGGAGACGTTCTCGATCCAGCCGAATTGTTGCATCTGCCCATCTTCCAGAATGTTTCCGGAACATTCCTGGAACTGAATCAGAAAGCGGTGGTGAAACGCCACTATCGCGCGGGCGAGATCATCTGCCGCGAGGGCGAGTTTGGCTCGACCGCCTTCTACATCCTCGAAGGCCAGGCAGAAGTCTTCCTGTCGAGCCCGATGGCGCACGTCCGCACCGAGGGAAGCAGCAAAGGCTTTTTCCGGAAGCTGAAGAGCATACTGACTCCGCGGGAACAGCACCGCCGATCCGAGGAGGGTGAACGTTCTTTTATCCCGATCGATGCAGCCGTTGATCTGCCCTACGACAATCCCATCGCTGAACTGGGGCCCGGCGAATTGTTCGGCGAGATGACCTGCATGAGCTACTACCCGCGCTCGGCGACGGTGCGGGCACGCACCGACTGCGTGATGCTGGAAATGCTGCGTAACGTGCTGGACATTCTGCAGCGTAATAAGACTTTCAGGGCGCACCTGGAACATACTTACCGTACGCGCGCGCTCGACTCGCACCTGCGTAGTGTGCCAATTTTCGAGTCCCTCACAAAGGACTTCATCGACCACCTGCGTGACCGAGTGGAGTTGCTGCGCTTCAATCCCGGCCAGGTGATCTGTCGCCAGGGAGATCCGGCCGACAGCTTCTACCTGGTGCGGATTGGCTTCGTGAAGGTGTCGGAAAAGCGTCCCGGTGGTGAGTTGGTGCTCGCCTACCTCGCTCGCGGCGGATACTTCGGAGAGATTGCCCTGTTAACCGGGAGTCCGCGCATCGCAACCTGCACGGCTCTCGATCACGTCGAGGCGGTCCGCATTTCCCGCGAAGACTTCGACCTCATGCTGGAGCGCTTTCCCGACGTCCGCAATCGGCTGGAAGCAGTTGCGCGGGAGCGCGTGGAAGAGAATCGACTCCGCGTGACCCAGGTACAAAACCTGCCCGTCGATCAATTTCTGGCGAATGGGCTCATGGAGGCGCAGAGCTTGCTGGTACTCGACCTGGAGCGCTGTACCCGCTGCGATCAATGCGTGCGAGCGTGCGCCGATGCGCACGATGGCGTCAGCCGGCTGGTGCGGGAAGGACTGCGCTTCGACAAATACCTGGTGGCCACCTCCTGCCGCCAGTGCCGCGATCCGCTGTGTATGGTGGGTTGCCCAGTCGGCTCCATTCGCCGGCGCAATTCCCTCGAGGTCATCATCGAGGACTGGTGTATCGGCTGTGGCCTCTGCGCCAACAACTGTCCTTACGGCAACATCAATCTGCACCCATTTCCTGTCGAACTCGACGATCCCGCTCGTCCGGGTCGGAAGGTGGCCAGCGTCCGAGTGAAAGCGACGTCGTGCGACTTGTGTCACGACCACGCCGAACCTAGCTGTGTGTATGCATGTCCCCATGACGCAGCCCATCGAGTAAATCCCCCTGAGTTCTTTGCTGGATTGTTCAAGCGATCCAGCCCACACGAGGGATAGATCATTGCTGATCGATCACACCCATCGAAAATGGTGCTTCGGTAGCCTAGTTGGGTTGGCGATAGCGGCGGCGGTTTATGTGCCGTATAGCCTGCGATCCCCGCAAGGCCCACGTGGCGGCAGCGCACTCGGTCTGATTTATGGCGGGGTGGGCTTCGCATTCATGCTGTTTGCCGGCCTGCTCGGATTGCGTAAGAAGTTTCCAGTGTGGCGCCTGGGACGCGCGCAGACCTGGATGCGCGCTCACCTCTGGCTTGGATTCGCGAGTTTCCCACTGATCCTTCTGCACGGCGGCTTTCACTTCGGTGGCCTGCTCACCAAGGTGCTGATATGGCTTTTCACTTTCGTGTTCGTCAGTGGGCTTCTGGGCGCCCTGCTGCAGCACTTCCTGCCGCGATTGCACACTGCCCAGCTTCCGCTGGAAACGATCTACGAGCAGATCGACCGGGTAAGGAACCAACTGGCCGAAGAAGCCACAAGACTGGTAGACGAATCGTGTTCGGCGCTGGAGGGAGAAGTTTCGGGTGCGAGTGAGCGCCAGCGAGCCATGGCTGCCTCCGCCGGCGCAAACTGGGACGTGACCGTCGCCACAGGTCTACAGGCGGACGAGCAATCCAGCGCCGAACTGCGCCGGTTTTTGTTGGCGGAAGTGCAACCGTTTCTCGGAAAGGCAGGCGCGCGCAAAACGAGACTGAGCAATCCATCCATGGCAGCAGCGATGTTTCAGCAGTTGCGCCTTCTTTTCCCGCCGGCTCTCCATTCCAGCATCGACGATCTGGAGAACATCTGTGACGAAAAGCGCCAATTGGACAAACAGAGTCGGCTGCACAAGCTCCTGCACGGTTGGCTTCTGGTGCATATTCCTTTGTCCTACGCGCTGCTGTTATTGGGTGCGTGGCATGCCGTAGTGGCCGTGAGGTTCTGAGTAAAGCCATGCTGCGACGGACGCGCACAACCAAGAAACTCGCTCGGCGGATTGACCTGCAGTACTTCACGCGTCCGCATCCGTTTCGTCGCTGGCGCTTCTGGCTTTCGTTGACCATTCCAGTCCTCGCGCTCGGCTGGCTCCTGACGCAACAGGTCCAGGGAGGTCAGAAAGTCTACTCCAGCGGCCCTCTGACCGAGGCTCACGCAGTTTTCACGCAGCAGTGTGCCCTCTGTCATGTCAATCGGACAGGAGCATTCCTCAAGAAAGTGAGTGACGAAGCCTGTCTGGCCTGTCACGACGGCCCGGTTCACCACGCCAATCAGCGCTTTTCACCTAATTGCTCGTCCTGCCACACGGAACATCGAGGTGCGGTTCGTTTGTCGGCCACCAGCGATGCGAGTTGCACGCAGTGTCACGCGCAGCTTCAAACCCGCGACGGACACCCGCATTTTGCCCTTGCGATCTCGGGCTTTGAGCGCAGTCATCCGGAATTTTCGGCGCTGGCCAGAGGCAAGATCGATGAAGGAACGATCCGTCTCAACCACTACCTGCATTTGCAGTCCAATCTTATCGGTCCTGACAACCAGCGAGTGCAAATGACATGTGACGATTGCCATCGCCTCTCCGGCTCGGAGAGTTGGCCGTATGCTGCTGTGGTCCGCTCTGCTATCACGGCAGGCGGCGAGATGGACAAAAAGATCATTGCTGGGGCGCACATGAGCCCCATTCGCTTTGCGAGCCACTGTGCCGCCTGCCACCTCCTCCACTTCGATAAGCGCTTCGGTGGCGAGCAGGTCCCGCACGATAAGCCGCAGGCCGTCCACGCATTCCTGGTCACGCGATTTGAGCAGTACGTAGCGACCCATCCTGCCGTGATTCGCGAGGTTGAGCCGCCAAACCGGCAAATGCCTGAAGACCTGCGTACTGCGCGGCCAGCGCGCAACGCGACAGAGTGGGTACAGTTTCGGACGCAAGAGGCGGAATGGCTGCTGTGGACCAAGACCTGCCGCCAGTGTCACGTTCTCCGCTCAAACGGCGGCGGCTTGCCGGAGATCGCTCCCTCAAGCATCGCAGCGCGCTGGCTGCAGCACGCGGAGTTTGACCATCGCGCTCATCGCATGATGTCCTGTTCGGCCTGCCATAGCCGCACGGCCGAAAGCCACGACACTTCCGACCTCCTATTGCCGGGTATTGCAACCTGCCGGCAGTGCCATCGAGAAGGCGGCTCGTCAAAAGAAGTTGCCGAGGGGCGTTGTTTTGAATGCCACCGGTATCACGATTGGAGCCAAGCGAGGCGAACGAAGGGCCGCTTCAGCATTCCCGAACTACGCGGAACCGCCCAACTGGTCTCACCACAGGACCACAGGGTACGTCAGTGAGCGTTCGTCGAAGTCTGCTTCAAATCACCAAGTGGAGTTTTGGGCGGGTCGTCGATGACCGTGTACAACTCGCCATTGCGAAGAAACATTCTTTCTATTTCCTGCCGGTTGAACGGACGCGCGCCTCGGCGACCGAAAACAGCCAACTGATTTCCGCTTTCGTCCACCGCGCGGTCGCGATCGATGCCTTTTGAGATGGCAAGGGCAGGGCCGCGCGTGCGGTAACTCGCAATCAACTTCGGCGTGGGCTTGGGGCTGAAACCACTAAAGGCCGGGTTATCAACCGGTGAGAACAATTGCAGAACCCGGAGCCCGTTGGCTCCATCTGCCACGTAAGCGAAGAGACTCGAACTGACCATGCCCAGCTTGATATCGTACACATCGTTCAATTGGCCTGCCGCATTGAACAACTGTTCGAGCTTCGGATTCTCCGGTCGCTCGACGTCGACAATCGCGATGCCCTGTTCTCCGGCTGCAACGTAGGCGTAAGTACGAGCAACATAGATGTTGCGCGCATCTGGCAAAGCCAGCGTTGCGCCCGGCACAACCCTTGGTTGATCCAGATGGGTCACGTCCAATACTTTCAGTCCTTCGCGATCGACGACGAAGGCGTACCGAAACTGCACAGCAAGTCCGCGCGGTTCGGAGAGTACTGGACTACCGATCTCCGCTGCGATCTTAGGTCGTAGCGGGTTGTCGAGGTCAACCACCACCAGCCCGCGATCACACAGCACATAGGCGTAGGTCCCCGCAATCGTGATCCGGCGCGCTCCGTTCAGTTTCCCATCAGGGTTAAACGCCAACGCACGCTTCAGAAAATTGTTGGCGGGATTGCCGTCGAGCAGTGTTCCCACTCCCGGACTCTTGCCCTTGATATCCGGATCCCCCACGATCACCAGGCCCTCGTACTTGTCAGCAACGTACAGGAACCCGTACATCAGGTGGATTGTCTGCTCGTCGTTCTCTTTGCGATGAGCCCGCAATGGATCGACTGCGAGAGTCGTAGGCGTAGCGACAGCAGCTGCATACTTCGTAGGCAGGTAGAAGCGCTGGCCCAGTGGCGAGACGGGCGCCGTCACCAGTCGTTCGGAAATGTCCTTGTTGTCGATATTTGCGATATCAAAGATGCGCAGCCCACCTTTCCCCGTGGCCGCATAGAGATATTCGCCGCGCGCTTGCAGGTCGAGGACTTCCGAGCCGGAATGGCTGTACGCCTCGGTTAGCTCACTCCGGCGTTCAACGTGGGCCTGAAAATTCTTCGGATATGCAATTTTCTGGAAGTCGCTGCCAAGCACAGTTGGAGGCTCATCGTGTTCGGTGACGGCCACCGCTTCAAAACCGCTTTCGCCGTCGGCCACGAATACGTAGCGACCCATGAAGTTCATAAAATTGGTGCCCTGCAACAGCAACTGCGCCATCCAGGCGTTGTTGTCGTTGGCGCGCGATACATGGCAATCGGTACAGCCTTTGGTTTCCTTCGCGCGCACGGTGTGCGGCACAAATGTGGAGAAGGCCTGTCCGCTGAAACCTTCCGCCGAAATGGTTTGCTGCTGGTAGTAGAGCCAGTCGCGATCGCTGTTCTGCGAACTGACGACTACCGCGCAGGCGGAACGCACCGGCGCTACGCGATGCCCAGTCACTGTTCCGTCAATTCCCAGGGTGTAGATGTCATCGCGGAGTACCTGAAAATTGTAGGACGTCCAGTTGCGCGTCGTGAGGCCCTCGTTGTGCAACATCGGCGTGCGCTGGTTGGCGGTCATCGAGAGGTGGCATCCGTAGCAAGTGGGCGCCCACGAGGAGTGACAGGCATAGCAGGTCATACGCCTGTTCGGATGAGCCAAGTTGGATCCATCGCCGGCCGCGCCCCATGTCTCGCCGTCTTTCTGGACAGTCTTCGCCAACCGCGATTTCTCACTGTAGTGCTCGTTGCCCGGCGTGATCGTGTCCAGCACCTGCACGACCTCCCAGGCCCTGTCCCGGTCCATCATGGAGCGCTGATATAAGCGCCCCTCTTTCCAGTAAAAACGGCGCTCTCTCCACGGCGTACGGAGCGCAGCCAGATTCGTGCCGCCGTGCGGAGCTGCCGGACCGGATGTGATCAGCGTGGCTTGCTGCTGGATGGTGCCATGGCAATCGACACAATCGATTTCGATTGCATTTCGGGTTTCCCCATACAATTTTCCGTTGCCATGGCTATCTTGCTCGAAGTGACAATCAATGCAGTGCATGCCCTTTTCAAGATGAATGTCTTTCAGGTGGATTGCCTTACTGAACTTCTCCGGATCATCGTGAGAAACAGGCCGATCCTTAGCATCCAGGAGTGTCCCTGCGCGATCATGCTTGAACACGGCGCGGAAAATCCAGCCATGGCTGTGGAAGTCGGCAAACTGCGTATCGCTGAGCTTCCGATTGAACTCGGGCGTGCCAGTCTTCTCCAGAAAACTTACATCGGACCACAGGCCACGAATCGTTGAACGTTCCGGGTTGCGAGCCAGAACCACACTCTGTTCTGTGCTGGTTGGGCGACGCTGCTCGGCCGGCCACATATGCTGCCCATCCATTTCGTTATCCCACCACGTGTATCCGAAGTAGGTCGCCACCATGTTGGTTCCGGGATGGATATGGCAGACCATGCACTGGCTTGACGGTATCGATCGCGTAAACTCGTGGCGAATCGGGTGTCCCGGTTCGTCGGAGCGAATGGTTGGATCCTGAGATGCGCTCTGCCCGCGATTGCCATGCACAGCATGCTTGCCGGAATGCTCTTCGGATCGGTCATTTGCATAGAGCACATGACACGCACTGCAGCCACTGGCGCGATAGTCGCCGGGCTGATCATTCGTACCGGGAAACGACAGGAGCGGATCGAGTAGTCGCGTCTTCTGCAGGCCGAGAAACACCGGATCAGTGCGCGATCCGGTCCCGAATCCTCGCTCGCTTAACTTGATCTCCGGTTTACCAGGGTCCTCTTCGGGGTCGGGATTGCCGATCTCAGAGCGCTTCCGGCCTCCGCGTTCGAAGACGCGCAGCACGTTTCCGGGCTGCGAAATTTCCCAACGCTGCAAGGGGTCGAGATACGGGAGAATTCCTTTCTTCTCGGATTCCTCCGCAGTCGGCTTTGGAAAAGTTATCAAGCGCTGCGGTTTTCCGTCGGGAGCATAACTTTCACCGAAGTGCGGAGTCTTCAGCGGAAAGGCACCGTTGTTGTAGAGGGCAGCCCCCCATAGCATGGCGCCATGGGTCATCATGCTGGTTTGGACTTTTCGAACTTCGGCCCTGTGGCATCCGGAAGTGCCGCAGGTTTTTTCGGCTACACGAAGATCGCCGGGATTCACGAAGCGAACATAGTTCCAGTCCTCTCGCAGCCAGTCGCTGTATAGGCGCGCAGCGTTCCCTGAATCATTAGCGGGCAAGATACGCGAGGCGGGATGGGCCCGCTTTTTTGTCTGGAGGTAGCCTGACGAATTCGGACCACCGTTCGCACGAACATCACTGTCACCACCATGACAGTCGGTGCAACCAAGACGTACGGTTCCGGTCGCGTGCATGGTGGGACTGTCCGTCGCTGTATGGCAGGTCACGCACCCGCGGGAGTTCCGATCAGCATCCGCTTGTGACTGCAGAAGAATGGGGTTCGATGATTCTGTCACAGACTGCGCGCGCAGCAATCCTGGCGAAGACAGGAGGGCGATGAGTCCCATTTTCCCGAGAACACGGATTGCTCTCTGCTGGCTCGCCCTCATGCTTGCGTCCCCATCCTAAAATTGAAATCGAACGTTGCCGAACAACGAAAACAAGACCCGCCCGCTGTATATCTGTCGGAAGCAACTTCCAGGCAGCAAAGTCGAAGCTCCTCCGCGGATCACGATGTTCTCGCTCAACGGCGGCCGGTATTCCGCACCCAGTCCAAGATCAGTTCCAATCCCGTGGTCAATGGGGCGTTGAAACAGCAGCATCTCCAGCGGTTCCGTACGATCAAAGCGAAGATAGTTCGCGTTCGCGAACGTCCGGAGTTTGGGTGTGAGGTTGAAGTCCGCCCCCAGGTTAAACACCATGATCCCGGGATTCACGAAGTTCGCCTGTCCTTCTTCTTTGTTGGCGCGCAGACTAGGCAACAAACTTACCGGATCGACCAGGGCAACACCGGTCCCGGTAAGCCGCAGCCCTTCCCTGCTCCAGAAGCTGAAATCGCTTCCCGCGAAATGGGTATCGTCCACGATGGAATCGAATCCATGTACCGTGCCGTTTGTCCGAGAGGCTCCAGAGCGGTTATCGGAATCTCCCGAAGAGTAGAAAAAAGATGCACGGTAGCGTGCCCAGTCCTTGTCAATGGAAAGTTCCAGGGCTGCCATACGGGCGTCGATGTCCACCTTTCGGCCAGCGATCGCGTTGAAGTCGTCATGTCCGAAAGCCTGATAATAGGCGTGACTGATATTCAGGCGGCCCAGGTGCCCGTTGCTGGCCCATCCCAGGTAGTACGCTTCGATGTTGTGAGTGTTGATCGTTCCATTCACGACCGCCCCCACCGGCGCTGGACGCACGAGGAAACCGTTGTCGTCAAAGTGAACGCCGCCATGATCGCGATTCAGGTGAAAACTGAACTCGGTGGTGTATCCCTTGACCAGAAAGTCCTGCACGTAGACATTTGCGACGTAGACCTGCTGTCCCCGATCGTGGAAGGTGTTGAGTCCGCTGTTTGTGTTTTTCTCGAGGAAGTAGAACCAGGCCAGGTTGTACGCGATCCGGTTGGAGCGCAAATTCCCGAAAACCCGTACTCCGGGTTGTTCTTCGGAGAAGAGAAATCCGCGAAAGTCGCTGGTGAACTGTTGAATCCCGGCGCGTACCGAGACAAAGTCATAGTTGGGGCTGAGGTCCCGCAGCTTCGCTTCCACGAAGGCTTCCTGCACGCCGAGGTGTGCATCCAATCGTTCGGTGCCTTTGCGCGGATCTATGTTCACGATGCCGCGCTCGCGAGCCTGCAAAAAGTTAAGACTCAGCTCTGGCGTGAAACGAAAGCGAATATCGGCAGGGCGAAACGCCGCGTCGCCGCGAAATAAATCGAAGGAAAAGCGCAGGTTTTCCGTTGCAAAAGCCTGCTCGCCTCGACCAAAAAAACCGCCGCTTCCAGGATTCGCAGTATCCACACCACTCGGCAATGGCAGGCGGCGAGCGTCCAAGTGAGTGTCACTCCTGCCCGTGAGATTCAGAAACCAGTGCTGTCCGAAGAGCGGATAATCTCCTTTTAGTCGATTACGATTGAATGGGTCGTACCAATGGCCTTTCACATATGGGGCGTCGGGTTGGGTCGCATAACGTTGCCATTCTGGCATCGCAATCTCCCAACGATCCGGAGCGTAGGCAAAATTCTCAGACGCGGCGGGAACTGTCTCGTCCGCCGGCGCGCTCGCGACTGTCTCGACAGATCGGTTTCTTATCCCGGGATAAGCGGACGCCGGAGGAAATGGTTGTGCGAAAGTTCGTGGCGATCCCGGGATACCAGAGGAACTCTCACTATCGGGAGCGATCTTCGTCAAGCCTTGCAGTGTGACTTCAAGGACAGTCAGGCCGGATGTTTGGAACCGTACGTTGGATATCACACGAGTTGCGAAGCCCTCGTGCGCGACGCGGAGTTCGTAGTCTCCTAAGGGCAAGTCGCGCAGCCGAAAAATTCCTTCGACACTTGTGACCGCGGTGTAGCTCTGCTCGCCATTCCTAAGCTCTACCGTGGCGGCCGGCATTACGTGCCCTTCTTGGTCGCGAACTCTTCCCTGTAGAGCAGCAGTGTTCACGGCAGATCGTTCGGGAATACGGCGTTGAGGCGGCGATTGGGCGACTGTCGGAGCCTGCGCGTCAGCCCCTGGCAGAATCGAAAACAGGCAGAACACTGCCGGCAACCATCGCACCCAGCCCGAATATCGCGCGAGACGCCATCGGGACACACGCCCGCTGATCCGCACCCGTGAACCTCATCCGTTTTCAGAGATGTTCCTCTAGGTACCACAGCCACACACGAGGCGCAAGATAACCACAGCCAGGGACTTTGGTTCGTTAACGGTACCCACAGTTGAAACAAGACGCATGCAAGTGCTTGTTAAACTTTTTCGAACTCCTCCAGGAAAACAAATCATGTCTTCAAGGACCGCAACTGATGGTAATGGTGAACGGATCGGACGTCCCGGAGATCCCTGTGTCATGGTCATCTTCGGGGCCTCGGGCGATCTTACCCGCCGGAAACTGATTCCCGCCCTCTACAACCTGGGGAAACACCATCTCCTTTCGCGTGAATTTGCGGTCGTGGGCGTCGCACGCGACGCCATGGCAACGGAGGATTTCCGCGCCAAGCTTAAACAGGACCTTCAGCAATTTGCGGACGTTGAACTCGACGCCGACCTGGAGGAGTGGTTTCAACGGCGGATGTATTACCTGAGGGGTGAGTTCGGAGACCAGGGTACATTCCAACAATTAAGAGATCTGTTGCAGAAGCTTGACGTCGACCATGCCACTCACGGCAACTATTTCTACTATCTAGCAATCGCACCCGATTTCTTCGGTCCAGTCGTGGAGCAATTGCACTCCGTCGGCCTGATGACCGAAGAAAACCATCACTGGCGACGGGTGATTGTCGAAAAGCCGTTCGGCCGTGACCTCGAATCTGCGCGTGCCCTGAATAAACAACTCCTCAAGGTTGCGGATGAGCAGCAGATCTATCGCATTGATCACTACCTGGGCAAAGAGACCGTGCAGAACATCATGGCCTTCCGCTTTGCCAATGGGATCTTCGAGCCGATCTGGAATCGCCGCTACATCGATCATATCCAGATCTCGGTGGCGGAGACGGTCGGCGTCGAGCAGCGCGGCGGGTACTACGACCATGCCGGCGCACTCCGTGACATGGTCCCGAACCACATCATGCAATTGATCAGTCTCACTGCCATGGAGCCGCCCATTTCCTTCCAGGCCGACGCGGTCCGCGATGAGCAGGCGAAAATACTGCACGCAATCCAGCCGCTGTCCTCAGAAGAAGTCCTGAGCCGAACTGTTCGTGGACAATATGGGGAGGGAGAATTTGTCGGCCAACACGTTCCGGCCTATCGTGCCGAGGCAGGCGTGCCGTCAGATTCGCGCACTGAAACCTATGTCGCAATGAAATTGCAGATCGACAACTGGCGGTGGGCGGGCGTTCCCTTCTACCTTCGCACCGGGAAGCGCTTGCGGGCACGCAACACGCACATCGTCATTCAATTCCGCCAGGCGCCGTTCGTCCTATTCCGCGACACCAGCGTGGAGAATCTGATGCCAAACCAATTGGTGCTGCACATTCAGCCGGAAGAAGGCATCTCGCTACGCTTCGCCGCCAAGACCCCCGGGCCCGTCATGCGGCTGGGAACCGTGGACATGGATTTTGAGTACGCTGACTACTTCGGTAAGCAGCCGAGTACCGGCTACGAACGCCTGCTGCACGACTGTATGCTGGGCGACGCAACGTTATTTCAGCGGGCCGACATGGTTGAAGCAGGATGGAGCATCGTGAGCCCCGTGCTCGATATCTGGAAGGCGCTGCCACCGCGCAGCTTCCCGAACTATGGCGCTGGGAACTGGGGCCCTAAGGAAGCGGACGCATTGCTGGAACACGATGGGCGCCACTGGAGAAATTTCGAGAAGTGAGACCGAGGCTACTTGGTCTTCATCACGTAAACGCCGTCCCAATCAGGATCGGGGGCCTTTTCCATGAAATCCAGGGCGCGCTGCAGAAAGACTTGCGTTGGCCCGTCTTGGGGATAGGAGGTCAGCAGAACTCCAAACTTTCCTGCCGCCTGTTGCCAGCGCTGACTGCGATATGCGCTCATGGCTTCGTTGAAGCCTTGCAGCAGGGGTTCATATTTTGACCGGTGCTCCACTGTTCCCAGCACTTCATAGATACCCACTGGCTGCAGCTTCCCCTTTACCCGGATATTGTCGAGGTCGCGGCAAACGAAATGGTCCGACACCTGTCGGTAGGTGGCCTCGCTAATGATGATTCGGGACCGGTATTGCTTGGTCATGCCTTCCAATCTCGAGGCGAGGTTCACGTTATCGCCCATGACGGTCCAAGCCAGGCGCTTGGCAGAACCCATGTTGCCCACGTTTACAGGCCCGGTGTTAAGACCAATTCCGATGGAAATGCGCTTCCGCCCTGCCGCCTCCCATTTGGCATTCAACGAATCAAGGCAGCGAACCATTTCCAGGGCGCACGCGCAGGCGCGCAGTGCGTGATCGTCTTGCGGGTAAGGCGATCCCCAGAATGCCATGATGGCGTCGCCGATGTACTTGTCGAGCGTGCCCAGATTTCGGAAAAGCGCATCGGTCATCTCGCCCAAATATTCGTTCAGCAGGTGCACCAGTTGGTCGGCCGTGAGTCCTTCGGAGAGCGTCGTGAAGTCGCGAATATCGCTGAACATGACGGTCAGCTCTTTCGTTTCTCCACCCGGCCGGATGTATTTCTGCGGATCCTTCTCGATCAGAGCGATGACGCCAGGCGACAAGTATTGCGAGAACGTTTTGCGGATTTTCCGCTTTTCGCGCTCTTCGAAAATCATGCGAAAGCTGGTGATGGCCGCGTAGTTCGCGACCAGCGTACCCGCCGGGATCATAAAACTCAACCAACTCCCCCAATTGGCAAAGCTGAAATACACGAACCATCCGAACCCCGCCAACACCAGTAATACCGAGAGAGTCGAATAGAGCGGCGGCACGCGACCGAACCACAGGGCCAATCCAATTCCAAACAGAAGGATGAACCCGATGTCGATCATCTCTTCCCGAGCTCCACGCGTCAAAAAGCCTTGGCCCTTCTCGCCGCTGTGCAGCAGGTTGTCGAGGATGTTGGCGTGCACCTCGACCCCCATGTAGGCTGCACGGCCCTGGAAAGGGGTGTTGCGCAGATCTCCAATTGCCTTGGCAGTAGCGCCCACCAGCACAATCTTTTCCTTGAAGGTCTCAGGTGGAACGGAACCGCTGAGCACATCCCACATCGAGTAGTGCGAATAAGTTTCATAGGGGCCGGCGTAGTTGATGATCGCGGTGCCATCCCTGGAAGGACGAAGTTCACGCTGGCCGAATTGAATCCGTTCCAGTCCGTCTTCCGAGATGTAGGCCGCAATCTGCTGGTCCGGAATCTGTTCGCACTCGCGCAAGATCTGCATTGCCAGCGAAGGAAAGAAGTCCTGATCGCGGTAGCGCATGATGAGCAGCGCATGGCGCAAGGTCCCGTCGGGATCGGGATTGATGTCGATGAATCCGTAGGATGCGGCCGCCTCGGCCAGCTTGGCGATGTTGGCCTCGGCCCCCGCGGCCACGGTGCCGCCGTTGTCCACCCATGCCCTCCCCAGATCAAAATCGCGACCTTCTTTCGACTTCACCTTGAGTACCTGGGGAAAGGCCTTCGCCCACACGATATTGAAATATTCTTCTTCCAGTTTCGGATCCGCACCCTTGGCTCGCTCCGCATCGAGAAAAAGATGTCCTAGGACTACGTTGCCGGAGTGCTTCAGACTCTTTTGCAGTAACGCGTCCTGATCACTTGCCGCCTGCAGTTCGCGGATTCTCTGAGTAACCTCAGGGGACGTGGCCGCGCCCAACTCCTGGTCGAGCCGCTCCAGGGCCTGGGTAGCGGAGTTGTTCTCGGGTGTGGGGAAGGTTGCGTCGAAGGCAATGACTCGGGCTCCGCCTGCACTCAGGCGCTGCACCAGGGTTGCATAGTTTTTGCGGGGCAGAGGGAACGAGCCGATCTTCTGGAGCGTTCTCTCGTCGATGCCGACGATGACGATCCGATCATCATGCGCCCGCTGGCCACGCAGCGCGAATCGCATGTCGAGCAAGCGCTGTTCTACGTTTTGGAGAAAGAGGAAGCCGGCGCGCCGGCTCCCGCCAATGCCGGCAAAGGCAAAAAGTAGAAGTCCCGCCGTGGTCACCAGGATGGCGAGAGCAGTATCAACCTGGCGGCTCGATATACGGCTCAGCCTTTGCGACCAGCGCTGGGTATGGCGAGTCATGCAGCAGAGTGCGGATCAGGCAGACACCAGATCCCACGTGTCTCGGAGAGGGCTGAATCGGATCCCGCCGGCACGCTTATCCGCATTTCCCCGTCTGCGGATTGATCTGACACGAAGGCCGCGTTGCGGGTGTGCCGCCGTGCTGACTGAGTTGGGTGATGCCGATCGCCCACCCCGTGGCAGCGGCTCCGATTCCGAGAATCAGGTTGCGAACCAGATGGGGATGGAGGGCGGGCGGTGGACCATCCGGAACCTCGGTATCGACCATGCTTGTTTTCAGAACATCGGACGGAGTTGTATCCGACTGATAGCCGGAAGGTGGAATCTCGGTGCTGATGACCACCATCTGCCCAGCGCTGACTGCGATGGAATTGTCCGCGTTGCTTTGCCCGGAGTTTTTCATGATCTTCGCGTTACTCGCGGGTGTCACCATGACTTGGCCGGTGTAACAGATTACGGTGGTCCGGTTGGGCTCATAGCCCACGTAGAAATCAGTGCCCACCACCCCGATCACGGCATTGGGCGTCTTCATTTCGAATTTTCCATTCGGCTGCGTGATCTTCACGACCTGGCTTCGCACCTTGCCGAAATTCATCTCTAAAGACGTTTGCTGGGAAGCGGCATCGTGTTGCACGACCCTGAGTTCGCTGTTGGAACCGAGGCTGAGAATCGATCCATCCGCCAGGCCCGCCCTTAGCCGGCCCGACTTCTCCGTCTTCAACAAGTCGTTCCATTGCAGGTCGTCTTTCACCTTAGTCGGCTTGGCATTGCGCGTGGCCGCCGGGATCAGAGCATTGACCTGTCCCGCATAGTCGCCGGCGGCAGGTGCGCACATCGCCGGTAAGGGCGAGAGCAGAATGCATAGGACGGCAGCAACCATCCGATGGAATGAGTTCACGTGAGTTTCTCCCGTGCTTCCAAGAAAAATTCGAGGGACTGTAGCGAATTCTGCCAGAGCGACCAGGAATGTCAACGTTACCAAGCCTCGAGAGTGACCTCCGTGGTTACACGGACGTCGTAGCACTGTCGTTCCTGCCATAAATGCCGTATTACTTTTCTCCGTGCGGTAGATTGCTGCTTTACAGTCTTCACGAATCTCGCAACGAATCCGAATGAAATACGATCGCAGCCAACGGTCCACGATCGCAGTCTGCGCCGCCTTACTCCTCGGGATGGCGACCCTTACGTCTTGTACTGAGGATCGTGTCTCAACCGTTCCAGCATCGCCTTCCACGGCGTCGCCGTTGAGTGCCGCCGACGTGCAGCAGGTGGTTCAGAATGCGGTGCAGTCGGTAGATACGCCCGCGGTCGCGGCGGTCTCGGACCGGGCGGGAAATATTCTGGCCGTTTTCCGTACTCCGGGAGCGCCGGCAACAGCTATTGGCAACTTCGGAGCCACTGTCGACAGCAATGAGCTTGCCGTAGCGCTCGCGCGGACCGCCGCACTTTTCAGCAATGACCAGGCTCCTCTCTCCAGTCGCACGGTTCGTTTTATCAGCGGAGTTCACTTCCCACCGGGCGTAACAATGGCGCCCAATGCCGACTTATACGGGATTGAGAACACAAACCGAGGCTGTCCTCTCAACGTGACTTTTAATGCCGGAAAGGCCGTCAACCCCGCGCGCTCCATCGACGGAATCAGCCTGGGACTTGGCATTATCACAGGGAAAGTCGACGTCACGGACAGTGCGCCGTTCGCCGTAAATCCCGGAGGCGTGCCCCTGTTCAAGAATGGTCATGCCGTGGGAGGCGTTGGGGTAGTGAGCACTTCGCTTGATGCCGCGGAGTTTGCTGCTTTCTCAGGTGCGTCCCGGGCCGGATTTCTGCCGGACGCCACGCAACTGCCGCCACCCGGAGTGGTGCTCATCGGAGGTGTCGCGTTGCCGTTTGTCAACCAAACGACCGCTCCGGCGGGAGTCGGTCCCGGAAGCTTCAGTGGGACTTTCGTGAGGGGGCCGGTCGTAGGGAGTCTGCCTCCGGAGGGTGACTTGGTAGGCCCCCTGGGCGGATCGGGCGGGCTGACGCCGGCGGACGTTGCGGCGATCATCAGTCAGGCAGTCGCCACTGCACAAACCACGCGGGCCGTCATTCGATTGCCTTCCGGATCACGAACGCGCATGACGATTGCAGTGGCTGATTTGAACGGCACGATTCTCGGTCTTCATCGAATGCCGGATGCAACTGTTTTCAGCATTGATGTGGCGGTGGCAAAAGCCAGAAATGTAATCTACTTCAGCAGTTCAACAGGTGCCACCGACTTGCCGGGCGTGCCAAGCGGTACTGCAATCACGAACCGCACGATTGGTTTTGCCGCGCAGCCACTGTTCCCTCCCGGCATCGACGGCTCTAGCACGGGTCCCTTCTTCGGCCTGTTTTTGTCGGACCTGGCCAGCCCGTGCACGCAAGGCTCGCAACCCGGCAATCCCAATCAGAATGGGATTGTGTTCTTCCCCGGCAGCTTGCCGCTCTACAAGAATGGAGTGCTGGTCGGAGGCCTGGGCGTGAGTGGCGATGGCGTCGACCAGGATGATTACGTCACCAATGCAGGCGCTCAGAATTTCCAGGCGCCCACAACCATCCGCGCCGATCAAGTTTTGATTCAGAGCGTCCGTTTGCCCTACCTCAAATTTCCTCGCAATCCAACCGACTGACGACATATGGGTCTCTCCTGAAGGCGTCCGAGTACTTGATCTGATATCGCCCTGAGTTAGTTTCATCTGTTCGTTCAGACCGTCGGTTAATCCATGCAAACAGCGAATTACGCTTGCTGCTTTTCGCGTTCGCATGCTGTACTAGTTGTGAGTCTCCATCCTTCCAAGGTTCCCATGAGTCTGATTGTTATGAAATTCGGCGGCACATCTGTCGGCAGTGCCGAACGAATCCGCCAGGCCGCCACGATCGTCCAGCAGGCACAACGAGGCGACGAGGTGGTTGTGGTCGTGTCGGCACTTTCGAAGGTCACTGATCTCATCCTGAACGTTTTGAATTCCGCTCGCCTCGGCGACGGAAAGCAAATGGAAGAGGGGCTGCAGCAGCTTCGAATTCGACACCAGCAGGTTCTCTCGGAACTCTGCCAGGGCGACATCCAGAAGTCCGCTGGTGCGGAGGTCGAGACCACGCTGCAGCGAATTGAGGAATTCTGTTCGGCTCTTCTGCTGCTGGGCTCGGCAACTCCACAAGTTATGGATATGGTGCTGCCGCTCGGCGAACATATGTCGGCTCATCTTTTCGTCGCTTGCCTGACTGAGTTGGGCGCAAAGGCCGCTTTTGTGGACTCCGCTCGCGTGCTGGCCACCGACGACAAGTTTGGCGACGCAACCCCAGACATGGAAGCTACCAGGCGCCAGTGCCGCGAGGTGATCCAGCCGCTGCTTCGAGCGGGCCGGATTCCGGTCGTCATGGGCTACAGCGGGGCGACCCAAAACGGTCAGGTGACAACTCTGGGCCGCGGCGGTTCAGACTACTCGGGCACAATCCTGGGCGCGGCAATGGACGCGAACGAGGTCTGGATCTGGACTGACGTCGATGGCGTCCTGACAGCCGATCCGCGTGTCTGTCCCGATGCAGTCACGCTCCCCGAGATCACTTTCGCGGAGGCTATTGAACTTTCCTACTACGGCGCGAAGGTCATTCACCGAAAAGCAATTTGGCCCGCGATGGAACGCGGCATACCGGTGTGGATCAAGAACTCATTCAAGCCGGAAGTTCCGGGCACGCGCATCGTGCAGTCCCTGCCTCCGAGTAGTCGCCCGGTGAAGGCGGTGACCGCAGTAACGCAGGCAGCGCTCATTTCTCTGACGACCCGGCGAGACGTGTATTTCGCCGAAATCTTCGGACGGCTGTTCCTACGATTGGGACACGACCGCGTAGACGTCTTGTTCTCCACCCAATCCTCTTCGGAAGAGTCCCTGGGACTGGTATTACGCGAGCCCGATGCGGACCGTGTGGTGCACGCCATCCAAAGACTTTTTCGCACCGAACTAAAGCACGAAGTGCTGAATCCGATCACCGTACACCGCGACATTGCGGTAGTTGCGGTTCTGGGCACGGACATGAAGGGCACCTGTGGCATTCTCGGGAAGTTATTCTCTGTCGTTGCGAGCAACCATGTCAGCGTGATCGCGGTGGCTCAGGGCGCGAGTGAGTTGAACATCTGTTTCGCCGTAACCGCGTCGCGAGTTGACGATGTAGTACGGGCCGTTCACAAGGAATTCCTGAGTCCGGGATCGGCCAACTAGTCCACCACTGTTCGATACATTTATCGATAACCATGAAGCGAGTACGGGTGGGCATCGTCGGGTTTGGAACGGTTGGCCGGGCAACGGCCGACATCATCTGCAGGCACGCAGACCTGATTGAACAACGCAGCGGGGTCCGTTTGGAAGTAACCGCGGTCTGCCGCCGATCTGGCATTCAACCCAGGGACACACCGAAAGGCGCGTCCGCTGTCTCGGACTGGAAGCAAGTGCTGAAGGACCCCAACGTAGATGTGGTGGTCGAGACCATGGGCGGGACTGGCGAGTCACTTCAACTTCTACGCGCGGCTTTGAGCCAGGGTAAGCCAGTGGTCACTGCCAACAAGAATCTTCTGGCCGAGCATGGCGACGAACTTTTTGCGCTGGCGGCGAAACACAACCTTCCCATTGGCTTTGAAGCCAGCGTTGCCGGCGGCATTCCCATTCTTCGCGTGATTCACGAATCCACGGCCGGCGATCGACTGCGTTCCGTGCATGGCATCCTCAACGGCACAGCAAATTACATCCTTACTCAGATGGAAAGCCGCGGAATCGAATTTGATGAGGCACTGCAGGAAGCACAGCATGCCGGCTTTGCCGAAGCCGACCCCTCATTGGACATTGATGGGCAGGACGCGCGCGACAAGCTTTGCATTCTGGCTCGCATGGCGTTTGAAGGACGTCTGGGCGTTGCCCGCATTCCCACCTACGGCATCCGCCACGTGCGCGCGATCGATATCCACTCTGCTAATCGGCTTGACAGCACGATCCGTCTGGTAGGTTCTGCCGAAAGTACGGGAAACGGACTGGAGGTTTCCGTTCGCCCCTGGCTGGTCAGTCGCCGGTCGATGCTGGCGAAGGTCGAAGGGGTCAACAATGCAGTATTCCTGGTTGGCGACAAAATTGGCACTCAAATGTTTTACGGACGCGGAGCAGGTGGAGATGCGACGGGGTCAGCCGTAGTTTCCGACCTAATCGAAATTTCCCGTGATCTCGCGGCCGGACAGTTGAGCGCCAAGAACATCTCCGGGTTCCTGAATTCGCGCGACCTCGAACTGTGCACCAATCCGCGTCCCGTGGCCTGGTATTTGCGCCTCACGGTGAAGGACCAGCGTGGCATTGTGGCTCGGGTGGCAGAGGTCATCGCTCAACATGCGATCAACATTGACTCCCTCGAGCAGGAACCGCACTTGCCCAAGGACCGTGTCTCGTTCGTAATTACCGTAGAAGCGGTTTCCGAGCCAGTCATTCGCCGTGCGCTCGATACCATTAACTCCTTTGACTTCATGGTGGAACCCGTTCTTTTGCTTCGCATTGAGGACTGACTGGGCGCGATCGTCCAAGCAGCGCTTTACGAGATTACCCTTGACTCGGGCCAGCGGAACGATTACAAAATGTGCAACAGTTCTGGCGATCAATGCTGACCTTATCCGCCAACTCGAACCGACTTAGACAGGGCCAGCGCTTCCCTGCATCGGCATTCCATGCGATTCTTATCGTACGAGTATCGGTAGGTACCGACTGCAGCGGATGATGTGACCCTCAGCCAAGCTTCTGAACGGGCCATCATCCGAGACAGATGATGGCCCGTTCGCGTTTCGGACGGGTTCCCACCCAAGCTATCAAGCCTTGTTGAGAGTGGCGAAGCCAGAAGGAAGAGGAAGTGACAGCAATGACCAAGACCGGTGCAGAGATTCTTTGGGAATGTTTGGAGCGCGAGAACGTAACCCACGCGTTCGGCTACCCCGGCGGCGCCATCCTGCCCGCCTATGACGCTTTGAAGCACAGCAAGGTTCACCACGTGCTGGTGCGTCACGAACAGGGCGCCACGCATATGGCGGATGGCTACGCGCGAGCGAGCGGTGACGTAGGCGTCGCGATCGCAACGTCTGGCCCCGGGGCCACCAATATGGTCACCGGCATCGCCACCGCAATGCTTGATTCCTCGCCGATCGTCTGCATCACGGGCCAGGTGGGTAGCAAGCTGATCGGCTCTGACGCTTTCCAGGAGACCGATATCACCGGCGTCACGCTTCCCATCACCAAGCACAACTACCTGGTCACGCATGCCAGTGAACTGGCCCGAACCATGCGCGAAGCATTCTATGTAGCCCGTTCGGGGCGTCCCGGACCCGTGCTGGTCGACATTACTAAGGACGCGCAGCAGAGTTCCTGCGAATTCGACTGGGAAGCTGCTCGGCCGCAACTGCCCGGCTACCGGCCCGATCTTTCTCCGGACGCGAAGGAGTACGATCAGGCCCTCGAATTGATTAAGAACGCCAAGCGGCCTGTGATTCTGGCGGGCCACGGCATCATTGTCTCAGGCGCGATGAAAGAGGTGCGTGACTTCGCCGAGCGCACCGGTATCCCTGTGGCGCTTACGCTGCTCGGACTGGGCGCCTTCCCAGCGTCCCATCCCATGAACCTGGGCATGATGGGAATGCACGGCGAGGCGTGGGTCAACCACACCATCCAGGAAGCCGACCTGCTGCTCGCCTTCGGCATGCGCTTCGACGATCGCGTCACCGGCAATCTCAAGACCTACGCCCCCAATGCGAAAAAGATCCACGTGGAAATCGATCCCGCCGAAATCAACAAAA
>UEXW01000109.1_pt1 | contig 67016 bp, 56 predicted proteins | sample 4301151 | NCBI WGS metagenome assembly UEXW01 (sample SAMEA4773176, study PRJEB27434) | metagenome | biome: 2259; feature: agricultural soil; material: soil | place: USA | collected 2014-09 | depth 0.25 m | reverse complement strand
CTGGGCAAGGTAGCCGCATCGACGACACGATGTTGATCCGCGAAGCGCAGCGGGGAAACCGCGCTGCCTTCGAGGAACTGGTTCGTCACTATGACCAGGCGGTGCTCCGGCTGGCCCTTCACCTGACCGGGTCGGAACATGACGCGCAGGATATCTTCCAGGATGCGTTCCTGAAGGCCTACAAGAACGTCGGCAGCTTCCGCTTCGAGTGTTCGTTCTATACCTGGATTTACCGCATCGTTACCAACCTCTGCCTGGATCACCTCCGCAAAAGACAGGTTCGCAAGGAAGACGCTCCGGTCGCGACCGATGCCTCAGGCGAGGAGTACAGCCTGCTGGACCAGGTGCCCGACGGACGGGCGGGTGCAAATCCCGAGCGCGACTTGATGCGACGGCAGTTGGGTGCTCGCATCAACGGCGCGCTGGAGAAATTAACGCCGCGCGAGCGGATGGTGTTTGAGTTGAAGCATTACCACGGGCTCAAGTTACGCACCGTGGGCGAGATTTTGCATACCACGGAAGAGACGGCCAAGAACACTCTCTTCCGGGCCACGCAGAAGCTGCGTGGGTCGCTGGCCGACATGCGATGAAATTGTCGGCAAGAGATTTTTGTTAAAGGAGTATCCCCAAAAAGGGGGCGCCATTATGAAGTGTGAATGGGTACAAGACAATATTCTGCTCTACATTTACAGCGAGCTCGCAGACGATGCTCGTTACGAACTGGAGCAGCACTTGGGGCGCTGCACCGACTGCGCCGCTGAACTTAAGGCCGCGCGCGGCTTTCACGCCACGATCTCGAAGCTGCCGGTCGAGGAGCCGACACCGAATCTGCTGGCGTCCTCGCGAATGCGACTGCAGGAAGCCCTTGAGACAGCTCCGCAGGGCGGATTCTGGCAACGCCTTACATTCGACCCGGCCAACTGGCTGCGGCAGGTACGGTTCTCTCCGGCACTGGCTGCGGCCATTTTCATTATTGGATTTGCGGGTGGGATTGGGGCGATGTACAAGATGACGACCACGGATCGTGGACCGATCGGGGTCATTCACGACCCAGTAGCCGTTCCACAAGAAGCCTCCATCACCGGCATCCGATCCGTCACCACCGAACCCGGCTCCGACCAAGTCAATATCAAATACGACACAGTCCACACGGAAGAAGCCAAGGGATCTTTGAACGATCAGAGGATCCAGCAGCTTCTCCTGTACGCGGCACGCAATAACTACAACTCAGGCGTGCGCATGGACTCGGTGGATTTACTTACCCAGAAGCCGGATGACACGCGGGTACGCGAAATTCTGATTTACGCGCTGCACAACGACTCGAATCCGGGAGTGCGGCTCAAGGCGATTGAGGGGCTGGGATCGTTCGTGAAGGATGACACGCGGGTACGCGATGCGGTGTTGAACGCGCTGATGACGGACAACAACCCTGGCGTTCGTACGCAAGCTTTGCTTTTGCTGCAGCCAGTGAAGGCCGACGGCAGCGTGCGCGCGGCTCTACAGCACCTGGCAGAGACAGATCAGAATCAGTACATCCGGTCGCAGGCGCGTACGGTGTTAGCGCAGTTGCCGGAAATCGATTGAGTTTGCACTTGACGATGATGATTAGAATCCGGAGCTTCAGCTCTGTAAAAGGAGAAAACGCCTAGACTCCAAGGGACCCGCTAGACCCCAAAAAGCATGGCCAAGAAAACTATGGTCAAGAAGTTCTCAAAATTCGCCGGAGTGGTGGCTGCGGTCGCATTCCTGGCTTCGATCGCGTCTGCGCAGCAGGTGCGTGTCTATCGTGACGGGAGCGCGTGGATCCAGGAAACAACGGGTTCGCTCGCGGCCGCCAAAAACCTCCACGTTCGAGTTGATTTCGGTTCGGTTCGCATCCAAGGCGGTTCCCAGCAGGACATTACCTACGTTATTCATACACGTTCTTACGGTTCGGATGAGAAGCAGGCCCGGCGTGAATTTGAGGCTTACAAGATCAGCGCTTCGGCCCGGGCGGATGGCGCCTGGATCGAAGGCAATTGGCAAGGCGGACATCATCAGCTGTGCTCCGGGGAGTTTGTCGTCAATGTTCCTCGTGATCTGGCCCTCGCGAAGGTAGAGACTTCTGGTGGTGGAGTAGCCGCCAGCGGAATTACTGGGCGGGTGGAAGCGGAGAGTGGCGGCGGCAAGATTCATCTGGACGACATCGGCGGCTCCGTGACGGCTGAGACGGGCGGAGACAGCATTGAGATTGGCACGGTGAACGGTGACCTTCGCCTTGAGACCGGGGGCGGCAAGATTTCCATCGCAAATGCCAAAGGCCGAGTGGAAGCCAGCACGGGCGGTGGAAACATTGTTTTGATGTCGGCGGCACAGGAAGCGAATCTCGAGGCCGGTGGCGGCAATATCGAAGTGAAGCACTGCGGCGGACGGCTGAGGGTTTCCACAGGTGGAGGGAACATCGAACTAGGAGATGTCTCTGGTCCGGTGGAAATTGAGACCGGAGGCGGCAGTATTCGCTTGGGCTGGGCGAAAGGAATTGTTCGCGCCCAGACCGGGGCGGGACGGATCGAGTTGAATGGAGTATCGTCGGCACGTGCCGAAACTGGAGCCGGAGGGATTCTGGCGAAGTTCGTTGCGTCCAGCGGGGACCGCAGCGACTCGGTACTGGAAACGTCCGCGGGCGATATTGTCGTGTACATTGCGCCGGACGTGGCGATTACTGTGCGCGCCAGTATCGACCTAGCGAATGGGCACAAGATTTCGTCGGACTTCAGCGACATTCGCGTTACCAGCGAAGGTGGAGATTGGCCCGGTCCCAAGAGCTTTTCCGCCGAGGGGAAGTTGAACGGTGGCGGTCCGACGTTGAAGGTACGGACAACGACTGGAGATATTAAGTTTCTGCGTGCCAGCCGGTAGCCCCTCATTTGGGATCCGGGCGCAGTTGACAGAAGCGACCCTCAGCGGCTTAAAGCCGCGGTTCGTGATGACATGATTGGCCCCGCTTCAAGCGAAGACGATATTCGACATTTTTCAAATGTACAGGAGGAAGGTTATGCGTCAGTCCATCCTGTTTTTGATGATCTTCGTACCGGCGCTCACGCTCAGCGCGCGGCCTGCGCAGTGCCCGGTCATCGAGCGACCTGGCGGGCCCTACACGTTCAGCCTGGCTACAGACGTCGGATTCTCAGGGGATGAAGAAAACACCGGCGCCTACCTGGGTGTGGATATCACCGACGTCACCACCGAGCGGCTGTCCGCGCTGAAGCTCAAGGACGAGCGTGGCGTCGAGGTAACCATGGTCGACCAGGACGCTCCGGCCGGCAAAGCCGGGCTCAAGGAACACGACGTTATCCTGACGATGAATGGCGCCAATGTGGACAGTGGCGCGCAGTTGCGCCGGATGATCCGGGAAACGCCGCCCGGGCGCACGGTGTCATTTGGCGTCAGCCGCGATGGACAGCCCATCACTGTCAAAGTGCAGCTGGCCGATCGGCGCAAGTCGGTCGCATGGGCTCCTCGCGGAAAAGATTTCAAGTCCTTTGTGGTCCCGCCAGTGCCTCCCATGCCGCCCATGCCGGACTTTGATGTCCCGGCGTCGGTGGTGGTCGTGCACTCCTCCATGCGCAGCGGGCTGATGGTGGAAAACATCACTCCGCAGTTGGGCGAATTTTTCGGGGTGAAGAATGGGCGGGGTGTACTCATCCGCTCGGTGGAAAAGGGCAGTCGCGCAGAGAAGTCGGGATTCCGTGCAGGCGACATCATTGTTCGCGTTAACGATCAGTCTGTGCAAGACACCAGCGATTTCAGCCATGCTCTGCGCTCGGGCAACAATAACACCGTGACCGTCGGGATCATTCGCGACAAGAAAGAGCTGAATCTGACGCTGTCGCTGCCAGAACGGAGAGATTCGGGCGATTTGATCGACGAAAGCTATGAAGTGCCCGACATCGAGGCCGAGACGCGAATCGATCTCAGCATGGTAGGGGACGAGATTGCCAAGATGGAGCCGCAGATGCAGTTTGCTATCCAGGAATCCCGCCAGATGCTGGAAGAAGTGAAGCCGCAGATTGAAAAAGCAAAACGCGAGGCACGGGAAGAGCTAGAGCGCCAGAAGCCGCAGATCGAGAAGGCAGCGCGGGAGGCGCGATCCGCCGTGCGCGAGGTGCAGCGTGAACTGTGCCATCAGCAACAGGGCCTGCGGCGCGAGATGCAGAGGATGCAGAAGGAACTGCAGAAGCAACAACAGGAAATCCTGAAGCAGAACAGGAAACAGATGGAACGGATTCGCCACGAAGTCAGGGGCGAGTGGACCCAGATTTAGCGACCGAAGATGGACGGTCTACGAAGCCGGTGAGGCAACAGCCCGCCGGCTTTTTCGCGTTCTTGTGATCTGGCGTTCGAACGAACCTTAGTCGGCGCTGGCCTGCGCTGCCGCTTTGTAGAATGTGGGTCCCAGTAGGACCCGGTTGCGGCCTCCCTGCTTGGCCGCATATAGGCCGGCGTCGGCCGATTTCACCAGTTCATCGCGCGTGGTTCCGTGATCGGGAAAAGTCGCGACGCCTGCGCTGATGGTTACACAGCGCGGCACCCCAGGGAACTGCCAGCTCTCCACCATGCGCCTGAGTTTTTCGGCGACCTGCAATGCGTGTTGCGGGTTGGTTTGCGAGAGCAAGATGGCGAACTCTTCCCCTCCGTAGCGGCAAACGACGTCGATCTTGCGTAGCTGCTGATGGAACATGGACGACACTTGCCGCAGGACCTCGTCGCCAAGCAGGTGGCCAAATTCATCATTCAGCCGCTTAAATTGATCGATATCAACCATCAGGACGGCCATCCCGCTGTCGAAGCGCCGGGCGCGGTCGATTTCTTCGATGATCCGCAACTCGAAGAAGCGGCGGTTAAAGATGCCCGTAAGGCCGTCCAGATAGGCGAGTTGCTTGACACGCTCCACGTAGTGGGCATTTTGGATTGCGGTCGCACAAATGTCGGCGACGGCCTCGAGAGACTTGACGTCGCCTTCCTGGAAGCTACCCGCCTGGTCGCGTTCGAGCATCAGCACTCCCAGGGTTTGGCCAAACGAAACCAGAGGGATGCACATGCGGGACCGCGTTTCCTGATAAAACCCGACGTATTCGCGAAGGGCGCTCACGTCGTTTTCAATCAGAGTCTTGCCTTCTGCCAAGGCGCGTCCCCAGAGGCCAGAGGTGGCGGGCAGACGCCCGCCGGCGGACGCGCAGGCGGTGAACTGGCCGTGACTGGCTCGCAGCACCAGGCCTTCGTCGTCGCGCAAGAGTACTGAGACGTGGCCCACTTGGAAAGCTTGCTGAATCAAGCCGCAAACCCTGACCAGCAGGTCTTCCTGGTCCAGCACCGCAGTGGTTTGCTGAGCAATGGCGTTGATAACCTCAAGTTGTTTGGCACGCTGACGCTCGAGAGAATACAGATGGGCGTTCTGCAGGGCCATGGAAGCCTGGGTGGAGAAGAGCGTCAGGAGATCGATTTTGTCGTTGTCGAAGTGATCTTCGTTCTCGCTCTGACAATCCAGCACCCCGACCACTTCATCTCGCACCATTAGCGGAATGGCGAGTTCCGATCGGGTGCTCTTTGCGGTCGAAACGTAGTTGGCATCCTTAGAGACGTCGGGGCAGTAAATCGGCTTCTTTTGACGCGCCGCCGCTCCGGTGATTCCTCGTTCCAAGGGCAGCCGGATGGCGTCGTGGCCCGCATCCCATCCAATCACGCAACGCGGGTGGAGCTCCTGCTTGTCTTTATCGAGCAGCAGGATGGCTACGTTCTGCAGATGAAAGTAGTCGCGCGCAATCATCAAGATATGCTGCAGGACCTCGTCCAACTCAAAGGTCGAGAGCACAGCCTGGCTCGCGTCGTAGAGAATAGCGATTTTCTGCATTCAGCCCGAGAATTTTAACGTTTCCAGAACGGGTTACCGAGGTGCCGAAAGTAACTTCGGGAAACCACGGGGGGTGCAGAAAGTTACTGGCGGTGGCGCCACCACTGCGCGGTGCGGATCAGGCCGTAGGCGACCAGACAGAACCAGAAATCCACCAGCAAGCCCAGATCGATCTGAAAAAGCTGGTGGCGGGCAGGCTGAGGGAGGGACGGCATGAGGACGTAATAGGCTGCATTTCCCAGCAGCACGGCCAGGAGCGATTGCAGGTAGTTCGCGCTCACTGAACGTTTAGACACCGCCGCCGACTCCCCAGGGAGTGGAAATGAAGACGACGGCCGCCCACCAATCACCGACGCTCCCTGTTACCATTTCCCTGCGATTCTCCCTCATGCTGGAGCTTTCCACCCCGGTACAGTTTGTGAAAGGCATCGGCCCTCGACTGGCCGAGATCCTGGCCTCCAAAGGCATCCATACGGTGGCCGATCTCCTTCATTATCTGCCTTTTCGCTACGAAGATAGGCTTAACCCAAGGGGGATCGCCGAACTCCGGGCGGGCGAAATGGCTACGGTCGTTGCCGAGGTAAGGACCTCCGGGCTTTTCAGCACGCGCCGCATGCCCATCTTTCAGATGACGGCTGGGCAGGGGCGCAGCCGGATAAAGTGTTTGTGGTTCCACGGGGGCTACTTGCGGGACCGATTTAAACCTGGGCAGATGGTCGCGCTGTACGGCAAGGTCGAAGCCGACCGGAACGGCGAATTGCAGATTGTCCAGCCACAGTTCGAGATTCTGGGCGATCCTGCGGAAGACGGGTCTACGGATGCTGCCGAGCAGAAAGCTGTCCGCTCCCTGGAGGTGGGACGGATTGTGCCCATCTATGAATCGGCTGGGCAGGGGCGCCTCACCGCGCGATGGTTCCGGCGCATTGTCCGCTCGGCTCTGGAGAACATGCCACCCCAACTTCCGGACGCGATCCCCGCCGCGGTGCGCTCCCGGATGTCGCTGATCTCTCCGCACGAAGCGCTCTGGAAAGTGCACTGGCCAGATGAGGGGGAGAGCTTCGCGGATTTGCAGGCGTCCCGTACGCCTGCCCATTCGCGGCTGATCTTCGAGGAGCTGTTCTTCGTCGAACTGGGGCTGGAATTCAAGCGTCGGCAGATGAAGGCGCAGACCGGGATCGCCTTTCGACTCGACGAACGGGCGCGCGCCGCCATCAAGAAAATTCTTCCGTTCCATCCCACCAGCGCTCAGAAGCGCGTTCTGAAAGAGATTGCTTCCGACATGGAGAAGCCGTTTCCCATGCGGCGACTGCTGCAGGGCGATGTGGGATCGGGCAAGACGATAGTGGCGTTTGAGGCCGCCATCATTGCGATTGAGAATGGGTACCAGGTCGCGTTGATGGCGCCCACGGAGATTCTTGCGCAGCAACACTACTTCTCTGCTCGACGGATTCTGGAGAACGCCGGGTATCGCATTGCCCTGCTCACCGGATCGCTCGAGCAAGACCGCAAGCGTGAGATCCGGCGGCATATCGCGCAAGGCAATGCCCACCTGATCATCGGCACCCATGCGCTGCTGGAACAAACCGTCGAATTCGCGAAGATCGGTCTGGTCATCGTCGACGAACAGCATCGCTTTGGGGTCCTGCAGCGCCTGAAATTAATGAAGAAAGCGAACGAGGAGGCCTTCGATTCTGAAAGATCTGCTTCGGCGCGGCCCGAGAAACAAGGCGCCGCTGCGGGTAACGGGGGAAGTCAAGGACCTCCCGCGAGTGCCAGCGCAAGTTCCTCTCCCGCAAGCGCCGAGCCGGATGTTCTGGTCATGACCGCAACGCCCATTCCGCGCACACTGGCCCTGACGCTGTACGGCGATCTGGATCTCAGCGTACTCGACGAATTACCCCCGGGACGCACTGCCATTGTGACTCGCCGCGTCTCCGACGAACGTTCGCAAGAAGTATGGGACTTCGTGCGCAAACAGGTGGCGACCGGTCATCAGGTTTATGTGGTGTATCCCGTGATCGAAGAAAACGAAGAGCGGGAACTGAAGGCCGCACTCAAAATGTACCGCGAACTCAGTAATCGCGTATTCGCCGATTTGAAGGTCGGACTTCTGCATGGGAGGCTGGACAGCGAGCTGAAAGAGCAAGTGATGCGGATGTTCCAGAAGGGCGAACTCAACATCCTGGTATCCACCACCGTGATCGAAGTCGGCGTGGACGTGCCGAACGCAACGGTGATGGTGGTCGAGCATGCCGAACGATTTGGGCTCTCACAGCTTCATCAGTTGCGCGGACGCATCGGAAGGGGCGCGGCCAAGTCGTTCTGTATTTTGATGACGGGCGGAAAGGTATCAGAAGAAGGGGAGCGGCGGCTCGATGCCATGGTGCGCACCAGTGACGGATTTCAGATCGCCGAACTCGACCTGGAGCTGCGCGGCCCGGGAGAATTTTTTGGCACGCGTCAGGCGGGCATCCCGAACTTTCTGGTTGCCAATCTGATTCGCGACCGACAGATTCTGGAGGCGGCCAAGCGCGAAGCGGCGGCGGTGATTGCGGGACCCAATTCTGAGATCTCGCAGGAGGAGATCAATCGCGCCGTCCGCCACATGTGGGAGCGGTGGCAGCATACTTATGGGTTGGTTGAGGTGGGGTAAGTTGTGAGCACTGAGAGCATTCGGCTATGTAAGGAAGATCATGCGTGGACTCCGCTATTTCCGGTCCAACTCGAGCGTGGCGTCGAGGGTCTGTTCCGAGCCTGTGGATACCGTAATGTCTTTCGTCCAGGGCTTGTAGCCTGATTTTTCGCAACGGAAGGCGTGTTTGCCGGGTGGGAGTTTCAATTTCGCCGGCGTGTACCCGATGCTTGCGCCGTCCACGAAGACCTCTGCCAGGTAAGGCATGGAGCTGATGGAAACCGTCCCGGTCGTTGGTTCGGGCGGTGGCGGCGGTGGAGTCGAGGGTTGTGGTTGCGTGGTGGGCTGCTTGGCAGGCGGTTCGGGCGCATCAAAGCCGATCATCGATTTGGGCGTTTCCTGCTCCCTGGCGGCGGCCGCTTTCTCGGCTGCGATCTCCTCCGGAGATAGCGGATCCATCATCGGGGCTGGCTTGGTTGAGAGGATATGCAGCTTGTAGTCCTCGCCTTCGGGGGCCTTCAGGAACATCGTGTCACCCACGAACTGCACCCTAACCGGGACGTGTTTCACCCATTCCGGAGGTGGAGGAGCTTGCGATTTACCAAGCACGTAACTGCCCTGCACGATTTTGTTCTTGAAGTGCACCCGGATCAGGCACTCGGTTTCTTCGTCGGTGATCGGTGTATTCACCACCCAGACCGTGTTGCGGCTATTGGTTGCGGTCTTGACGTCCACGATACGGGCGGTCTGCCAGGGAGAATCCGCGCACCAGGACGCCCGCGCAAACAGGATGGAAACGAGCAGGCAGACGTGTCGGAATTTCCTCATGAGACCTAGAAACTGGTGGAGAAAGAATGCAAAGCTCAGTTTAGAAGTCGCGGGCGGCCCGGTCAATCGCAGCGGACAGAAGTGTCCGCTCTACACCTTGGGAGGGTGGCTTGCACCGATCTGATCGCGTAGACGGCGGGAAAGATTTACCGCGAGCGACCGGTAGAAGCGCGATCCGAGATGAGGAAAGAGTTCAAACAGATCAAATAGGACTGACCACTCGATCGCACGGACCTCCACTTCTCCCTCGGCGGTGACGGTGGCGCTAGCGACGCCATTCTCCAGGAAGGCCATCTCGCCGCACACTTCCCCGGGCCCGATGTGAGCAATGAAGGCTTTGGAGGAAGCCTCCACCCTGGCTTTGCCACGTACCAGGAGATATACGGTTTTGATCTGCTTGCCTTGCTGGGTGAGGATTTCGCCCTTCTTGAAAGTCGAGCGCTTGGAACGATCGACGATCAGCATCCAGTCATTCTGGGTCAGGAATTCCAGACGATGGTTTGCAGTCTGCAGGATCGACAGCAATTCTTCGTGGCCAGAATCCTTCTTCGGATGGGTCGGCATGTACCTGTTCGAGTCCCGAGCGATATTTCGAACAGAAAAGCTGGGATGAACCGAGCATAGCAGAAACCCAGCGATCCCACAGGTAACCAGGGGTCGACCTCTTGTGGCTGCAATCGAGAAAGTGGTCCAATGGAATTGCCTCGGACTCAGCTTTCTGCGAGATTGAATAGGCAAGAATTTTGAGGCGGGGAGACGCTGTCGATTGCTATGGCGACCTTGAAAGAATTCAAGTGCGAAATCTGTGGAATCATGACGGCTAGCCCCATGCATTGGTTCGTGATTGATTGCGGGGACGAGAAGCTTTCGGTGCTCAAATGGACCCTGGAGGCGGCCAACGGCAATGGCGCCCGGCACTTCTGCGGGGAGCGGCATGCTCAGGTGTTTATCAGTCGCTGGTTCGATTCGGTATGTTCGCCGCCGAAACGACCGTAGAGCGCGGCCGCGGTTTCGACGGATCACGCTATTTCCATATAAAATCATAGGGATACATGGCTGGAGCTTCCCAACTCGTACAAATCGAATTGAGGCCTCCACTCCGGCAGCCCAAGCCGGAATGGCTACGGGCAAAAGCTCCGGTCGGCGACAATTTCCACAATCTCAAGAAACTGGCGCGCAACCTCGGACTGCACACAGTGTGCGAATCGGCGCAGTGTCCGAATATTGGTGAGTGCTGGAATCATCGCACAGCGACCTTCATGCTGCTGGGGGACATCTGCACGCGGCGCTGTGGCTTTTGCGCTGTCCCCAAGGGAAAGCCCACAGCGATTGATTGGGACGAACCGCAGAGGGTCGCGGAAGCAGTGGCCACATTGGGATTGAAACATGCGGTTGTCACCAGCGTAAATCGGGACGACGATAATGTGGGGGGCGCACGAGTTTTTGCGGACTCCATTCATGAAATCCGCAAGCGCACCCCGGACTGTCGGATCGAGGTGCTGATCCCAGACTTCCAGGGACTGGAACAACCGCTGCGCATCGTGTTGGAAGCCAAGCCCGACGTGCTGAACCACAATACCGAAACCGTTCCGCGGCTCTATCGTGCTGTGCGCTCTGGGGCGCGCTACCAGCGCACCCTCGACCTTCTCGAGAAGGCCAAGAAATTCTCACCCGGCATGGTTACCAAGAGTGGCGTGATGGTCGGATTGGGGGAGTCGATGGAAGAATTGATCGAAGTCTTCCGGGATCTCGGCCATCGCGGTGTCGACATATTGACAGTGGGGCAATATCTGCGACCTTCGAAGGATCACCTGCCGATTGCGCGCTTCTACACTCCCGAGGAGTTTCAGTTCATGAAGGATGAGGCGCTTCGTTTTGGTTTCCGCCACGTTGAGTCTGGGCCACTGGTGCGTTCGAGCTATCATGCGCACGAGCAGGCGGCCGCGACCACTCCAGCGTAGGCACGAGTTCTCTCAACTGCGATTGAGCGGGTTTACGATGCCGTCGGTGGGCATCGTGGATTTCCACAGCCAACCTGAGAAGTCACGGCGTTTTTACCTGGCATTCATCTGACCCTAACAAACCTTCCGTAAGCTGCCTGGGCTAATCCACATTCCGGAAGGAGCTCTTCTTGTGAAGATCCGTCTTCTCACCATCATCGTGTTGGCGGGCGCACTGCCGGTGGCCGCGCAGCAGACCACTGCGGGCGCAGGCAATGCTAATGCGGTTGCGCTCAGCCAGAAGTCTCCCATCGTGCAGTCGGCATTCCGCTTTCTGCTCGACCAAAGCCGAGGGCTTCACGATCGAAACCTGCGCAACCAGACGCTCGATGCGATCGGCAATCCGAAGACTTGTGTGAAACATCGCGCCGGAGTGACAGCCGACAAGAAGGCCGCCCTCCTGCAGCAGTTGCGCGACGCCGGACTCGTCGACCCTAATGACGATGCTATCTTCCCCGGAGGATTGCTGGCGGGCGTGTTCCCGCCACTGGTCAATGACGACAGCGCGTGCCCGCAACTTCCGCAGGCGTTCTACTCGGCTCCCGGCAGCGTGTTCGGTGGACACCATTCCTACCCGGGCGGGTTGCCGGTGCACGAATCGAACAACGACATCTCCGATGTCAACCTAGCGCATCAGTATCGTGACGTCTACGGCCACTCGCGCGAAGGTTTCCCCCTTGTAGACCGAAATGTCTTCGAGCAGCCTCCCACCTCCACGCGGAGCGACATATTCATCGACCAGGATGTGATCGTGGGCGCCCCCATCTGGCATGACTGGGCAAAAAGCATGGTGTTCCAGTGGAACGCTGACGGCACCGAATTTCAGGAACTGAACTTCGGAGGCAACGGCGTGACTGACAATAATGGTGCTTCGGGAAATTCAAAGACCGGCGGGCATCACATCATGAGCGTGGCGGAGGCGATGGTGCGAGGGCTGTCGCCGACCTTCGTGATCACACAGGCCTGTGCACACTCGGCGCCTACCTCCGGCAACGAATACAAAGTTGTCAACTGGCTGCGTGCGGCGGCAATTCTTGCGCGAATCGATCCCGTACAAGCAGGCTACCTCGAGCTGGACGCGCAAGGCCACTTGCGTCTGCCCATACTGCGCAAACTGGGGGATGTGGATCTGCTAGCGAGCGGGCAGATGAACCTGCTGGCCGAGTACACTCTGCACAATCTTTCCGACGCGGATTTCACGTACTCCGGACCGGCGATCAGCGAGACGGAGGTTGTGTTGCGGACGCTTGCTTCGCGCTATGGGTACGATCCGGCGAACGCCTCGGTCTACAACAACAAGTACCGGAATCCGGCACTCAGCTTCCTGACCGGCGAACGTTTGTTGATTTTGTACAGCGGCCAAGGCTTGGCTGGCGTGCAGGCAGCGCTCGACAAACTCCGAGCGAGCGGAATCTTGTAGGCTGGAGATTGGAGCCGCGGACAGGAGTTTCTGCGGCACACTCAAAGGCTATGGTTACAACGGATCGCGGCACTGCTGGGTCAGCGAGCCGATCCATTCCCGCAAGAGTTGGACGCCTTCTTCGTGGACCACGTCGCGGCCTAGGGCAGGCATGGACACCTTGGGCGCGGTGGATTCCAGGCGGTAGATCAGGATCGAATGCTCCGGATCTCCCGGAACTATGTCGTAGCGGAGACCACCAACTTGGCCCGCAGAATTCGGCGCTTTGCACCAGCCTTGATAGGCCGGGTCGGTCTGGGTCCAACGAAAGTCCACCCCGGCGTAGCTGGCCTGTCCGCCGGGCTGATGGCAGTGCGCACAATTGTTGTCGAGGTAAGCGCGCGCACGCTCCGCCAGCGAACCGCTGCCCGGGTCCTCCCACTTCGCTGTCCTTGGTCGCCTGGCCCGCTCAGGAAGACCGGTCAAATATCCAACGCGTGTCCAACGCTCCAACTGGTTTTCGTTTCCGTCGGAGTAAGCGAAATCCTTGTTCAGATTGCGTGCCTTGGGGCCGATCGGGAGGAGCACTTTCTGATCGTCGTGGCACTGGTGACATTCATTCGCGTTTGGAATCACGTAGCGGAAGTTGTGGATCTTGCCCGCAGAGTCGGTCCATGACACCGGCACCGGATCCGGCACCAACTGGAGCGTGGCGTCTTGCTGTTTTTCATCCCACACGTAGGGAAGAGCTTGCCAACCTGTGCGGCCATGCACCAGCAAGCGGGTTTCAATCAGCTTCTCGCCGGAGCCGCTTTGATTGGGGAAGGCGAATGTCTTGGCAAACACCGTTCCTACGGGAAATTCAAAAGGGCCGTCGGCCCGATACTCGGCTGAGGATCCCGGTGGCATCCACACGAACCTGTGCTTGCTGGCGTAGTCGGAGAACAGCGGCGTGTTCAAATCATAGGGGAGCACGCCGTGGTTCGGCTGAAGCGCGGGTGCGGTGGCGGTGAACAGATGCCACTCCGAAAGTCTCTTGGGGAACGGCGATTCAAGGTGAACCTGGACGGCGCGCTGTTTTGAGCATCCCAGACTTGCGCTCAGTGCCATACATATCAGGACGGCCTTCGCGCCGGGCATTACTTTCCTCCCGCTGCAACTTTCTCACTACCCCCGGCGACCTGCGCGATCGATACCTCCACCAGCGGTGCCAGCGAGCATGCGTAACGCTGCAAGTCCCGTACCGGGTGCTTCATCCCGCCCGGTACGTCAAAGTTGAGGAACGTGGCGTCACCATTGCGCTCCAGGCAGACACGGCCGGGATTCGGCCCTTTCCGTCCCCATTGCGGGTCAACCATGCCGTCGTACAAGAGATCCGGAAGTCTGCCGCCCAGCGCATTCGCCAGCATCTTCACACCCGGTATTCGGACGTCCGGCGCCTTTCCGCCATCCGAAATCTGGTTATCGTGCAGATAGACGTCCTGCACGAACGGATAGTAACGCTTGTCGTCAGGAGCGAAGATCTGCTGCGTGATGGGCGAAGCTGCCGTATCGCGCAGTGAGCCCTCATCCACGCCGGTCTTGTAGTGGATGATGTAGACGTTGACCGTGTTGTTGTTCTGAATCTTGTTGTTGAAGACTTCGACATCGCGGATGGCCATTATGTACATGCCGGTTCCGGTGGGCAGGTAGTGGATGGGGCCTAGACTGGCAGGCGCAAAGTTAGGAGTGTTGTTGTCCACCATCTGATTGTTGAAGACGCGTACCTGCTTGCCGCCCTGCCGTGGAAGGTTCGGCAGGTTGAAGACTCCCATGCCTCCGGCGTTGTGGGTGGCGACGTTGTCGTAGGCGTCGACATTCTCTGTGTTCTCGATTTCGTAGCCGTCCACGTTGAACTCCGAGCGATTGCGGCGGAGCACGACGTTCTCCGACTGGCCCACGTAGATACCGGCATCGGCTGCACCCTTCGCAACGGAGTCTTCCACCAGCAGATTCTTGCACTCCACCGGGTAGATTCCATAGGGTCCGTTGTGTTCGTTGGGCCCGCCGGTCCACTCCGTTCGCACTCTTCGCACCGCGATGTGGTTGCCGCCCTGAATGGTGAGCGCATCGCCCGCTGTGTCTTCGATGCCGATATCCTGAATCGTGAAATCATTGGCCTTGACGAGCACGCCCTGCGCGCCCGTAGTCTGCCCGGCAAAGGAAAGAATGCTCTTGTCCATTCCCTGTCCGCGGAGCGACACGCCATTGACGGTAAGGGATAGGGTGCGATCAAAATGAAACTTGCCGGCTGGGATCTCAATCACGTCGCCTGGCTTGGCAGTAATCAGGCGCTCTTGCAGGCTCTTGGCGAAATCCTCGGGAGCTTTTCTTGCACATCCCGAAAGCACAATCAGTACTAGGAAAACCGAGCCAGCCACAGGCTGCGCACTCGATTGGTTCATGACTCCCTTTCCCTGTTTAAGTGGCAGAACCACCGCCGGGATTTTATGTCGTTCTCCGATCTCAGTCAAAAATCCCGAAACCAGCACGCCGTCCGTCTGCCGGGTGATGTGAGTGACTGCAAAAAGTGCGCATTTGCGTTCGAATTCCAAGCGTACGTTGGAGGACACCCTATGAACACCCGTGCAGAGATCGATGATTTTCTTGCCCTTCGGCGTTTTGCCATGGTGGGCGTGTCACGCAATCCGAAGGATTTCAGTCGGGCACTGTTTCGAGACTTGTGTGATCGTGGCTATGACGTTGTTCCCGTCAATCTCTTCGCGGATGAGGTCGACGGGCGCGAAAGCTTCCAATGTTTGCAGGTGATGCGGCCAAGCCTCGAAGGCGCCTTGCTGATGACTACGCCGCTGACGACGGAAGCAATCGTGCGGGACTGCGCCGAGGCGGGTATTCGACGAGTCTGGATGTATCGGGCGAGCGGGAACGGCGCGGTGAGCGGCGAAGCGATTGAGTTCTGCCGGAGCCACAACGTTCGCGTGGTGGAAGGATATTGTCCGTACACGTTCTTGCCCGCTACCGCGTTTCCGCACCGGGCACATGGATTCCTGATGAAATTGGTGGGAGAGTATCCGCGTAAAGCAGCGTAATGCGAAAGGCTTGATCGGTTACTTCGTCGCTTCATCGACTTCGTTCAATCTTTGCGACGAAATGCGGATCCTCGTAAGAAGTGTCACAGGCGAGGGCAACAGCTGCGGGGCACATTTCACGACTACGCGGACAGGAGTGTCTGCGCCACACAGGAATTCGTCCGGTTTTTCCAGCGCTTTCCACAAAGAATCGCTCCCATCCACAGCTTCTGCACAGCGCCTCGCGGATTTTCTCTTGATGCTACGCGAGCCGAAGCGCAGAGTGTGTGACATTCAAGCGAGATGTTCTGTAAGCCCTGCCAGAGCATTGCGGCAGAGCTGGCGGTTCCTGGCAATTCTCGAGGGTGAATTGCCGGGAGGGTTCCTCCAGAACGCGTTTCGACGCACTGGTTGCCCGGGCGTTGCGGCCTCCTCACAGAGTCCTCCACACACGGCAGGACTGGCCGTTGGCCACCGCAGTGCTGCAGATTGATTTGCGAAGTTCGCTTCGCAAATGGCGGTCTGCTGAATGCATGCCTCCGTCATACTCTTCGGAGGGATGACGGATCATGCGCTCCCCCATGCCTCGTGCGTGGAACGGGGCCACAGAATATTTCGCCTAGCAATGCGGCTCGGGTGGCTGGCCCGGGCCGCATTTGTTTTTGAAGTAGTCGTCGGCCATCGGTCGTCAGTCGTCAGCTCCCCCAAAAAAGATTGATATTCGTCTTTTGTTCGCCTACACTTCTTTAACAAACCTTGGGAGGGCAACATCAACTCGCAGTTGCAACTCTGCGACCAGAAAATTTTCGGATGGTTCGGTTTTTCCTACGACGCACTTCGCTTCCACAGCGTGACTGCAGTTACTATCGCCCTCACGTTTAAGGAAATTGTTGATGGGGACTACGGGTTGAATCGCGGCCGTTGCGACTAAGAGAACGATTTCGGGTGTAAGAACATTGGCCACCACTGACTACAGCGTCAGCACGCTCCCCGCGAATGTCGAAGCCGAGCGGTCGATCCTGGGCGCTATTCTGCTGGATAATCTCTCCTACAATCAGGCCGCCGAGCACCTACGGCCCGAAGATTTTTCGCTCGACTCGCACCGGCGCATTTACGCCCGCATGATCGACCTGGCGGAGTCTTCGCGGCCGATCGACATCATCACCCTGGTCGAGGAACTCGATCGCAACAAGGAACTGCAGGCCATCGGCGACATGGCCTATGTCTCCTCGCTGCTCGACGGCGTTCCCGACCGGCCCAGCATCGAGCACTACGTCAAGATCGTTCGCGACAAGGCACTGCTTCGCGGACTGATCCACGCCGCCAACGCCGCGATCGCCCGCGCCGCGGAGCAGTCGGAAGCAGCAGAAGACATTCTGAATGATGCCGAAGCTGCCATCTTCCAGCTCTCGGAAAAGCGCATTGGACGCGGCTTTCTAGGCATAACCGACATCGTCAAGGATTCCTTCGGCTCGGTTGATGCCCTGCTGCAGCGAGGCCAGCGCATCACGGGACTCGCCACTCACTACAACGACCTGGACGAAATGACGAGTGGCCTGCAGAAGTCCGATCTGGTGATCCTTGCGGCGCGACCCTCGATGGGCAAGACCGCATTTGTCATGAATATCGCCGAGAATGCGGCGATCCTGGATCAGAAGGTCGTCGGCATCTTCTCCCTGGAAATGTCGCGCGAGGCGCTGCTGCTTCGCCTGCTTTGCTCACGCGCCCGCGTCGACTCGCATAAGATGCGCACCGGCTCGCTCTGGCGCGATGACATGCAGAAGGTCGTCCGCGCCATGGAAGAGCTGGCCAGTTCTCACATCTACATCGACGATACCCCGGGCGTAGCGCTCAGCGAGATGCGGGCGAAGGCGCGGCGCCTGCAACAATCCTGCGGCACGCTCGACTTGATCATCGTCGATTACCTGCAGCTCATGTCAGGTGGCGGAAGACGTTTCGAGAACCGCACCCAGGAGGTCTCGGCCATCTCTCGCGGACTGAAGGCGCTTGCCAAGGAACTTCATGTCCCCGTCATTGCTCTATCGCAATTGAGTCGCGCTCCCGAGAGTCGAGGCGGCGATCATCGCCCCCAATTAGCCGACTTGCGCGAGTCCGGATCGATCGAGCAGGACGCCGATCTCGTCATGTTTATCTTCCGCGAAGAAGTCTACAAACAGGATGATCCCGACCTGCAAGGCCGAGCCGAGATCATTATTGCCAAACAACGCAACGGTCCCATCGGACGAATCAACCTTGCATTCCTGAAGAACTCCACCCGCTTTGAGTCCCTCGCCGAGGGAAGCATTGCGCCCGAGGAGTGAGAGCACGCCTTCGGACCGCGCAAGCAACGTAAGACATGTCTCTGAGTCAGGGTGACAACCATCACCGCAGGTGCCATATCTCTGTGGAAAATACTGTGGAAGCGACTTCTCCGCTTTCCCATAATGGACGAAAACGACCGGGTGGTCGGCGATAGAGGAACCCGCGACTCGGCTTAATCGATTGATTACACGGAGTTTACTTCGCTGCTGGCGACGCGTTCACGAGTGTTGCGGAATTCAGCAAATATTCAAGCAACCCTTGAGATTTGCACATCTAGGAGTATCAAGACCTTTGGTTGTATGCGGCTTGTTCCAGAAAAATCGACCGTTAAGAACTATTTTCTCCGACTTTCAGGACTGCCAGGAAGGCCTCTTGCGGAATGTCGACCCGCCCGATACGCTTCATGCGCCGCTTGCCTTCCTTCTGCTTCTCCAGCAGCTTCCGCTTGCGGGTGATGTCGCCGCCATAGCACTTTGCCAGCACGTTCTTGCGGATTGCTGCCACCGTCTCACGGGCGATAATTTTCGCCCCGACTGCCGCCTGAATTGCAACCTCGAACATCTGCCGGGGAATCAGTTCTCGCATTTTTGAGACGAGCGCCCGGCCCCGGTCGTAGGCGAAGTCGCGATGCACAATGAGCGAGAGAGCATCGACCGGATCGCCCGCGACGAGAATGTCGAGTTTTACCATGGGCGACTCCCAGTGCCCTGCGAGGTGGTAATCAAGGGAAGCGTACCCGCGAGACACCGACTTTAGACGATCGTAGAAGTCGAGCACAATCTCGTTCAGTGGGAGTTCATACTGCAACATCACGCGCGAGCCGCTGACGTACTCGAAACTTTTCTGCTTGCCGCGCTTCTCTTCCACCAGCTTCAGGATGCCGCCGACAAATTCTTCGTTGGTGAGGATCACCGCGAGGATCACCGGCTCTTCGACTTTCGCAATCTCGCTCTGGTCAGGCCAACGGGAAGGATTGTCGACTTCAACGAGCGTACCGTCGGTGAGGGTGATCTTGTAGCGCACGCCAGGCGCGGTGGTGATGAGGTCGAGGTTGTATTCGCGCTCCAGCCGCTCCTGGATGATCTCCATGTGAAGCAGGCCCAGGAAGCCGCAGCGGAAGCCGAAACCGAGCGCGGCGGAACTCTCCGGCTCAAAGAAGAATGAGGAGTCGTTGAGGCGCAGCTTTTCCAGCGCTTCGCGCAGTTGGGTGTGCTCGTGCGCGTCAACCGTGTAGAGGCCCGCGAACACCATGGGCTTGATCTCTTCGAAGCCGGGGAGCGGTTCGATCGCGGGTCGCTCATCATCCGTAATGGTGTCGCCGATCTTGGTGTCGGCGACATTCTTGATATTGGCGATGAGGAAGCCAACTTCGCCCGCGACGAGTTCATCGATCTCGACCGGCTTGGGCGTAAGCACACCGAGTGTTTCCACCTGGAACACTCGCCCGTTCGACCAAAGACGAATCTTCTGCCCCTTCTTGAGCGTGCCCTCGAAGATGCGCGTCAACACCACCACGCCGCGATACGGATCGAACCAGGAATCGAATATCAACGCCTGCAAGTGACGCTGTGCCGAGCCTTTGGGGGGTGGCACTCGTTTGACGATAGCCTCCAGCACCTCGGGCACGCCTTGGCCGGTTTTGGCGCTGATGAGGCAGGCATCAGTAGTGTCGAGGCCGACGGCGCCTTCGATCATTTCCTTGGCACGTGCAATGTCGGCGCTGGGCAAGTCAATCTTGTTGATGACCGGAATGATCTCGAGCCCGTGGTTGATTGCCAGGTAAGAGTTCGCCAGCGTCTGCGCCTCGACGCCCTGGGAAGCGTCCACAATTAGCAATGCGCCTTCGCAGGAAGCCAAGGAGCGCGAGACTTCGTACGAAAAATCGACGTGCCCAGGCGTATCGATGAGGTTGAGCTGGTAAGTTTTGCCATCCTGGGCGGGGTAGACCATGCGGACCGCATGGGCCTTAATCGTGATACCGCGCTCCCGCTCCAGATCCATAGAATCAAGAACTTGCTCCTGCATCTCGCGCATGGCCAGCGATCCGGTCAGCTCCAGCAGGCGGTCGGCCAGCGTGGATTTGCCGTGGTCGATGTGGGCAATGATGGCGAAGTTGCGGATGTAAGCAGCGTCCATGGGATTACGGCTAATCTTTGATTCTAGCAGGGAGGAGTCGAGGTCCTCGCTCTCAGGTTCGGGTGTTTGGCTACGTCTGAACTTGAGGTTCGGGCTTCCGAGTGGTGGCCCTCTTGTTCGACCTCCGCCACCCAGCACAGCAGCGATGCTGGATTCTCGCCAGCCTGGCCAGCGGTGAGTCGTTGAATGCGCTGAAGAATGCGCTGAAGAGTGGCGAAACCTATCTGGCCACAAACACCAGCAGAATGTTTCTATTCGCGAGGCCATGTTAAGATTCCTCGCGGACACGTTCCCTGGAAACGCAAATCAAACATAAAGCGAGAAAACTGGATTCATGGCGAATACATCAACACTGAGCAGAGAAGAGCGCAAGAAAGCAAAACGCGCAGCGCGCAAGAAACGCAGCGCCACCAAGCCGCTCGCCAAGCGGGACTATCCGCGGGGCTCGAAAAAGGGCAAAGTGAAGAAGATGGCACGCGGCCAGTCCAAGCGCGGCTAGCGTGTAAGCCTCCGGGCGGGTCTAAGGGCCCGCCCTTCTTGCATCAGCAAGGCCGAGCCGCTCTGTATGGGCCAGCCACGACTGGCAACCTCAACCTGGAGCAAACGTTCTGGCGACCACTCAACTTTTTGCCACCAAGTCCATCGACAAGCTGATTTCCGATTCGGAAGAGGCGGACCGCCGATTAACCAAAACTTTAGGACCGGTGTCCCTTACTGCCCTTGGGATTGGAGCGGTGATCGGTTCCGGAATCTTCACGGTGGTGGGCACCGCGATTGCCGGACAGAAGTTCGATACTTCTTCCATTCTCAACGCTCCCCTTCTCGATTACCTCATCAAACACACCGCTTCTCTCGGCCGGCCGGGAGCGGGCCCTGCGCTGGCGCTCTCGCTGATGCTGGTGGCAATCGTCTGCGCATTTACCGGGCTGTGCTACGCCGAACTGGCTTCGATGATTCCAATCGCCGGCAGCGCCTACACCTACACCTACGCGACCATGGGGGAGTTGATCGCGTGGATCATCGGCTGGGACTTGATTCTGGAATACGCGGTCAGCAATATGGCCGTCAGCGTGGGATTTTCGGCTCACCTGGTGGACATGCTTGACTGGTTTGGCTGGCATCCCGCCCTCCGCTGGATTTCTCCGGCCTACCTGCCCGCCGGACTCTCTGACCTGAAGGGAAACATGCTGTATGCGCCGGGGCTGCATTTCGGGTTCAACTTCCCGGCCTTCTTTGTCGTGATGATCCTTACGGTCATCCTGGTGCGCGGTATTCGTGAATCGGCGGAAGCCAACAACACCATGGTGATCCTGAAAATCTCGGCCATCTTCGCGTTTATCGTCGCGGGCGCACACTATGTTCGCCCTGAAAATTGGCATCCTTTTGCGCCTAACGGCCTCTCCGGAATTCTTACGGGTGGCTCCATCATTTTCTTCACCTACATCGGATTTGATTCCGTTTCCACTGCCGCCGAAGAGGCGCGTAATCCGCAGCGCGATTTGCCGATCGGCATCATCGCGACCCTCGTGATCTGCACGCTGCTTTATATCGGAGTGGCCGTGACCCTCACCGGTTTGGTGCCCTGGCAATCGATGCTCGACGATGCTGCGCCGGTCGTGAACAGTCTCAAGAAGCTGACCCTGGCCACTGGGTCGCATAGTCTGCACTGGGTACGTCTGGGTGTGCTGTTCGGCGCGATGATGGGCATGATTTCGTCCCTGCTGGTGTTCCAGTTGGGGCAAGCGCGTGTGTGGTTCGCCATGTCGCGCGATGGCCTGATGCCCAAGTTGTTCGGACGCGTGCACCCACGCTTCCGCACGCCCGCGACCGCGACCTGGATCGCAGGCTTCGTGGTCGGTCTCCCCGCGGGCATTCTCGACATCGGCACGCTCGCCGACTTATCGAATATTGGGACGTTGTTTGCATTCGTTCTGGTGTCCATTGGTGTGATTATTCTGCGTTTTCGCGAGCCTGCGCGCCATCGCGGGTTCCGGGCGCCTGGGGGGCTGGCTGCGCCTATCCTCAGTGTGTTTTTCTGCATTCTGCTGATGTCCGGATTGCCCATACTGACGTGGTTGCGTTTCTTCGGATGGCTGATCATCGGTCTCACGATTTACTGGCTATACAGCCGGCACCACAGTGAGTTCGCGGGGCGGGCAAACTAGAGAGCCCCCAAACGGGGCTTGGCGACGGACCCTCATCGTCTTGATTAACCGCTACTCGCAAGAATCTCGTGCCAATCTGCCTGTCTGAAATCTACAATCTGACCACATGGGACTGTTTGCCAATCCGCAGCCCAGCGCGTTCATTGCCTCGCTTCCCAAGGCCGAATTGCACCTGCACCTGGAAGGCGCGATTGAACCGGCAACCCTGCTCGAAATCCAACGTAGCCACGGTCTGAAAGCAGCCACGCTGCAAGACACCGAAAAGCTCTACCAATATTCCGATTTCACCGGGTTTCTCAAGGCCTTTAAGGCCATCACCGAACCCCTGCAAGCGCCGGCGGACTACGAACTGATTACCTATCGCTTGATGGAACATCTCAAGGCCGAGCACATCCTGCATGCCGAGGTCTACGTATCGGTGGGCGTGTGCCTCCGCCGCAAACAGGACTTCGTCGCGATCTTCGAAGGCTTGGAGCGCGGCCGGACTCGAGGCGAGCGAGACTTCGGTGTCTCGCTACTCTGGATTTTCGACGCAGTGCGTCAATTCGGAGCGGCTGAGGCGCAACGCGTCGCCGAATTGACGGTCCAGTACCAGGATCGGAATGTCGTGGGTTTCGGCATCGGTGGGGATGAGCACCAGGCCGCTCCCGAATTGTTTCGCAGCGTCTACGCCTATTGCGCGGAACATGGTCTTCGCCTGACCGCGCACGCCGGCGAGACCGCCGGGCCCGAGTCGATTTGGGGCGCTTTGAACCTGCGTGCCGAACGCATTGGTCATGGACTGACCGCACAGCAAGATCCGGACCTGATTGAAGAACTCGCCGAGCGCCAGATCCCGGTGGAAATCTGCGTGACCAGCAACCTGAGGACTGGGGTGTGCTGCTCGCTTGCTGAGCATCCGGTCAGAACCTACTTTGATCAAGGGGTCATGATCACGCTGAACAGCGATGATCCCGCCCTTTTCGCGACCTCTCTCGCGCGCGAGTATCAGATCGTGCAGGATCAGTTCGGATTCAGCGACGAGCATCTCCGGGAACTGGCACGCAATTCCTTCGAGGCTGCATTTCTACCCCCGGAGAAGAAGCTGGAGTTTCTGAACCTGTTCGATGCAACCGCCGCCGCGAGATAGACTCTTGACCGTTGCAACGCGATACGAGGGACCACCGTCCGGGAACATACAACCAAACCAGGCACAGGCACCATCGACGTCTCAGAGAACCGGCGGTTTGACGCTAGTCTGCCTAGCAATTACGATGCTGAAGGAATCCGCAAGAGCTGAAGTACATCGTGAAGACCGGTGGGCTCGGGAGTCGCTCGCAGCCAGAGCACCCGCGCCACAAGCTTCCTTTACACAAATTCATTCGGACAATTAGACTACTCGTTCCCAGGGAACTCTCTGCGCTTGGAGGCACTCGTATGGCAGTCAATGAAAAGAACAAGGCACTCGTAGATAAAGTGAAACAGATCATTGCGGAGCAGCTAGGCGTCGAAGAGGACGAAGTGACTCCAGGTTCCTCTTTTGTGGACGACCTCGGCGCCGATTCCCTTGACACAGTCGAACTGGTGATGGCCTTGGAAGAAAACTTCGACCTCGAGATTCCCGACGAAGCCGCGGAAAAGATCCGCACCGTGCAGGATGCCATCGACTACATCGAAAAGCATGCCAAAGTCAGCAAGTAGGAAACTGAACCGAGCCCGCCCGGAGTGCGGACCGCGAAGGAGAACTAATGGCAGCCGTTGACGACAAAGTAAAACAGATCATCGTCGAGCAATTGGGCGTCGACGAAGGTGAGGTCACCACCAACGCGTCCTTCGTGGACGACCTGGGCGCCGACTCGCTCGACACCGTCGAACTCGTGATGGCATTCGAGGAAGCGTTCGATATCGAGATCCCTGACGAAGACGCGGAGAAGATCCGCACCGTGCAGGACGCGATCGACTATATCGGCAAGCACGCGAAAGGCGGGAAGTAGTTTTGGCGAGGCGGGTCGTCGTAACCGGCATCGGCCTGATCTGTGCGGTAGGAAATACCACGCCTGAGGTCTGGCAGAATCTGCTTGCGGGCAAGAGCGGCGTGGCCCGGATCACGCAATTCGACGCGTCCAATCATGCCTGTCAAATTGCTGCCGAGGTCAAGGACTTCGATCCCCTGAATTTCGTAGAGAAAAAAGAAGTCAAGAAAATGGGCCGCTTCATCTACTTCGCCCTGGCGGCGTCCGAAGAAGCGATGAAGATGAGCGGCTTGCAAGTCACGCCCGAAATCGCCGAGTGTGTAGGAGTGCATATTGGTTCCGGAATCGGCGGTTTCGACGTCATCGAGCGCGAGCATCGCGCGCTGCTGGAAGGTGGTCCCCGCAAGATCTCCCCGTTCTTTATTCCTGCCGCCATCGTGAATCTCGCGGCCGGCCACGTGTCGATGCGCTTCGGCGCCAAGGGGCCCAACGAGGCCACCGCGACGGCTTGCACGACCAGCGCGCATTCGATTGGGGATTCACTTCGGATCATTCAGCACGGTGATGCCGACGTCATGATTGCCGGTGGCGCGGAAGCTGCCATCACGCCCATGGGTGTAGGGGGGTTTGCGGCCATGCGGGCTCTCTCAACCCGCAATGACGATCCGGAAAAAGCTAGTCGTCCCTGGGACGCAGCCCGCGACGGATTCGTCATTGGGGAAGGCGCCGGCATCCTGATCCTCGAAGAACTTGAGTTCGCCAAGCGTCGGGGCGCGTCCATTCTCGCCGAACTGGTCGGCTACGGCATGAGTGGCGACGCCTACCACATCACGCAACCCGCCCCAGAACACGAGGGTGGCTTCCGCGTTATGAAGAATGCCTTGCACGACGCGAAAATTCAGCTCAACGATATCGGCTACGTGAATGCCCACGGGACGTCGACCCCGATCGGCGACGTGCTGGAAGCTCATGCGATACGCAACTTCTTCGGAGACCGCAAAGTGCCAGTCAGTTCTACAAAATCCATGACAGGCCACTTGCTCGGCGGCGCCGGGGGGCTCGAAGCCGGCATATCGGTGCTGGCATTGCGAGATCAGATCCTGCCCCCGACCATCAACCTGGAAAACCAGGACCCGGACACCAAAGAGATGGACTTTGTCCCAAACCAGGCGCGCAAGGCGAGTCTGGACTATGCCCTCTCGAACTCCTTCGGCTTCGGCGGCACCAACGGCGCGCTCGTCTTCAAGCGCTGGTCCTAGCAGGCCGGAGGTCAGCCTGGCCTCTTCCGACAGAACGTTGTGCGCTCTTGGCAAGGGACTTGAGGAACCGTCAGTGCAACTTCTGCCCTGACACTTTTGTACCCGGAATTTACTCCGAAGAACTCTTTCCCAAATCGCTCTGGCACGCCAGAATAGAGTTTCCGGCAGGTTTCCCCACGTCTATGAACAATGCCTTTGGCACAGCCTTGGCCCCCATTCCGCAAACCAGACAGGCTGCCGCCCGGATCGCCCTGGTCGAGCTCAAAGACACGACCCGAACCATCCTGGCCGACTGCTTCAAGCAGTTCGGCATCCAGCCTGTGGAAATGCCTGCCAATTCCGCGCTTCGCCTCCAAAAAGAGAAATTCGAGGCCTGCGTTCTGAAGCTGGGGCCGGGCGCGGAAGCTGTCATGGAAGCCATCCGCATCTCGTCTTCCAACAGCCGCATGGTCATCTACGGCCTCGGCGGCAGTGCTCAGGAGGCCCTGCGCTATTCCAAGTACGGCATCAACGCTATTTTCCAGGAACCGGTCGAACGCTCCTCCGCTTTGAAACTGGTGCGCGCTACTCAGATGCTGGTCCTGCACGAGTTCCGCCGCTATGTGCGGATCCCAGTCATGACGGAGGTTGCCATACAGATTGGAGAGCGCAAACGGATCACAGCGACCAGCCTGGAAGTGAGTTCCGGCGGCATGTCGATCAAGTGTTCAGAAGATGTGAGCACAGGTGAGGCCGTCGAAGTCTCATTCGCGTTGCTGACACTGCCACGCATCTGGATCCGCGGCAACGTGACCTGGAAGAAGCCAAAGCATTCCTTGGGTGTTCGCTTTGACACCACCGACGATCGTCGCCGCAAGCTGAAGGAATGGATCGACGCTTATCTGGAAAGCTAAGCAACTTTACTGTTAACGTTACAGCAACCAGCTATTCAGCACCTACCATGCACAAAATTGCCGTAGGGAGGGCCCCATTGGTACGGAGCCGAAAGGTTGAGCCCGCCGGGGCCTGCGGGGTTCAGGTTGTACTTCCCGATCCAGACGTGCGCCGAGCCATCTCCGGAGGTGGGATCGGGCGGCGTTTTCTGAAAGGCATTGGCCGAGGTCTGGCCAGCCGGGGTGTGGGCCAACACGACGCCGGGGAGTACTCTCAACGCGTACATTTCGTTTCCCGCCGACGGGAATTACAACTCTGTCGTCGTGGCTTACGACAACTGTGGGCACGCTTTCTCGATCCAGGATCCGATCCTGATCCAGGGGACATCGGGCGGAACGGGAAGCGTCGCGGTTAGCTCTCCTGTGAACAATACTGTGGTTACAAGTCCAGTTCGCTTCAAGGCCAATGCGCAAGCGAGGAATTGTCAGGCAGGAATCGCGGCCATGCGCATATACACAGCGCCGGGGGTCAATGCCTACACCGTGAATGCGGCCAGCTTGGACAAACAACTCAGTCTTGCTCCCGGAACGTATAACACTGTCATTCAGTCTTGGGACAACTGTGGGCATGTGTTCCCAGCGCCTGTGAATATCACGGTGCGCTGAGAAGGAGGAGCCCGCTCGAGCAGAGCTTGGGCGGGGCACCCTTCCGGTTCCTGCTGCTTCCGACGATGTCCGCTACCGGATCGGGGGGATTAATGTGTAGGCGGGACGTACTCTTTTGGCGCGACCGCTCCTTCGCCGAAGAAGAACTGTTCCATCTGCTTCACGATGACTTCCTGGTCCTCGCGGCGGGCGGGATTCAGGCGGTACTCATTCAGGATCATCTTGCAAAACTCGGTCCACTGGCGCCACGCTTCCTGCGAGACGTTTTCGTAGATCTTCTTGCCGAGGTCGGTGTCGAACGGCGGCTCGTCCAGGCCGGGCAGCTCTTTTTTCAGTTTCACGCAAAAAACTTCATGTGTCATGTCACTTCCTCGATAACCAGGTCAACACAAAATTATCTCACAATGTCGGGGCACCGCCGGGAGAGTCGGGTGGCCGCAGTGGGAGCACGATTCGCGGTAAAGCCGCTGCGTTATGGCGAGTCCGCGAATCCGTTGGCAAAGAAGATGGGAGTAGAGCAGCGAATTTCCGAATCCGATAAACTGCCGTGGCAATCTGATGTGCAGAATGAGCGCTGACCTAGTCACGGAATTCCGCAACATCCCGATCCTGGCCGACCTTGCCGACGATGAGCTGCAGTGGCTCGCCGATCATGCCGAAGAACTCGTGATCGAGCCCGGACAGGTAATGGTGCGCGAGGGCGAACCAGCCGACTGGATGAGCATCTACCTGGAAGGCGAAACGGACGGGCGCCGCGAAAGCCTTGGGCCGGACGCGCCCGTCTACACCGCCCGGGCCGGGCAAATCACAGGCATGTTGCCCTTCTCCCGCTTGACCCATTTCACCATTACGGCTCGCGCCGTCAGCCGCACGCGCATCGCGCGAATTTCTAAGGACATGTTTCCGGAAATGCTGCATCGCATTCCCGCGCTCGGGCCGAAGCTGGTGGGAATCCTTTCCGACCGCGTGCGCGAGGTTACGAAGCTAGACCTGTCGCGGGAGAAGCTGGCCTCTCTCGGAAAACTCTCCGCGGGACTGGCCCACGAGTTAAACAACCCAGCGGCTGCCGCCAGCCGGGCTGCGAGCATGCTGCGCAGTGTGATTGAGAGGCGCAAGCTCGCGGATGAACAGCTGGATGAGGCCAATATCTCGAAAGAAGCACGCGCCCTGCTGCGCATGATCGAGACCAAAGCGGTGGAGATGCAGGCGCACGTCAAGCCAAAGAATGCTCTCGAACTCAACGACTTGAAAGAAGAATTGCAGGCCTGGCTGGAGTCTCATGGAGTCGAAGATAGTTGGGAAGTGGCGCCGGTGCTGGCCGAAGCTGACGCGAAAATCGAACACCTGGAAGCGCTGGCGGTGAAATACCAGGGTCGGCAGATGGGACCAGCCATCCGTCGTATCAGTGCAATGCTGGAGATCTCCCGTCTGCTGGGCGACATCGAGCACAGCACCTGTCGTATCTCCGAACTGGTCAAGGCCATCAAGGAATACTCCTTCATGGACCAGGCTCAACAGCAGGACGTCGATATCGCCAAGGGAATTGAGAGCACGTTGACCATGCTGACGCACAAGCTCAAACGCGGAATCACGGTCGTTCGCAACTACGATCCAGACTTGCCGCGCGTTCCGTCATACGGCAGCGAGCTCAACCAGGTGTGGACCAACCTGATCGACAACGCGGCCGATGCGATGAGGGGTGAAGGCGAGCTGCGCATCCGGACCATGCGCGAAGGCGATGATGTGCTGGTGGAATTCGTCGACACCGGGTCAGGTATTCCGCCGGAGATTCAAACCCGGATTTTTGATCCTTTTTTCACCACCAAGCCCATGGGTGAAGGCACGGGCCTCGGGCTCGACACCGTGTATCGCATTGTGCGCAATCATCGGGGCAACGTAACGTTCGTCTCGCGGCCGGGATACACCTGCTTTCGGGTGCGGTTGCCGGTAAAGAGCGCCCGGGTCTGAGGCGTTACGCAAGCTTGCTTGACGCAGTTCCTGTTACTGAACGACCAGCATGAAGGTTGTGGTATGAGTGGTGGTCCCGCTGGTCCCCGACACTGTCACAGTGTAGGAGCCTCGAGGAGTGCCTGGATCCGTTCTGGTTCCCCCACCACCGCCGCCACCTGATCCCGAACCGCCACCGCCACAACCAAACGTGGCAAGCAGCAGGCAAATTACGCTCAGCATCAGTAGACGGGTAGCCCGGCGCTTGTCCGGCAAGCACAACAGGAAGGCACCGGTGATAGCCAGGCTACCGGTGACAGCCCATACACCAAGAAGTCGACCTGCCGGCGTCTGCGATGCCACCACCGTGTGCGGGCCAGTCGTGTTGACTAACAGCTGCGTAAATCCGGCGCCGGTAAGAGACGGCGGACTGAAGCTGCAGGTACTTTCCGCCGGAAGACCGGAGCAGGACGCGGCCGTGAAGTTGATGGTGCCCGTGAAACTCGATTGGCCTCCCACGAACAGATTCAGACCTCCAGATGCACCCGGACTCGACACGGTCACGGTGGGAGTGCTTGGAATCAAGGCAAAGTCAGTTCCATTTACGGTGATCGTACTCTGCGCAAAGTTCACCGCCTCCGGGTAGTTTGCATCGCCAGGGTAGCGCGCAGTCATAGTCCCGGAAACGGCGGGTGTAAATGTGAAGGTCGATTGCAACGCAGGATTTCCATTGGTGTCGGTGGTGGAAGTGGAAGTCTGGGTCCCGGTCAATGGAGTATTCGACGTGGCATCCAGAAACGTGATCGTTCCAGTGGGTGGGATCGCGGTTGGGCCGTTGGAGGTCCCCACAAACGCGATGAGGGTTACGGGTGAACCGGCGTCGACCGTCTGAACCGGAGGAGTCATTGTGAGCGTTGGGATGCGGTACTTGGCCGGCACGGCGTTGGCGGTAGACATCGACCCCGAGTAATTCGGGTCACCATTGTAGGTGGCGGTGAGCGCGACGGTTCCCGGCGCCGAACCTGAACTGGTGAGTTGCGCGAAAAGCGAGGCGGGGCCGTTCGCCGAGGCGGCCGTCGGGTTATAGGTGACCGTTCCGGGCATCGGCACACCATTCGCCAGAAAGACAACCGCTCCTGATGGCGCCACTCCTGAACTCTGGGTGGACACGTTTGCAGAAAAGAAAGTCAGGTCGCCAACAGTGATATAGGCGGGACCCGCGGGCGCCGAGATCGTGGTTGCAGCCGGACTGATCGAGATGGATGAGTTGCCGGCACTCGGCTTATAACTGGCATCGCCCGCATAACTGGCAACCACCGCGTGGTTGCCGCCCGACAGTTGGATTGCCCAATCTTCCAGATATCCCGAGCTGTTCAGGCTGAAGTTTCCGCCGTCCAGCGGGCTGGCATTGTCGGTGAGCGTTACAGCTCCCGACGGACAACCGGACTGCAATGGAACAGAAGAACTGCAGGTCACGCCGGCAGCATTGGTCACGTTGACGCGAAGGATGTAGGGAGAGCCGTAAACAGCTGTGGTGGCATTCGGGTTCAGCACTGAGCCAATGTTAGGGTCGAAGGTCACCAGGAACGCTTGGGTTTGGCTGCTCTCCTTGTTCACCGTGACGCTAATGGACGCAGAGTCGCTCGGACCGTAAGTGGCGTCACCGCTGTAGTGAGCGGTGAGATTGTAGGTCCCTCCCGGAAGGACGTTGCTGGACCAGGTTGCCGTGCCGGTGGTCAGAGCATGGCTCTCGATGGCCGGATCACTCGCGTTCGGCCCCTTTGTGAGCGACACGGCGCCAGTCGGCACCGCGCCCGTGCCAGACTTAGAGGCCACCGTCACGGAGATGGTCGACGGCTGGCCATGCGTGAGCGTCGTGGGAGTCACGCTGTTCAGCGTCGTGCTGGATTGCGTGAAAGTGATTGTGCTCCACTTGTTGACGAGGTTCGCGGCATTGACAGAACCCAGTCCCGTAGCTAAATCAAAGCCCGCTCCAGTGTTGTATCCCGAAAGCACTCCGTATTGATGGCTGCTGACGGCCGTCGTGCAACTGGGCGATCCCTTCAGGCAAGGCATCGCAATCGTGCCATTGGTCACATCGTTGAACACGCAGGCAGCGCCCGAACCGTTCGAGGAATTGCACGCCGAGGCCTGTTGTTGGGCCGCCAGTTTGTAGAACACGTAATTCGCATTTCCCTGCCGCGAGCCGTTCTTCTGGTTCACAAGCGCCATAACCCCGGCCATTGCGGGGGATGATGCCGAGGTGCCGCCAATCCCAAGAAAATGGGTGGACGGATCAGTGGGATTACAGGAGCTGCCACCGGACACATGATCTGCTTCACAAACCACGTAGAAGCTACCGGAAGGCGATCCCACGGCGGCGAACAGCGAAACGTCGGGCACGTCGCGCTTGCCGTCATTCGGAGTGAGCGCCGTTTGCCACGACGGTTTGGCGGTGCCGCCTGCGCAACTCGACGGATTTTGTTGGTCGGAAGTCGTGCAAGTGCTCTTGCCTCCTGAGCCAGCCACCGTGGCGACGAAGTTGGTGAGCCGGGAATCATTGCAGTTTATTTCCGAGTTGGTGCTGAGTCCGAGCGTAGCGAACACGCCATTGGTGCAGGTGTTGTTCCAGGTTGTCTCGGGGATGTAGCTCTTCGCTGAAGCCAGCGTTGTCGGATCGTTCGTGATGCTCCAATAGGTGCTGGCATTCGTCCAGTCGAAGAAGTCGGTGCCCCCGACCGAGACGTTATAAGGCGTGGAAGAAAACCCGCTAACTTGCAGTCCGAAGCGGGACGGCGCGGGTGGGCTGGCATTCTGACTGTCGCAAACGGCCGATCCGCTGTCCCCCGATGCCAGGAAGACGGTGATTCCCTGGGCGGCGGCCTGCTGCCAAAGCTGGTTGAAGAACTGGTTGCCGGCCGTGCCGATGTGGAGTTCGCAGGCGCCGTAACTCTCGCTCAGAACGGACGCCATGTTGTTGTCGATGATGTACTCGGCCGAAAGATCCACTCCCAGGCTGGTCTCGGTGGAAGCACTGACGACAAAGTCGATGGTTGCGCCCTTGGCGACTGCCCCCGACCACTCGACGTCCAGATCTGCTTCCGTTTCTTCCCCGATCAAAATGCCCGGGGCTGGACCGTTGTGGATGATGTTCAAATTGGCGGCGGGAAGGCCGAAGAAATTTCGGAAGTCGGCCACGTCCTGGGGATTGATGTCAGTCTCGCCGACGATGGCGATAGTTTGCCCGGATCCATCGATCGCGGGCGAAGCCGTCCACAGTGGAAGAACGTTGTAGATGGTGGCGAAGTCGTAGGGTCCCACCGCGAAGCAGTTGGAGCTTTGCACGCCGCATCCGCCCGGCGCGGGGAACGTAAACAAAGGCTGCTCAGGAGTCGTCTGCCCTGTGTCCTTGGCCCGCGAGATCACGCCCGCGCTGTGCAGCAGAGCAGTGCGGGGGAAGTTGTGGAGCGTATTCACGCCGGCGACCACTGTCGTTAGGGCACTCGGGATCTGCGGGTCGCTGGCGTTGGCCCAGTGTTCCTGACCATTCACCGCATACTTGTGAATCTCGGTACGGAAGGTGCTCTCCACGAGGCCAGCGGTTCCAGAAAACTCCACCACCATGCGCCCCTTGCTGACGCGATTCACCTGGAAACCCTGGGCGGTGAGCCATGCGGTAACGGTTTGGATGTCCTGGTCCGACGGGCCGAACTGCTGCCCGAACTCTTCCGGAGAAAGCCACTTATGGAAGTTGGGCGAGGAACTATCCTGCTGGTCATCCAGCAAGCGACGCAGAGCGGTTTCCTGATCCGCACCGCGCTTCAAGACCAACATTATTCGCTCCATGGGCAACGAGGCCGGCGCTGCGCCGCGATCGTATTGCGCGACCGCAAAAGGGTGCGTGTTACCACGGAGCCGGGTCAGCCGGCTCTCGTCGATCGGCTCGGTGATCCGGGACTGAACGGGAAGTCGCTGTCCAAAGCCTGCGGAAACGAATGCGATGATGAAAAAGAAGAACGGGGCACAAGGGCGCAGAAGTGACGAAGCGTTGGGGCGCATACCACCTCGATCATTGACCTATCGGGAGAGCGCGGGGGACCGAGTCTCCATGAAGTCTCCGCTCTGGAGTCCAGCTAAGAACTTGGGATATTGCAGCGAAAATGGGGCAGGGTCAAGCGAATTCCGGCATGAGAGTTCCAGGTGTGAGACCGTTATGGGACGGGGTTGCCGGCCGCGTGCGTTCAGGCGCTGGCGGCTTCCTGGCTTCCTAGAGGCAGGAAATACTGCGTTCCCTTGATGGGTTCAGTGACCTTGCGGAGAAGTTCCTTGAGATCTTCGTTACGATCGACGAAGTCGATTTCCGAGGTGTTCACGATTAGTAGGTCGGACGACGTATAGTGAAAGAAAAAGTGTTCGTACGCCTTGATAACCTCTTCCAGATAGTCGTCGTTAATGGCCTTCTCGCCGGGCGCGTTGCGTTTCTTGAGCCGTTTCTTCAGCACTTCGGGCGTAGCCTGCAGGTAAATGACTAGATCGGGCGTGGGCAACTGCTCACGAAAGAAATTGTAGTAGCGATTATAGGTATCGAGTTCCTGGTCACTCAGGTTAAGGCACGCGAATAGTTTGTCTTTTTCGAAAATAAAATCTGACACAACCGTTTTCTGGGAGCGCGGGCCAAGGTCGAGCGACCGCAGTTGTTCAAAACGCCGGATCAGAAATGCGAACTGAGCCTGGAAGGCAGCGCCGGGTTCCCCGCTGTAGAACGAGGGCAGAAACGGATTTTCCTCAGGTTCCATCAGCCTCTGCGCGTTGAGGCGTTCGCCCAGAATGCGGGCCAACGTGCTCTTGCCGACCCGGATGGGACCCTCGACAGCAATGTAGCGGGGACTTTCGAAGAGATTCGCCATGGGTTCGGGTCGCACTGCAGAATATCTCGACCACGCGTTGGAAGCAATTGCGAGATGAGTTAATAGGCAAGTGCCAATTTGTGATTCGATTTGAAAGTCACTGGTCTTGCCTTACGCGATTACCGGTGGGATTGCGGTGTTGCCCATTTACAATTCCAAAGATGCTTGGATCTCTCATCGGCGCGGGAGCTGTTGCGCTTGGCGGCGCGGCGGGTTATCAGGCCATGGCTCCCTGGGCGCAGGGGTTCGGGCATACTTTCGTGAGTGGAGCGCGAGGCTCGAAGCAGATCGCCCTTACCTACGATGACGGTCCCAACGATCCGCATACCTTGCGATTGATGGAAGTGTTGGCAAGGCAAGATGTCCGAGCTACGTTTTTTTTGATTGGCCGCTATGTGCAGCAGCGACCCGATATCGTGCAGCAACTGATGAAGGCAGGACACGTGTTGGGGAATCACACCTTCACGCATCCACATTTGATCGTTTCAAGTGCGGTAGAAACGCGAAATCAGTTGGAAGCGTGTCAGCGGGCTGTACAGGAAGCCACGGGCGAAGCTCCACACCTTTTTCGGCCTCCCTTCGGCGGGCGTCGACCCGAGACCTTGCGGATCGCGTGCGCGCTGGGAATGGAACCGGTGATGTGGAATGTCACCAGTTGGGACTGGAAAATGTCACCGGCGGAGAAGATCGTGCGCACCTGTAGGCGGCAAATACGCGGCGGCGACATTCTGTTGATGCACGATGGAAGCCACGTGGCAATGGGTGCCGACCGCTCACAAACGGTACTGGCCACCGAACGTTTGATCGAGTGCAACAAACAAGAAGGCTACGAGTTCGTCACAGTGCCGGAGATGGCAAGGGCAACGGCCAGCCGGCAGGCTTGAGTCGTCAGCCAAGAGCGCTGACTTCGGGCCAGATCACTTCTACTGTCTGTGCGGAGGAATTCCATCTTCGGCCGCGTTCAGGCAGACACCATCGCAAATGCCTGCTGGGCCGCCGCGATGGTTTTCTGCACATCCGCCAGCGTGTGCGCTGCGCTCAAGAATGCTGCTTCATACTGCGACGGCGGCAGATAGATTCCGTTGTCGAGCATGTTGCGGAAGAATCGACCGAAGGCTTCCGTATCCGACTTCGATGCCGAGTTCCAATCGGTCACCGGACCCGGAGTAAAGAACCAGGTGAACATTGAGCCCACGCGGTTGTAGGTCATGGCGACACCCGCCGCTTTGGCAGCGGTCGCCACACCAGTGACCAACTCCCCGCTTAAAGTATCGAGCTGTAGGTAGAGTTCCCGGTGTTCCTTGAGGTAGCGGAGTTGTGCGTAACCGGCAGCCATTGCCAGCGGATTTCCGGAAAGCGTTCCCGCCTGGTACATCGGCCCGAGCGGAGCCACCAGGTCCATGATCGCCGACGATCCACCGTAGGCGCCCACCGGCAGGCCACCCCCGATGATTTTGCCCATGGTGGTGAGGTCAGGTTGAATCGTGTACAGCTCCTGTGCCCCACCAAAGGAGAGTCGAAATCCGGTCATGACCTCGTCGAAAATTAACAGCGCACCGCCGTTGGATGTGACCGCCCGGACCGCCTCCAGATAGCCTCGCGCGGGAGGAACACAGCCCATATTGCCAACCACCGGCTCGACGATCACGCAGGCGATCTGGTGTTTGAATTTCGTGAATGCCTGCTCCAGAGCATCGGTGTCGTTGTAAGGGAGGGCGAGCGTGAACTGCGTGAACTCTTCCGGGACTCCGGCCGAACCGGGAATGCCGAGCGTAGCCACTCCGGAGCCTGCTTTGACCAGCAAAGCATCGGCGTGTCCGTGATAGCAGCCCTCGAACTTCACGATGTACTTGCGCTTCGTATAGGCGCGCGCCAGCCGGATCGCCGACATGGTGGCCTCCGTACCGGAACTCACGAAGCGCACTTTTTGCATGTGCGGAAAGGCGGAGATCACCAGTTCGGCCAAGTCCGCTTCTGCCGGGGTCGAAGCGCCGAAACTCGTGCCATTGCGCAGGGCTGCGCCCAAAGCTCCAATCACTACCGGCACGGCGTGACCGAGGATAAGCGGTCCCCAGGAGCCAACGTAGTCGATGTACTCGTTCGCGTCGGCATCGTGGATGTGGGAACCTTGGCCGCTCACGATGAACAGAGGATCTCCACCCACGGCACGGAATGCGCGCACAGGCGAGTTGACGCCACCCGGAATCATCGTTTCCGCCCTGTTTTGCAGCTTGCGCGATTGCTCGAGTTTGCGGGCCATGGGGACTCCTCCTTCTGATATGCGCGAGAAACACAACTATAGCAGCGCGGAATCGGTCAACAGGAGGACTAGTCAAGGATGGCTGTGACTGAGGGCACCGGTGGGTCGACAGGAATTCACGAGATTTTCACAGGATGGCAATACTCCCGAAACATCAGAGATTTACCTTCGACTCATTCGTTGCCCTTCTAACCGGGAGGGTTTTATAGGACAGTCTCGGGGCTCCGGGCTGTCCTCATTTTTTGGCGGGATGCATTTCTGAACAGGTCGTCACACCAGCACTCGCCTGTGGTATACCCAAGTTGCAATAGCAATGCAAACACCCTGCAACATCCCAACCGGTCTTTGCCCGGCGGGTGAATTATCCGAAAAGAGACGCACTGAGTGGAGATGCGCAAACAGTATTGGGGTCTTCAAGCGAAGCGCCACAGGATCGCGGCCACGGCTTTGCTGGTGATTCTCGGTTTCACGTGTTTCGCGACGGCTCGGAACGAAAGCACGAATTCTGCTGACCCCAGTGCCGGCGATGCTCCTGTGGTTGCGATCTTCCCGCATTCGCAGACGGTGCGCTGGTGGATTTCCGCGCAGGACAACATCATTTCTCAATGGCACCCCTCGTTCCGCGCGAAATACAGCGGCGCGAACAGTTTCCGTACGAAAAGCGAGCATGCCACCTCGAATGTTGCGACGCTCTTCCTCGGATATCAACTGGGCAAAACGACCGAAATCTTCATGCACTTCGAGGCTGCCGCTGGCGGAGGCCTCAGTGACGCGCTAGGAGTGGCCGGCTTTACCGATCTCGACGTTGTTCGCAATCCCACACTTGGACCTACTCCCTATATCGCTCGTGGCATGATCCGTCAGATCGTCTCACTGAGCCACGAGCTGGTGGAAGCGGAACGGAATCCCTGGTACCTTGCCACCGAGGTTCCGGCGCGTCGTATTGAGTTACGTTTCGGCAAGATGGGAGTAAATGACTTCTTCGACCAGAATGCGGTCGGCACCGACAGCCACTTTCAGTTCATGAACTGGACGGTCGACAACAATGGCGCTTACGACTATGCTGCGGATACTCGCGGCTACACCGTCGGACTACTCGCGGAGTATCACGATCGGAACTGGGTCTTCCGGTTTGAGGAAGCCTTGATGCCCAAGGTGGCCAATGGAATCGATCTGGCCTGGAACCTGCGACGGGCGCGGGCGGAAAACTACGAACTGGAACTTCATCCCAAACTCGCCAGCGGCCGGACTACAACGCTTCGCCTGCTTTCTTTTGTGAACCACGCCAATATGGGTGTGTATCGGGACGCGATCAATAATTACCTCGCGGGCAGAACTCCCGCGCCCCAAATTACCGACCATCCGCTTCGCACCACCGTCAAATACGGTTTCGGCATAAACGTCGAACAAATGATTACGCATTCGATGCGCGCCTTCGCGCGTTTTGGTTGGAACGAGGGTCAGCATGAATCGTACGCGTACACGGAAACGGACCAATCAGTGGCAGTGGGCGCCGATTACGCGGGAGATCGATGGCGCAGAAGATCGGATCGGGTGGGAGCGGTGCTGGTGTCGAACGCCATCAAGGCCGATCACCAACTTTACTTGAAATTGGGCGGCAGAGGATTCCTGCTGGGAGACGGAAACTTGAACTATGGGCGCGAGAACATCGGCGAAGTCTATTACAACGCCCATGTCTGGCGAGGAGTCTTCACAGGTTTCGATTTTCAGCGGCTCGACAATCCGGGCTACAACCGGGACCGGGGCCCGATCCTCGTACCATCGGCACGGGTTCACTTGGAATTCTAGAAACGCAACTACCGACTAGTTTTCGACCTTCACGCCCTTCCAAAATGCCACGTACCCCTTGATCTGCTTGGCCGCGGGCTTAGGTTCGGGGTAATACCAGGCGGCATTGCCATTGCGCTTTCCATTGACGGCGACATCGTAATAGCTCGCCAGTCCCTTCCAAGGACAAGTGGTGTGCTGATCGCTGGGTTGGAAATATTCGCGTTTGATCGCATCTGGAGGAAAGTACTGATTTCCCTCCACCTCGATCGTCTTGTCGCTCTCTGCCAGAACAGTGTTTTCCCAGGTTGCTTTTGCCATAACGTCCCTTTAGATTCCTAACCGAAACCACGGTTGCAAAGTATGAGCGGGGTGCAAAACGGCCGCTGCAACGGCCATTCCATGGTAGGAACTCTGCGCAGCGTCCTAGTGTGCTCACCCCGGATTGCAGGTTGGGACCAGCCGGAACGCGTTGCACGCTGGCGCGAACTCGGCTTCGTCCATTCCCCAAACTTCCAGGCGGCCCAAGCACAACATGAAGCCCTGTGCGAGATACTCGATCTGGCTGGTGCCGAATTGCTTCCCTTGCCGCACTCGGCCGATCTGACCCTCGATTCGGTTTACGCGCACGACGCATCACTTCCCACTGACTTTGGGTTGATTCCCATGAATCCCGGCAAGACGAACCGGATCCCAGAAGCAAATCATCAGAGAGACTTCTGCAAGAGCTTGGGTATTTCTTCAGCGGGAGAAGTCAGAGCGCCGGGAAAGGCCGAAGCCGGCGACATGGTTTGGATTGACCGGGGCACGTTGCTGATTGGCCACGGTTATCGCACGAATGCGGCTGGTATCACGCAAATGCGCGAGTTGCTCCGGCCACACGGCGTGGAGGTGCTCTCCGCGCCCCTTCCTTACGGGCCGGGGCCTTCGGCGTGTCTGCACCTGATGTCGCTGATCAGTCTTCTGGATGAGAGCACGGCGCTCGTGGACCTTGCCTGGCTCGCGGTGGAAACCGTCGAACTGCTGCAGTCCCGTGGATACAAGTTCATCGAAATCGATGGCTCCGAACGCGACACACTTGCATGTAATGTTTTGTCGCTGGGCGAGCAGCGGCTAGTGGGCATCGAGGAAAACAGGAAGACGAACCAGCGCTTGCGAGAGGCTGGATTTGTTGTGCACACTTTTCCCGGGTCCGAGATTTGTATCAACGGCAGCGGCGGACCAACCTGCCTGACACGGCCTCTGTTTCGAGAATAGGTCGCGTTTAACCTGTCCTTCCGACGAGCGCAAGCCAGGAATCTGCTACTGGTGTGTAGCCTAGTCCCGGCCAGGCTATATGCTTCTCCACTGGTAAAATGAAAAAGTAATGGTCTTATCGTTCGTTCGCGAACTCTTCGCGGACGTAGAGAAGTTGCCCGCGTTTTCGCGTGTAGCCTCCCACCTGAAGGAGAACGCGGGGCGGATCAGTGTTTCTGGACTCACGCCCACTGCGAAGGCTTTGCTGCTTGTTTTGCTGCAAAAGACCGCCGGACGACCGCTGATTGTCATCGTCAGTGACAACCGATCGTCAGAAGATCTGCTGCCCCAGTTGCAAGGATTTGCGGAGCTGACCGGCGCTGCCGATCCTGATTCCATTGTGAGTCTCCCGACCCGCGACGTGCTGCCCTTTCAGAATCTTTCTCCGCACCCGGAGATCCAGGAAGAGCGCGCCACTGCTTTGTGGAAGATTGCGACCGGGGCAGTGTCTCTCGTGGTGGCTCCGATCGCCGCTACGACCATACGGCTGGCCTCGACGGAGTACTACACCGACCTGGCGCGCACCATTCGGCGAGGCGAAACCTTTGACACTGAAGCCCTGGTCGAACACCTGAACACCGTGGGCTATAGCGCGGCCGATGTCGTGGAAATGCCCGGCCAGTACGCCTTGCGCGGCGGCATCCTGGATGTCTATTCGCCGGAGGCCGACAGGCCCGTTCGGGTGGAATTCTTCGGGGACGAGGTTGAATCGATCCGCAAGTTCGACCCGGCCACCCAACGGTCGTCGAGTCCGGCGGACGAAGCCCTGCTTCTTCCTCTGACTGAAACTCCGGTACGGGAGGACCTTCTGGGCGCCATCCACGTGCGCCTCTCGGGAAAACGGGTTACGGGAAGTGAAGAAGTGATCGAGCAAGCCGTGCGCTCGAGTGGGGTCACGGTCTTCCCCGGATGGGAGTTCTATGCGCCGGTCGCCCGTCAGAGCCGAAGCCTTTGCGATCTTCTCCCAAACGCCGCTGTCCTGACGGACGAGCGCGAAAACCTGAAGCAGGAGCTTGATCGCACCTGGACACGAATTGAGGAGGCTCACGAACGCAGCGGCGTGGGTAATTTAGTGAAGCCGACGGACCTGTACTTCTCCCCCGATGACTGGTGGCGCATGCTCACTGCTTCGCCGGGCGCGGACCTCGCGCACCTGGGTATCACCCGCTCCGAGGAGGCAGGGGCCGGTGTTCAGTTTCTGTCCCAGCCCACCCTTCGCTTCCACGGCTCGGTTCCGGCCATGTTGGAAGAAGTACAAAAGCTCGTTGCTGAAGGGACCGGCGTGGTATTCGCCGCGCCTAATACGGGAGAGGTCGAGCGGCTAGCTGACGTCTTCACCGAGTACAACGTGTCGTTCCGGCTGGGCAGCCGCACGCGTGGCGGCGAGAGCTATGCCGACGAGACTGCCTACTTCGCGCAAGAAATTTTGGCCACCACGTTGGTGAAAGCATACGTTCCCGACGGTGTCGTGCTGCCCGATGCGCGCTTAGCCATTTTTGGCGCACGCGACCTCTTCGACGAGTCAGAGTTGGTGGCGTCGCGCCCGCAGCGGCAGAAGTCCAAAGTCTCAGCGTTCCTGTCGGATTTCCGCGACCTGCAGGTGGGCGACTACGTGGTGCACGTGGAACACGGCATCGCGCAGTACCAGGGACTGAAAGAGATCAATCAGGGGGATGGTCCGGCGGAGTTCATGCAGCTGGAGTTTGCCGAATCCACGCGGCTCTACGTTCCGTTGACGCGGCTAGACCTGATCCAGAAATACCGCTCCGCCGAGGGTGCAAAGCCGGTGCTCAGCCATCTGGGTACCGCGACCTGGGCGAAAACGAAGGCGCGCGTCCGCAAGGCCATGAAGGACATGGCCGACGAACTGCTGAAACTCTACGCGCAGCGGCAGATGGCACGGGGCCACGCCTTCCCCACCGACACGGAGTGGATGAAGGAATTCGAAGACGCCTTCGAATTTACCGAGACTGAAGACCAGGCGCAGGCGATCACCGATGTGAAGGTGGATATGGAGTCCGGGCGGCCGATGGATCGCCTGCTTTGCGGCGATGTTGGCTACGGGAAAACCGAAGTTGCAATGCGCGCTGCCTTCAAGGCGCTGAGCGACAACAAGCAGGTTGCCGTATTGGCTCCCACAACCGTCCTGGCGTTCCAGCATTACGAGACATTCAAGCAGCGTTTTGCCGCCTTCCCGGTCTCGATCGAGATGATCAGCCGTTTCCGGTCACCGAAGCAGCAGAAGGAAATCCTGCAAAAGGTGGAGGCCGGAAAAATCGATGTGCTCATCGGCACGCACCGAATTCTCTCGAAGGACATCAAGTTTTCCGACCTTGGGCTATTGATTGTCGATGAAGAACAACGGTTCGGGGTTCGCCACAAAGAGCGCCTGAAACAGATGCGCAAACAGGTGGACGTCCTCACCATGTCGGCCACTCCGATCCCGCGCACGCTGCACATGTCGCTGGTCGGGCTTCGCGACATGAGCGTCATCGAGACGCCGCCGAAAGACCGCATGGCAATCCAGACGGTGCTGGCCAACTGGAGCGACAAACTCATCCAGTCAGCGATCGAGCAGGAACTGGAGCGTGGCGGGCAAGTCTACTTCGTACATAACCGCGTCGAGAGTATCTGGGAGATTGCCGCCAAATTGCAGGAACTGGTTCCCAAGGCACGCATTCTGGTGGGACACGGACAGATGGCGGAGACCGAACTCGAGAGAGTGATGCTCAAGTTCATGCATCACGACGCGGATGTTTTGGTAGCCACGACCATCATCGAGAACGGATTGGATATCCCGCTTTGCAACACGATCCTAATCAATCGCGCCGAGCGTTTGGGACTGTCAGAACTGTATCAACTGCGTGGCCGGGTCGGTCGGTCGGACCGGCGCGCGTATGCTTACTTGCTCTTGCCGTCCGAGATTGAGTTGACTCCCATTGCCCGCCGGCGTCTGGCCGCGCTGAAGGAGTTTTCCGACCTGGGCGCCGGGTTCAAGATCGCCGCCCTCGATCTGGAATTGCGTGGAGCTGGCAATTTGCTGGGTGGTGAACAGAGCGGCCACATTGAGGCCGTGGGATTCGAACTCTATACCCAGATGCTCGACCGGGCGGTCCGCGAATTGAAGGGCGAGATGCCGGAGGAGGAAATCGCAACTCAGCTCAATCTCGGGCTCAACATCCGTATTCCAGCCGAGTACATTCCGGAAGAGAACCAGCGGCTCCGGATGTACAAACGGGTGGCGGGAGTGGAGCGCGAATCGCAACTGCGCGATGTGCGGGCAGAGCTCATTGATCGCTACGGAGAACCGCCGGCAGCTGTGCGCAACTTGCTCGACTATGCGGATCTGAAGCTGTTGGCGGTGCGCGTCGGGGTGAACAGCATCGATCGCAAACGGGACCAGGTCAGCATCAAGTTCCGGCAGAACGCCACCATCGATCCTGAGCGTCTCGCTCGCTTTGTGGCCTCACAACGCGGCTCGCAGTTCACCCCGGACGGCACTTTGAAATTCTCGCAAAAGGCGACCGGTGCTGCAGAGGTGCTTGTGCTTCTCAAGGACTTACTGGAGACCCTTGCGACCCAGGTAACCGCCACCTAGCGCTATTCGGAAACGCGGCGCTTGTCAATCCGGGAAATCTTCGAGCGTGGCGAGGAACTTTAGCTGTTCGCTGGACTTCGCGACTCCTGTTATTGTGATGGGTCGCTCGCGACGGGACATTCGTCCTGTGCGGCCTGTCTTCTGCACGGGATTGGTCCGGACCGAGGAGATCAGACACAGATGCCGATGAAAGTTCGTAAAGCCGTCTTCCCCGCGGCCGGTTTGGGCACGCGCTTCCTTCCGGCCACCAAGGCGCAGCCAAAAGAAATGCTGCCCATCGTCGATAAACCAATCATTCAATATGGCGTAGAGGAGGCCCTGGCCGCGGGCTGCGACCAGATCATCATCGTGACCGGGCGGGGCAAGCAGTCCATTGAAGATCATTTCGACGTGAGCTACGAACTCGAAAAGATGCTTGAAGAGCGCAAGAAGACCGATCTGTTGAAGATCGTGCGCTCGATTTCGGACATGATCCACCTGGCATACGTCCGCCAGAAGGAGGCGCTTGGCCTCGGGCACGCCGTCCTAATGGCGCGCGAACTGGTGGGGAACGAGGCGTTCGCGGTGTTGCTGGCCGACGACGTCATCGACGCCGAGGAACCCTGCTTGAAGCAAATGATGCGGGTCTTCGAGGAGACGCAATGCTCGGTCGTGGCCGCCCAGATCGTCGAGGGCCCGGCCATTTCCGCCTATGGTGTGCTCGATACCAAGCCAGCCGATGGACGTTTTGACGGGCGCCTATACGAAATCAACAACATGGTCGAGAAGCCGAAGCTGGAAGACGCGCCTTCGAATTTGGCCATCATTGGACGCTACATCCTTACGCCACGTGTGTTCGAACTTCTAGCCGACACTCCCCACGGCACGGGTGGAGAACTGCAATTGACCGATGGATTGCGGGCGCTCCTGAAGGAACAGAGAATCTACGCTTACGTTTACGAAGGCCGCCGCCATGACACCGGTGACAAACTGGGTTTCCTCAAGGCGACGGTGGAGTTTGCCTTGAAGCGGCCGGATCTGGGCGACCGGTTTCGTGAATACCTGAAGGAACTCAAGCTCTAGCTGCTGATCAAGCTGCCAAAGTGCTTTTAACTCCCCGTTCCTTCCATTACCGAACTCATGAGGAAGTCGTGCGTCCAAGCTTTCAAGCCTTGTTGCCGCAGAAGGGTGGCCAGTTGTGCGCGATGGTGGATGCAGTGAACCATGGCCTGCATCACCATCTTTCGGCGGCTGGCTTTGAAGTCGCGGAAGCCTAACGGCACCACTTGCACCCAGTCTTCCTGCGTAGCTCTTTCCAGAAACTCCTGAAATTTCCGGTGTGCCTCCTCATTGATCGCGAAGAGTTCATCCAGCGTGCTGCTGGGAAGCTGCTCGAAATCGACTCTCGGAAGTCCGTGCACGTGGTTCGCGAAGAATAATTCCGTAGTGAAAATATGGAACATCAGCTTTCGGACCGTACCCGCTCCGGCGACATCACACGCAAGATCGAGTGCTGTTGGATGGTCCCCGAACCAGCGCTTCCAGTGACCGGTCTCATCGACGTTATAGGCCAACAGTTCTTTGAATTGGATTCCCGGGTCTATCAATAGCCAGCCTTTCAGACACGACGCCCACGAGCGTCGTGTGCCATGATCAGGAACCGAAAGAACTCTGCAACTTCTTCGACTTCTCTTCTACGCCACGCGAAAGCTTTTCCTTGTGCGCATTGAGCTTTTGCGCGATGGCCGAATCGGAGAGCCCAATCATCTGGGCGGCAAGGATTCCGGCATTCGTCGCTCCCGGCTTGCCGATTGCGACCGTCGCCACGGGGATGCCCGCCGGCATTTGAACCGTAGCCAGCAACGAGTCCAGGCCCTGCAACGAAGTTGACGGAATCGGCACACCGATGACGGGCAACGTAGTGTGGGCCGCAATCACGCCTGCTAAGTGCGCGGCCCCACCCGCCCCGGCGATGATCACTCGAACGCCGCGTCCGGCGGCCTTCCGTGCGAAATCAGCAGTGCGGTCCGGGGAACGGTGAGCTGATGTCACGTCAATCTCGTAGGCGATCCCGAATTCTTCCAGCGCTTTGCCGGCCTCGCGCATGATCTCAAGGTCGGAGTCGCTGCCCATGACGATGGAAACCAGCGGCTGCTTGCTCATGATTGTTTCATTCTCGAATCTGGGAGATGAAAAACGTAAGAGATCTATCTCTTCAATGCGCGCGCCGCGATGTCTCTGCGGTAGTGCATGCCCTCAAATCCAATTGTTGAAACGGCATCGTACGCTCGCCGCACCGCGCCTTCCAGTTCCGGAGCGCGTGCTGTTACGCCCAAAACCCGGCCTCCAGCAGTGAAGTAAACGTCATCACGGTTGCTGGTGGCGGCGTGAAAGACCTTCACGCCATCCATGGTCCCCGCCTGCTCCAGGCCCGCGATTTTCTTGCCTGCTTCGAACGTCCCGGGATAGCCGCCGGAAGCGATGACCACGCACACCGAGGCGTCCTGAGACCAGCGGAGATCATCGCCCGCAAGCCCTCCGTCCACCGCAGCTTCCAATGTATCAACCAGGTCGCTTTCCAGACGCATGAGAATCGGCTGAGTCTCCGGATCTCCGAACCGGCAGTTGAACTCGAGTACCATTGGGCCCCGCGCTGTCATCATCAAGCCACAATAGAGCACACCTTTATAGTCAGCCCCTTCCGCCTTCATTCCTCCGACCACTGGTTGCGCGATATGGTGCACGAGCCAGTCCCGCATTTTGTCATCGACGATCGTTGGGGTGGAATATGCTCCCATGCCCCCGGTATTCGGACCTGTGTCCCCATCCCCGACACGCTTGTGATCCTGCGCGGCCACCAGCGGGACTACACGCTCGCCGTCGCTGATTACGAGAAACGAGAGTTCCTCACCCTGCAGGCATTCTTCCAGCACAACCAGGGACCCCGCCTCGCCGAGCATCCGTCCACTTAACATTTCTGACGCAGCAGAGGCAGCTTCCTCCTTGGTCCTGGCCATGACTACACCCTTGCCGGCTGCGAGTCCATCCGCCTTCACAACCAGCGGGGCATGGAAGTGGACGAGAGCATCCCGCACCTCATCGACTGACTGGCAAATCGCGTAGTGCGCCGTGGGAATGCGATGGCGCTGCATAAATTCTTTGGCGAAACTCTTGCTTGACTCGAGTTGGGCGGCGGCCCGGCTGGGACCAAAGATCCGCCAGGCGCGACGTTGGAATTCATCCACTACGCCCAGCGCGAGCGGCAGTTCTGGTCCGATGACCGTCAGGTCGGGCTTCACTCGCTCGGCGACGGACACCAGCGAATCCAGGCTCTTCACATCCGCGGGGAGGCATTCAGCCTCCTGCGCGATGCCACCGTTGCCGGGAGCGCAGTAAATCTTGCTCACCCGTGGGGATTGCCGCAGTTTCCAGACGAGGGCGTGCTCGCGTCCCCCGCCACCGATGACGAGAATCTTCATAGGTCAGGACAGACAAGGTTAGGGATCAGTGTCGGCGATGTCAAACCGCGCCGCACCACGAGACTTGAGGGGTTCAGCTACCGTACGATTATTAACTGTGCTTAACTGCACCGTATAATCGCAACCAATGATCACCGTCTCCAAAGAAGACTATCTGAAGGCCGTGCTCGAGGCCGAGAGCGAGGGCGAAACTGTGATCTCCGCCACGCTGGCCCATCGCTTGAAAGTGTCGCCACCCGCCGTGACCATGGCACTGCGCCGTCTCAAAAAAGACGGGTTCGTGCGCGTGCAGGCGGATGGGAACGTTCGGTTAACGGCCGCAGGACGGAAGATCGCCCGTAAACTGACGCTGCGCCATCACCTCATCGAGCGCATGCTATCGGAGATGTTCGGGATGGAGTGGTACAAGGTGCACGATGAGGCGGAGCGCCTGGAGCATGCGGTTTCCCCCGATTTCGAGGCCAAACTGCTCGCTAAATTGGGGCGGGGCGGGGCGTGTCCACACGGAAATCTCAGCGAGCAGGAGAGCCCCGCGAGCCGGCGCCGGCGCGGCCTGTTGCTGTTATCAGAGGCCGAAACGGGCAAGCACTATTTGGTCAGCGGCATCTATGAACGGGATCGGCAATTGCTGGAGTTCCTCGAAGCACGCGGTATTCGCCCAGGAGTGAAGCTCGATCTCCTGGAGCGGAACTATGACCAGACCCTGTCGGTGCGCACATCCGGTGGCGCGGTGATTCTTGGCCGCTTGTCCGCGGATAAGATCTGGCTCTCTCCGGCCGACCGGCCGGGAGGGTAACTCATACTTAACTATAGCTAATTTCGGGTAGTGTACACTGGTTAGCATACCCGGCCAGCATGCGTGGGTGTGTGAGTCGAGAGCGGGGCATTTGCGGATGAAAAAGGTAAGAGCGCAAGGTGATCTCGGTGCGCAAACTCGTGCAGGCGAGTCACCCGTCGTCAGCCCCGTAAGCGAAATCAGGAGCTATCCCTCTTTAGAAGGAGTACATAGTTCGGTAGGCGTACCGCATCCGGAAGCGGGCTTTTGGCGACAGTGGCGGGCATTCGTAGGACCCGCAATCCTGGTCAGCGTCGGCTATATGGATCCCGGAAACTGGGGCACAGACCTGCAGGGCGGGGCCCGGTTCAAGTACGGATTGCTGTGGGTGGTCGCTTTGTCGAGCCTGATGGCCGTCTTCATGCAAGTGATTTCGGCCCGACTGGGAGTGGTGACCGGGAAAGATCTCGCGCAATGTTGCCGCGACTGGTATCCGAAGTGGACGCGGTGGCCCAACTGGCTGATGAGCGAAGTGGCGATTGGGGCCTGTGACTTGGCGGAGGTGCTGGGCAGCGCGGTCGCGCTCAATCTGCTGTTTCATATTCCCCTGTTCTGGGCCGTCATCATCACCGGCCTTGATGTCCTGCTACTGCTTGCTCTGCAGGGCTTCGGGATGCGCGCCATCGAGGCTGTCGTGGTGATACTAGTGGCAACTATCACGGTGAGCTACTTCATCGAGATCTTTGTTCTTCCCCAGACACAGCCCAGTTTTGCGGAAATGGGGCGGGCCTTGTTGGCGCCCCAACTCCGTCAGGCAGGCATGCTGTATGTCGCCATTGGCATCATCGGCGCGACTGTGATGCCGCACAATCTCTACTTGCACTCCGCGTTAGTACAGAGCCGAAGGTTTCAGAAAGATGCCCTCTCGATTCGGCGCGCGATTCACTTCAACACCCTCGACTCGGTCGTAGCTTTGTCGGTGGCGTTCTGTGTCAACGCGGCCATTCTTGTGCTGGCGGCGACGGTGTTCTATGGCAAAGAGAGTATGGTGCTTTCGGGAGGCCAGGTAATCCGATTTGGCGCAGACAGCGATTGGATTCGAGTCGCCTATTTGACGCTGGCTCCACTGTTGGGTACCGCGGTTGCGAGTACGCTGTTTGCCGTGGCGCTGCTGGCGGCGGGACAAAGCAGCACGATCACCGGCACCCTGGCTGGACAAGTCGTGATGGAAGGCTTCATGCACTGGCGGCTCAGGCCTTGGGTGCGGCGGCTAATCACGCGGACGTTGGCCATTCTACCCGCGGTTCTTGTGATCGGAGTGCGAGGAGACAATAGCGTCACGGACTTGCTTACGCTCAGCCAGGTGGTGCTCGCGCTCCAACTACCTTTAGCAATGTTCCCGCTGCTGCACTTCACCAGTTCCAAGAAACGGATGGGAGAGTGGAAGAATGGCTGGTTCCTGCTGGTTGCCGGCTGGGCTAGCGCCATATTAATCACAAGCCTGGATATTTACGGCCTGCCCGATTCGTTGAAAGCCGCATGGCTGGTTATTCGCGGCGGATGAGGATATAACGAAAGCGAAAACCATGTATGACACCATCCTGGTGACCTTGGACGGCACGCCAACCGATCGCGCCATCATCGAACATGTCAAAGAGCTGGCGAAGCTGGCGCGCAGCCGTCTGGTACTCCTACATGTGGCGGATGGATGGGCGGCCAGAACCTATGGCCCAGAGGCTGTCAGTCCCGAAATTGCTGAAGACACCGCGTACCTGCAAAAGGTTCGCGAGGAGTTCCAATCCGCAGGTATTGCGGCCGAGGCGGAGCTCGCATACGGTGATCCGGCCGACGAGATTGTGAAGTGGGTGGAAGAGAAGGGATGCGACTTGGTTGCCATGAGTACCCATGGCCATCGCTTCCTGGCCGATGTGTTTCTCGGAACTACCGCGAGCCGGGTCCAGCACCGCATCAGGGTACCCGTACTGCTTCTCCGGGCGCGATAGCTTAATTCACGCCGAGTGCGTCCCCTTGTGGGTGAGACTACGCAATCACCCGCAGAACGACTAAACTAACAGTACAATGAACAGCTTCCATAGTCGCTCTACCCTCAAAGTTCTCGGCAAAGAATACGAGATCTATCGCCTCGACGCGCTCGACAAGCAGGGGATCTCCACCAAGCATCTTCCCTATTCGCTGCGAATTCTGCTGGAGAACCTTCTGCGCACCGAGGATGGGCGCAATGTCACCAAGGATGAAGTGCGCGCCTTGGCGGCCTGGAACAGCAAGTCGAAGCCCGACAAGGAAATCGCTTTCACGCCCAGCCGCGTCCTGCTGCAGGATTTCACGGGGGTTCCAGCAGTTGTGGACTTGGCCGCGATGCGCGATGCCATGAAGCGGCTGGGGGGCGACCCGAAATTGATCAATCCTCTGCAGCCCGCCGAACTGGTGATTGATCATTCCGTGCAGGTGGATGAGTTCGGCTCGGCCAAGGCGTTTGGCCTCAACGCTGAGTTGGAGTTCTTGCGTAACAAGGAGAGGTATGCCTTCCTGCGCTGGGGACAAACAGCGTTCCACAATCTTGCGATTGTCCCGCCTGATACCGGCATTGTTCATCAAGTGAACCTCGAATACCTCGCACGCGTGGTTTTCGTTCAGGAGTCGGATGGGAAGCGCGTGGCCTACCCTGACACGCTGGTGGGAACGGATTCCCATACCACGATGATCAACGGACTGGGTGTGCTGGGCTGGGGCGTAGGCGGGATCGAGGCCGAGGCCGCGATGCTCGGGCAACCGGTGTCCATGCTCATCCCTCAGGTTGTTGGAGTGAAGTTGACCGGACGCTTGCGCGAGGGCGCGACCGCTACCGACCTGGTGCTCACAATCACCGAAATGCTGCGCAAGCACGGTGTGGTTGGGAAGTTTGTGGAATACTTCGGGCCTGGTTTGCAAGATTTGCCGCTGGCGGATCGCGCCACGATCGCGAACATGTCACCCGAGTACGGAGCTACCTGCGGAATCTTCCCGATCGACAAGGAAAGTCTGCGTTACCTCCGGCTCACCGGACGCCCGGACGAGCAGATTGCGCTGGTCGAAGCGTATGCGCGGGAACAGGGAATGTTCCATGATGAGAAGACTGCGCAGGCAGAGTATTCGGAGCTACTGGCGCTCGACCTTGATAGGGTAGAGCCGAGTCTTGCGGGTCCGAAACGTCCGCAAGATCGCGTCTCGCTCTCCCGGGCAGGCGAATCGTTCCAGCAAGCATTGCCTTCGCTCCTCAAACCAAAGGCCAAGACCGCAGCAGCCGTTTCCACCGACAGCACGGCGAAGCAGGTACGCGGCTGGGAGCAAGAGGGTGGAAACCCCACTGCGGTCGGAGTGGAAGATCATCGGGTGGAAGAGCACGTTCCCCAGGACGTGAAAAGCGCCTTGAAACACGGCAGCGTGGTGATTGCGGCCATTACGAGCTGCACCAACACGTCGAACCCATCGGTGATGATGGCAGCCGGGCTACTAGCCAAGAAAGCCGTGGAACGTGGTCTGCAGACGCCGCCGTGGGTGAAGACTTCCCTGGCGCCGGGCTCGAAGGCAGTCACTGACTATCTCGTCAAGGCTGGCTTGCTGCCCTACCTGGAAAAACTCAAGTTCAACCTCGTCGGATACGGCTGCACCACCTGTATCGGCAATTCCGGGCCGCTGCCCACCGAAGTTTCGCAGGTCATTGACGAGAAAGACCTGGTCGTGGCTTCAGTACTCTCGGGAAATCGCAACTTCGAGGGGCGAATCAACTCCGAAGTGCGCGCGAATTACTTGATGTCTCCACCGCTGGTGGTGGCATTTGCATTAGCTGGGCGCGTGGACGTCGACCTGAAGAAAGACCCCATCGGTCGCGGCAAAGATGGCAAGGCCGTGCATTTGGCAGAAATCTGGCCAACCCAGAAGGAAGTGGAGGACGCCGTTCAGCAGATCTCGTCCGACATGTTCCGCAAGAGTTACGGCGAAGTTTACGACGGCGATTCTCACTGGCGTTCTTTGCCGATACCCCAAGGCCAAACCTACGTTTGGGAGAAAGATTCGACCTATATCCGCAAGGCTCCTTATTTCGATGAAATGTCTGTGACACCGTCGGCGATTAAGGACATCAAAGGTGCACGCGTTTTGGCCGTTCTGGGAGACAGCGTGACAACCGATCACATCTCTCCCGCGGGTTCGATCAAAAAGGACAGTCCTGCTGGACGGTACTTGATGGAGCACGGAGTGAAACCGGCGGACTTCAACTCCTACGGATCGCGGCGAGGAAACCACGAAGTCATGGTACGGGGCACGTTCGCAAATGTTCGGCTGCGCAACCGGATGGTGCCCAACCTCGAGGGCGGGTTCACGCGTCACCTGCCCGATGGAACCGAGATGTCGATCTACGACGCCTCGGCTAGATACATCGCGGAAGGCGTTCCGCTTGTGATTTTGGCGGGCAAGGAGTACGGATCGGGTTCCTCTCGCGATTGGGCGGCGAAAGGGCCGCGCCTGCTGGGAGTGCACGCAGTCATCGCCGAAAGCTACGAGCGGATTCACCGCTCCAATTTAGTCGGCATGGGCATCCTGCCACTCCAGTTCCAGCCGGGCGAAACTGCCGAATCGCTCCAACTCGCCGGTGAGGAAGTCTTCGAAATCGCTGGAATTCGCGACTTGGTCGAGCACTTCGCTCCGGCCCGACCGATCAAGGTCAAGGCAACTTCCAACGGCAAGACGATCGAGTTCACTGCGATGGTCCGCATCGATACTCCACAGGAAGCGCAGTACTACGCTAACGGCGGCATTCTGCAATACGTGTTGCGGCAATTGCTGGCGACCAAGCCCGAAGCCGTTCACGCCTAGAAGTACAAAGTTTGGCGGGTCCAAGCGCCACCCGAATGCGCGAGCCTTTCTGTCTACGCTGTTATAATAAAAAATTACGCTCATGACGATGAAGCGACTGATTCGTTCCACGACGGTCTTGTCGGTACGCCGCGATGGGAAAGTGGTTCTCGCCGGCGACGGGCAGGTCACGCTGGGCGAGTCCGTCATCAAGCACACCGCCAAGAAGATCCGGCGCCTCTATCAGGACAAGATTCTGGCAGGCTTCGCCGGGTCCACCGCGGACGCTTTTTCCCTTTTTAGCCGCTTCGAATCGAAGCTGGAGCAGTACCATGGGAACATTGGCCGGGCGGCCGTTGAACTCGCCAAGGACTGGCGCACGGATAAGTTTCTGCGCCATTTGGAAGCGCTATTACTGGTCTGTGATAAGGATCAAACGTTTTTGCTCAGTGGCCAAGGCGACGTGATTGAACCGGATGGCGGAATCGCTGCAATCGGCTCGGGTGGCCCTTTTGCTCAGGCCGCGGCTCAGGCATTGGCCACGCATACCAAGCTTTCCGCGCGCGAAATCGCCGAAGAAGCGATGAAGATCGCCGGCAAGATGTGCATCTATACGAATGATAGTGTGACTCTCGAGGAACTATGAAGTCGTCGCCTTCGGTCATCGGTGGTCAGCCCCATTTTTTTGGTGGGATGCCCACCATTTAAGGCTCATGCTGGGGACTGACGAGTAGCGACTGACATCTCATTTATGGCTATTTATCTTCCTCCCACCGCCGAAGAAGAGCAGTTGGCACTCGACGACCTGACTCCACGCGAGATCGTCGCGGAACTCGACAAGTATGTTGTCGGCCAGAATGCCGCAAAACGGGCGGTCGCGATCGCCCTTCGCAACCGGACGCGCCGGCAGAAACTGACGCCCGACCTGGCGGAAGAAATTATTCCGAAGAACATCATCATGATTGGGCCCACGGGCGTCGGCAAGACTGAGATTGCCCGCCGCTTGGCTAAGCTCACGAACTCACCGTTCCTTAAAGTCGAGGCCTCCAAGTTCACCGAAGTCGGCTATGTCGGGCGCGACGTGGAATCCATGATTCGCGATCTGGTCGAGATAGCCATCGACATGATCCGCGAGGAAAAGCTCGAAGATGTTGCCGACAAAGCTGAATTGAATGCGGAAGAACGATTGCTCGATTTGTTGCTTCCCCCTCCTACTCCGCGTTCGTCGGAGACGGCTACGGGCGGAGTAACTCTTGACAGTTCGGGAAGCGAGATCAGCGAGTCGCAATCGCGCACCCGCGAAAAGCTCCGCCAGCAGCTGCGCGAAGGCAAGCTGGACGAGCGCATGGTCGAACTCGAAGTACGAGAACGGAACTTCCCGTCATTCGAGATTATTTCGAACCAGGGCGTCGAAGAGATGGACGTCAACATCAAGGACATGTTGCCGAACATCTTCGGGCAGCGCAGCAAGAAGCGGAAGATGAAGGTGAACGAGGCCTTCGAATACCTGATTCAGGAAGAAGAGCAGCGACTGATTGACATGGATCAGGTGACGCGCACCGCGATCGACCGGGTGGAGAATTCCGGAATTGTGTTTCTGGACGAAATCGACAAGATCGCCGGCCGGGAGAGCGGACATGGACCTGACGTGTCTCGGGAAGGCGTACAGCGCGACATTCTCCCCATCGTGGAAGGAACGACCGTGAACACGCGCTACGGCATGGTCCGCACGGACCACATCTTGTTTGTGGCGGCGGGCGCTTTCCATGTTTCCAAGCCCAGCGATCTGATCCCGGAGTTGCAAGGCCGGTTCCCGATTCGGGTTGAACTGCAATCGCTGACCATGGAAGACTTCATCAAAATCCTCACTGAGCCCAAGTCCTCGCTGGTGAAGCAATACACGGCGTTACTCGAAACTGAAGGCGTCAAGCTCGAGTTCACGCATGAGTCTCTGGAGGAAGTGGCGCGATTCGCGTTTCGTGTCAATGAAGGCACCGAGAACATCGGCGCCCGACGTTTGCACACGATCATGGAGCGGGTCTTGGACGAGATCAGCTTTGAAGCCCCAGAAAAGAAAGGCCAGCACATCACCGTCGACGCGGCCTATGTGGGCAAGATGTTGTCCGATATCGTGAAAGACCAGGATCTGTCGCGCTACATTCTGTAGGTTTCCCTACCAAACCAGCCCCGATACCTTTTGTCGGTCGCCCGCTTGAACGTTTCCCCGGCTTCCGCTTACACTCCCTGTTCACCAAACACACACATGGGACTCATCGATCGTCAGCGCCTCAAATCCTTGATGGAGCGTGAGCAGCAGAAGTTCGCCTCAGAGCGGCCCAAGTCTGCTGCGCTGTTTGAGCGGGCACGCAAATCACTGTTGGGTGGCGTGCCGATGAACTGGATGGCCAAATGGGCGGGCGCATTCCCGCCTTTTGTGCGGGAGGCTCGCGGCGCGGAGTTCTTCGACGTCGACGGCCACCGTTATATCGACCTGTGCCTGGGGGATACCGGAGCAATGACGGGGCACTCTCCGTCGGCAACGGTGTCGGCTGTGGAACAGCAGGCGCGCAGGGGAATCACGCTGATGCTGCCCAGTGAAGACGCTATCGTCGTCGGCGAGGAACTGCAAAAGAGATTCGGGCTTCCCTACTGGCAGTTCGCCCTCACCGCCACTGATGCCAATCGCTTCTCCATCCGGCTGGCGCGGCAAATCACCGGACGCCCAAAGATCCTGGTGTTTAACTGGTGCTACCACGGCACCGTCGATGAGACCTTCATTACGCTACAGGACGGTAAGGCGCAGGCGCGGCGGGGAAACGTTGGCCCTCCTGTGGATCCAACGGTCACCACCCGGGTCGTTGAATTTAACGATGTGAACGCCCTGGAGGCCGCTCTGAGCCCAGAAGACGTGGCGTGCGTGTTGGCCGAACCCGCGCTAACCAACGTGGGCATTGTCCTTCCCGAACCCGGGTACCACCAAGCCTTGCGCGACATTACTCGCAAGCATGGCACGCTGCTTATCATCGACGAAACCCATACGATTTGTGCCGGGCCGGGGGGCTATACGCGTTCCGAGAATCTGGAGCCCGACTTCCTGGTGTTTGGCAAGCCCATCGCGGGGGGCGTGCCCGGGGCAACATATGGCTTTACCGAAGAAGTGGCGCAATGCATTACTGCGCAGCAAAAGCTGGAAGACTGCGATACCGGCGGCATTGGCGGAACTCTTGCCGGTAACGCATTGTCGCTTGCCGCCATGCGCGCCACCCTCCAGAAGGTTCTTACCAAGGAAGCCTTCGATCGCATGGTTCCCATGGCGGAGCGATGGACCGACGGAGTCGCCAGGGCCATCGTCGATTTCGAGTTGCCTTGGGACGTCACGCGTCTGGGCTGCCGGGCGGAGTATCTTTTTGCTTCGCGCAAACCAAAGAATGGAACTGAAGCGCATGACGCGATGGATTTCGAACTTGAGCGCTTCATGCACTTGTATGCCATGAATCGCGGCATCCTGCTGACGCCGTTTCACAACATGGCGCTGATGTCACCCATGACATCCAAAGAAGACGTCGACCAGCACACCAAAGTATTTCGTGACGCCGCAAGGGAACTCGTCGGCTGAAGGAAATCCTTTCCCAACGTCCCGGCGCTTTCCGACGCTTGAAGGGACGCCCATGACTGCACAGGCAGGGAGAACAGGATGGCGTGATACGCTCGTAGCCACTGGATGAGACCAACCCGACAACTGCTGAGCCTGATTGCCGCTGGTGTGCTCATCTGTTTTCTCGCAGGGTGCGCCTCCATCGGTCCGCCTGTTCCTCCTTCCCTCGAACTGCCCAAACCGCCGAACGATCTGCGCGCCGTGCGCAAGGGGGAGCGGGTGTATCTCTTCTGGACCTTCCCCACACAGACCATCGACCGCCAGAACGTACGCCACCCGGGACCGACAAATATCTGCCGCAGTCTGGAACCCGCCATGAGCGAGTGCGGAACTCCCGTCGGTTCGATCAGTGTTGACACGCTGCCTTTACTGCGCCGGCAGCACGCCAATCTGAAGTTGCAGGCAGAGTATACGGACACTCTGCCGGCAGACTTGCAACAGCAAAATCCCACCCGAACAATCACCTATGCAGTGGAGCCTCTCAATTCGAGCGGACGGAGCGCCGGGTTGTCGAACCAGGTCCGCGTGCCCTTGGCACCAACTCTGCCCCCTCCGGCTGACTTCAAGGCCGAGGTCACCGCCACGGGTATCGTCCTCACCTGGACCTGCGTCCAGCCGACCAAGGGATTTCCGGATATCAGCGACCGTTACCGCATTTACAGGCGCACGCCCGACAAGCCGACCGACCTCAGGTTGGGGGATGTGGACTGTCCGGCCACGCCCTTCGAAGACCATACTTTCGAGTGGCAGAAGTCCTACGAATATCGCATCACGGTCCTCACCGTAGTGGGGGGCGAGAATTCCAGTGTGGTTGAAGGAGAGGATTCGCCAGAGCAAAACGTCTTCGCGAACGACGTGTATCCGCCTGGCGTTCCGAGCGGACTGCAGGCAGTGTTCTCGGGCCCCGGACAACCGCCATTCGTCGACCTACTGTGGGCATCGGATACGGATGCCGACCTTGCCGGTTACAACGTGTATCGTCGCGAGGAGGGGAGCCAGCCGGAGAAAATCAATACCCAACTCGTGAAGACCCCCGCTTACCGCGACGACAAGGTAGCAAGGGGCAAGACCTACTGGTATTCAGTCTCGGCAGTCGACCTCCGCGGCAATGAAAGCGCACGTTCCGCGGAGGCGAGTGAGCAAATTCCGCAAAGCCCTAGTACAAAGGGGGGCGCTCCATCCGGGCCTGATCGGTGGGTCCCCCGACGCATCGAGGGCGAGACGTCCTTGTGGAGAGCCGGCCGGACAGGCGCTGCTTCCAGAACAAATTCCGTTGTGTTGCTCTACGTCCGTTGTGATTAGATAAAGCTCTCATGAAATATTGCCGCTTTGAGCACAACGGTGGGGAGCAGTATGGCTTGGTGGAGTCGGTCGCGGGACGGGAGGAAATCACTCGTCTGCTGGTGACCGCTCCCGAGGAGATTAATGGCGAAATGGAAGATCTCCGCACGAAGCGGATCGATCACATCTCGCTGGCCGAAGCGTCACTGCTTCCGCCGGTGCGTCCTTCAAAGATCATCTGTGTGGGGCGCAACTATCGCGAACATGCTGCGGAATTAGGACACGACATTCCCGCGGAGCCTTTGATTTTCTTCAAGCCGACCAGCGCACTCAATTCGCCGGGCGCAACAATTCGACGGCCAAGCCTCTCCACCCGCACCGATTATGAAGGCGAGCTCGGCGTTGTGATCCGCAGGCCGTGTTACAAGTTGGGTGAAAGCGACGACGTGCGCCCCTACATCCTGGGGTACACCTGCGTGAACGACTTTACGGCGCGGGATCTGCAAAATAAAGACAATCAGTGGACGCGCGCCAAGGGATTTGACACCTTCTGCCCGGTGGGTCCACTGGCAACCGATGAAATTGATCCTTGGGCGGGCGTCGGAGTGAAGACTACCGTCAACGGAGAAGTGCGCCAGGATGGCAATACCCGGGATTTCATTTTTTCGCTCGATACCGTCCTACGCTACATCTCGCAGGTGATGACCCTATTCCCTGGCGACCTGATCGCGACTGGGACGCCACAAGGCGTGGGTCCGGTGGTTAACGGAGATGTGGTGGAAGTGAGCGTGGAGGGCGTGGGTACCCTTCGGAATCCTGTCGCGGACGAATCGTAATCGTTGTTGCCCATTCGTAACCTGCGAGGCTCTTCCGCGATTCTGCTTTCGAGCTTATGCTGTTGCTAAAAGGATTCGTCGCTGCATGCGGCCGTTTCCTTCCGGTTGGTCATGAATCCATTCCGTCTTTATAGCTTGCTGTTGGGCGGCACGGGCCTCGCCTTTGGCGCCTATTTTCTGCTTCGGCGTAAACCGAAAAGCGCGGAAGAACTCGAACGCAGGCGCCGTGAGTGGCTCGACCAGGTCGGTCGGATCACCGACGGCACGGTGATCGACGTGCAGGAGCTTCCGGCGGAAGAGCATCGTTCCTCCACCATGCTGATCTACCAATATGACGTAGCCGGGGTCTCCTACGAAGCTTCCCAGGACGTTACCTACCTCCGGCAGTGGGTCAATCTGCACTCCTGCCGTTTAGGTCTGCCTACCTCGGTCAAGTACGACCCGCAGAACCCCGGCAATTCATTAGTGGTCTCGGAGCGGTGGATGGGGTTGAGGCAGTAGTTCAGTCTTCAGTCGCAAGCCCTCGGCCTTTAGCTATCAGCTTTCTGCTATCAGCTTTCTGCTTTCAGCTAGCGGTCAGCCGTTAGAATTTGCGTCTCCACCAAGTTGCCCCGAATCCATCGACAAAGTCACCCGATCGCGACTCGCTCTCGGCCAGCGGCCGGGCGAACTGAAGGTTGCAAGCTGATGGCTGAAAGCTGCTGGCTGACGACTGGAGTGCTAACTACCTGCCGCAAACCCGCCAGTGTGCGCGACGGTAATGCGTAGATACTTGTAGGGATTTACGGGAGTGTCGTTAATACGGACTTCGTAGTGCAAGTGGGGACCTGTGCTGCGGCCGCTAAGTCCCACGTATCCGATAACCTCGCCGCGATGCACGTGCTGTCCAGAAGCAACCGCGAAACCGGACAGGTGGCCGAAGCGGGTGTTGATACCATGACCATGATCGATCACTACCGCTCGTCCATAACCGCCAAGATAATCCGCGAACTGAACCTGGCCATCTGCCGGGGCAAACACCGGCTGTCCTACAGTGGCCGCGATGTCTACACCTGTGTGGAAAGCGCCCTCTCCGTTGAAGGGGTCAATACGCTCGCCAAAAGAGCCAGTGACCTGACCTTCCACCGGCCAAAGATTGGGCGCGGAATTTGCGCGCAGCCAGTCGGCGGTGGTCGCGTTGCGAGTCAGGCCGAGCGAAAGGCCTGTAGTGGTGGCGCCCGTCAAGGCAGAATTCTTCAGGGCATACAGCTGATCTAGGGAGGAGCTGACTTCGGAATTACGTACGTGCTCTTCGGCGCCCGTCACCAAGGCCGGATCAGATTTCAAACCGTAGAGCGACGAAACTTCACTGGCTAGCGACCCCAGCGAGGCGACTTGTACATCGCGCTCCTTGGCGACCTGCTCCAAGCGCGAATAGCGGCTCTTCAGATCTTCTTTTTCTGTGCGTAGCTGGTTGTAGCCGGAAACCTTGAGAAGCATCCGGGCGTATGAACTGGCGATTCCGGTGAGACTCACAAAACCGACAGCAGCCCCCACAGCGAAAATGTAGAGATAGTGAACGGGAATGGGAACCTTGCGCAGTTGGCCGTCATCATCCCGAGCCACAAACAAGATGTAAAAGCGCTTTTGCAATCTTCCCTTTCGTCGAAAGAATTTAAGACCATGCTCGGGCGGCCTGCGGTTACAGGAGCCCAGCGTTGCATCCCAATTCCCGAGCTACGCCCCATGCAGGGTGCTGATACGCGCTCGCTACCTACCGGAACCGGGTAAGGCCAACCTATTTCTGTCTGCAATCATTTCGGATTGCAGCACTTAGGTCAGCCAAAGGTAATGGAAACAGCTGTCAAACGGTAACAAACTCGGTTCACCCTGTCAACGCTACCGGACCATGCTTCGCGGTTACCAAGGAAGGTGGGCGGGAATGCCCTTCCGGACCGGTTACCTGCTCGTCACCCGGAAGCTGCTTAGCGGATCGGATCCGCCGACAGCCGGAAGGAGCCCTCAGATACCGGCATCCACCGGTGCTAGTCCCGGCAAAACACGCCCAAAAAAACCAACAAAGTCAGGGCACAAACCCGTCCGATCACCCGTCTTCCGTCGATTTTCCACGCTTGGATGCAATCTATATAGTGATGTGGTTGTGCCTCTATCGGAAAAGGCGCTCATTTCCAGAATTCGACAAGCTTCCCTTCGCCGCTCTGGCGTGGCCCTGGGCATCGGCGACGATTGTGCTGTCCTGCGGCTACCTCCCGGGCACGAAATCCTGGTCACCACCGATTTCAGCCTGGAAGGGGTTCATTTTCGGCGGGAATGGCACCCAGCTAATGTCGTGGGGCATCGCTGTTTGACGCGGGGACTGAGCGACATCGCCGCCATGGGTGGGGAGCCCATCGCTGCATTTCTTTCCTTTGCAGTGCCTGCCAAACTGCCACAAGCTTGGATCGGGAACTTTACGCGGGGCCTTCTAAGTTTGGCAGAGAAGTTCAAAATCACCCTCGCCGGCGGCGACACGGCTGAGTCCCCGGCGGGGATTCTGGCCGACATCGTGGCGGTGGGATCAGTGCCAAAGGGTAAGGCAGTGCTGAGATCAGGGGCGAATCCCGGCGATCGGATTTTTGTAACTGGAGACCTCGGAGCCTCCTCCGCTGCGCTCGACCAGCTACGTTCTTCTGGTGGGAAGGTTCGTCCAGTAGATTACCCGCGGCATTTCTTCCCGATTCCACGCGTCGCAGTTGGGCGTGTGCTTCGCGAAAGGGGTCTCGCCTCGGCGATGATCGACCTGAGCGATGGTCTGTCCACCGATCTCGCGCACATTTGCGAAGAATCGGGCGTGGGAGCGGAAATTCTTGCTCCGGCGATTCCACGGGCGCGTGTCGGCCGAAAACGCGAAGTCGTGGATTTAGTTCATGCGCTGCACGGTGGAGAAGATTACGAGTTGCTGTTCACCGCCTCACCAGGCAGGCGTATTCCAAATCGGATTGCTGACATACCGATCACATTCATCGGAAACGTCACCCGCGACCCGCACGTCGTTCTCTTCCGTGAAACCGGAAGGCGGCAGAAACTGCGGCCGCAAGGCTGGGAACATTTTCGAAGATAGTGCATTGCTGGTTCGCATCCGTCCTCCGTGCCACGTTACTCTCTGGGTCACGTCCCGACGTACCTTTCCCGGCTCTAGTGCGTTGTCAGCCAGGGGCCTAAAGTAGAGGTATGTCGTACCAGCGGTTCACTTGTATTGCTGCAATGTTGCTCGTCAGCCTGCGCGTCAGTGCCGGCGCCCAGCAAGCGTCCGTTTTGCCAGTTCCGGTGGAGCAAGCCACGGCACCGTCCTCTGGTGGTCAGACTCTAAGCGTGGACAACAAGTTCGTTCACAATCAATTTGGCGAAGAGTTTACGCTCATCTCGATCTCGATACCGTATGTGCGGGATGTTGACGGCGACGGCGTCGATGATTTTGTCATCGTCGCCATGAGTAAAAAGCCTTTGCTGGATCAGGGTGAACATCATTACAAGGTGGTTGATCCTTATTATGGCTTCTACGGCTACGGAGACCCGAAATTGACGGCAAGCTTCGGTGCGGAAGACCCCCGGGAACGGAACTTGGTAGTGCTGATTATCCACGGCTCCGGAGCGGAAGCCTGGCGAGCAGAAACACCCAAAGCGAAGTTCGTGATCATCAACTTGCCCTTGAAACGGATCTTTGTCAAACGTCTGCAACTTCGCAAAAAAGAGGTGAATGCGATCTTCGCGGTCGAGGCCGACGCAAGTGCCGGAGATTCCGTGGTTTTCTGGGATGGCAAGCAGTACAAGTATCAGCCCATCGGCACTGGCGGTGCTGACTAAAACACCGCCCTTCTTACTGCGCCGTCAGCTTCAGCACACTTCCGTTGTAGTCAACTACGTAGACCTCACCAGCAACATCCTGCCCAAGAGAACTGACGCTGCGATTGCTCGCAAGAAGCTTCGTTCGCGTCCACGTGGCTCCGGGCGCCTCGACCAGTTCCCAGATTGTGCCGCTCCCATTGTCGCTGAAGATATATGCGTTGGCGAGACTTGGGATTGAGCTTCCCTCGTACACGTAGCCTCCGATGATCGCATCCCCTTCGGTGTGATCGTATTCCGCAATCGGCAGGATTAATCCGGACATGTTGCATCCGGAGGCAGGGTTGTAGCAGTGCGTGCCTTCCATCACGTTCCAGCCAAAATTTCCGCCACTCTGCGCGATGTCGATCTCCTCGTACTTATCTTGACCAACATCGCCGACAAACAGGCGTCCAGTGCCGCGCTCGAAGGAGAATCGGAAAGGATTGCGGAAGCCATACGCCCAGATCTCCGGCAGACCACCGCCGCCGGCGAACGGATTGGTCGAAGGAATCGCGTACTGCAGTCCGGCACTGGTATGGTCCACATCGATGCGAAGCATCTTGCCAAGCCGAGTTTGCAGATTTTGGCCATTGCCCAGAGGATCTCCTTCGCTGCCGCCGTCGCCGAGAGCAATATAGAGGAAACCGTCCGGACCGAAGGCGATCTGGCCGCCCTTGTGATTGGCAAACGGTTGGTCCACCGTCAACAGGATGCGTTCACTCCCGGCAGTTGCTACGTTGGGATCGGATGTCGAAACTTGATATTCGGCGATCACGCTCTGGATCAATGAACCCCCGACTAGCCGATCATAGTGAACGTAAAAGAGATTCTTCTGCGGAAACTGAGGATGAAAAGCCATCCCCAGCAATCCCATTTCACCGGAAAAATTCACCTTGCTGGAAATGTCCAGGAACGGTGTGGTAGCCAAGGCTCCGTTAAGGACGATGCGAATTATCCCGGATTGCTCCACCACGAAGAAACGTCCGCTGCCATCAGCAGGGGCCTGGAAGTCGACGGGACTGCTGAGCCCGCTAACCACCGGAGTGAGCGCCAGAGTTGGAGGCGGGCCGCCTGAGGGTGGAGGCGTCGAAGAATAATTGCTGCTGCATCCGGCCAGAAGACATGCGAGCAGAATTGTTCCAAGGGAAGAGCAATATTCACCCCAAGGCATGCCGGGAATTCTAGTCCACATTAGGGACGGGACGTTTTACTCGCTTGGACATTACCGGTTACCAACGGACAACTCGCCTATAATTTCGGCCATGAACCTGGAACAGAAGCTGGAAGAACTAAAGAAGCGCAATACCTTGGCGCAAGAGGGCGGGGGAGCGCGACGCCGCGAAAAGCAGCACAAGGAAGGCAAGATGTCGGCGCGCGAGCGTATCGAGTTCCTGCTCGATGAAGGCACGTTCGAGGAGACCGACAAACTGGTCACGCACCGCTGCACCGACTTCGGCATGGCCGAGCAGAAGTTTTACGGCGATGGGTTCATCACGGGCTACGGCCGAATTGAAGGCCGTCTGGTCTTCCTGTTTGCGCAGGACTTTACCGTGTTCGGCGGATCGCTATCGGAGGCCAACGCGGGCAAGATCGTGAAGATCATGGACCTTGCAGCGAAAATGGGCGCTCCGGTGATCGGCCTGAACGATTCGGGCGGTGCACGCATCCAGGAAGGCGTGATGTCGCTGGCCGGCTATGCCGATATTTTTCTCCGCAACACCCTCTGCAGCGGCGTGGTTCCGCAAATTTCCGCCATCATGGGCCCGTGCGCCGGGGGCGCAGTGTATTCGCCCGCGATTACCGACTTCATCCTGATGGTGGATAAGACTTCGTACATGTTCATCACCGGCCCGGACGTGATCAAGACCGTGACCCACGAGGAAGTCACGAAGGACCAGCTAGGCGGCGCGATGACGCACAACGAGACCTCGGGCGTAGCCCACTTTCTTGCCCACGACGATGCGGAGTGCCTTTCGATGGTGCGCGAACTATTGAGCTTCATTCCCTCTAACAATCTGGAAGATCCGCCCCGGCGTCCCTGCACCGACCCGATCGATCGCGCCGATTCCGCGCTCGACAAGATGGTTCCCGCGGAGTCCAACCGTCCCTATGACATAAAAGACGTCATTCACGCCGTGGTCGACGATGGATACTTTTTCGAAGTGCAGGAGCACTACGCGAAGAACATTGTGGTCGGTTTTACGAGGCTGAATGGACGGTCCGTGGGCGTGGTAGCGAATCAGCCGGCAATGTTGGCCGGCACGCTGGACATCAATGCCTCCATTAAAGGCGCGCGCTTTGTTCGCTTCTGCGACTGCTTCAATATTCCGCTGGTGACCTTCGAAGACGTGCCTGGGTTCCTGCCGGGTACGAACCAGGAGTATGGCGGGATCATCAAGCACGGAGCAAAGCTGCTATTCGCATTTGCCGAAGCCACAGTCCCGAAGGTGACGGTGATTACGCGCAAGGCCTACGGCGGCGCCTATTGTGTTATGTCCTCAAAGCACATTCGCACCGACGTAAATTACGCCTGGCCGACCGCCGAGATCGCCGTAATGGGACCGGAAGGCGCGGTGGACATCGTCTACAAGCGCGAACTGGAACAGGCCGCAAACCGGGACGAAATGCGGCAGGCGAAGATTGAAGAGTTTCGCGATCGTTTCGCAAACCCGTACGTAGCCGCCGATCGCGGCTTCGTGGATGCCGTCATCCAGCCCAGTGAGACGCGTAAGAAGTTGATCCAGGCGCTCGAGATGCTGGAGACCAAGCGCGACAAGAATCCGCCGAAGAAACATGGGAATATACCGCTGTAAGATCGAATAGGTTTTTGAGACTGGCGTCGGGCGGTTCTCCACGACTTACTCCGCAACCCCCACCGCATGCCCCTCGCCCACTTCACTGAAGTGCACCGGCCGAAGCCCGGCGGCTCTCAGCTCCCCTTCCACTTCCTCCCGCGTGAAGGTACGGCTGAAACACCATCCGAGATGGTCTCCGAGTTCCGATTTTCCCTTCCGCCCGCGAAATAGAACGCGGCTGACACGCGCCACCGCATACACAAGGCCCTCGTAGCCTGAAGATCTTTCCCGCGGGAAAAACGAAATCAAGATCGGCGATCCCGCCACCGCTCGCTGCTTGAGTCCTTGCAGAAAAGCGACTCTGCGCCGTCGCGTGGGAATGTGGGTGTACGCCGACCAGCCTACGATAACTCCGTCGTAGGTGAACGGACCTGCGGGAACCTCGTCGGCGGCACACAGAGTCACGCCACGCGGTTCGCTCAGTTTATTAAACAGCTCGTCGCCGGCCCGCACCAAGGCCGGACTGCACTCGAAGCCTTCCGCCTGAAAACCAGCGCGGCGTAGCGCGAGGACCTCTCGTCCGCCTCCGGCCGCTGCTACCAGAATGCGCGACCCCGGCTGAAAGTATCGATTCAGAGCCGTAGCCTCCCAGTCGAAGAGGCCGCGCTGATTGTGCTCGGGCGATGAATACTCCTGCGATTGCTGGTAATGGCCAGCGGTGATCGCATTCAGATCCTCGGCACTCAAACAACCCAGCCAGAAGCCTTCATGCACTGCGCTTGCGACCCTGAGCAGCTGGTTGAACCACCGATCTGCACGCTTGAACCATTGCACCCTGCGCCTGCCTTGACCCAGAGGTATCGGCTCGGCGGCATCGCGGTGCGCGCGAATTTCAGTGATGGAACTTTCCGACCTAGTAGTTTCGGGAATTCCGGGTCCTGCAGCCATGCGTGCCGCTATTGTCGCAGAGTAGGCAGGGCTGTGACTCGAGGCAAGCCACAACAGCCAGATAGATGTCCCCAAGTGGGGTTCCCGCGTACTCTGCGGCATTTCTCTGCGCACTCTGCGGGTTCGGATTTTTGAGCCTTAAAACCTTTACCGCAGAGTCCGCCGAGGACACCCGCAGAGGGCGCGGAGACCAAAGAGCGACAACGAATTTACCTTTCGTCGGCTCAAAACTATCAAGGAGTAGAATGCGGCTTCACCCAGGAGCCCACATGCGACCACTCTCCCTCGTGATGTTGCTGGCATCTTTTCTCTCCACCGCAGCCGCGCAGGACCCGAACGCCTAGCTCACGGACCTTCCTCATGCCAAGGATTACGTTCAGAAACGCGCCTCCAGCTATGACCGCAACGGCGCCAATGCCGACTATCGCAGGATCGCGCCCGGAGAGACCCTGACTCTCCTGGACGAAGCAGGACCGGGACTGATCAACCACATCTGGTTCACCATCGCGACGAACGACCCGCACCACCTGAAGGCTCTGGTGCTCCGCATGTATTGGGACGCGGAAACCGCTTCGAGCGTTGAGACGCCGGTGGGCGACTTCTTCGGCCTCGGGCTGGGCGACTACTTCCTGTACCAATCGCTGCCGCTGAGTGTCGGCTCCGACAAGGCTCTGAACTGCTACTTCCCGATGCCCTTTCAGAAGCATGCCCGGATCACCGTCACCAACGAGGGCTCCATCAAGGTGGACGCGTTTTATTTCAACATCGACTACCGCTCCTACTCCAAACCGCTTCCCTCGGACGACCTCTACTTCCATGCCCAGTATCGACAGGCCTCGCCGGCGAAGGGATGGACGAGTGACTGGAAGTCGAACGGCGACGCGTCACTTCAAAAGAAAAATCTTTCCGGCGAGGGCGACGACATGTTCTTCGTCGACGGCGAGGGCACTCCCTCGATGAATGGCACGGGGTCAGAAGACTATTTTCTCGGGGCCTGGGGCTTCGGCGATCATGCTTTCGCGTACGGCTTGTTCGGCGCGCCTGTGAAAGGCGCGGAGCAGGCGGGCAGCCGTACTTCGGTTTACCGCTTCCATCTCGACTCCCCAATCCCTTTCACCAAGTCACTGCGGGCGACCATCGAGCACGGCCATGCCAATCACAGGTCCGACAACATGTTCTCGGTCGCCTACTGGTATCAGTCCGAGCCGCATGTCGACTTTCCCTCACTGCCCGCGCTCGAAGAGCGCATCCCGAAAATCCACGCTGTGGGTGGACCGGGGAATTCCGGCAAGTAGAAATTCCAAGATCAGATGTCGTTGAAGGAAGTAGCAGGAACTGCCGCAACCGAAAGCTGAGAGCTGAGAGCCAGAAACTAACAGCTAGTAGCCAAAAAATAAGAGTCCCGAGGTGGTGTTGGTCTCATTCGTCTCGGCCAGTAGCTCGCGTTTAGACCCTCGCTTGACCTGCTCTCGTCGCTTCCTTGCGGGTTGCAACGCGCGATCTTCGCTTGGGCTCCGGGCTCACCGCCAACCGGATAAACCAGTCCAACGCCTCGGGACTCTATCTTG
>UEXW01000062.1_pt1 | contig 67515 bp, 64 predicted proteins | sample 4301151 | NCBI WGS metagenome assembly UEXW01 (sample SAMEA4773176, study PRJEB27434) | metagenome | biome: 2259; feature: agricultural soil; material: soil | place: USA | collected 2014-09 | depth 0.25 m | reverse complement strand
GGGCAGGAGTGTGGCAGGTGAACTTGAACGATCCACGAATGATGCTGGTGCCGATGGTGATCGAGCAAACCGGGCGGGGAGAGCGCGCCTACGACATTTACTCGCGCCTGCTGCGCGACAACATCATTTTTATCGGGACGCCGATCGACGACAACATCGCCAACCTGGTCATCGCGCAGATGCTCTTTCTGGCGCAGGAAGATCCGGAGAAAGATATCCAGCTATACATCAACTCTCCGGGCGGATCAATCACGGCCGGGATGGCGATTTACGACACCATGCAGTACGTGAAGAACGACGTGACCACGATCTGCATCGGGCAGGCGGCGTCGATGGCAGCGTTACTTTTGGCTGCCGGTGAAGCCAAGAAGCGGCTGGCCTTGCCGAATTCCCGCATCCTGATTCACCAGCCCTCGATGGGCGGGCTGTCGGGACAGGCCACCGACATTGATATTCATGCGCGCGAGATCCTGCGTATGCGGGAAATCACCAACCAGTTACTTTCGAAACATAGCGGTCAGAAGCTGGACAAGGTAGAAAAGGATGTAGAGCGCGATTTCATCATGAACGCGCAGCAGGCTAAGGAATACGGAATCATCGACGATATCATCTATAAGACGAAGTAGCGGTATGATCGGCGTTCGCCGATCAGCTTTGTTGGGAGGTCTCGGCGAGGAGCGGGCTGGCTTGCCGACCGGGCGAAAGGAGCCTCGGAGCAGGCACAGACTGGGTCGTACGTTAAGGAGTAAAGCCGAGTGAAAAATCGGTCGGGCACCGAAGAAGTATTACGTTGTTCGTTCTGCCATAAGTCGCAGGACGCGGTGGCGAAACTGATCTCGTCCCCCAGCGATTACCCCAGGGCTTATATTTGTGACGAGTGTGTGGCGGTCTGCAATTCCATCCTGGAAGACGACCGCACGGCGACGCCGGAGAGTTCCACTCCCAACCAGCTCCCTAAACCCCAAGAGGTGAAGACCTTCCTGGACGAGTATGTCATCGGCCAGGAGCAGACCAAGAAGAAGCTTGCGGTGGCGGTCTACAACCACTACAAGCGGATCTTCATGAATCGCCAGAAGAGCGGCGATGGGGTGGAGCTGACCAAGTCGAACATCATGCTGATCGGTCCGACCGGGACCGGCAAGACGCTGCTCGCGCAGACGCTGGCACGCATGCTGGATGTGCCATTCGCGATCGTGGATGCCACCACCCTGACCGAAGCCGGTTACGTCGGCGAGGATGTGGAGAACATCATCCTGAAGTTGCTGCAGGCGGCGGAAGGAGATGTTGGACGCACCCAGACTGGCATTATCTATATCGATGAGGTGGACAAGATCGGGCGCAAGGACGAGAACCCTTCGATTACGCGCGACGTGTCGGGTGAGGGCGTCCAGCAGGCCTTGCTGAAAATTCTCGAAGGGACTATTGCTAACGTGCCGCCGCAAGGTGGCCGGAAGCATCCGCACCAGGAGTTCACTCCGGTCGATACCACCAACATCCTGTTCATTTGCGGTGGGGCGTTTGTCGGACTGGAGAAGATCATTTCCCGGCGCGTGGGTAAGAAGTCGCTGGGATTCCGTACGGGCGAGGAAGTCGAGGCCGAGGAGAGTGTCAACGCCAGCAAGCGGAACTACCAGTTGCTGAGTGACGTGCAGCCGGAAGATCTGATCAAGTTCGGGCTGATCCCGGAATTTGTGGGTCGGCTGCCCGTGGTAGGGGTCCTTGAAGACCTCGACGAATTCGCCCTGATCGAAATCCTGACCCGCCCGAAGAACGCCATCATCAAGCAATACCAGCGTTTATTCGAATTTGAGAATGTCCGTCTGAAGTTCAGCGAAGAGGCGACCCGGGCCATTGCCCGGCAAGCCATGGCGCGCAAAGTCGGGGCCCGCGGATTGCGCATGATTCTGGAAGAATTGATGCTTGACCTCATGTACCATTTACCTAGCCAGAAGAAGGTGAAAGAATTCGAAGTGACCCGCGAAATGGTGGAAAAGCGGGACGTTTCGCTGGCGATGATGGATAAGGCGGGGTAGAAGTTAGCTCCCGGCCTTTGTAAGTCAGCGCATAGAAGTCTTGCACCGGTGATCCGCCTCAAGGGTCATTCGGGAGAAGATGTTGCAGCGGAGCCCAGGTCTTCCGCAAGAAGTAAGCTGCAATCCTGTCACGGACGGGCTTGCTAAACTAAGGTTTGAGGATAGTGCTAGAAGCTAATAGCCAGGAGCTGCCCTTTTCGTGACCCAGCCTAAGGAAAAGTTCGAAACCAAAAAACTCCCGATGATGCCCATCCGGGATGTAGTGATCTTCCCGTACATGATGACGCCGTTTGTGGTGGGCCGGGAGTCAAGCGTGCACGCGCTGGAAGAAGCGCTGGCCGCCGACAAGAAGATTTTTCTCGCTACCCAGCACGACGCCTCCATCGACGAACCCAAGGCCAACGAGATTTACCAGGTGGGCACGATCGTCAACATCGTGCAGAGCCTCAAGTTACCCGACGGCAACATCAAGGTACTGGTCGAAGGCATCGAGCGCGGCAAGATCCTCCAGGTGACCGATACCGACGGCTACATGCAGGCTTCGGTGCGGGTAGCGCGTTATGTAACCGAGACCAACCCGCAGATTGAAGCGGGCATGCAGCGCGTCACAGGGCTGTTTGAGCAGTACGTGAAGCTTTGCCAGTCGTTGAACTACGAGACCATGATCGCGGCGGTGCGGATGGAAGATCCGGCCAAGCTGACCGATACCATCGCCGCCAATCTCCAGCTCTCGATCGAAGAGAAGCAGGAATTGCTGGAGATTTTCGATCCTGCCGAACGGCTCACGCGGATCGCCGACGTGCTCGACATCGAAATCGAGAAGCTCAACATGGATCGCACGATCCAGTCGCGCGTGAAGCGGCAGATGGAGCGAGCCCAAAAGGAGTATTACCTCAACGAGAAGATCAAGGCCATCCAGAAGGAGCTGGGGCGGGGCGAGAAGAGTGAATTCGACGAACTGAAGAAAAAGATCGAAGCCGCTGGAATGCCCAAGGAAGTGAAGGACAAGGCGATCCAGGAACTCAAGAAACTGGAAGCCATGCCGCCCATGTCGGCGGAGTCCACCGTTTCCCGCAATTACCTGGACTGGTTGCTGGCAGTGCCCTGGAAGAAGCGATCGAAGGAAATCCGCAATATCTCGCGTGCGGAAAAAGTTCTGAACGAAGATCATTACGGCCTAGAGAAGATCAAGGAACGCATCCTCGAATTCCTCGCCGTGCGGCAGTTGGTAAAGAATCCCAAGGGATCGATTCTGTGTTTTGTCGGACCTCCGGGCGTGGGCAAGACTTCGCTGGGAATGTCGATTGCCAAGGCCACCGGGCGCAAGTTTGTAAGAATGTCGCTGGGGGGCGTGCGGGATGAAGCCGAAATCCGCGGTCATCGCCGGACGTACATCGGTGCTTTGCCGGGGCAGATTATCCAGATGATGAAGAAAGCGGGAACGAAGAACCCGGTCTTCATGCTGGATGAAGTCGACAAGATGTCGATGGATTTCCGCGGCGATCCGTCGGCGGCGCTGCTCGAAGTGCTCGATCCGGAACAGAACTTCATGTTCGTGGATCACTATCTCGACGTCGAATATGACCTATCGCAGGTGTTCTTCGTCGCAACCGCGAACGTCATGCACACCATTCCTCCCGCGCTGCAGGACCGGATGGAAGTATTGCGACTGCACGGCTATACCGAGCCGGAGAAAGTTGAGATTGCCAAGCAGTTCCTGGTGAAGAAGCAACTGGCGCAGGCCGGGCTGACCGACAAGAACATCAAGTTCACGGACGACGCCATCACCGGAATTATCCGCTCCTACACGCGGGAAGCGGGCGTACGCAATCTGGAGCGGGAAATCGGCAACGTGTGCCGCAAGATCGCCCGCAAGGTGGTCAAGGAAGGGCCGGACTACAAGATTGCAATCACGGGTGAGAATGTTGGCGAGTTCCTCGGAGTGATCAAGTTCCGCGACACGCTCGCGAATGAGAAGAGTGAAGTCGGACTCGTTACCGGTTTGGCCTGGACGGAGGTTGGCGGCTCGATCCTGAGCACCGAAGTGACCGTGGTTGATGGCAAGGGCAAACTGACGTTGACCGGAAAGCTGGGCGACGTGATGCAGGAGTCGGCCCAGGCAGCCATGTCGTATGTGCGCTCGCGTGCCGGCGGGTTGGGCATGGCCCGGGACTTCTACCGCAATCTCGATATTCACGTGCATGTGCCGGAAGGCGCGATCCCGAAAGATGGGCCGTCGGCAGGGATTACGATCGCCACTGCCATCGCCAGCGCCCTCAGCAAGATTCCGGTGCGGCGGGATATCGCCATGACCGGCGAAATTACCTTGCGCGGCAAGGTATTACCCATCGGCGGGTTGAAAGAGAAGCTGCTGGCCGCGCATCGCGCGGGATTGTTCGAGGCGATCCTGCCCAAGGACAATGAAAAAGACTTGGCAGAAGTTCCAGAAAACCTGCGCAATGAGATGAAGCTGCACTTCGTCGACACCATGGATCAAGTGCTGAAAATTGCGTTAGAAGGGCCGCTGCCCCAGATACTCGAAGAGGCTGCGCCCGCGATTACGTCGATTGCTCCGCAGCCGACGGAGGGTCCCACTACGCATCAGTAGGTAGGGTCTTAGTTCTAGGTTCTCAGCTCTCAGAAGGCCCGTCTTGTGCGGGTCTTCTGCTTTTTGCGCCAGTCTGCAAGGGCTGTTCTACGCGGTAGAATATTTGTAGGAGATGGCTATGGCTTCTGAAAATTCTTCAGGTCGGCTGGGTGGGCTGTTTCCGGGAAGGTCCGGATTGATTGCGGCGGTGGCGGTGGTCGCTGTGCTGCTGATCGGATTGCCAGCCTACCGACTGTTTTTTGCCGTGAGCGTTCTGCTCGGATTGGCAATTGCGGGGATCCTCTATCTCTGGCATAAGTACAAGCCGGTGAAGGAAGCGGATGTTCATGACGACAAGCACCCGCTCGGACTGGAATAGCGGGAGTCAGGTGTCGGGTCTCAGGTGTTAGGTCTCAGGGTCTGAAGTTCCGCGTTCGTTTTGTTCGAGTGTTGCTGACCCAGTTCTTGGTCCTAACTTCATCCAGGGCCTAAGAAGCCGCCTCGGGATGCCGCACCCTAGAGGGGACCGAAACCTAACACCCCAGCCCCCACCTAAGACCTGACACCTGCCCTTGCAACTTTCCGTTGGAAACTGGAAACTAGAGGGTGCGAATTCTTTCCAGATTCATGCTGGCCGCAAGTGACGTCCGGCACTTCCCTTCTCCAAGCCTGCCGGAGATCGCCTTCCTGGGGCGGTCGAATGTGGGCAAGTCGAGCGTAATCAATTCCCTGGTAGGAACCAAGCTGGCGCGAACCAGTTCCACGCCGGGACGCACCCGGGCAATTAATTTCTTCGAATTGCGGATCGCGGGCAAACCCAAGCCGGAGCTGATTTTTGCTGATTTACCCGGATACGGGTACGCCAAGATCTCCCGGGAAATTTCCGGGCAATGGCCGAGTTTTATCGAACCATATCTTCGGGAACGCTCCACGCTAGCCCTGTGTCTGGCACTGGTTGATTCCAACGTGCCGCCGCAGGAAAGTGACCAGCAACTGCTGGGATTCCTGAGCGCCACGGGACGGCCGTTTGTAATCGTGGCCACCAAGAGCGACCGGTTGTCGGGAAACCAACTGCAGAACGCATTGCGCGTCCTCCGGGAGAAGTACTCGGCGGCGCGGGTTGTTCCGTTTTCCGCCAAGACGGGTGCGGGCCGCGAGCAGTTGTGGCAGGAGATCAAGCAAGCGGCTGAAGGGCTGGCGGTTTCCCATTCCTGAACTTGCTCCCACAAAAGGAATATCGCTCTCTGTCCGCCGCATAAATCTACCTTCGTAACGATGCCGAATGGTGCCGAGGCCCGATAGAAGGTGCAAGGGACTGTGTGTCCCCCGAATCGTGGGCCATGAGCTTCGAAAGTGGCGCAGATTACCTTCGAAGGCTGAAGCAGGGTGAGGATCGTCCCGTGTCTCCGCCGCCGGACAGCGCTCCCGTGGTTGAGCTCGCGACTGGTTCGCAGGAACGATGCCAAAGCCCGCGCTACAAGTGTCAGGGCAGCGCGGAATTCCGAGTGGAGGGGTCGGACGTGCGGACGTGGGGAACGTTCACCGACCTGAGCATCCATGCCTGCTATATCGAGATGACGGCCACCTACCCGGTTGGCGCGGCGGTCAACCTGGGCCTGGAAATGAGCGGCATGCATGTGGATGTGAAGGGCGAGGTGCGGGTCCGCTATCCGTTCCTGGGGATTGGACTCGCCTTTCGCGAGATTCCGCAGGACAGCCAGCAACGACTGCAGGAGATGGTGCGTTCCCTGATGCCGGCGGGCCCGCCTCGGGATTGCGACCCCGCCGCTATCGGCCGGAATCGGCCCTGCAAAGGCCTCTTTCCCGGTGATCATAAATCCTAGCGCCGCCTTGCAGGTTCTGGTCGACTATTTTGAAGAACGACACAATCTGACCAGAGACGATTTCGTGCAATTGGTTCGAAAGAGCCAGAGTCCCGCGCGTTAATCCACACGGCAATCGGTTGAGAGGCGGATCGGTCTGAGCGGGTGTAAACTGAGCGCACCTTGCAGAATCGCTTCGCGATTCCCTTTGGAGGTGAGTCGTGAAACGCCTCCTTACTCCTTTATTCGTGTTGATCCTCCTGATGTTGTGTCCTTCCTGCGGCGACGTGTTCGTGCGTGGGGCTCTGAATTCCGGCTCGCAAACGGCCATCGGGGTGGTGAGCATTGTGCAATTTAGCGTTACCGATGCTGGAAGCTCGATCACGGTGGTCACACTGGTGCAGAGTGGCATGGCGAACACACTCAGCTTCTGCGGCGACCAGCGCAGCCGCTTTCCGCTCGATCAACCGGTACGAGTCACCTTCACTCCCGGATCTACCTGTGCCAGCGTGGTGGTCATCGAGCTCGACTGAGCACGCAGTTTTGTCAATGGATGCCTTCACGTCCGCATCCAGCACGGAAAGCGCACCGCATTGTTTATTATGAAGGGCTAATGGCTCTTCATATGATCACCGGAGTGGCGGGCTTTATCGGGTCATCCATCGCACGCGCGCTGTTGGAGCGAGGCGAGCAAGTTCGGGGTATCGACAACTTCGCAACTGGCAAGCGCGAGAACATTGCAGAAATCCTCGGCGAAATCGACTTTCGCGAAGCTGACTTGCTGGACGGGGCCGCCATGCACGACGCATGCCGGGGTGCGGAGTGCGTTTTTCACCAAGCTGCGATTCCCTCGGTGCCGAAGTCGGTTCTTGATCCCGCGGGAAGCAACCGGGCGAACGTGGACGGGACGCTCAATTTGTTGATCGCCGCGCGGGATGCAGAGGTCAGGCGCGTAGTGTATGCAGCGTCCTCGTCGGCTTATGGAGATACGCCTACCCTGCCCAAGCGGGAAGATATGACGCCCAATCCGATTTCGCCGTATGCCGTGGCCAAACTGGCGGGCGAGTATTACATGGTTTCGTTCTACCGCTGCTACGACCTGGAGACGGTATCGCTGCGCTACTTCAACGTGTTCGGGCCGCGCCAGGATCCAAGCTCGCCTTATTCGGGTGTGCTGGCCAAGTTCGTCACGCAGATGCTGCGCGGTGAGCAGCCGACCGTCTTCGGAGACGGCGGCCAGAGCCGTGATTTCACTCACATTGACAATGCCGTCGAAGCCAACCTGCTGGCGGCCACGGCTGCGGCTGACAATGCTGCCGGCCGCGTATTCAACATCGCTACCGGCACGCGCGTGGATTTGAACCAGACGTTTGAGCTGCTGAAAAAACTCACAGGGTACTCCGGCAGTCTGAAGTATGCAGCCGAGCGGCACGGAGATATCAAGCATTCCCTGGCCGACATTTCCCGCGCGGAAAAGTATCTTGGCTACAAGCCGCGGGTAAACTTCGAAGAAGGGTTGCGACGAACAGTCGAGTGGTATCGAGAGCAGGGGCAGGCAGGTCTTGGGTGTTAGGTCTTAGGTGCCAGGTGTCTGGTGTCAGGTGTCAGGTCCCACCTCCATTACCTTCGTGATCTAGGGGTCAGTTACCGGCGAGAATAGAGTGACTGCATGACACTTTCATCGATGGTGGTTTCGCGCGACTGGCAGGAAGTCAGTGTTCTGGAATGTATTCTGGGCGGACTGCATATTGACGTCGATGTGGAATCGCAACCGGAGCGCGCGGAAGTGAAGTTGAACAGGACGAAGGTGGATGCGCTGATCGTCGATTGCGACCTGCAGGGCACGGACCGGTTTCTGCGCAACTTGCGCCGTGATGTGCAGCTTCCACGAAATGTGCCGCTGGTGGTCATGAGCGGACCTCGTCAGCGCAAGGAAATCGATGCCACCGGCGCACTCTTCAGTTTCGAAAAGCCCATCTCGGTAGAGCAGGCGGTGCGTACGCTATCGGCCGCCCGCAACCTGATTCTGGATGGACGGCTCCGCTATCACCGGCAAGCCATCGAGGTGCCAGTATCTCTGAATTGTGGACGGCGCAAGAAACTGCAGGGCGAACTAGTCAACCTCAGCCAAGGTGGCGTGGGCGTGCAACTGGATCGCGAACTGGATGTGCGTGAGGCCATCCAGGTGTCGTTCAAACTGCCGGGCACGCGCTACACGGTAAAGGTGCGCGGCGAGATTGCATGGACGGATCAGCGGGGCCACGTCGGCATACGCTTTGTGGATGTTCCGGCCAGGTTGCAGAAGGGTTTGCAGCTCTGGCTGGCGCAGCAGTATTTTGCGCAGTAGATCGAGTGCCGACTTGCGGGCACCCAGTACCGCGCACCTTTCATGAATTCCTCTTCAGCGGAAGCGGGCTTCCTGTTCCCGCAGGATGGCCTCGGCGTGGGCATCGCCGGTGGCGATCCGGGCCAGACGAACGCCGGCGGTACCTTGCCCGATCACGGCAAATAAGTACCAATAGAGCACGGTGAAGAACCCGGCAGCACCGGTTATTAGCCCCACCGACATCTTCCACGAAGGCAATGTTTGCGCCACCGCCAGGAAGGCACACAGGAACATCAAGATCGCGGAAAACAGGATCAGGGCGTCCATAGCCCACGCGAGTGTGCGTGCGGAAAGCGGGCGGGGCCACCATGGCAGCCAGAGAACATCGGAAGGGGAATCCTCCAGGAGGCCACGCGCCGGGGCAGGCCGCAGGCGAATGGCGGGGCGCACCGAGCCGGAGAGGATCAACTCATCCTCGTCGCGGCCCTTCAGCACTGGAGCGGCATGCTCGACGCCGCGCAGCAGGTTCAGGAAGATCCATTCATTCAACTGGCGGCGGGAACCGGGATTTAGATCGAGGAAGCACAGTCCGGCCTGGCCGGAAGAATTCGTCCATGCCACTTTGGCATGGACATCCACATGAGCCTTGGGGCTTAGCAGGTCAAATCGCACCCGCAAGGACTGGTGCGGCCGCAGCGGGGCTACCGCCTGGATGGCGGCGCCATCCTCGCTGAGGTTGCGAATGATCCCTCCGTTGCCTTGCTCAAGGGTGACGTAGACCAGCGAATGGATGGGGTGGCGGTAATGAACGCGCTGGCTCTGACCTAAAACGGTAGCGCTATCAGAGGCTGATACACCGGAGGAAGACCGCATGTGGAAATCTTAGCTTTGGACGGGGCGCGACTGCAGTATCGGAGATGGTACCTGATCCGATGGCGAGGGTGAAGCGAATTCTTTAGGAGGCGCTACGATGCTCCGCAGGTGCCTCCGCAAGCTTGTGTTTCAGCCGTTTAGCTTGATCCCATGCAAGAAGTCGTTGCAGGTCGTAGCTGTATGGACCATACCCGCGAAACGCGTCCTCGTCGAACAGGCGCTTTATACCGCAGCCCGTACACACCTGGTATGCACAGCCCTGGGAACGTACCGGCCAGCTCATTTTGCTGTGCCAGCAACCCCGGAGCACCACTGCCGCTCCGGCTAGACCGGTGGCGATCAGGGGCCAGAACCAGCGAGTCCGCTTCCCTTTTGTCGACTTCGATTCTTCTTCCACTACCCGACCTGAGAGAACCCTACCGGATTCAGAATATGACGTTTCCTCCGGGAGAGCAATCTGCTTTACCGGAGGTGAGGGGGTTGGCAGCCCATTTCGGCTCTGCTCTGCAACGGCAAAGCTCGGTCGATTTCCCTGAAATCTGGCCCGACCATACAGTGACCTTCGTGTACTTGGGAGCGTTGCAACTCAATGAAAAGACCGGTAACTTAGGATGGAGACCGGGCGGCGACCGGATGAAAAACGGAGTTCCGCGGTACTTCCGCAATGGGAAGGCGAGCTCGTTGACAATGACTTACGGTTCGCCCACACTGGCTCCAACTTCAGAGCGAAGCTCTGTCGACGGCTGATCCCTGAATGGCCACCAATCCGTCCAACGCGACTCTAGGGTTAACCGATAAGGTAACAACATCCTCAGAGGCCAACCTCCGAAATGTGGGCGGCGGAGTTGCAGTTCCGACCGATCAGCGCGAGGCCCTGCAGGCCCTCCTGGCATTTTCCACACTCCACGAACAGATTCGCCGCCGGCGGGCTGAAGAATCACGGCGCTACGCCGCGGGGCTGGGAGCAGTCGACAACGACTGGGAGTTCGAACAGTTCGTCCTCGACGAAGTACTAAAGCTCGTGGCGGAACGCGCGCTGACGATTACGGGCGCGGATGGGATCGCCATTGCATTAGCCGAGGGTGATGAGATTATTTGCCGAGCTTCAGCCGGCACCATGGCTCCGGATCGCGGCGTTCGACTCGATGCCAAGGCGGGATTTTCCGGCGCCTGCTTCCGCAGTGGAAGAATTGTTCGCTGTGACGATTCGGAAAAAGATGCACGCGTCAACGTGGAGGCGTGCCGGCGGCTGGGAACGCGGTCGATGGTGGCCGTTCCGCTGCTGGGGCAGGACAGCGTAGTAGGACTGCTCGAGGCATTCTCCACCGAGCCTTACGGATTCAACGATGGCGATGTTCGCAGCCTGAATCTCCTCGCCGAACTGATTCTCGCGGCCCTGAAGCCGGAAGATGAAGACCGCATCGTACGCGCCGCCAAGGTGGCCGCGGCCGAACTTCAGTCGGCGGAACTGGAAACTCTCCGGCATATTCCGCTGGAACCGACGCCAGCGCCTGCGCTGGCGTCGTCGAAAGAAACACAGCCCGAAGACATTCCGTTAGAGTTTTCTAAAGAAAGCATCGCGCCTCCGTTGTACCAGCGCAGTGCTGACCGTGTGCGGCCGGCCGCGCTGGCGCTGCTGGCAATCGCAATCTGCGGGATCCTGCTGGCAGGTGGTCTGTGGTGGAGATCGCGCAGCATCTCGCGCGGTTCTGTGGCTGCCACTCAGCCAGCTTCGGCAGGAACTATCAGTTCCACAGCTCCGACAGCTACCGACAACCCAAGCAGTTCTGCCGCACAAGCGGTCAATGGGAGTCCTGTGCCGGGCAAGGGCTCGATTGTTCCGCTGGTGAATGGCGTTCGTCATTGGTCGTCGGCCGGGTCAAGCACGATCGTGGTCGATCTGCAGGATCAGGTGCAATACGAGGCTCATCGACTGAGCGAGCCCGATCGGATTTATTTCGACTTGCTCGACACCGCTCTGGCTCCCGGTCTGAATGGCAAAGTGGTCGACGTACAAGACGGGCTCATTGGGCGCGTGCGCATGGCACAGCCCAGCGACAATGTGACACGCGTAGTGCTCGACACCAAGCCCGGATCAACTTTTTCCGTACGCCTGGAGCAGAATCCCTACCGGCTGGTGATCGAGGTTCGCGGCCCGGAGGCGAAATCTCAACCCAAGCCTGCGGTCGATCTACCTGTGCCAACTCCACCCGAAGTCAAGCAGCCCGCTGCGGAACCAAGCCAAGCCCCCACTTCCGAGAATCTCTCGCCGCGCGGGCATGCTCCGAAACTCCGGATCGTGCTGGACGCAGGGCACGGCGGCTGGGACCTGGGGACGGTGGGCCGTGAAGGCTTGCTGGAAAAAAACCTGGTTTTAGAAGTGGCTCAGCGACTGGGAAGCTTGCTCGAAAACCAGCTGGGCTGCGAGGTAATTTACACACGGAAGGACGATAACTACGTCACCCTCGAACAGCGCGCCGAGCTGGCTAACCAGGTACACGCAGATCTATTCATCTCGGTGCACGCCAACTACAGCAGCTTGATTTCGGCACGAGGAGTGGAAACTTACTACTCCAGCTTCTTCTCCGCGCCCGAGGCGCGTGAGATCGAGTATCGGGAAAACGCGAATGCGCAACCTTTGAATCACACCAAGCTCACTGGCGTGCAACTCAAGGCCAAGGTAGCGGAATCGCGAAATCTGGCGGCCAGCGTTCAACGCGCCCTTTATGGCACGCTCGCGGCGCAGAACACCGGCATTCGGAATCGCGGCGTGAAAGAGGCTTCGTTTGTGGTGTTGACCGGAACGCAAATGCCCTCGATCCTGGCGGAGATTTCCTTTGTCAGCAGCCCGGCGGACGAAGAGCGCCTGCAAAGCGCGGACTACCGCCAGAAGATCGCAGATGCGTTGTACAAGGGCGTAGAACGCTTCGCGGCCTCGTCGCATCGGGTGAAGATGGCATCGGCTTCGATGCGGTCGGCGGGGCAGTAGGGCGGGTCTTGGGCCTGATGTGCCAGGTCTCAGGTGTCAGGTCTTTAAGTCTCAGTGTCACACTGGCATCGCGGCGGTGATGCTTGCGATGGATCCCATCGGGCATATCCCTCCCAACTAAAATTTCCCGTCATTGCACGGGCGGGATTCCGCCGTATTTTTGCAACCACTTTAACTCCTCCCTTACTTTGATTTTTCCGTGCCAGGGATTTTTGTCGAGCGAGTGACCTTCTCCGGGGAAGATGAGGAGCGCACTGGGAATCCCTAATGTATGCAGGGCGCGCTCGAGCAAGTAGTTTTCCAGGACTGCCACACGAACATCCTCGGCTCCGCCCACAACGTGGGTGGGTGTGCGCACTTTGTTGATCTGATAGATGGCAGCTTCGTCGTAGTAGCGCTTGGGCGCTTCCCAGGCGAGACCGCCCAGAAAATAGGCGTCGTCGAAGACGGTATCGTCGTTTCCCCAGTTGGCGACGTGCTCAACGGCACCAGCGCCGGTCACCGCAGCCCTGAAGCGGGTGGTCTGGGTGATCAGCCAATTGGTCATGTAGCCACCATAACTATAGCCGCCTACGGTCAGGCGCTGAGGATCTGCGATGCCGCCCTTCACGAGCGCGTCGACACCGGAGAGGATGTCCTTGCCCGGGGCGGAGACAATTTCCGGAATGATGCCCAGGATGAACTTGTCGCCGTATCCGGTGGAACCGCGATAGTTCGGTTCGAAGACCAGCCACCCGGAGTTGGCGGCAAGGCGATCCCATTGATACCAGTCGGCTTCAAAATGGTTGCCGTCGGCGTCGGCGGGACCGCCGTGAATCAGGGTCAGCATGGGCAGATTCTTGGCTTCGAATTTCCCCGGCGGATAGAGCAGCATTCCTTCAACTTTTGTTCCATCGGTGGACGTCCACTGATAGGGCTTGCCTCTGGGGAGATCGCGTTCCGTGAAGAGGCGGTTGAAGGCGGTGATAGGGCGTGCTTGCTCGAGTTGGTCGGGCGAGTCTGCCAGGTACACTTCCATCGGGCGTTCCAGGGAGGAGTAGACGAACGCCAGGCGTTGCGAACTCCGGGCTGCGGATAGGGTTTCATATGTCCCCGGCCAGCCTGCGTGTTTCGTGAAAGCGGACTTGGGGTTTTCCTGGGAGTAGATTTGCACTTCGGTGGCAAGACGCCCGGCGGCGAGGGTGCCGCCATCTGAGGCGACCACTTGCTGGAGAACCGCCCCGCCGAAGTCTCCTGCCCAACGCTGCAGTTCGCCAGTGTCGGCGTCGATCCAGTACAAGCGTCGCTGGTAGTCGTGATACTTCCCTTCGGCGGCACCCTGGTCCACTTCAAAAAACAAACGTCGGCCATCTTTGGCCCAGGTGATGGTCTGCTCCAATGCTTCGTTGTGCGTGACCTGGCGGGGTGTGACTGGGGTTGAGGCACCGCCAATATCGATCAAGTAGATTTCGTGTTCCTCCAGGCTCTCGGTGCGCTGAGAGATCGAGGTAGTGACGAAAGCGAGGTGATGGCCATCGGGTGAGGCTTCCAGTTGATGGACCCGCCAAGGGGTGCTGGAGACGGCTCGCGCACCAATTGGAATGTTCGCATCCTTCTCCGCTTCGGAGGTGTCCTTCTTGGCGCTGTTGGCGTGTCGTTCAAGGGCGCGTGCAAGGTCGAGGGCGTAGATGGTATCGCTACGCTCAGCGGCGCGGTATTGGACCGTGTCCTTCCAGAGTTTTTTGTACCCGTCCTTCTGATCCTTGCTCCACGGAGGGCGAGTAGCGAAGTAGATGGTGTGAGAGTCCGCCGACCATGCGTAAGCGTGCACTTCCTCGTCGGTGAACGTGATGGGAAACGCTTCGCCACCGTCGGGAGAGATCAGATAAATTTGCGCGAGGTTCTTATCGACGTCCGAGTCTTTACTGTCATCGTCGGTATCCCAGCCTTTTCCCGAAGGAGACCTTCGCTCCGAGAGGAAGGCGATCCAGCGTCCGTCCGGGGACCAGCGGGGAACGGATTCGCGTCCGGATTGGGTGAGTTGAATCAGCGAACCGCTGCCCCGTGGCTCGTCACGGTAGAGCCAGAGATCGGTCTGGAAAATCTGGCGGTCCCAATCGGCGCGGTCCGCCGCAATCACGACCGAGTTGCCGTCGGGAGAAATTTGGACGGAACTGAACGCAACGTAGTTGAAAAACTCGTCGAGGGTGATTTTGGGTTTGTCGGCGGCCGAGGCGGCGCACACCGTCAGAAGAAGGGAGATGAGGACAACCTGGGATCGGGCCATGTGAGCGAACTAGAGAGATAACATCCGCAGCAGGCGCTGCGCAAATCGAAAGTGCAGAAGTTGTGATCCGGGGTCATGCTGAAACGAGAAGAGCGCTTGCGGCTTTCGCGTTCAAGGAACGGGTTCGGCGTTCTTGAGAGCATCCTCTAGCGACTGTCCGCTGCGGGGAGCGCTTCCCTCGACCAGGCGCCATCCGTCGTCGTAGTGCTTCACCGCGACGCTCGAGCTATATTGCAGACCGCCCACGTTGAGTGCCGAGCCGACCTCATTCTGCGGGGCCCAGCGCCAGGTGAACTCGACGTCAGCGACGTTTCCTTCCTTGCTGATGCCGGTGATGCTCACCAGTTCCCTTCTGGCGGTGGGTATGTTGAAAGTCTGTTTACCGGTTTCACTGCCGCGAATCAAGTCGTGGAATGTGTCAACACCGAGTGGAGTAAAGGCCACTTCAAAACAGGGCGGAGGAGTAACATCGGCCGGACAAGCGGTGGCTGAACCAATAATCCAGCCCCGATGCTGCAGGACCAAATATTGCGGCGAGGAGAAATCTTTGTTGGACACTGGGCCCGTGCGTAGCAGGAATTGCTGGGGCACGGTGAAGGTATCAGATCCGGCGATGAGTGCCGCGGCCAAACGACGCGTAAGAAAGTCGCGCGGAGAGCAGGCGCTGAAAAAGCACAGAACGGCAACGATGAGACAGAGTCTTCGCATCAGTTGGAGGTGCCGATTGTTTCAGACTTCGTGTCGATTTGCGATTGTAACCAAACGAGAGGCTCGGTGCGGCAAGAAAGGCTGCGCGGTAATCTGACCGTCGAACCTTGCGGCCCAGCGGCCCGGGATAGCTCCACCGCACGACGGACAGGTTCCTTCAGCCGTGATTCGGTAATCTTCGATGACGTAGCTATAGCGCTTGATGAGCGTAGCAGCACAATGATGGCAGCGCGTGTCTTCAAGATTACCCACTCGTCCGGGCAGATTGCCCGCGTAGATGTAGCGCAGGCCGGCCTGCTTGCCAATCTCGACGGCGCGGAGCAGGTCTTGCGGACGCGTGTTGGCGGGATCGGTCATCTTGTAGTCCTGGTGGAAGGCCGTGAGGTGCCATGGAATTTCGGGGGAGACGCTGGCCAGAAATTCGGCCAGCCGGCGGAGTTCGTCGTCGGAGTTGTTGAAGCCGGGAATCAAGAGCGTGACGATCTCAACCCAAAGACCCATGGCGTAGAGGCGGCGAATGGTGTCAAGAATGGGTTGTAACCGTCCGCCGAGCTGGCGATAGTGGCGGTCATCGAAACTCTTCAAATCGACCTTGTAAAGATCAAGCCACGGTCGTAAATATTCGAGGACCTGGGGTGTGCCGTTGCCGTTGGAGACGAAACCTGTAACCAGACCGGCGGCTTTCGCTTCTTTGAGAATCGCAACCGCCCATTCAGCTGTTATCAGCGGCTCGTTGTAGGTGCTGACGAGAACCCGAGCACCCTGGCGAACGGCGTCCCGGACCAAGTCTTGCGGCGAAGCTTCCAATGGGGGCGAAATCGCGTTGGGATCGCGCAGAGCTTGCGACGTAACCCAGTTCTGGCAGTAGGCACAGTGCAGGTCGCAGCCGAGCATGCCGAAGCTGTAAGCGAGTGCCCCGGGATAGGCGTGAAAGAAGGGCTTCTTTTCGATGGGATCGCATTGCACGCCGCCCACGTAGCCCCAGGGAACATAGAGGGTTCCGCCGCGGTTGTAGCGTACCTTGCACACGCCGGGTTGGCCATCCGGAATGGGGCAACAGTGTCCGCAGGCGAAGCAGCGGACGCGGTTGCGATCGAGTTTCTCGTACAGGTCGCCCTCGCGGACCTGCTGGTCAACGAGTTCGCGAAGCGTAGGCATCAGGGGACCCTGGAAATATTTTACGCCCGATTTGCGCGAGGCTACGAGAATCCCCTGCGCCGGGAAAAAACCGGCTCCTCCTCCTTCCCTCCGCTGCGTTCGGGATCGGAATTGAGGACTTGAATTTTCGGTATAGGTGCGCCTTGCGGCTTCGCTAGCCCAGCCGTTCGAAACGGCCCAGCTCGGTTTCCTGCTCGGTGAGTTCTTCACATTGCGCATCGATGGCCCGGTACTCGGCCAGATGGACGGCCTGGAACTTGTCGTAGGCTTCTTTGGAAACCCACAGATCGAGGGTCAAATAGCGGCGCCGATCCTTCAAGTCGCGGTTTAGCTCGGTCCCAATAAAGCCTTCGCCTTGCATGAAAAATTTCGCCCATATGCCATCGCGACCATAGACAGTTTCAAACCTGCTCTCGTGCCCGGGTTTGGGACGAAACTCCCAGGCGATCAAGTACCCCCACTTACCCTGCTGATTGCCAATCACTTTTGCCTCCGGTGGCTGCTTTTTCCTACCAATTCCATGCAAAATTGCGTCTGAATTCCAGACTTTGGTAACTGGTTTACACCCTCGGATAGGCTGGGCCTCGTCCAAACCAAAGTAAAATTTCAAGCGCAGCTTCAACTTTCTCGCACTGCTGTTGGTGCAGTGGCACGGGCCATTTTGTCGCTAAAACTGCCGATTCCCGCGCGTGTTCCGATCCTGTACGTCATCCTAGGCGTACTGGTCGCCATCAGTGTTGTGCCCATGTATTTCTACTCGGCGAAAGTGGAATCGATCAACCGGGACCGCCTGAAGACCAACGAGATGCTGCTGCAGAATACCGTCACCCGTTCGCTGGCGGATGACCTTTCGCAGCATGAGGCTTCGCTGCGCATGATGCTGGCCAACCTTTCGTCGGCGATCCAGATCTCCAGTGCCGGGGATATCGAGGGCGATGGCGTGGAGACGGCTGAGTTGCGCGCGCTGCTGGAAAATTTTGTCTCCTCGTCGGATGACATTGCTTACGCAACCCTCTTGAACACGCAGGCCAAGGGCATTTCCGCCGGCCGCATCGCGCCCGACGCGTTTGTGCGGCGTGAATTGGAGCGCGGATTTGCTGCTGCCCGGGAAGGGCGCGCATATAACGGGCAAGCCCTGGTGGTGGGTAGTGGCAAGTCGGCGCGCACCGTGGTTCTGGTCAGCAGCCCGGTGATGGCCGGGCGCGAGTTCCTGGGAATGATCGGAGCCGAAGTCGATTTGCAATTCCTGATTCGGCGGCTGCAGGAAGTCAGCCGGACTGGACTCACTCCTTACGTGGTGGATGCCCAAGGCCGGCTCGTCGCCGCCTACCGTCCCGATTACGCCACCGGCCAGGACATGAAGAACCTGGAGATCGTCCGCAATTTTGTGGACGAAGGCAGCAAGGCTCAGCTGGCGGCCACCAAAGAGTTCACCATGCAGGATGGGAAAGAACGGGTCGAAATGCTGGGCACCTACAGCCCGGTCACCGCGCTGGACTGGGCGGTCGTGGTGCAGAAACCGCGGCTGGAAGCCTATCGCGGAGTTTTCGAGATGCAGCACACCGCGCGCCTGCTGGCCCTGCTCGCGGTGCTGGCCAGCATGATGGTGAGTATCTACGCAGCGCGGCGGATCACAAACCCGCTGGAGGTGCTGACCGAATCCAGCCGTGCCATCGCGCGGGGAGATTTCTCGAAACGGGTGGAGCTAAAAAGCCGCACCGAGATTGGCGAACTGGCCGAGACGTTCAACGTGATGTCGGAGGAACTGCAGCAGTTCGTCGAAGATCTGAAGCGGGCGGCCGAAGAGAATCGCGCGTTATTCATTGGATCCATCCAGATGTTGTCAGGCGCGGTCGACGAAAAGGATCCGTACACGCGCGGCCACTCCGACCGGGTCACGCGCTACTCCCTGCAGATCGCGCGCGAAATGCAACTGGACGATGAATTTCTTGAGATCCTACGCATTTCGGCCCAGCTGCACGACGTGGGCAAGATTGGGATCGAGGATCACATCCTGAAGAAGCCGGGCGCGCTCACGCCGGAAGAATTTGAAATCATGAAGACCCACACCACGAAGGGCGCTAACATCCTGCGCCCCGTGAAGCAACTGAAAGAGATGTTGCCCGGCATTGAACTGCATCACGAGGCCCTGGATGGCCGCGGGTATCCCTATGGCCTGCAGGGTGAGCAGATTCCGTTGCTGGCGCGGGTGATCGCCGTGGCGGACACCTTCGACGCGTTGACGACGAACCGCCCGTATCAGCGGGCATATGAGCCCAAGGAAGCGTTGCGCATTATTCACAACCTTGCCGGCAAGCGTCTGGACCCACAGGCCGTGGGCGCGCTCACTGCGATGTTCGACCGCGGGGAAATCCGGGTGAGGCGTATCGTGCGAACTCAAGCTTCCGACCCAAGTACAGCAGCGGTTACGCCCCCCGCCGCGGAACCCCCTGCTCCCTCCAAGGTAGCTGCCGCCTCGGCAGCGGCAGCGGCCACTGCCCCGGCTTCTGTAGATCCCGTTGTTGAAACTACCCGCTCCTAGCCCTCACCGAAGTTCAATCCTTCATGGGCCGCTATAATCGTAGTTGGGACAGTCGGCCCTATGATTCAGACTCTGTTCGGCAGCCTCGAAGAAGAGCAAAACAAGCCCAGCTTTCTCGATCGCATGAAAGAGGCGGTCTCGCGCACGCGCGAGAACCTCGCCGAGCGAATTGAGGAAGCAGTTTCGTTCAGCAAGGAAATCGATCGCAACACGTTGGACGATCTGGAGGCCACCCTGATTGGCGCCGATCTCGGGGTGACGACCACGCACGAGGTGCTGGCCAAACTTCGGGAGAAGGCCGACCGCAAGCAGATTCAGAACGTCCAAGAATTGAAGCGGCTGCTCAAAGAAGAACTGCTGGCCATCTTAACGGCAACCAACTCGCAGCCGCCCCAGAAAGTGGATGGCACTCCCGAAGTCATTCTGGTGGTCGGAGTAAATGGGACCGGCAAGACGACGACCATCGGCAAGCTTTCGCAGGTCTTTCGATCGGAAGGGAAGAACGTGTTGATGTGCGCCGCTGACACATTCCGTGCTGCTGCCATCGAACAACTGGAAGTGTGGGGACAACGCACGGGGACCGAGGTCATCAAAACCAAGGCCGGGGGCGATCCGGCCGCCGTGTTGTTCGATGCGCTGCAAGCCGCGACCGCTCGCAAAACGGACTACGTGGTCGTGGATACCGCCGGGCGCCTGCACACCAAGAACAACCTGATGGCGGAACTGGACAAGATGCGCCGCACCGCTCAGCGCATTATTCCCGGAGCGCCGCACGAAACTTTGCTGGTGATGGACGCGACCACCGGGCAGAATGGATTGCAGCAAGCGCGCCTGTTTACGGAGGCTGCCGGTGTCACCGGAATTGTGCTGACCAAGCTCGATGGCACGGCTAAAGGCGGCGTGGTGGTGGCGATTTCGCGTGAGTTGGGTGTTCCTGTGCGTTACGTGGGCGTCGGTGAGAAGGCGGGAGACTTGCTACCCTTCGATCCAAGGGAATTTGTGGATTCCCTGTTCGCCTGAGAGCTGTTGCCAGCCACGGAGGAGTCATGGCTAAGAAGCGCGACCGCAAATCACTACTGCGGAGTCTGCTCGACCGAGTGCGGCGAATGTGGAGGCCGGAGCCAGATTCGCCCGGTGATCCTTACGCGTACCGCACCGCTCCAGTGCGACGCGGTCCCAAAGGCCGAAGCGGCGCCGCTGTGGTGGCCGAACCGGAAGAGGATACAGGCGGCTTCTTTTCCGCATGAAACTGAAAACGTCCCTCTTGGCTTTGCGGCCACGGAAGCCCGCCGTCTGCGTTTCCAACTGAATGTCCGATCATCACACCGACGAAAAATTCCTCCGTCAGGCGCTTGAACTGGCGCGCCGAGGCATCGGCCTGACTGCCCCCAACCCCAATGTGGGAGCAGTGATCGTAAACAATCGAGGCGAAGTGGTGGGCACCGGCACGCACACCTATGAGGGTGTGAAACATGCCGAAGTGCTCGCGCTGGAACATGCGGGTGATAAAGCGCGCGGAGCGACGCTCTATACCAATCTCGAACCTTGTTCGCATCAGGGACGAACCGGGCCGTGCGCGGATGCGCTGATCGCCGCGGGGATCCGCCGCGTAGTGGGTGGCATCGCCGACCCAAATCCACTGGTCAGCGGTAAGGGATTTGCACGATTGCGGGAGGCCGGAGTGGCCGTGGCTTCCGGTTTACTGGCCGAGGAATGCCAGCGCATCAACGAAGCGTTTGCCAGCTACATTCGCCACAAGACGCCGCTGGTGACTCTGAAGACCGCCATGACTCTGGATGGCAAGATTGCTCCACCGCCGGGCGAATCCGAGAACCCCACAGCGCTGGGCTCCGCTTCGGTCAGTGGAGGTTGGATCACCAGCGAAATCGCGCGCGCGCATGTGCAGGAACTGCGGCACCAGAACGACGCCATCCTGGTGGGGGTGGGCACGATCATCGCTGACGACCCTTTGCTCACCGACCGCAGCGGTCTTCCCCGGCGTCGTCCTTTGCTGCGCGTCATCGTTGACTCTCGCCTGCGCCTGCCGCTGGAGTCACGGGTTGTGAACACCGGAAACGGCGACGTGCTGGTGATTTGTTCCTTCGCGGAAGAAAAACGGAAGCAGGTTCTGCGCGAGCGCGGCATCCGCATCGAACAGTTGCCGGTCGCGACGCCCGACGGGCGGCCGAACATGGAAAGCATCATCCGTTTGCTCGGGGAAATGGAGATTACCAGCGTGCTCATCGAAGGTGGAGCGATGATCAACTGGGCTGCCTTGCACTCCGGCGTGGTCGACAAGGTATTCCTGTACTACGCGCCCAAGATCCTGGCGGGAACGGGATCCGTTCCCTTCGCGACGGCGTCGGGCTTTCCGCGGATGCACGATGCTGCTTACGTAAGAGCCATTCGTCTCCACCGCTTTGGGGAAGATTTCGCGGTCGAGGGCTATTTGCGCGATCCGTATCGCGATTGACGCGCGTCAGGCGCTGCGCTCTTCCCCGGACTTATCATAGTGTTCTATCTGGAGGCAGGCGTGTTTACGGGCATCATTGAGGAAGTGGGGAAAGTGACCGGCATCAAGCAGGAGCGCGGAACGCGCCGCCTCAGGGTCGCAGCGAAGCAATTGGTGAAGGAACTAAAGAAAGGCGATTCCATTGCGGTCAGCGGAGTCTGCCTTACGGCCGTGGATATCACGCCCGGCTCCGTCACCTTTGATCTGGCTGACGAGACCTGGAAGCGCACATCCTTTTCCCGCATGCACGAGGGCGCGCTCGTGAATCTCGAACTACCGATGCGGGCTGATGGTCGGTTTGGGGGACACATCGTGCAGGGACACGTCGACGGCACCGGCGAATTTCTATCGCTCGATCGCATTCCGGGCGCCGAGGACTTCTGGCTGGACATCCGAATTCCCGGGGAACTGGCGCGCTACGTCATTTTCAAAGGCTCGCTCAGTATTGAAGGCATCAGCCTAACGGTGGCGAAGGTCGAGGGCAACGAGGTGAGGGTCGCGATCATTCCTCATACCTGGGAGATGACCAACCTGCGATCTTTGAGAGCTGGTGATCCCGTCAACCTTGAGATTGACATGATTGCCAAGTACGTCGAAAAGATGATGAAGGGTGAATCCGGCAACAGCCCACTGACGCTCGAGCGACTGGTACAACAGGGGTTCTAGAACTTCGTCAAAAGTCGCGGCTCACTTGATAGTTCGGAAGAAATGAGGTCGCGCTAGGATGTCCGCTATCCGAGGCGCGCGCGATTTTTTCCGGGCGTGACGTCCAGGCAGACGCTCGTGCTCGCGCGTCGCGTAGTTGTTGCGGCCCCATCACCTGAACTAGAGATTTCAGCCGCGAAACGCTTTTCTTGTCCCCGCTCGCGGTCGCGACGGTGTACCACATATAGGCGGTGGCGTAGTCGAGGGGTACGCCCTTGCCCTGCTCGTAGAGATAAGCCAAATCAGCCTGGGCCGGGGCATATCCTTGGTCCGCACCGCGCTGCGCCCAGTAAGCCGCTTTCTGATAGTCGACGGGCACACCCTCTCCCTTGTAGAACAGCACCGCCAGGTTGTTTTGCGCTTCGGGAATGCCCTGCTCGGCAGCCGCGAGAAACCAGAGCGCTGCTTGCCGGTTATCGCGGGGCAAGCCTCGACCGGTGAAGTACATACAGGCCAGGTTCGCCTGTCCGACGGCATTTCCATTTTCAGCGGAGGCCCGATACCAGCGAAGGGCCTCCCGAGCGTTCTTGTGCACGCCCTTCCCGTGCCGATATAAGAACGCGACATTGTTTTGTGCGATGGCATGTCCCTGCTCGGCCGCGGCGTGGTAATACAGAAACGCTTGCCGATTGTCTTTGTGCACCCCTAACCCGTGCTCATAGAGGTATCCCAGCACAAATTGTGCTTCGGCAAAATTCTGCGTCGCGGCGGCGGTGTACCAGTGCTCTGCTTGCACGAAGTCCTGGTGGACGCCTGAACCTTTGAGATAACGATCGCCCAGCCCGGTCTGGGCCACGGCGTCTCCGCTCTCCGCTTTCTGCTTGAGAGCCGCGACCTCGCTCGACAATTCTTCCTTCAACAACTGTTGCGTGTTACGTACATTGCGCATCTCCTGCGCATGCGATGCCGAAACATAGAACGAAGCCAGCACGAACAGCGTAATAAGTGAAAAGGGTCGCAATTGCATGTTATTTCCTCGCTTGAACAAACCATCGCCAATGTGTCGTGGGTTCCTCCCCACGATGTGTGGAGCGACTTTCGAACAAACTGGTCGCGTGAACAATGCAATGGTCTACATCTGTGGAACACGCGTGCCTCACGCGGCAATCGCTTGCAGGAACGAGGTTTCTCTGCGCGGCCTGCAGAAAAATGAGGAGCATTGAGCGCGAGAACACTAACGCTGGTGATTCAAATTCGTCCAAGGGACAGGGGCTTATGTCGCAAGTCGCGTTTCCGCCCATCGTAGTTCGCTTCGCAGATTTCGAGGTCGACATCCGCGCCGGAGAACTACGCAAGCGTGGCCGCCGCATTCGCCTCCAGGAACAACCCTTCCGCGTTCTCAGCATGTTGTTGGAGCGACCCGGCGAGGCGGTCGGACGCGAGGAGTTACGCCAGAAACTGTGGCCGGCCGACACGTTCGTGGACTTCGATCACGGCCTGAACAGCGCCGTGGCCCGGTTGCGGGAAACCCTGAACGATTCGGCAGAGGATCCCCGCTTTGTTGAGACTGTTCCGAAGCGCGGGTACCGCTTTATTGGCGCGGTGGAGGAAGCTTCACTCCCCGTGGACGGGTGTGCTCCTGAGCCAGCACGCGAAACTCAGCCGCGTGCGCTCTTGCGGGTGGGAATCCGGAGTTGGATTGCGGCTATCGCTGTTCTTCTTGCGCTGCTCCTGCTCGCAGGGTTCAGGCTACGGCAACTCTCGCGGGCACCTGGCGATGCGCCACTGGAAATTATTCCCATGGCCGTGCTGCCCGGTTACGAGGTCGAGCCTGCCTTCTCGCCCGACGGTAACCAAGTGGCATTCCGGGAGATCAACGGCCATAGAAATTCGGGAATTTACACTGCTTTGGTCGGTGGTGACGGTGCACTTCGTCTCACCAACGATCCGGGAGATTGTTGCCCGGCGTGGTCACCGGACAGCCGGCAGGTCGCCTTCGTTCGCCGTAGCAATTCCGAAGATGACATCTATGTTGTGCCCGCCATCAGCGGGATAGAACGCAAACTGTTTTCGAGTCCGCGCGACTTGAGGTCGAATCTGGCATGGTCTCCCGACGGCAAGGTATTGGCATTCCCGGAGAACGATGGCACCGACAGCCGCTCCTGGATCACACTGCTGTCGCTCTCCGATTCCAGCACGAGGCGACTGACAATGCCGCCCGCGGAGGATCGCGATGATAGTCCGGCCTTCTCGCCGGACGGATCGCAAGTGGCCTTCATTCGCGGGCCCATCGCGGGCGTAGTCAACAATGTTTACGTGGTAGCGGCGAAGGGTGGCGAGCCCAGGCGTTTGACATTCGAGAACCGACCGATCTTCGGGCTGACTTGGAGCGCAGACAGCTGCGAAATCGTCTACTCGTCGATCCGCGAGGGGCCAACCAGGCTATGGCGCGTGTCTACCTCCGGCGGAGCACCGCGCGCTGTGGCAGGCGTCGGCCTGATGGCCTACTCGCCTTCCGTGCCGACGAAGGGCAGCGAACTCGCTTACCGTCAGGCCATAGGGAAGGACAACATCTGGAGAATCACCCTGAAAGACGGGAAGCACCTGCTGGGCCCGCCTAACATCGCGATCGCAGCCAAGGGCCGCAAGCTGCGGCCAAGCTTCTCGCCCGACGGGAAACGCATTGCCTTCGAATCCGACCGTCTGGGCTTCATGGAAATCTGGGTCTGCGACAGCAATGGACGAAATTGCGCGCAGATGACGTCCCTCCACGGAACGGCGGGGACGGCACGTTGGTCGCCTGACGGCCGTTATGTTGCCTTCGAGTTTCATCCGGGCGAACGTGCGGAGATCTACCTGCTCGATGTGGAGACACATGTCGCACGGCTTGTTTCCACCATCCCCGGTGCGGACAATCTCGCGCCCAGCTGGTCGCGCGATGGTCGGTGGCTCTATTTCTCCTCGCGCCGCGGGAGCGGTCCGTTCCAGATCTGGAAGACCTCGCTCACGCACGGGCGGGCGATTCAAGTCACCAAGGCGGGTGGAATTGCCGCGGCGGAGTCTGCCGATGGACGCTTTCTCTTTTATTCCAAATATGAAGCGAATGGGATTTGGCGGATGCCACTCGCGGGGGGCCCGGAGGTTCGGGTTCTGGATCAACCGGCAGGCACGGAATGGTTCAACTGGGGGCTTGCATCCAGGGGCATCTACTTTCTGAATACTTCGACAGCGCCGAGAACAACCGTCGAGTTCTTCGAATTCGCCACCCACAGGACCACCGCGATTTCGAGTTTTGATAAGCCATGGGGTTGGGGGTTCGCCGTGTCGCCGGACGGCAACTCCCTACTTTACGTGCAAAGCGAATTCGAGGAATCGAACATTATGGTGGTGAAAAACTTCCGCTGACTTCCGAGGTGAATCACGCTCCGATTTTCAACTCGTCCAACTGCAGGAACTCTTGCACGATCGGTTCCTGCGACTTCTCCATTTCCGGATAGGTTCCGAAAAAAATGGCCTTGGCTTCATGGAGAAAGACCACCCGATCAGCCAGTTTTTTTGCCAGGCGCATATCATGCGTGACCACTACGCTGGTCAGGTGAAGCTGGATCTTGAGGCGCTTAATCAGGTCGCCTAGTAGTTGGGCCATCAGCGGATCGACCATGGTGGTGGGCTCATCGTACAGCACGCATTCAGGTTGCGCGGCCAGCGCGCGCGCAATCGCCACAGAGCGCTTCATCCCGGTGGAGAGATCGGAGGGCAACAACTCGCGCATGTGTCCCACTCCGACCATTTGCAGGAGGCCATCAACGATCTGGTAAATCTGGTCTTCGGTCAGGTCGCCGCGTTCGCGCAGGGGAAACGCGATGTTTTCTCCTACGGTAAGCGAGTCAAACAAAGCGCCGTTCTGAAAGACCATCGTGACCTTCTTCCGGATGGCTTCCAGCTGCATTTCATCGTAGTCCGTGATGTCTTCGTGCGCTACGATCACACGCCCTGAATCGGGCTTCAGAAATCCCATGATGTGATGCAATGAAACCGACTTGCCGACCCCGCTGCGGCCCAGAATGCAGACTGTCTCGCCCGCGCGCACGTCGAAACTCACATCGTCGAGCACATGGTTGTCGCCGAATGCTTTGCTGACGTGCTTGAATTCGATGTACGGTGTGGATTGGGGATCGTTGGGCATGGGAAGCCAGTTCTCAGTTCTCAGCGTCTCGGAGTCAGGCGTCAGGTGTCCGCAGACAAGACCCTTGCCTCTTGGGCTGCTCTCAGGTCCTCCTGCGTATTCAGATTACGGAACATTTCGAGCGTGAAGCCTGCGGCCTTTAGCTCATTTTCTTCGATGGTGCGGACATCCACCTGTGCGAATAACGGGTCGATCTTGTTTGCCGATTGCTTCAGAGCTTGCTCAGCGACATCCGCGAACGGCTTGCGGTAGACCCCGCATAGCGGCTGCCATCCGCCTGCGGCACGCGGCACCGTGACCATGCCCTTCCCGCTTTGGGCGTGTTCCAGCAGATACCGGACAAATCCGACCTCGACGAACGGGAGATCCACCGCCAGTAGAAAGTTCAAGTCGGTGTTTGAAGTCCGCAGCGCGGCATGTATCCCGCCCAAGGGGCCGTGATTGGGAAACACATCTTCCACAACTTGCCCAAATGCCGCGAATGTCTGCCGCGGACCCACGATCCAAGCCTCAGAGCACGTGTTGGCGGCCAACTGCATGGCCCGCGCGAGCAAGGTGCATCCGCCGAATTCGAGGAAGGCTTTGTCGGTTCCCATACGGATACTCTTACCGCCCGCGAGCACGAAGGCGCTCACCCCGTCCATTTCGCGATGATACACAAAGGACTGGCGGGGAAAAACATCCACAGGCCAAGTGATAGCAAATGCTTTGTGTTGCGCGGTCGCCCTAAGGAAGTCCTGCACGAAAGTAACTTTTCAAGGCGTGGTAACCGTTAGATCATGCAAGTGTCCGGAGGTTACTCCCAGGAAGTCACTATGCCGCAGAAACTCATGGACGTTCTCAGGCTCGGGCGCTGCTCGCACGAGTTCTCCTGGCCCCGGCGAGCTGCCGATGGTCACTATTACCAGGTTTGCTTGTTGTGCGCCGTGGAATACAAGTACGACTGGGCCACCATGCGCCGTACCGAGCGCGTGGCCCTTACGGTTGCGGAGCCAGGCACGCGGCGGCGGTCCCGGGAGAAGAAACCCACCTGGGTCCCGCGGGCGCGCCGGCTTAGGCTCAACGTGCCTTTGCGCTATCGGGTGAAGAATCTAAGCACCTGGTCAGAGGGAACCATCGAGAATATCAGCCAGTCAGGCGTGTTGTTTCAGGGGACGGCTCCGCTGCCGGTCAATGCGCTGGTGGAGATGGTGTTCGAGATGCCCGAGGAAATTTCGGGGCAAAAGAACAGCAATGTGCTGTGCCAAGGCCGGGTCATCCGCTCAAAGGAAGCGCGGGTCACCGATGAAGGTGCCGGGCTGGCCGCATCGATTCTGGACTACAAGTTCCTCCATAACAGCTGAGGTCGTAGGGATCGGGTCTCTGCGTCTCGATCACGGAATGCCCGGCCAAGGTCCCTTCCCGGGATGGTCCGTCTTCACTTTTGTCTGGAGAAGACAACCTGTCTGCATCTAAACTAGTATCATCCGAACAAGAACAATTCTTGGGAGTACTCCTATGAAGGCGAGCATCTCGCTCTATCTTTCCGTCATTCTGCTCAGCATGGCAATGGGCGCAACCGTGGCCTGCACCAAGGCGCCCAACGACGCCCAAATCAGCAGCCAGTTGCAGGACAAGCTCAATACCGACTCCGGCCTGCAGGGCAAGCAGTTGAGCGTCCAGTCTCTAAATGGCAGCGTGACCCTTTCCGGCTCGGTTGACAACGATGCGCAGCGAGATGCCGCGGCTCGCTACGCGTCCGCCATCCCCGGGGTAAAGCAGGTCATCAATAACCTGCAGGTGGGACCAGCTCCTTCGCCGGTAGCGGCGGAGCAAGAGGCGCCACCGGCTCCGGTAGAGACCTCCAAACCGGCTCCGGCGACTCGGAAGTCGCCGCCCCGCAAGCGCAGTGAAATTCGGGATTCTGCGGCGGCCGCGCCTGCTGCGGCGGCAGGGGGAACTGAGACCGCAATGGCGCATCAAGATGTGACGCCGGTTCCTCCGCCAGCTCCGGCACCACCACCACCGCAGAAGGTGACCATTCCCGCGGGCACAACACTGGCCATACGACTGGTCGACACCATCGATTCCGAGAAGAACCAGGCTGGCGAGACCTTCAAGGCGACCCTAAATTCCCCTTTGTCGGTTGAAGGCGACGTGGCCATTCCGGCTGGGTACGACGTGGAAGGACACGTTGTCGACGTCAAGAGTGCGGGCAAGTTTGCCGGCCAGTCACTGCTCGTGCTGCAGCTGGATCGAATCTCGGTGGGCGGCAAGTCGTATTCCATCCAGACAGATGAATATCGGCGACAAGGCAGTTCGCGCGGCAAGAACACGGCTGAGAAAGTGGGCGCGGGCGCGGCGATTGGTGCCATCATTGGCGGAATTGCCGGGGGCGGCAAGGGAGCTGCGATCGGCGCAGCGGCTGGGGGCGGCCTAGGCGGAGGCGTTCAAGCCGCCACCAAGGGCCAGCAGATTAAGCTGCCATCGGAAACGGTCCTGAACTTCACGCTGCAGAATCCGCTGACGGTGATCCCGGCGCAAGGCCCGGATTCGCGCCACCACCGGATGGATACACCTAGCGAAAATCCACAGTAGATGTCTGCTGCAATCGGACAAGGGCACGGGACCCTCCCTGCCCTTCATTCTTTGGACGAGTTGCTCGACTCCGACAACTGTGTTTCCATGACGTGTCGCGATGCCGGCCATCACAGCCATCCTGCACACCTGCAATGACGGCCTTCGCCTGGGAAGGACGCTCGAGAGTCTGCGCCCCTGCGATCAAATTCTGGTTCTCGATCACGGTTCCCGGGATCAGACGGTGCGCGTGGCACGCGATTATGGAGCCACCATTTTTGCTATGAGTCCGGATCGAACTATGCCCGAGGCGCTGCACGCGGCCCGTCATCCCTGGCTGCTCTTCATGGCGCCTTCGGAGGCGATCAGCGAGGGCCTGGAGGCCTCGCTGCTGGAGTGGAAGATGCGCACGGAAGACGAAGTGGCGCAAGTCACCGCATGTTCGGTTCTCGTGCGAGAGGAAGCCGACAATGGTTGGAGCGAGCCTCGTCCGGACACCCGCCTCACCCCGCGGAACTGGAGCCGGTGGGATGGCAACTTTCCGCGCTACGTTTCCCGCAGCCTGTTGCTCGAAGGCGACCTGCTGCGATTCCGCTGATGTTGTGGGGTGGTCGCGGTAACCGTCCTCGGCTGCTGAACTTGCCCTATCTGGGTTGTAGTCGAGTCCCGTAGTTGCCACAGCACCCTTGGTTGTTGCTCACATGCGATTGTGACCCATCTCACAGTAGGCCGTGGTGTTCCCTCCTACACTTGCCTGTTGGTTGCAGTTCGGCTTTGTGTACGTAGTTCGAGGAGGAAATCATGTTCGCACGCAAGCTTTACTGGATCGCTGCGGCCTTTGTGGTTGTTGCCGTGTTCGCCATGGCGCAACAGGCACAGCAACCAGCTGAGAAATCCGAAAAAGTCATCAAGCACGTTCCCGTGAAAGCGACCAATGCCGCTTCCGGGCAGGAGATGTTCAACAACTATTGCGCTGTCTGCCATGGTACGGACGGCAAGGGCAGTGGGCCGGCGTCGTCGGCGCTGAAATCGACGCCCACCGATCTGACCGGACTCACGCAGAAAGCAGGCGGAAAATATCCCGCGCTGCACGTAACCAGCGTCATCCGCGGAGAGGCTGAGCTGGCCGCCCATGGCAACAAGGAAATGCCGGTTTGGGGTCCCCTGTTCTTCCGGCTGTCCCAGGGCCACGAGGGCGAAGTCCAGCAGCGCATTGCGAACCTCAATCAATACATCGAGGGATTGCAGAAGAAATAAACGGTTGGTTTGAGTGAAGGCAGTCCCATCTGGGGAGTGACGCGTGATCAGGCGCGCACTCCCCCCTTTTTGTCAAGATCTCCGGTCCACACTGTCATCGCGCGTTTGCGGGACCATGCCCACCCTGATACATTGTTTGCCTGAAAACGCGAACAGCCTTTCTCAAAGATTCAGGCATCGAAGTAGGTAATCCTCCTGCTGTATCGGAACGCAGAGAATTCCATCCATGGGTCGTGAGAGCGAAAGCACTCCCGTACAGTCACGCTCCACCCGGCTAGCTTGGCCGCTACGCTACGGGGGTGCTTTGGTTGCAGTAGGCGCAGGAGCGGGATTCTGGGCCCTGTCCTCCCTGATCCATCGCGATCCTTTTGCGATTTTCATCCTGTGCGTCGTCGTCACTGCCCGATTTCTCGGATTTGGTCCCGCAGTGGTCGGGACAGCCTTGTCGGTAGTGGCTATCGACTATCTGGCGTTCGAGCCGCGCTTCTCACTTGCAATGGCTGGTTCCGATATTGCACGGCTCCTAATATTCGTCGTGATCTCACTACTGGCCGCGAGCCTCGCGCGGCAGAAGTCCCGAGCCGAGGTACTTGCCGATCAGACTCTGGAAGAAATGGCGGCGATTGTCGAATCGTCGGAAGACGCCATCTACAGCGCAACCCGCGAAGGAATTATCACGAGTTGGAACCACGGCGCCGAGGAACTCTACGGATATCGAGCGGAGGAAGTCCTAGGCCAATCGGTCCAGTTGACGGTTCCGCCGGAACGGGCGCATGAGACGCGATCGAATCTCATGAAGCTAACACGCGGGGTGAGTGTAGAGAGTTATCAGACCGAACGCCGTCGCAAAGATGGATCCCTGGTCAGCGTGTTGCTCTCGATTTCTCCGTTGCGCAATCGGAAGGGTGCGGTGGTGGGAGCTTCTGCGATTGCACGGGACATCAGTAAGCAACTGCGTGCGGAAGAAGCTTTGCGAAGGAACGAGAAGCTCGCCACCGCGGGGCGGCTCACGGCAGCCATCGCGCATGAGATCAATAACCCGCTGGAGGCGGTCACCAATCTCCTCTATCTTGCCCGCCGAGATCCGCCGCGAGCCGACCAGCATCTGGAAATGGCGGAGCGTGAAGTTCTGCGCGTCGCCGACATTGCGCAGCAAGCGCTCGGCTTTGTCCGTGATGTTTCCGATGCCCGGCCGTTGAATGTCTCCTCTACGCTGGAAGAAGTGCTGCAGCTTTACATGGTTAAAATCACGACCAAAAAAATCGCTATGAAAAAGGAATTTGATGAGCATTGCGAGATTAGAGGGTTCGCCGGCGAATTACGCCAGCTTTTTTCCAACCTGATCGTCAATGCCGTGGATGCCATGCCTCCAGGCGGGCAACTGCGCTTGCGCGTGTGTCGGGCCCGGGAACGGTCCGGAAGCCAGCGGGCGGGAGTGCGGGTGGTCTTTGCAGACAACGGCAGTGGCATACCGAAGACGGATCGCGCCCGCATTTTCGAACCGTTCTTTACCACCAAGAAGGATTCTGGCACTGGCCTTGGGCTATGGCTCTCGGAGGGCATTGTCCGCAAGCATGGTGGCCAGATCAAGGTACGCAGCTGTACCCAAAATGGCCAAAGCGGCACCGTTTTTTCGGTGTTTCTGCCGCAGGCAGTCCAGATGCAAGCTTGAGCCAGTGGGCCTTACGAAGGGTCGAACGCGAACCGTTTGAGTCATCCACCTCGCGATAACCCTCTACACCACAATGGATTACGAGCAATTTCGTCCGGAAGGACAGTGACTTCAGTACCCGGTTGTCCGCCCGACTCCAACCGTATAATTGAGCACAACCGTGGCAATCGAACGCGTTCTGTAGGAGACGGTGGATCTATTCCTGAAATCCGCGAGCTTGGTCGTTGGGCTGATCTTTGGCAGCTTTCTGAATGTGTGTATCTATCGCTGGCCAAGGGATTTGTCGGTCTTTCAGCCGCGCCGCTCGGCGTGTCCCAATTGCCACCATCTGATCGCCGCCTACGACAACATTCCGGTATTAAGCTGGATGTTGTTGCGGGGGCGCTGCCGTCAATGCAAAATTCCGATTTCGCCGCGCTACCTGCTGGTCGAGTTGCTCGCGGGGCTACTCTTCCTCGCCGTCTACGAGCGCTTCGGATTGACGCCTTCGACGCTGAAGTACTGGACGCTCGTTTTTCTGTTGCTGGGACTGATTTTCACGGACGCGGAAACGAAGCTGCTGCCTGACAAGATGACGCTGTCCGGCCTGGCGCTAGGAGTCGTCTTCAGCCTGTTTGTTCCGGTGAACGATCTGGCTTCGCAGTATCTTCCGGGCATGGTTTCCCTGCCTGTAAGCTCTGACATTTCCTCTCACTTTCTTTCGTTGGCGGATTCGCTGCTGGGCGCGTTGGTGGGCTCTTCCTTTATTTACGGCGCCGGCGCGATCTATCTGCGGGCGCGGGGAATTGAAGGCATGGGCTTCGGAGACGTCAAGCTCATGGCGATGATCGGTGCCTTTCTGGGCGTGAAGCTCACCGTGTTCACGATCTTCACGGCGTCCATCGCGGGCTCGATCTTTGGAGTAAGCACAATTCTGATGGTTTGGATCAAGCGGACCCGGCGCTTCGCTCACCGGCAGCATGCCACTCTGCAACAGGCCCGACGTCGAGCCTGGCAGTCGGCGCAAACCGTGTATCGGCACTACGAGATGCCTTTCGGCGTCTTCCTGGGCAGCATGGCCATGGTCGCATTCTTCTTCGGCAACCAGTTCCTGGCCTGGTACTGGAGGCTCCTGTGAAGGTGCTGACCAATCCGATGTTTCTCAAGTTGGTGCTGGTGCTGTTTGCGTCAGGCTTTGCCTTCGTCATGGCGGTGCTGCTGATGCGCCGCGTTCGTAAGAGCCTGGCGGAAGATTTTTCCCTCCCGGAGACAGCAACTTCGGCGGAGCAACTTCCCCTGCACACTTACCACGCGGTCATTCAACAATTGAAGCAGCAGAAACACGAACTGCTGGCTCTGCAGCAGGCCGAACACCGGCGCGCCAAGACGTCGGAGAGCATCAGTGCTTCGGTGCTTTCGAACCTCTCGAGTGGGGTTTTGTTTTTTGGCACAAATGGATTGGTCCGGCAGGCGAACCAGGCTGCTAAGCACATCCTTGGCATCGCTTCACCGGGCGGCATGGATGCGGAAGAGATTTTCCGGAATGCGTCAATCGGACCATTGCCTGGCGACGAGCCGCAAAGTGTTGCGGCCGGACTGAAGGTTGCCCTGACGCAGGGAACACCGCTCCGGAAGATGGAAGCCGAATACCTGACCCCCGGGGGTGAGCGGCGAGTCCTCGAAGTCACGGCCTCGCGGGTGCCGGCCTCCGATGGCAGCATTCTGGGCGTGGCCTGCCTGATCAACGATCAGACCGCCATCGCTGATATTCGCCGGCAAATCGAGTTGCGCGGTGAGTTGTCGGCGGAAATGGCACTCGCCTTGCGCAACTCCCTCGTCACGATTTCTGGTTATGCGCAGCAACTGGCGCAGAACCGCGATCCGGATCTCGCAAATCAATTGGCGGCGGATATCGCCGCGGAAGCCAAGCACCTGGATCACACGATCGGCGGCTTCCTCGTCGACAAGAAGACCAGGAGGGCAGCGGCAAGTTCTTAGGAAGAATCACGGAGGCCGCGGGTCTTACCCGGGCACTACAAGGATGGTAATGATGAAACGCATTGCATTCGTCTCGACGATGTTCCTATTCGTGGTCTCGCTAGCGGTGTCGCCGGCCGGGGCCCAGGACTCGGGGTTAGGGGATCTGGCCCGACAGGTCCGCAAGCAAAAAGGCCACCAGGCTCCGGCGGTAAAAAAGTTCGACAATGACAACATCCCGGTGGACGACAAGCTTTCGGTCGTGGGACAGGAACCGGCGCAGCCAGCGGACGGCAATTCGGGTGCGCCGACCAATGACTCGAGTGCTCCCGCCAGCGCAGCCCCAGCGACGACTGGTGGCGGTGAGGGGGCGCAGGCTAGCCAAGACGCAAAGGCTGCGGACGATGAGGCCGCGCGCAAGAAGGCGTTGTTCGAAGACTGGAAGAAAAAGATCCAAGGCCAGCAGGGGCAGGTGGATCTGCTCACGCGCGAGGTGGACGTTTTGAATCGCGAGTATCGCTTGCGGGCTGCCGCCTTCTACGCCGACGCCGGCAACCGGCTGCGCAATTCCGGAGCGTGGGACAAGGAAGATTCGCAGTTCAAGGACCAGCTTGCGTCCAAGCAGAAACAACTCGACGAGGCCAAGAGACAGTTGGACGATTTGCAAGAACAGGCGCGCAAAGCCGGCGTTCCTGCGTCGATGCGGGAGTAACTCGCTCCGCTGGCGCAACATGCATCTGAGCTTCCCGGTCTGAGCGGCCGGGAAGCTCACACTCAGAAGCGTTGCCGACCCACCCTTCCTCGTCGCCCTGCTCTTCTCACCGCAACCACAAGCCGCTGTACCATCCCATCTACTTAATCGTTTGAATAGATTTTTTGAATTGGACTTTCAGGCGGCCTTGCCGCACAATAGAAGCATCCCATCTGCGCTGTAGCATTGGGGATCGTGTGAACTCTGTCCTTGGGTTTTGAACCCTCCGTTCCTTCGACCTTCCTGACCTCGTCGTCTCACTGACAACCCTGCGCGATGTTGCGAGCTTGGCGCTCGCTGCTCCGCATCACGACACATGAGGAGGTTAGGTTATGCGATTCACCCCTGGTATTTCGATCACCAAACTGCTGCTTGCGGTCGCCACCTTGCTGAGTTTGTCTGCAAGCTCGGCAGTGGCGCAGGAAGCTTCTGGAAAATTCACTCTGGCTAAGGAAGTCCGCTGGGGTGGCGCCGTTCTTCCGGCGGGCGACTACACCTACGCGCTCGAACATCAAACTGGACAGGTGCTGTTTGTGCGCAACACCAACAGCCAGACGAGCGCGATCGTATTAGTCAAGTCAGCATCGCTTGTCAACGACAGTGGACACGATCGAATCATGCTGCAACGTAGCGGGGACGATTGGTTCGTAAGCTCCATGGTCATCACCAGTCTCGGGCACGAACTTTCCTTCGGGGTGCCCAGCACGCGTACCGAGACCCCGAAAAACCGGCCTGCCCCAGCTAAGGTCGCAGCTCTCTCAACTCCGTAGAACGGTCCCTTGCGGAGCGGCTCAACCAGGCCGCTCCGTGTTGCATAACTTGCGAGACCGGGATTGACGGAAAGGAATTTTATGCTGAACAACGAGCGCATCAAGTTGCAAGCAAAAGGGGTCGTAACCCTCCGAACGGTCGCGGAAAAGGTTGGTTTGGCACCATGCTCAGTCTCGGCGGTGCTGAACAATTCGCCAGCTTCCCTGGCCATTCCGCAGCGGACCAAGAATCGAATTCTACGCGCCGCCAGGCAACTCAACTATCGGCCAAATTTTTCCGCACGTTCATTGCGAACCAAGCGCACGTACACCGTTGCGCTGATCGCCCCTGACTTCGGCAACCCGCAGGTCGGAAAAATACTCGCGGGGGTGGAGGCATTCCTGCGCGAGAAAGGCTACAGCCTCCTGATCGCATCCTGCGACAACACTCGGGAATGGTTTGAGAGCGATTCCATGCAGTTGTTGCAGCGTGAGTTCGAAGGCATCATTTCCATCGCTAACACTCGCGCTCAATCGTTCGCATTGCCGGTGGTGTTTGTGGATTTGCCAGACTCGAGTTTTGCCGGACCGATCACCGGACCCAAGCAACAGCAGTTGGCGGCAATGGGAGAAGCTGCCGCACAATCCGTGCTGGGACAGATCGAAGGCATGAGCGGATATCTGCCGAGGATTACCTTCGCCCCGGAACCGCTGATGGAATTCTCAGCGCCAGAGTCGATCGTCAGTGTGCACAACGTTGGCATGCGAACGCAACACTTTCCCGATTAGCGTTGGCCATCAAGCGGTGGCTTTCCCACCCGATTTCAATTGGCCTGTGCGGCCCGCCGGATTTCCTCGCCCAAAACAATGGCTTCAGCGATTTCCTTGAGCGAACGGCGCTTCTGGCGACTCTGACGCTGCAAGGTCAGGTATGCCTGCTCTTCGTCCATACCGAGATCCCGTTGCAGAATGCCTTTGGCGCGTTCAACCAACTTTCGGGTTTCCAGTTGCTGCAACAATTGTGAGTTCTGCTCTTCCAGCCGCGCCATTTCGATTTCAGCCCCGACCAGAAATCCGATGGTCGAGACCAGTCGAATCTGACGGCGCGTATAGGTATGCGGTTCGCGGTGCTGCAGGTTGATCACTCCCACCACTCGCCCGCGGGAAAGGATCGGGACGGAAAGAAACGCCTCGTAGGCGTCTTCCGGCAACTCATTGAAGAACTTGAAGCGTACGTCCTGAGAAGCATTGTGCGCAATCGCCACCGGTTCCCGATGCTCCGCCACCCATCCGGTGATGCCTTGTCCTAAGCGCAATTTCAGGCGATCTATGACTTCCTCGTGAGGATTCTTTGAAGCTCGCAGAACCAGTTCGTCCTCCTCGCGAACGTAGACGAAGCAGGAGTCGCATTTCACGACCGCGGTAGCAAACTCGACAATCTGATTGAGATCTTGATGAAGGGAATCGGCCGCAGCCATGCGGCTGCTTATGTCGTGCAGAAAATCAATATCGACGTCGTTATGTACTGAATTGGCGCTCATGCTCTAACGTAGCGACGCAACGCGCCAGTGTCAAATTGCAGTTTTGAATGTGAACAATCACAACATTGCAGGGAAACATTGAATCGATCCTGCGACCCAGCGGATTACTGAGAGAACTCCAGAATCCCTTCACCGAGCAGTGCAAGAAGTGCGAGCATCACTAAGCGACACCTACTCTATTCAGCATGCGGATCAGAAGACCAACGTCGGAACACGCGTATTTGTCCGGGTGCAGCAGCAGGTATATGGGCGTTCCGAGCATCAGATTCTTGCTGGACCAGTTTCGTAAAGTTAGTTTCGGCTGGAGCACTCCGCGCGCAAAGTCGCAATTTGCTTGACGTGATGCCGTCCGTGCACCCAGTGAAACTTTCTCCATTCTTGTCCCTGCAGAGGCCCGAGAATCGGGTGATCGAGCAGCTTGGTTCCCTTGCCATACTTCGCCTCGGCTTCGGCGATTACGGCATCCATGGCGCTGATCTTCTCCGCCACTTCGGCCAGAACTTGCTCTGGCGGCAAGCCTCGCGGAGTTGTGTTCTGGGGCGCTGTGCGGCCCTCGGGCAAGTAGCCGATCCCCACCACTACGAAAGCTCGAAGACGATCGTTCCAGGTGGGAGTGTGCGCGAGAGGCTTGCCCGCTTCCAAACATCGCGCAAAGCCTTTGATCGTTCCGGTGTAGGTCAGATACAGGTGTTCCAGGATTTCGGCGGTGCACCACTTCCCTTCGGGGTGCTGCCGGAGCGACTGGGCGCTCATTCCGTCGGTCACCGAGACGATAGCATTCTGGAGTCGTTGCAAATAGAAATCCATTTGCGCAAGTTTCCCTTCGTTTAGAATGAGCGCAGCAATCGAGCCCTAAAAAAACTACTACAGGACGGTAGCTATGCAAAAGCTGCTTGTGGTGATGTTTGCGCTTGCACTGATGACCGCGTGCTCGTCGACGTCGACCAAACCAGCAGAAACGACCAAGCCGCAGCCCAAGCCTCCCGAAGTTTTGACTGCCCGAAGCGCATTCCAGAAACTTTATATTTCCGCGCGAAGTTGGGGACAGGACGCTCGCCCCTACCGGCTGGAATCTGCGACTAACAGCGACTCCAATGGGCGGGACGGGAAATCCGCGATCTGGCGTGTATTTTTCGCGTCTGCAATACAACGCGGCACCAAGCCCTACACCTGGTCCGGATCGGAAGGCTCGGAGCGCGGAGTCAATCCGGGCATTGAGGACAGCTACAACCCGAATAACGCATCCACCCAGGCATTCGACATTGCCTTTCTAAAGATCGATTCCGACAAGGCTTTTGAAGTTGCACAGCAGCACGGTGGAAGCAAGGTGCTGGACAAGTCCCCTGACACGCCTGTGCTCTACATTCTTGAATGGAATCGGGTCGAGAACATGCTGCTCTGGCACGTCATCTACGGGAGTCGCGAGGCACCCAAGCTGAAGGTGGCTGTGAATGCGAGCACTGGGGAATTCCTCAGGGTAGAGAAGTCGTAAAAGGCCGCAGGCGTATCGCAACTGCTCTAGCCTATCCCCGCGTGGTCGCTTGTCGTTAGCGCTGGGAAGGGTCGACGGCGGTGGTGGCTTTCTGGGGTGGCGACTGAGCCTTGAGCCGATCTAGCGCCTGGTGTGCTTCTCCCGCAAATGGTCCCTCGGGGAGAATTTTCAGATAAGCCTCATAGGCCTTGCGCGCCTCCCCGGCATCGCCCAGTTTTTCCTGGCAAACACCCAGACGGAAGGTTGCGACCGCGTCATTGTATTTGTAGTAGAGCGCTTCGCGGTAGCGGTCGAGTGCGGCGCGATAATTCTTGCGTTTGAAGTAGAAGTCACCAACCTCCACATCCTTTTCTGCCTTATGAGGATTCCAGGGCCTGAATTCCTGAACCCCGCCGATCTCATCGCCTTCGTGCAGACCAGCAGCATCTTCTGCTTCCTGCATTGCAGTGGAACTCTCCGGATGATTCTTGTCATCATCGGCCGGGGCACTCAGGTCTACCGGTAACTCCTTGCTGGAACTCTCTCCGCCACTCTGTTGCTGGCTATCCTTCTGAGACGCATCCGGACTAGGTTGATCCGAGCGAGGCGGAGCTTGATTGGGTGGAGGCATCCTCTTCGGCGGCTTCGTGCCTTCCTGTGCGACTGCGCTCAGCGGGAAACTGAGCACCAGCAGACAGATGAATGGAAAGACGGTTCGAGACATCAACTATATTTTAACGCCGATGACACGGGATAGCGAAGTTGAACGACGCATAGAGCCTGTCGACCGATCAGCGGCCGGATGCCAGCACAATCGCTCTGACCTTTGTGCGGATGGATGTAGCGAGGTTCGTCTCCAGCCTCAATACGTCGTCGCCCGCGAGATCGAAGTCATCTCCCCAGAGACGAGCCTGGTCGCTCACGCGCACCAGTTCGGCCGAAACACGTACGTGCTGGCCGTCACCGCGAAGATTTCCTTGCATGAGGTAGTCGGCATGCAGCTCTCTTCCCAGCTCTGTCACCGTTTTGGAAGTCTGGCGATAGGGCTGCACGGCCGCACGCGCGGCGACCGCGAGACGCGCGGGATCCAACCGACCAAACTGCGTGATCAGCTCCTGCGAAACGCCTTCGCTTAAGTGCGCCAGTTCGGAATCATCACTCAAGCTCTCGAAGGGGAGAATCGCCACTACAACAGGCTTTGGGTTCCGACTTTGCGACACTCGCAAGCGATGCGTTAACTGAAAGGCCAGAAGAATAATGGCTGCCACAGCAACCAGAGTCTTTCCCGCAAGCTTCCACTTGGAGGCAGCATCGTCGCGATCGTCGGCGGATTCGATCTTTGGCGGAGCGGGTTTGGGGATAACGACGGAGGGCGCGTGAACCTCGCCAATGAACCGGTATCCCCGCCGCGAAATCGTCTCGATATAGCGCGGCGACATCGCGTCATCTCCAAGGGCGAAGCGAATCTTCTTCACTGCGGTGTTCAGCGCGTGATCGAATTCGACGAAGGTGTCTTCAGGCCACACTTCGCGGCGTAGCTCTTCTCGCCTTACCAATCTTCCGGAGTGAGTCAGCAAGACACCTAAGACATGAAAGGGTTGGCCCTGCAAATGGACTTTCAAGCCGTTCTTACGTAACTCCTCCGCCTCGAGATCAGCTTCGAAGATCCCGAAGCGCCAGACGCCAGTGGGTAAGCGGAAATCCGTCATGGCGAACCACCCGTTACGAAATTGACGTTCAGCACGGGCATTCGTTGGATCTATTTTTCCCGCGTGGCCACAGATGCTCGCAAACGTCATTCGGGCTGGTACTTCGCAAGTGACCTGCAGGTCAGAAAAAGTTCAGAAACCGAATACCTGTCCTTTTCGTAGCAGCGTCGTCCGTTACGGCACTGGAGTGGGGGCGGCCATGCAACCAATCACAGCTCTGCATACCTTGTCCATCTTGTTGTTGTGCTGCACAGCGGGAATGTCGCAATCAACAGACTCTTCGGCAAACATTCTGCCGATCGATCTCTACAGGAACTACGTCATCGTGGTTCGGGGCTCGATCGGCCCCTTGCAGAAGCGCCACTTCATCATCGACACAGGCGCTTATCCTACTGTCATTTCGCCGCAAATCGCAAAGAAGCTCCACTTATCCGGGTACAAGGAGGAAGTGCGCGTGGTGGGGCATAACATGAACAGCGATGTAGTGTATGTCCCCCTCCTGCAGCTGGGGCCGCTTCAGAGTAAGAATCTTAGAGTCGTCGTGAAAGATTTGGGAGTTTTTGACCGGCACCTGGGTTTGGAGATTGATGGCATGGTGGGGCTGGATGTGCTTCGGCAAAGCAATTTTCGTGTCGACTACCGGGAGAGGAAGCTGATTTTCGGGCCGACCGGTTCCCTACCCCTCTCCGCACCAATTCGCTGGGACGCAAACAAGGCTTGCATCGACGTGGAGGTGAATGGGAAGGCCACGCCCCTGCTCCTCGACAGCGGCGCTGCCGATATCATGCTCTTCCAGCAGAAATTTGCCGAGTTAGCGGAGGAACCAAGTCAGGGCTGGGCCTCGGCAAACCTGGGAGGTGCCTTCCACCTTCGTCAAATCCGCTTGCGCAGCCTGGCCACAGCCGGTTCGGAATTGGGAGCCCGCGAGGTATTTCTATCCGATACCGAAAACATGTCGTCATTCGTTTTTGCGGGCCTTCTGACGCTCGGAGCCGAGCGTTTTCGACAGGTGGAATTCGATTTCGATCATCAGACGTTTAGTTGGGAGCCGGTCAAGCGGAAGGCGCGGGACTTGCCGGTCGCGCGAGCTGCCATCACGCTGCCCAACCCGCCAGCCGCCGCATCACCTGGGGAGATGCCCTTGAAAACGCCCGACGAGTGTGGGAACAACTCCGCAGGCGACAGTTCTTCGCGTTGTGATTCGGGAGTCGCCTTCACTCGGCAAGAACGGTAGCGTGCTCTCTTTGGCCGCAACGCGACTCGCGAAGTTCCGTTCGGCCTGCCCGCGCGGCTTACGCCGCGGGCTTCATTGCGCCGCTACGCGGCAGGTTTGGTCGCGCCGATTGCTCTACCCTTCTCTTGTCTAGCTGCCAACTGTCTTGCACGTCATTCCTCTTAACGCCACGAATCTTGATCGTATGCGCTCTCTCTTACATTGCTTGCTTCAATCGTGACTTCCATTTCCTGCGACAGGAGTAAAGCCAAAAAAATCAGGCCATCTCATGGGGGCAAGATGGCCTGTGTTGGCGAAGTCCTCCGGGGAGGAGGGAAAAATCGTTACATGCTGGGCGGCGTCGTGCTGGCCGACGGGGCCTGTCCGGGAGCCGGCGTGGCGTTGTCGCCAGTGGTGTTCGTCATCAGGCGAACATCCACGCGACGGTTCTTCGCTCGACCATCCGAAGTCTTGTTCGAGTCCACCGGCTTATCTTTGCCCAGTCCGATCAGGTAAATCTTGTGCGCCGGGATGTTGTGCTGCGACGCCAGATACTGGATCACCGAGTTGGCCCGGCGTTGGCTGAGATCGTAGTTGTAATCCGCCGGACCAACCGAGTCCGTACCGCCTTCGACCGTCAGAATGTAGCCCTTGGTATTGGGGACATCGGTGGCCAGTTGGTCAAGAGCTTCCTTGGCTTGCTTGGTCAGGTTGTCCTTATTGAAACCGAAATGTACCGAGGTCTCGGCGACGGGGCGATAGTTGTCCAGGTTCACGACCGTATTGGTAAGGACATCCACCCGCTTGGTGGCGGCATTGGCCATCGTCTGAGCCTGATCCGCGGTTTGACCGGCAGCCACTGCCTTCTGGTCTACTTCTGCCGCCTTGGCTTGCACGGCCTGGATTCCGGCCTGGGCGCGGGCATCGACGTCTTTGATGTCCTTGGTGTTTTTAGCGGTCAGATCGTCCAGCTCATTGGTCTTGTTGATGAGCGGCGTGGTTTCCTGCCGAACGTAGTTCTTGCTGGCGCATCCCACAGAAGCGGCCATGCTGGCCGCCAAGAGAATTGTTAACGAAGTGCGAGTCATATCTTGGAGGGCTCCTTCCTCTCTGGTACTACGCAAACCGAATGGGGAATCTTTAAGTCCCTGGGGCCATGAACTTCCGCATGCCGACCTGCACTGATGCACGGGTCATGCCAAGTTGCGAGGGCAGCTACGAGCGAGCGCAAGCTATTGTACCGCAATAGCTTGCGGGAACTTGCAAATAGTTGCGATCGGTGAATAGCGGGCAAAGGAAACACTGGGAATAGAAATTTTATACGGTAGCGGAGGCTCACAACGTCCGCAAAGTCAAGCCGCCGGTGAATTCGGGCTTCGCTGTCATCCCTTAAAATAGAGGAAAGCGGTATGGACCTCCTCCAGAAAATCCGGACTCTTCCCACCGAGCCGGGCGTTTACCTGTACAAGAACGCCGCTGGGGAGATCATTTACGTCGGCAAGGCCAAGAGTTTGCGCAGCCGGGTCGCCTCGTATTTTCACGAGGGACGCTGGCAGGACGCCAAAACCGGCACTCTGGTGCGAGAGGCCGTCGATGTCGACTACATCGTAGTCGCCAACAACAAAGAGGCCCTGGCGCTCGAAAACAACCTCATCAAGCGGAAGAAGCCACGCTTCAACATTCTGCTGCGCGACGATAAGACTTATCCCTACGTGAAACTGACTGTGGGGGAGGGCTATCCGAGGGTGTACGTTACCCGGCGCCTAAGAAAAGACGGCAGCGCTTACTACGGCCCGTATTTCCCTGCCAATCTTGCTTACCGGATCGTCGACCTGATTCACCGGCACTTTCTGATTCCATCCTGCAAAGTCGATTTGACGCGCTTTCATCCGCGACCGTGCTTGCAGTACTACATCCGGCGTTGTCTGGGACCGTGCGTGGAAGGGCTAACCACGCCCGAGACGTATCAGGAGGCTGTGCGCGACGTGAAGCTTTTCCTCGAGGGCCGACAAACCGATCTGGTTCGCTCTTTGCGACAACGGATGGGGGAGGCCGCCACCGATCAGGAATACGAGCGAGCCGCTAAGTATCGCGACCTGATTTCGACGGTGGAACAGCTGCAGGAAAAACAGCGCATAGCATCCGTGGAAGGAGACGATGCCGACGTCTTCGGCTATCACTATGAAAATGGCATGCTGGCGGTAAACCTGTTTCATATGCGCGGCGGGCGAATCCTCGATCGAAGAGAGTTTTTCTGGGAAGAGTTGCCACACTTCGAAACGGCCGCCGAGACCAGCCTGGAGCGGGTAAGCACAGACTCCGGGACCACCCCGGACCAGGTGGGGAGGGCCGCCCCCGGCCGTCCGGCCGAGCAAAGCTCGGCAACTAGCTCTCCGCCAGGCGACCAACCCGACACATTCCGGCCGGCCGAATTCTTTTCTGCCTTTCTGAGCCAGCTCTATCTGGGTCAGCCCTACGTCCCTCGAAATGTCTACATCCCCACCGACTTCGAAGATCGCGCGATGCTGGAAGAACTACTCTCCGAGCAATTGGCGAACACCGGCGCCCGGGCGACCCGTGTCCACATAGAAGTTCCTCTACGTGGCGAGAAGCGCTCCTTGATTGATCTCGCGGGAAACAACGCAAAGCAATCCTATGATCAGCGTTTCCGCGTGATGAAGCCGAACACGCGCGCGATCCAGGAGGCGCTGCAAGACGCGCTGACGTTGTCCGAACGCCCGGAACGGATCGAGTGCTTCGACATCTCTCACCTACAGGGCGCGGAGACGGTGGCGTCCATGGTGGTTTGGGAAGATGGCCGCATGAAGAAATCGGACTATCGCAAGTTCATCATCAAGACGGTAGCGGGAGTGGACGACTTTGCTTCCATGCGGGAGGTAGTGACGCGCCGTTACAAGCGGCTACAGGACGAGAAGAAAAAAATGCCCAGCCTGATCCTGATCGACGGCGGCCTTGGGCAATTGCACGCGGCCGCGCAGGCGCTGGAGTCGCTGGAGATCATCAACCAGCCGCTGGCCGCGATCGCCAAGCGGGAAGAGATTATTTACGTCTACGGGCAGGAGGACGAACCGGTCGCACTCGACCATCATTCGCCTGTACTGCACCTGGTGCAACTCATTCGCGACGAAGCCCACCGGTTCGCGGTGACGTTCCATCGCAAGCGCCGCCAGATGCGGGACCGCTCGACGGAATTGCTGGAGATTCCGGGAGTGGGCGCCAGTACCACCCGGCGTTTATTAGAACACTTTGGCAGCGTGCAGGCGGTCAAGCAGGCGGATGCGGCGGCGTTATCGGCGGTGGTGACGCGCAACCAGGCGGACGCGATTCTTACGCACTTTCGGAAGTAGGTCGGAGCTCTGGGTTCTGGGCTCTCGGTCGCCTGACGCAGAAATATCCGAATAAGCGGGCGTCCAGGTCAACTGGTTCTCTTTGTTATCGAGGAAGCCCATGGTCATCGCGATATTCTCTTTCCCCTCGATCGCATCCGCCCCGTTCGGAAGCTCGACCGCGTCGTCAGCGCAGTAGGACATGTATCCTTGAGAACCCCGTGCCAACGCCTCTTTCATGAACTCGGCTTCAAGCTGGCGTAGAGTTTCGGCCGTTGCCGGCTTCGCCTCGGCTCCTGACGAATGCGCCTGACTTCCAACCATGGCTGCTAAGATCGCTGTCGCGCCTACCGTCATAAACCAGGTTTTCACAAACGCTCCCGAGCAAGCGGCCAGATTCTAACTGATTGGATAGGGCAGTTCACCTATTCGCGGAACATCTCCTGCTAAGATACCTGCCATCCAAACGGGGCGCCGCAGCGCTCAATTGAACATCTAGGATTCCGATCGAGACAACATGAGCGGTGACGAAATCAACGAACTGCACGAGCACGCCGAGCACGCGAAACACAACCCCGCTCTCGCCCCCGTCTCGCTGACCATGGCCGTCCTGGCTGTGCTGGTGGCCATCGTGTCGCTAATGGGGCACCGGGCACATACCGAGGAAGTCATCCTGCAGGCGAAAGCCTCGGACCAGTGGGCGTTCTACCAGGCGAAGAACATTCGCGGACACGAGGATAAGCTCTTTGCCAACCTGACCGCGATTGCTGCCAGTGGTCAGCCTGAAGCACTGGCAAAAGTTCGGGAAGAATATTTGCAAGAGTCGGAGCGCTACAAGGAAGAGCAGAAAGAGATCGAGAGCGAGGCTCGGAAGCTGGAAGGCGAGGTAGCCACTGAGCGGAAGCGTGCCGACCGTTATGACCTGGGCGAGGTCTTCCTTGAGATCGGGCTGGTGGTGACGTCTATTACCCTGTTGTCCGGGCGGAGGCTCTTCTGGTATCTGGGATTGCTGATGGGCGCCTTGGGTATGGTCGTCGCGGTTACGGGGCTGCTGGTGAAATAGGTTTTGGGCGAAACTGATGGTCCGCCTGCTCACGTTCTGGACGATGGAACCACTCACGGCGTTTGGTTTGTTTGCGGTCTCAGCCATGCTTTTCACCTATGCCCTTGAAAAGCGCAGCCCATGGTTCGTTCTCGCTTTTGCGGTTTCGTGCTTGATGGGTTCAGCCTATGGATTTCTCCAAGGGGCTTGGCCGTTTGGAATTGTGGAAGCCGTCTGGGCCGGTGTAGCGGCGCGGCGATGGTGGTTGGTTCGCAATGCCAGGGACGCAAAGATCGAGCCTGAGAAGACAGACGGGTAGCGACCTCCTGTCCTCTTCCGTGGTTTCCAGTCGCTGCAACATGGCAGGTATGGTCGATTGCTTGAAGAGTATTCTTGTTCTTGTCGGCATTGTCTTTTTGTTCGTCGTCTTGGCCGTTGCACAAAGTGACAGTCAGATGCCTCTCGATGCGCATCCACTACCACCTCAACCAGTTCCGAAGACTGTGGATGAAGCGGTCCTCGCCCTAAAAACCCAGTGGTTGTCACAAAGGGATCTAGACTGGATCCTCGGCAATCCCCGAAAGGAGGCTGTAGCGACCCTGTATCGACCGTTTGGCACTGGCGTTCGTAATCAGTTCGGTCTTTGGGACAAAAATCAGGAACTGCGCACATCTTGCGGAGTTAACGAAGCGGAAGCTTGTTCGGTGGTAATCTTCAATCGTTTGTGGGAGTCCGTTCGATCCGATGCCGATCCCGCACTGGTCCAACAGCTTGACTGTCAAATCCAGCTCGCGGAAGCGATTCGGATCCACTACAAGGGATTTCACCGAATGACGACCGGTGCATTGCTCAAGGCGATCCAATCTCAAATCAACGATCAACTGCCTAAGCTCGTGGCAGCTGGCAAACCGACGTGTCAGGGTTCGCTAACGCTCGCAGCAGTGGGCAAGCTGGACAAGTCGTGCTACGTCGAAGCGTCGTTCGCGACGAATCGAGCCGATAAAATCAAAGTGGCAAGTCTTGAGGCGGTTCTGGGGAGGCTGGGCTCTAGCAACCTCTTCACGACGTCTCATGTGCCTCCCAAATTACCCTCAATTTCAGGCGCAAATGCCAATTCCCGCTTCTAATTGAATACCGATACTGACTGTTTCCCGACGCGCGACCTCCGTCAATCCGCGATTTGCGAAACTCACCACAATCAGCCCCCAGATCCCCGGCAAGCGCACGTTCTGGAACACACCCTTCCCCGTCCCCCATCACCCCCAAAAGTGACTCCCATCACAGCAGAGAATAGCTACGAAAGCCCACACTTAAGGACGTAGGGCGGAATTCGCTGAGTTCTGTTGCAGCGTTTTTCCGCAGCGGATGGATCGGTGGTTAGTTTCGCAACAGCCAACTCGGTGAGCCGAACAACCACTGCTCCTGTTAGACGGTTTCATAACGAGGAGAGAAAGCAATCATGAAGACAACGAAGCTGGTCATGCTGGTAATGACGATCGCGGTGGCCCTGTTCATCCTGATCCCCAACCTGTCCTGGGCCGAGGACGGCGCCAGTGTTTACAAGACAAGGTGCGCTGCCTGCCATGGCGCCGATGGAGCCGGCAAGCCGGCGGCCAAGATTCCCAGCCTTACCGGGGACGACGCGAAGCAACTGTCGGACGCGGATCTTTCGAAAGCTGTTACCGAGAAGCCCAAGCATGCCGGAATCGCCAAGAGCCTGACCCCCGACCAGGTGAAGATGGTTGTTTCCTACATCCGCGAACTGCAGAAGAAATAGGAACGGCTGTTCCCTTTTGCGCACCAGCCTGGCCATGGTAACGCCTCCGGTGGGGCTGGAGAAAGCTTGAGGGGGTGCCTCTTGAGAGCGACGTTCGCCACTCTGCGGACCGAATGGAATACGGTAGGGCCGTTCGCAGTCAAGCAGGCAGTTCCCCTCAGACTCGCGCTCAACACAGGAACAGCCACTCCGGGTCCTGGTGTCAGTTTTCCAGGACCCGGAACAGTCTTCTGCAGATGGCTTATTGGGGCCGGCGTCCGGAGTTTCTTCTCCAATCGTAGACACATTTCTACCTTTTATCTTTCCGGAGCAGAAACGCCGAACAGGCGCGGGCCGGAGAGGTTCCCGTGAGCGAAGCGCTCTTGTATGACGCGACCGTCTGCATCGGATGCAAACAGTGCGAAGCTGGCTGCGCCGCCCAGAACAAACTTCCCTACGACGATGCGGTCGGCGCGGAACAAATCCAATCGGAACATAAGTTCACCGTCGTTCTGACGAAAGGCGACAAGTTCATGCGGCGGTTGTGCATGAACTGTGCCGATCCGGCATGTGCCTCGGTCTGCCCGGTGGGCGCGCTGCGCAAGACGGCGGAGGGACCTGTCGTTTATGAGGAGAATCGGTGCATGGGCTGCCGCTATTGCATGGTGGCCTGTCCATTCGGCGTGCCGAAGTATGAATGGAGCAAGCTGCTCCCGCGGGTGCAGAAATGCACCATGTGCGCGGACCAGGTAAATGCCGGAAAGCCGACAGCCTGCGCGGAAGTCTGCCCGACGGGTGCCACCAAGTTCGGGGAGCGCGATGAACTGATAGCCGAGGCGCAACAGCGCATTCGCGACAACCCGGGGCAGTATGTCAACCACATTTACGGCGTCAGCGAAGTCGGCGGGACCTCGGTACTGCTGCTTTCGAGCGTGCCCTTCGAAGAGTTTGGCTATCGCGCCGACCTTACCCGCGATCCACTGCCCATCTATACCTATCGCGTTCTATCGCGCATCCCCGATTTTGTTCCGTTAGGCGGGATGATGCTGGGCGGCATCTGGTGGATCACGCACCGGCGGGAGGAAGTGGCGGCCGCAGAGGGCGCCCATCCAGCCACGCAGGAAGAGGGTAAGAAATGAAAATCAAATTCACATTCTGGAAGTTTGTGTTTCTGGCCCTGATGGCGGTGGGCTTTTACAGCACGGTGGTGCGCTTCACCCAGGGGTTGGGGCGATCGACCAATTTGAATGACCAGTTTCCCTGGGGCATCTGGATCGGTTTCGACGTGCTGTGCGGCGTAATGCTGGCGGCCGGAGGATTCACACTCACCGCTGCGGTTCACATTTTCAACATCAAGCGGCTGAGGCCCATCGTAAGGCCGACCATTCTGACCGCATTCCTGGGATATGTGCTGGTGTGCGTCGCATTGATGTTCGACCTCGGTCGGCCTTATCGAATCTGGCATCCGCTCATCATGCGGAACCCCCATTCGGTGATGTTTGAAGTGGCGTATTGCGTGATGCTGTACACGACGGTCCTGGCACTCGAGTTTTCGCCCATCGTGTTGGAGAGGTTCAATCTGCAAAGACCGCTCAAGATCGTGCGCGCGGCATTGATCCCGCTGGTTATTCTGGGTGTGATCTTATCGACCCTGCATCAATCTTCTCTGGGCACGGTGTATCTGATCATGCCGGAGAAGCTGCATCCGTTCTGGTACAGCCCGCTGCTTCCAGTGTTCTTTTTTATCTCAGCCATCGCGGTGGGACTGGCGATGACGATCTTCGAGTCGTCCATGAGTTCCAAACGCTTCGGACGCCAACTCGAACTGTCCATTCTGCAGGAACTGGGACGCGTATTGGTGGTGGTGCTAAGTGTCTATGCGATTTTGCGCCTCGAGGATCTGCTGCATCGGGGCGTGCTGAAGCTCACGCTGATACCGGGATATGAGATGTATCTGTTCTGGCTGGAGATTCTTCTGAGCATCATCGCACCGCTTCTGTTGCTGTCCCAGAAGAAGATTCGTACGACGGCACAGGGACTCTACCTGGCGGCGGTGCTGGTGGTGCTGGGATTCATCACCAATCGCCTGAACGTCAGCATCACGGGACAGGAGTCTGCGGCAGGCATGCACTATATTCCGAAGTGGACGGAAATTGGGGTAACGGGCGCGATTATCGCCGCAGGTTTCGCGTTGTTCGGATTGGCAACGAAGCATCTACCTATCTTCCCTGCCGAGCAACACCCAGTGGCCGAAGCGGAAGTCCTGGAAGCGGCGCCGGTGTTGGGCCATGCCGGAGACTGAACCAAGTGGGAGAAAGTGGAAGCGGCTCACTCGGAGCCTCAGTGCAAAACTGATCAGTCTGCTGCTGCTCGTGATGGTTGCGATTTTTGCACTCTTGGGATACCTCAATATTCGCCTGCACCGGCAGCATCTGGAAACTGCCACGCTCACCAGCGCGGAGCGGGTCAGCGACGTCATCAAGCGCAGCACTACTTACTACATGCTCCGCAATGACCGCAAGGGCATGTACCACGCCATGGCCACCATGGCCGATGAGCCCGGCATGGTGCGAGTGCGGATCTTCGACCAGGAAGGCCGGATCAGCTACTCCTCTGATCCCTCGGAAGTCAGCCACATTGTCGACAAGCGCGCGGAAGCGTGTTATGGCTGCCATGCTCAGTCCCAACCGCTTGCCCATCTCAATCGTCCCGACCGGTTTCGAATCTATCGCGATGGGCAAAAACAGCGGGTGCTGGCCATTATTACGCCGATCGAGAACCAGCCGTCCTGCTCGAATGCGGACTGTCACGCCCATCCTGCAAGCCAGCAAATACTGGGAGTGCTCGACACTAATCTCTCCCTCGCCAAGACCGATGCGCAATTGGCACAAAGCAGTTGGTGGATGCTGGCGTATACGTTGATCGCATTACTGGCGATCTCGGTTCTGAGTTGGGTCTTCGTGTGGCGTTTGGTGGGCCAACCTCTGAAGCACTTGAAGGATGGAACCAGGGAATTGGCAGACGGAAATCTGGGCTACCAGTTGGACGTGCACTCCACGGACGAGGCGGGCGAGTTGGCCACTTCTTTTAACCGGATGAGTCTGCAATTGCGCGCTGCCCATGAAGAGATTGTCTCCTGGGCCAAGACGCTGGAAGACCGCGTGGAGCAAAAGACGCACGAACTGAAGGCGGCGCACGAACACGTGCTGCATGTCGAAAAGATGGCCACCATTGGCAAGATGGCGGCCGTGGTGGCGCATGAGATTAACAATCCCCTCTCCGGAATTCTTACCTACGCCAAGCTGCTGCGGAAGTGGATTGAGCGCGGCGAAGCAGCCACCACAAAGAAAATCGATGCCGAGCAAAGTCTCGACCTGATCGCCTCGGAGAGCCGCCGCTGCGGAGATCTGGTCAGGAACCTCCTTACTTTCTCGCGCCAGGCGCCCATGAACATTCAGACCGCGGATCTGAATGTGGTCGTGGAGCGTTGCGTGCGACTGGTGACGCATCAACTGCAGATGCACGGGGTCGAGTTGCACCTGGATCTTCCATCGGGCTTACCTCACATGCAGTGTGATCCAGCGCAGATTGAGCAAGTGGTCCTGGCCTTGGTATTGAACGCGAATGACGCCATGCCTCATGGGGGAAATCTGTGGCTTAGCACGCGCCTGTGTGAGGGCGTGCCGGAGTTGGCGATTCAGGTCCGGGATGACGGCGCGGGAATTCCGGCAGACCTGATCCCGCATCTTTTCGAGCCCTTCCTGACCACGAAGGAGAACGGGAAAAGTGTGGGCCTGGGACTAGCCGTGAGTCGCAACATCGTGGAAGGACACAGGGGACGCATCGACGTCCAGTCCGAAGCCGGAAAAGGTACGACATTTACGGTAACGCTGCCGCTGGAAGCGGGCGGCGCACTGGTTGCCGGCGCTCTGCGCGAGACCGGCGCACTGAAATCGAGGTGAGTACCTTGAACACACGTAGCAAAATGCTGATTGTGGACGACGAACTGAGCGTCCGCGACTCCCTGGCCAAGTGGTTTCACGAAGAAGGGTACGAGGTGGGCACAGCGGAAAATGCCAACGACGCGCTTACGCGGCTGGCGGAAACCCGCTGGGACATCGCGTTAGTCGACATCAAGATGCAAGGGACCGACGGGATCGAACTGCAGCGCCGGATGCATGAGATTGATGCGGAACTTATTGTCATTATGATGACCGGCTATGCGTCGGTCGAAACGGCGGTCGCAGCTCTGAAAAATGGCGCCTACGACTACGTCACCAAGCCGCTCGATCCGGATGAAATCGCGCACTTGGCGAAGAAGGCACTGAGGCATCGAAAGACCGAGCAGGAGAACGTGCGCTTGCGCGAGACCGTGGCGGAGGTCGCCAGGCCCGAGGACATCGTGGGCCAGAGCGCTGCCATGAACAAGCTCTTCGATGCCATCGAGACGGTGGGCCCGACCGACGCTACCGTTCTGATCACTGGCGAAAGCGGCACCGGGAAAGAGTTGGTGGCGCGAGCGATTCATCATGCCAGTCCGAGAAAGTTTCATCCGCTGGTAGTGATTCACTGTGGTGCGCTCACAGAAACTCTGCTGGAAAGTGAATTATTCGGTCACGAGAAGGGGGCGTTCACCGGAGCTCAATACCGAAAGAAGGGAAAGTTTGAGATCGCTGAGGGGGGCACGGTATTCCTGGATGAAATCGGCGACATCAGCCTCAAGACCCAGACCGATTTGCTGCGCGTTCTGCAGGAGCGGGAGATTGTTCGCGTGGGCGGAAACCAGCCCATCAAGGTTGATTTCCGGTGCGTGGCCGCCACCAACAAAGATCTTGAGAAAACTATCGAGGAAGGCCGATTTCGGCCTGATCTCTTCTACCGGCTGAACGTCTTCAGGATCGAGCTTCCGCCTTTGCGCGAGCGTAGGGAAGACATCCCTCTACTGGTCAATCATTTCGTCAGTAAGTTCTCACTGCAGATGAACAAGAAGATCACTAGGGTTGCTCCTGGAGCCATGAACCTGTTACAGCAGCAACCGTGGACCGGCAACGTCCGTGAACTGGAGAACGCAGTGGAGCGGGCGATGGTGGTCGCTCAGGAACCGGAGATTCGGGAATCGGATTTTGTTTTTAAGGCGAACCTGGTGCCCAATGGGGCGCCGAAAAGCCTGGACGAAGTCGAGAAGGCATACATCCTGCAGACTCTGGAAACCACGAACTGGAATCAGACTCGGGCCGCGGAAATTCTGGGCATCGATCGCGTAACCCTGCACCATAAATTAAAAAGATACGGCTGGAACAAGCCGACCCTTGAAGTCCGATGAAGCTGCTGCATCTGCTGCCGATCGGAGATCTGGATGGCCGACTGCTGCGGGAACTGGCGCCAGCCTTAGCTGAGATTTTTCGCATCCCGTGCGCGCTGGCGCGCCTGCCTCTGAATTCGGAATTCGCTTATCACCGTGAGAGGCAACAATACCACTCGTCAGAGATTCTGCAGGCCATGCAGAAGTACGTGGCTATTGATTCCTGGCGCGTACTGGGAGTGGCCGCCGTCGATCTCTATATTCCGATTCTGACCTTCGTTTTCGGCGAAGCCCAGATCGGTGGCCCGTGCGGGCTGGTCTCGGCCTACCGCCTGCGTCAGGAGTTCTATGGGTTTCCTCAGGATCCGGAGATCCTTCGGCAACGGCTTCTGAAGGAAGCGGTTCACGAGATCGGACATACTCTCGATCTGACTCATTGCGACGATTACCAATGCGCCATGGCCCCCTCTCATGCGGTGGAGTGGATCGATCTGAAGGAAAGTAGTCTATGCGGAACATGCCGCGCGCAAGTGTTCGTGGGTTAGTGCGCTACCCCGCGAGCATCGTCTGCCTTTTCCCTGGTCAGTAAAAACACCCTGGTGCTTCTTTGCCATTTTGGCTTTCGCGTCTCCCATCGTGGGAATTGGCGAATTCTCGGCAGATATGATGAACGCTCGTCTGATGCCGATGTTCGGAAATAACATCCTGCCGCATAACTCCAGACTTTTCTGCGCACTAACCTACCCTCGCACACAGGAAAATTCGGTAGTCCCCGTGCACATAAAGAGTCCTTAAGACCGGAAGACGGTGTACTTACCGCCTTCTAAGAAGGATGGCAACGCATGCTATATAAGTGCGCGAATGAGGCCTGTTCCACCCCTTTTCGGCGCCTGCGCGAGGGGAAACTGTTTCAGGTCGAGACGGAATACTTCTCGGGCCACGGTCCGGCGGCGGAGTCGTCGCGAAAGACCCGCAAGAGCCGCCGCATAGAACACTATTGGCTCTGCGATGCTTGCTCGCCGTTTGTCACCCTAACCTTCGACCAGGAACGTGGTGTGATTACCGTGCCACCACCAGACGGAACCGGCCAGAGGACAGTTAAGATCGTCTCGCTGGAGCAAACCGCGCCTGCCAGCTTACCGACGAATAGCTCTTTCCCACCAAGCGTGCGCGAGGTGAGCAAATGAAAGCTTCCTCGGCTGTATTCTGCACAATTTGCGGTGAGCCTCACCGGGCGGGCGACGCCTGGTTCTTGCTTACGGAGAACAGGTGGACGGACCGTTTGAAGATTCTGGGATGGAACGAACGATTGATCGCGCTCCCAGGGGTGTATCCGGCCTGCGGTGCCGCGCACGTGCAGCAACTGTTTGTGAACTGGATGGCGATGGGGAGTTTGGCGCATTCCTTTGCCCGCGCCGGCGCCTTACCACGAAAGCCGCGGCGAATGAATGCGGTGCCGGATGAGCCGGAGCTGGATATCCGGGATGCCAGAGTCGTTGGAGAACTGGCAGTGCACCGGGAGAGCCTCTCCCGGATCTTGGTGGAGAGCCCGGAATCGCTGGCCAGCATCCTTGAAGCTCTAATCAGTGACCTTTCGAGCGATCGACGACCGGTTGCTCTTGAAGAAAGTCAAGAACAAGAAAGACTGTATCAGATGAGTGAAGTCTAGGCGCTCGTTGAACTACACCTCCTCGAAGTACGTGCCAGAGCTTGGCCGATGTATTCGCCCCGACCAAACGATCCCGCCAAAGACCAGTGATGCGTCACCGGGGCCCCACCCCGATAGAGGCTGTCCCGAGCGGATATCGCCTCTCGCCAGCGTTTAATTTGAAAAGAAAGCAGCGTTCTTTTCCACGAACGGGTTCAGTTCCTCGGGAAGCTCGTCGACCGGATGAATCGAGTCCGAGCCGCAGGCCGGAACGCAGGCCCCACAGTCGATGCAGCCATTCGGGTCCACGTAGAGTTGAGTCGCAGCTTCGAAAGCCGGCTCATCCTTTTTCGGATGGATGCAATCGGTGGGGCAAGCGTCAACGCAGAGAAGGTCTTTGATGCAGGAATCGGTAACCAGATACGCCATGACAATTCCTTTGCAGTGCTTTGGGGTGGTTGAAATCCAACCAAGCTCAGAGTAAACAGAGGCGCCGAGGTTCACTGTGACGGTGGTCACGAGCAAGCAGGGGGAAGAGGTCACACGCATGCGTGAAGGTCGTCACAGCGAAGCCGGCGACAAGCAGGTACAAAGGACGGCAACAGAGACGCATGCACTGACCCCAGAAATTCCCCGGTCCCCCTCCAAGACCCAATAAGCCGCTACCTCAGCGGCGGACGGGGCATTTTTCCTGGGTCTTTAATTTTTTTGGCTCACCTATCAGATCCCTCCTCCTCACTTTCACGATAAGGTCCTCCCTTTACTCTGACGCCCGTTTCACCTCAAATTGCGTTGTGTACCCTGTGACACACCGTTTCCTCCAAGACACTGCATCCTCGCTCCCGGCATGGCGTAAGTCATTTATTTTCAGCGTCATCAGCGATGGTCTTCGCGCTGCCACTGGAGTTGGCGCAGGTCAGAACCGGGGAGGTGGCGAGTATGGAAGGCACGAGAGGACTCGGAGAACACAAGAAAGGTCTGAACCGACTGATCCTGGCGCTGGTCATCTTCCTGGCATGCACGGCTTACGGGCAGACCGCCGCTGAAGCTATCTCTGCGCGCCCCAAGAGGCAGATCATCGTCAGCGTTCCGGACCGCAAGCTTGCGGTGTTGGAGAACGGAGTCGTCCAGCGCACATTCGAAGTAGCGGTGGGAGCTGCCGTCAGCCCCAGTCCGACCGGAGAGTTTGAGATTGTCAACCGGCTAACCGAACCGACCTACTATCACGCCGGGATCGTGATTCCTGCCGGCCCGGGTAATCCGCTTGGGCCGCGTTGGGTCGGCCTCAACAAGCTTGGTTACGGCATTCACGGAACGAACGCGCCCGGATCCATCGGGAAGGCAGCCTCGCACGGCTGCATTCGCCTGCGAAACCGCGACATCGTGCAACTGTTTGCGCTGGTAAACGTGGGCGACAGGGTGCAAATCCGCGGCGAGCGTGACGAGCAGACCGCCCAGATCTTCGGTGGTGCGACCAGTACGGTGGCCGTGGCGCAAGAGCAGATTGGTTCGGCGGTGGGCGGCGGACAGTAGCGGACAGTAGTGGGGTCGATCGGAAAGTCATAGGAGACAGGTTATGCAACTGGCAATCACAGCTATCGCAGTCATCGCCGGAATGGTTTTCTCACTGGCGATCGCACTCCTGGTAGAGGAGTTCATTTTCGGAGAGGTGTTCCGCCTATTCTTTGCCCGGCAGGCAGTGCGGGTCAAGGTGGAACAGAAGCGCTAAGCGCGGAGGAGAACCACCATGTTGTTCCTGAAGTACTTACTCATGACCGGCGGTGTCGGGATGATCCTGGCCGCCTTGGGAATTCTGGCGTACGACCTGATCATGGAAGTGCGGTACCGGCGAGCCATGGCTGCGGGGGGTGGGGGACCTCTGCCCGCGATTCCGAAGCTCCGCTGGCGCGCGTCGATGGCCTTGGCGATGCTGGCGTGGGCGCCGATTCTCATCGCCCTCAGTATCGTCGTAATTCCAAGCGGGGCGGCGGGTGTTCGGGTCAGCCAGACGCAAGGAACGCTGGCTGGAACGCTCTATCCAGGGGTGCACTCTGTGACTCCGTTGCTCGAAAGAGTTGTGTTGTTCGACACCCGGGACCAGTTATTCACGACCGGATTGACCGAAGACGGGAAACTTTCGGCGGGCGCCGTCAAGGCACAGCCACTGAACGTGCAGGCCAAGGAGGGTCTGACCCTGGGCCTCGTGATCACGGTGCGCTACCGGGTGGATTCCAAGCGCCTGGACTATGTTGAGGCAAACCTTCCCCAGCCGGTGGAGAAAGAGATTGTCCCACCGGTGGTAGCGAGTGTGTGGCGTGAACTGGTGCCGAACTATACAGTGCGCGACGTTTTTGCGGCCAAGCGCGAAGAAGTGAGGATGAGAGCGTCGAATCTCATCACGCAGAAACTGGCTGCCGATGGCATCGTTGTGAAAGAAGTCATGCTCCGCGACATCCAGTTGCCACCCGAATATGCGAAAGGCCTGGAAACCCTGCTGCTCAAGGAGCAGGAGAACGACCGGATGGCAGTGGATACTGAGATCCAACAAAAGCAGGTGAAAATCTCAGAACTGCAGGCCGAGGCGACCAAGGTTCAGCAGGTAAAACAAGCTGAAGGCGAGGCCCAGGTGCACGTTTTGCAGGCAAAGGGTGAAGCGGACGCTATGCAGTACACCCTGCCGCTGAAAGAAAAACAGATTCAGCAATCGAAACTGGAAGCTGAGGCTCGCAAGGAATCAACCATCAAGAACGCGGAAGCTGCCGCGCAAGCCAAGGTGATCGACAGCAAGGCAGAGATGGAACGCCGTAAGTTGTTGGCCGACGCGGAGGCAGACCGGATTCGTGTGACCGCCGCCGCCGATGCGGAGCGGATGAAAGGCGAGGCCGCGATCCTCAAGCAAAATCCGCTGCTGATCAACAAGATCGTGGCTGAGCGGCTGTCGGACAAGTTGCAGATCATGATGGTTCCATCCGACGGCAAGTTTTTCTTCGCCAATGATGTGCTGCGCAGCATGAACATGGCAAATCACACCAGCCAGGCGGAGGCACCAGAAGATCCGCAGGACAAGTAGCTTCACGGACGACCGCACGGGGCCGCTGTTCGCAAGCGGCTCCAGAGTCCCCTCCGCGAGCGTGACTCCGATGAGTACTGATGACATGGCCTGCACTCGACAGAACGCGGTTTATAATTCGCCCATCCTCGAAATGTGTATTCGCCCGCCACGTTTTCGGCGTCTAGCCTGCTTCCTTGGGCTCTTAGTTCTCTTTCTCTTGACGCCACCCAGCTATGGCGGCGAATGGACATCGCCGGAGCAGGACCTGGCACGGAAGATCGCCGCCGTAACAGGCCCGGGCGCGATTGCCTTGGACGTAGTGAATCGTTCATCTCTCAGCCAGAAGGATGTCGACGAAATCAGTCAGGGGCTGCGAGTGCACCTAGAAACGCTGGGGGCGCGCACGGTAAAGCCGGAACAAGCGGCTGCGACTGTAGAGGTCTCGCTCTCAGAGAACTTGCAGAGTTACGTGTGGGTAGCCGAGATTCACCAGGGCGCCGGGGATGGTTCTGTGGTCATGGTCTCGGCACCGCGTCAGGATTCTGCAACCTTCGTGCATGACAGCCCTGCTATCACGATTCGCAAAATCCCTCTCTGGTCGCAAGAGGAACGGATTCTCGACCTCGCTGTGCTTGAGGAAGGGTCGGTACCGTCCCACATGGCGGTGCTCGATCCCGATAGAGTTTCCTTATACCGGTTCAAGGACGGCCGCTGGCAGCGGGAACAAGCCATGGAGGTGACCCACTCGCGGCCATGGCCACGGGACATGCGCGGACGCCTGGTGCTCCGCCAAGATCATCTGCTGGATGTCTACTTACCCGGAGTTTTCTGCCAAAGCTCGAATACGGTACCCGTCACTTTGGCGTGCCGGGCGAGCGATGATCCCTGGCCGCTGTCGAGCCAATTCCAACTCGGGGGATTCTTTGCTCCAACCCGAAATTACTTTACGGGAGTCCTATCGCCCGGGATCGGAAAGCAGACTTCAACCAACAAGTTCTACTCCGCTGCCCCCCTCCCGCGTCCAACCTACCCGTTGTGGATGTTCGCCTCGGTAGACGGGCAGATCCACATTCTCGATGGAATTACCGACCAAACGGTGCGTGTGAACTGGGGCAGCGACGTGGCCAGTGTGAAAACATCGTGCGGTTCGGGCTGGCAGGTTCTGGCCGCGCGACCGGGTGATAACGCCGAGGATTCCGTGCGTGCTTATGAATTGTTGGACCGTGATCCAATCGCGGTTAGTCCCGCTCTGGACTTCGCGGGCGGCATCACCGCATTGTGGACCGACGCAAAGGGCGCAACCGCCATCGCGGTGTCGCGTAATGCAGAAACGGGGAACTATGAGGCTTTCCGTCTGGCAGTTACTTGCGGCCAGTAGTCTTGTTCTCGGAGCGTTAGCCACCGCGGAGACCAGGCCGCAGTACGGCGGAACGCTGCGCACGACTACGCGGATCGCTCCCGCGTCGCTCGATCCCTCCGACCGTTCGCAGCCCGACTCGATTGCCCGCCGAAACCTCGAAGGCCTGATATTCGACACGCTCGTCATCCTGGACAATCGTGGGCGGCTCCAGGCCGGGCTGGCTACATCCTGGAAAGCTGAACCGGGGAACCAGCGCTGGCAGTTCTGGCTACGACGTGGCGTCAAGTTTCACGATGGTTCCCCGCTTACGCCGGAGGCGGTGGCCGCTTCCCTGCGAGTGGCCAACCCGAACTGGAACATAATGACGGCTATGGATTCCGTCGTCATTGAACGGGATGCACCCGCGCCCGACCTGGCGGTGGAATTGGCACGCACGCCCAACGGAATCGCCAAACGAGGTCCGGGAGGAAGCGTCACGGGAACGGGGCCATTCCGCATTACGGAGTGGCAGCCAGGAAAGAAGCTTGCATTGGCAGCTGAAGAGAACTATTGGGCGGCACGGCCATTCCTGGATGCAGTTGAAATCGAAATGGGCAAGAGTTCCCGCGATCAGTTGATTTCCCTTGAACTCGGGAAAGCAGAGGTCACCGAACTTGGGCCGGAGCAGGCACATCGCGCATCCACGGAAGGCCGGCGAGTGGTGACGTCATCTCCGGTCGAGTTGATGACTCTGCTCTTTGCTAGAGATCGGCAGTCTCCGGAGGAGGGAAAGCTCCGGGATATCCTCGCGCTCAGCATCGATCGTGCTTCGATCCGAAGTGTCGTACTGCAAGGCGAAGGGGATCCCACCGGAGCAATTCTTCCCAGCTGGATCAGCGGATACGCCTTTGTGTTCCCGGCCGAACAGAATCTTTCGCGAGCGCGACAGGAGCGCAGCGAGATTCGCCAAGCACCAACTTGGACTCTGGGATACGATGCAGGGGATCCGCTCGCCCGTGTGATTGCCGAGCGCGTCACGCTCAATGCGAGGGACGCAGGGCTTAGCTTGCAGACAACTACGGCCGCCACCACCGACCTGCGGCTGACGCGCTTCGCGCTGGCGTCTTTGAATCCACGAGTGGCACTCGCCACGGTGGCTACGAACACGAAAACGTCGACGTCGAAGCTGGTTGGCGTTTCCGTAGACGACCTGTACCAGGGCGAAAGCAGCCTGCTGCAAACGCAGCGTTTGATTCCCCTTTTCCAGTTGCCCGTAAGCTACGCCCTGAATCCTTCCGTGCAAAACTGGGATCAGGATCGCGATGGCCGCTGGCATCTGGAAGATGTCTGGCTGGGGGGCAATCGGCCGTGAGCTTTCGCCGCAAACTGCTTCTGGTGTTCGCGCTGACCGTCTTTGTCTCAGTGGCGGGGGTCGCGTGGCTGGTCTCGCTGGTCACGCGGCGGGCCTTTGAGCGCTCGAATGAAGAGCGTACCGCCGCCTTGGTGGCGCAATTCCAGCGCGAGTTCCGGCGACACGCCGATGACGTTGTTCAGCGGGTGGACGCAATTGCTGCCAGCGAGGCGACTACGCGCATGGCTCTGGCTCTGAACCGTGCGACGTCGCAGCCAGGTGGATATCTGAACGAAGCGGGCCCCGTGGCCGAGAGTCATCAGCTCGATTTCCTCGAGTTCGTCGACGCTCGAGGCGTCATCATTTCTTCTGCACAGTCCCCTGCAAGGTTTGGTTATCCTGAAACATCCTTAGGAAATTTGCCCCAACTCGTCACCAAGCCGGCGTTCCTGAAGCAAGAGGATCTTCCGGAAGGCGCGGCGCTTGGTTTGTTTGCGGTCCGATCGGCGAGTGTGGGTGACAAACCGCTCTACGTGATCGGGGGGAAACGGCTGGACAAGAATTCGCTGGCGGCACTGGAGTTGCCAAGCGGAATGAGGGCGATGCTATACCAGGTTTCGGGCACCGGTTTTTCCCCGCAGATGCTGATCGATGCATCAGGCGGTACGAAGCAGGCGGAGGCATTGGCGCCACTCATTCAGCAAGTCCAGAGACAGGGACGCGAATACACGCAACTGATGCACTGGTCGAACGATCCCGCGGACGATGAGACCTTCCATGCAATTCCGCTCAATGGAGCTGACGACAAGACGCTTGGCGTTCTGTTAGTGGGCACTTCTCGGCGACCCTACGTGGAGGTTAAGCGCCACATTCAGTCGGCCGCCATGCTGGTAGGAGGCGCAGGAATCTTGCTGGCGATCCTGCTCAGCAGCTGGGCAGCGGCGCGCGTTACACGCCCCATGGAGCAACTGGCAACCGCGGCCCGAGAGGTGGCGGCGGGCAATCTGGATACCGAGGTTGAGGTCACTTCGCGGGATGAAGTGGGCGAATTGGCTGAGGCCTTCAACCGCATGACGCGGGAATTGCTCGAGCAAAAAGAACGGCTCGTGCAAACTGAGCGTGTGGCAGCCTGGCGCGAACTCGCTCGACGGCTGGCACACGAGTTAAAGAACCCATTGTTTCCCCTCCAACTGACCGTGGAAAACCTGATTCGGGCACGGGAGCAAAGCCCACAGATGTTCGAAGAGATCTTCCGGGAAAGCTCCGCAACGTTGCTGGCCGAAATCAGCAATCTGAAGAAGATCATCGCGCGCTTCAGCGAATTTTCCAAAATGCCCCAACCGCAATTTCAACAACTGCGCGTCAACGAACTGGTGCAAGGTGTGGCGCGCCTCTTTCAGGTACAACTGGAGTCGCGCGACGGTGCGACCATCCATTGTCGGCTGTTGCTGGCAGAGGATGTGGAACCCATCGCCGGCGATCCGGAGTTGCTTCACCGCGCAATTTCGAATCTGGTGCTGAACGCCATGGACGCCATGCCGCGGGGTGGAACTCTGACCCTGCGCACGCGACAAAATCTCGACCGGATATACATCGAGGTCACCGATACGGGCGCGGGCCTGACCCCGGAAGAGTGCGAGCGATTGTTCACTCCGTACTACACGAGCAAGCAGCATGGGACGGGGCTGGGACTGGCCATTGTGCAATCCGTGATCAGCGACCACGGCGGCACCATCAGCGTGCAAAGCCAGCCTGGGCAGGGCACGACGTTCCTGATTGAGTTGCCGCTGAATCTGGGTAAACTGCGCACGCGGGTACAGAACGATGCCGCGGTTGCGACTCGCAGTCAGTAGAGGAGCCAAGGTTGCCGCACAAAGCACACCTTCTGATCGTGGATGACGAAGCGAACACGCTGGCCTCGCTGTCACGGGCATTTCGGCTCGCAGGTCACGAGGCGGTCGTGTGTGACAACGCGGCCAAGGCGCTCGATCTAGCGAAGGCGCAGACCTTTGATTTGATCTTGTCCGACGTGGTAATGCCGGGCAAAGACGGGCTTTCGCTGCTGGAAGACTTGAAATCGCAAGGTGTCGTGGCGCCTGTAGTTATGATGTCGGGCCAGGCACATATCGAAATGGCCGTGCGGGCCACGCGACTGGGCGCGCTGGATTTTCTGGAAAAGCCCATCTCCACCGAAAAACTGCTTCTTACCGTCGACAACGCCCTGCGCTTACAACGTCTGGAGAGTGAAAACCGCCAACTGCGCCAGCGTCTGGGGAAACATGAAATTGTCTGGAGGGGCGAGGCCATGCGGCGCGTGATGGCGCAGGTGGAGCGGGTGGCAGCCAGCGAGACTCGGGTTTGCATCCTGGGTGAAACGGGGACGGGCAAGGAACTGGTGGCGCGCACGTTGCATGAGCGCAGCCCGAGATCCGCCGGACCATTTATCACGTTGAATTGCGCGGCGGTACCGGCAGAACTCATCGAGACGGAGCTGTTCGGTCATGAAAAGGGTTCGTTCACGGGGGCGGCAGGACGGCATGTGGGCAAGTTCGAGCAGGCAGAGCACGGCACGATTTTTCTGGATGAGATCGGCGATATGCCACTGCACATGCAGGCCAAGCTGTTACGCGTCCTCGAAGAAAGCGAAGTCGAGCGCATTGGCGGAGAAAAACCGATTCGGGTGGACGTGCGGGTCCTGGTCGCAACCCATCGTGATCTCGATGCGCTGGTGAGGGAGCACAAGTTTCGGCAGGACCTGTTCCACCGAATTTATGTATTTCCCTTGACTCTCCCTCCGCTGCGCGAGCGGCGAGACGACATCCCTGCGCTGGTCGAGCACTTTGCCGCGCAAGTGACTGCGCAGAATGGATGGAAGCCAGTTCCCTTCACCGCCGAAGCGATCGAGGCACTGCAGGCGCATTCCTGGCCTGGGAACGTTCGGGAGTTGCGTAACATGGTCGAGCGCTTGATGCTCTTGGCGCCCGATGGCGAGGTGGACCTGGCGACTGTACGCGTCGCCATGCCGCAACCATCAATCACACACGGGGCGACGATTCCGAACTCGGGTGCATTGGCCGATCGGGTCCAGAGCTTCGAACGCGAGGTCATCCTGGCAGAACTGAAGCGCAGCCAGTACAACGTCACCAGCGCGGCGAAGGCTTTGGATCTGGAGCGCAGCCATCTGTATAAAAAAGCCGAGCAGTTAGGGATCGACCTTCGCGCCGTTCGCAAGGAGCAGGATCCCTCGCACAACTGATCGAGTATCCGTAACAATTCAGAATTGCAGGAGGAAGGTTGCTTCGCAAAGCGAGTTTCCCGGGCTTTGTACTCTGTCTGGTCACAGCAGCATTCGCGGTCGAGCCACCATCCCCGCCCGTCTACGGAGTTCGCATCGAAAAGGCATGGATCCCCATGAAAGATGGCGTGCGCTTGGCCGCTACGCTGTACATGCCGGACGGGGCAAAGCCGGGAGACAAGTTTCCCGCCGCGCTCGACTACTTGCCCTACCGCAAGGACGACAGCACCGCCGCGGGCGACTACCCGAAGAATGCGTATTTTGCACGGAGAGGCTATGTGGGCGCGCGTGTGGATATCCGGGGCTTCGGCGCGAGTGAAGGCCGACCCACAGATCGTGAGTACTCGGAGCAGGAACAGATTGACGGCGAACAGGTCATTCACTGGCTCGCGACCCAATCATGGTCCAACGGCAAAGTGGGTATGTATGGCATCTCCTGGGGCGGGTTCAATGCACTGCAGATGGCGATGCGCAATCCGCCCGAGTTGAAGGCGATCATTGCGGCGGATGCGACCGAGGAGTTGTTTCACGACGACATCCATTACATCGACGGCATGATGCACGTAGACGAATTTGAGTTGAACATGGATATGGCGCCCGGGATGACGGGTGCACCCGACTACACGCTGGATGAGAGCGTGCTTGGTCCGCGCTTCGAAGCGGCACCTTGGTCGCTTCTGTATTTCAAGCATCAGCGGGATGGGGAATTCTGGCGAAGCCCTGTGCGTCCGTTGAACCAGATCAAGGTTCCATGTTTTCTGATTGGCGGATTGGCGGACGGCTACCGGGACAGTATTCCACGCATGCTTGAGCAAGTGAAGGCCCCGATCCGAGCGCTGGTCGGCCCGTGGAATCATTCGTATCCAAGCGACGCCGACTTCGGACCGAGAATCGAGTGGCGCGAAGATGCGGTGCGCTGGTGGGATTATTGGCTCAAAGGTCGTGACACAGGTGTGCTGCAGGATCCGAAACTCGTCATCTTCATGCGCCACTGGTTTCCGCCCGACCCGAACCTCGGAACGGTTCCAGGAGAATGGCGTGCCGAGACCGGTTGGCCCCCAAGGGACGTGAAGTGTTCCACTCTCTACCTGCAGGCAAATCACTCGCTGGCCCGTAGTGCCGCTCAACCGGAGACTCACGGCCTGAAATACATTCCGTCGATCGGAGTGGAGGCGGGTTTCTGGTGGGGCGAACTTCTTTCGGATCAGCGCCCGGTAGATGCGTTTAGCCTGGTTTACGATTCGGCGCCGTTGCAAGAGGAATTAGCCGTTATGGGACGACCCCATGCACTCCTGCGGGCGTTAGCGGATGCAGCACTGGCCAACTGGTTCGCAAGGCTTTCCGATATCGCTCCTGATGGAACCGTAACCCAGATTACAGGCGCCGGATTGAGCGGCGCACAGCGAGAATCGATGAGCGATCCCCAGCCGCTCGTGCCAGGGAAGGTTTACGAACTCGATGTGGAAATGCATCTGACCACCTGGGTTTTCCCGAAGGGCCATCGTATCCGATTGTCGATCTCGAACGCTTTGTGGCCCATGGTTCTCTCGACCCCTTACAACATGACAACATCTCTCGAAGTTGGTGGGAAGGAAGGATCACGCCTGACGTTGCCGGTTGTACCGCCCAAAGGTGAGGTCGCACACGTCTCCCCGCCGCAACCGGCGGAAGAGCGCATCGACCTGAAATCTTTCGGATTCCCCTGGCCCGGAGAGTGGTTGGTGACCCGCGATCAAGGACGTCAGAAGACGACCGTGCTCTGGAAGGGCAAGATGGGCGGGGAGTATCCCTGGGGCAAAGAAACCGATCTGGAGAAATTAACCTACGAGATCGACGATGCCCATCCCGAGGTCAATGTAATTCATGGTGAGGCGGAAACGACGATGCAACTTAAGGATCGGGTGCTGGTCTGGAGCGGTCGTCTTTCTTTCACGAGCGACGCAAAGAACTTCTTTTATAAATACACGCGTGAGTTGCGGGAAGATGGAAACTTGATCAAGTCGAAGACATGGGAGGAGACGATCCCCAGGGACTTGCAGTAGAGCATCGTGGAGTGTTCTTGCCACTCAACACGCCAGCAATAGCATATTCTCGTATCTGTGCTTCGCTCGGCGTCGGAACGACAAGACTCGAAAAATGTGCTCGCTATTGGGGCGCGAGAATACACCCCACTACCTATCAGACTACTTCGTCGCGCATGCGTCGGACCTGGCCTGCTTGTAGACCTTTCCGTCTTTCATAACGAAATCGACTTGCTCCAGTGCGCTGATGTCCTGGAGCGGATCGCCGGAGACCGCGATCACGTCAGCAACCTTGCCGGGCTTGATCGAGCCCACTTCTTTGGAGTGACCTAGCAGGTCGGCGGCATTCGTGGTGGCGGACTGAATGGCTTGCATAGGCGTCATTCCGTACTTCACCATGAAGGCGAATTGCTTGCCGCTGGTGCCATAAGGGCAGACCCCGGCATCTGTGCCAAATGCCATCTTCACCCCGGCTTTCACGGACTTGCGGAAATTCTCTCGCTGGAGCTGGCCCAGCTCAGCATCATGCTCCAGAAAGTCCTTCGGCGTAGTTCCCCTTTTGCCGCCCTCTTGGATGCACTCCTCGTCATAGATATCCATGTCGAAGTAAGTACCGTGCTTGATTGCCAACGCGATGCCTTCATCGTCGACGATTTCCGCGTGCTCGATCGACGCCGCACCCGCAAGGATTGCATTCTTAATGCCTTGCGCCGCATGCGCGTGCACAGCGACCCGCAAGCCGAAGTGGCTGGCTTCGTCGACCGCCGCGTTGAGTTCCTCGGGAGTAAATTCCAGCGAATTGGGATTGCTGCCGTGCGTCAGAACGGCACCAGTGGAGAGAACCTTGATCACGTCGACACCGTCATGGGCAAGCTGGCGGATGCGCTGGCGAACCTCCCAAGGGCTGTTCGCTTCCCCGTAATGCAGGTCCCAAGGCAACTGGATATCCGGCGCCTGGCCGGTCATGGCGCCGGCGCCGCCGGTAATTGTGATGTAGGCACCGGCTACGTACATGCGCGGACCTGGCACGTATCCACGGGCGATCGCATCGCGCAGAGCCACATCGTTTAATGCACGATAAGTGCCGACATCCCGCACGGTGGTAAATCCGGACTCGAGCATCGCCTTCGCGTTGGTTACCGATTCGAGCACGATCTGCGACGCCGTCTTCTTGAGAACATTGAACGGCTCGCCGTCACTGTGCCCGTCGGCGACGTGGGTGTGGCAGTCGATCAGGCCGGGCAAGACCGTCATTTGCGACAGATCAATGACGTTAGCCCCCGCTGGGATCTTTAGCCCTTTGCCAACCGCTTCGACTTTGTTTTCCCGGATGAGAATTGTCTGGTCGGCGAGAACCGTGCCCACATCCGGATCAATCAGCTTTCCCGCCTTGATTGCCGTGACTTGAGCGGAGACAGTAGTCGCGCAGAGCAAGCCAAACAGTACGGCGCAGAGATACACTTTCATGGAATCTCCATTGCACCTAAAGATGAAGGGCAGATGTTCTCTGAAGATCTACCTCACGAAGGTTATTCCTTGTCTGCCCGCAGAGAGTCGAGGCGGTCGGCATCCTAGCATATTCCAAGCCTGTGGCTCGGCTCGCAGAGCTCTGGGTTAGGCGGGGTGGGGTTCACAACGCTACACGCAAGGAAGCATTGTGCGTTTGCCAGTGAACCGGAATCCCATTCAAGAAGAATTTTGACCGTCAATTGGTGGAGACTCGTACTCGTGGAGTTGTCTGGGTGGAGTGTCAGTTTTCAAATCGGCATAGGGGGACGGGTCGCCCCGCCTCCGCCGAGTCGGCCCGGGGAATCGCACCCCGAGCCGCTCACAGATCCG
>UEXW01000120.1_pt1 | contig 70195 bp, 53 predicted proteins | sample 4301151 | NCBI WGS metagenome assembly UEXW01 (sample SAMEA4773176, study PRJEB27434) | metagenome | biome: 2259; feature: agricultural soil; material: soil | place: USA | collected 2014-09 | depth 0.25 m | reverse complement strand
TCCAGCAAGTTGACAGTGGCCGATGCCCTCGCACTTCACGCCCTGGGTGTGGTGTGGGGAAGTCCGGCATGCCAAGGCAATTGCAGGACCCGCTAGTCGCGAGCACCGTTCAGTTTCCAGCCACGCTTATAGCCGAACAGAAGTACTAAACAATCCGTGGGAGACTGCGGCGTACCTACCCGTGTGAGTTGCCTGGGACCGTTCCAGAATTGAGTTGGAGTGCCGCAGATAAGTCCCGATGCTGAGTTTTATAAAAGACCAGTTGAATCTCGCCGATTCCGGCGCAATTCGCCGAAAAATTGGTGTCGTTGCTCGGTTATGAATTCTAAGTGGTAGATATCCTTAGTTGTTGAGAGTGGCTGCGAGTTTCATTGACAACTTTGATAACGGATGTAAGCTACTGGGATACTACCGCCAGAAAGAAGTCGCCATGTCTGAGCTGGATGGCCACTACAAAGTCATTACCAAACATCTCGTGGATGGAAACGTTGTTCCGTTCCTGGGGGCAGGGGCCAATCTCTGCGGGCGTCCGCAAGGCACCATCTGGCGCCAAGGGCAATATCTTCCCAGCGGGCGGGAATTGGCATCCTACCTCGCGGAGACCTATGCATATCCCACCCGCGAGGTGAAACTGAGTTGTCCTTCGTGTCAGGCAGAGGTACGTGGGACCGATGACGCGCCGGATCTCCTACGCGTCTCGCAGTACGTTGCCGCGGTTGCAGGGGACTCGGGAGATTTGTATCGAGAACTGCACCGAGTTTTTGACGCCGACTATCCGGCTACCTCTGTTCACCAATTCCTGGCGACTCTGCCTGCTGCTCTGGCCAAGAAGGGATACCCCCAACGCCAGCTCCTGGTGGTAACCACCAACTACGACGATCTGATGGAACGAGCTTTTCTGGAAGCCGACCAACCTTTCGACACGTTAACGTACCGAGCACAGGGCGACTATCACGGCAGGTTCTTTCACACGCCTCCGCAGGGCCAAGCGAAACTGATCGAAAATCCGAACAATTTTGCGGGCTTGTCCCTTGAGCAACGGCCGGCCTTGTTAAAAATTCACGGTGCCGTCAACCGAGGGAGGGATTGGCAACAGGACAGTTATGTGATTCGGGAAGATGACTACATTGAATACTTGGCGTGCACTACCGAGATCAATTCCGTACTTCCGGCCACTGTCGGCAAGAAGTTGAAACTAAGCCATCTTCTATTTTTGGGTTACAGCCTCAGCGACTGGAACTTAAGGGTCATTCTCTACCGAATTTGGAGCAACCTACAATTTAGATACAAGTCCTGGGCAATTCAAGTGAACCCGCAAAAAATCGATCAGGAGTTCTGGGCCAAGCGGAATGTCGATATCCATGATATGGGCCTGGAGGAGTATGTGAAGGCGCTTCAGGCGAGAGTTGAGAATCTTCCACCAGGTACGGGCGAACCTCCACTGTCCGCCGAGTACTAACGCAAAGCGATCGGTCGGCTTTGAATGCCTGATTCACCTTATGTCGGCCTGAAACCGTACACGGACGAAGACGCCCTCCGCTTCTTTGGCCGCGAACAGGAACGCAAGATCATTACGGCCAATCTGATTGCCTCCCGCCTCACTCTTCTTTATGGTGCGAGTGGCGTGGGCAAGAGTTCCGTCCTGCGCGCCGGAGTACTCTACAATTTGCGCCGCCTGTCGCAGCGCAACCTCACAGAACACGGCTCCCCCGATTTTGTGGTGGTTTACTTCAACTCCTGGCGCGAAGACCCGATGGTCTACCTGAACTTCCGGGTTCAAGAATCCATCGCGCCCTTTGTCAAAGAGCAATCCTCGGTACTACTGCCATCCTCAATTGATCTGGTAGAAGTGCTGCAGGCTTGCGCGGAGCGCGTAGACGCGAATCTGCTGATCATTCTGGATCAGTTCGAAGAGTACTTTTTGTATCATCCTGAGGCAGGCGATGCCGGAACTTTTGACACGGAGTTTTCGCGTGTAGTAAACAAGCCTGACCTGCGGGTCAGTTTTCTCATCTCCATTCGCGAAGATGCGCTGGCCAAGCTGGACCGATTCAAGGGACGAATTCCCAATATCCTCAGCAACTACCTGCGCATTCACCACCTTGATCGCAAGGCGGCGAGAGCCGCGATTGAAGGGCCTCTCGACTGGTACAACCAACAGACGGCCGCAGCCGGTACCAGGTTCACGATCGAACCCGCACTGCGGTCCGCGGTCCTCGATCAGGTGCAAACCGGGCAAGTGATCCTCGGTGCGGGGCAGGGTACCTTGCGGGGAACTGCGAGCAGTTCAGGTTCCAGCGGAGCACTGATCGAGACACCGTATTTGCAAATAGTGATGGCGCGGCTCTGGGAAGAGGAAAGGAGCGCAGGTTCGTGCACGTTGCGTTTGGAAACTCTAAACCGCTTGGGTGGTGCCAAACAAATCGTCGGCACACATCTTGACAAAGCCATGAGTGCCCTTTCCCCTGAAGAACAAAGCATAGCGGCCAACATCTTTCACTACCTGGTCACACCTTCGGGGACGAAAATCGCTCAAACGCTTTGTGATCTGGCTGGATACGCTGACCTTTCTCAGGCCCAGCTCTTGCCATTGCTGGAAAAACTCTGCTCCCCGGAATCTCGCATCCTACGTCCAGTCGAATCTCCGGCCGATCGCCCGAAAGACCCGCGCTATCAAATCTTTCATGATGTGCTGGCCACGCCGGTTCTTGAGTGGCGAGCAAGATTCGTGGAGGCTCAGGCACTCACAGAAGCGAATCTGCGTGCTCACCAAGAAGCACGCAGGGCGGAACTAGAGGCGGAAGCTCGTTCCGCGGCTCGGCTACGTCGGCTGGCTGCAGGGTTGGCAGTCGTCTTTGTGCTTGCCGTAATAGCCAGCATCATTGCACTAGTGCAGTGGAAAAGGGCTAAAGCGCAAGCAACGCTTTCTTTTTCGCGGGAACTCAGTGCTGCAGCGGCCGAAAACCTGTACCGAGATCCGGAACTTAGTGTTCTTCTGGCGCAGCAGTCCACGTCTGTGCTGCGCAATGCAGGCCGACGCGTGCCCTCCGAGGTGGTTGATGTTCTAAATCGCGCCGTCCAGACTTCCCGGGAAAGACTCAACATAAACGCTGGTGGAAGCCGAGTTGTCGATTTGGCGTTTACAGGGGATGGAGAGCGCCTGGAGACCACCGACAGCGATGGTGCTGTGAACGTGTGGAACGCTCATTCCGGAACCAAGGCACTGAGTCTGCCCCCACATGCCGGAGGAAAGGCTCTCAGCCACGATGGCAAGCTCCTGGCTACCGTCTCAGATGGTAAGACGTGGGTTTGGGACACCGCGTCCGGGAAACGTCTATTCGAGACTCCAGGAGAAAGCGGAATCCAGGTGCTCGACGCGTCCTTCAATTGGGACGCTTCTCGTTTAGCGATTGCCAACTCTAATTCCACGGTGCAGGTCTGGGATCTCCAATCAGGGAAAAGAGTTGTCCAATTTCCGAGCCGCTCCGGGCCCATCACTTTTGTGACATTTGATCCGAAAGGTAACCGGCTGGCGACCGGGAGCGCTGATGGCACAACCGGGGTGTGGGACTCGTCGACAGGGCACGAGTTGATGCGGCTGAAAGGTCACAACGATAAGGTCCTGTCTGTCGCATTCAGCCCCGACGGACAGCAGTTGGTTACCAGCACCGAAGATCGTACGGTGGCATTGTGGGATCTCTCTACTGGAAAGTCGTTACGCAATCTGAACCCTCTGAGGTCACAGGTGTTCCGCGAAGCCTTCAGCCCGAATGGACAGCTACTCGCCACGGCCGGTGCCGATGGCATCGCGAGAGTATGGGACCCAGGCTCTGGAAAGTTCCTGTTTCCCTTGGCGGGCCACAAGAATGTGGTCAGTGAGATCGTCTTCAGTCCTGATGGACTACGGGCAGCAACCGCGAGTTGGGACGGAACCCTGCGGATTTGGGACGTATCAGCGCCTCACCTGCAGGAAGTTCAGGCGGTTGCTTTCAGCCACGATGGCACTCGCATGGCAAGCGTCAGTAGAGATGGCAGGGCCAGATTATGGGACGCGATTACTCTCCGATCTCTACACACGTTTCCGGACCAGCCCAGTGGGTCGCTCACGAGCGCTTCCTTCAGTCCGGACGACACGCGCCTGGCTACCGGGGGCGTGGATGGCACGGTCAGGGTTTGGGAGACATCCTCTGGCACGGAGTTGTTCGAGCTGAATGGGGACAGCGCCGTCAACGAGGTAGCCTATAGTCCAGACGGGACTCGTCTTGCCACCGCCAGCAATGACGGCATCGCCAGAGTCTGGGATGCCTCTTCCCGTGCGGAACTGCACCGTCTGATGGGTCACACCAACCAGGTTTTGTGCGTTGCCTTCAGCCCCGATGGAACACGCCTGGCCACGGGCAGCACAGACCGGACTGTGAAAATCTGGGACACTGCATCCGAGAAGGCAATCCTGACCACGGATCACTATGACAATCAAGTTACCGGTGTGGCATTCAGTCCCGATGGAGGTCGTCTCGCCACGTCCAGCCTGGACGGATCGGTAATCCTGCGCGACGTCTCAAACGGGCGTGAGTTGCGAAGGCTGGCCGGCCACGCCATGGCGGTCACCGCGATTGTGTTTAGCAAAGACGGAACACGGCTTGCGACCAGTAGCGCCGATCGAACCGTGAAAGTTTGGGACGCGGCCTCGGGTCGCGAAATTTTCAACTTCACGCACAGTAACTTCGGGGTCGGAGACGTCGCCTTCAGTCCCGATGGACGTCACCTGGCGACGGGAGCCGACGATGGCATGGTTCGGCTCATCCCTCTGGATCTCGAAGAATTGTTGCACTTGGCTGGCTCGAGGACGACTCGCGAGTTAAGAAAAGAGGAGTGCCAGAAATACCTGCACTCCGAGTGTCCCGTAGCGCCAAACAGGACCGCGTCTGGCCCGGTGCCAAAACGCGTTCCCTGACCAGTCCTTCCTCTCCAGAAACAAACGTTCGCTAAGTAGTAAGTTTGTCTGTTCGATTCGGAGGATGCTCAGTCTTAAACAGGTTCTCGAACACTTCGCGAAGTTTGTCGGTCGCCTGCTTTGAAAACAAACCTGCCAAGCCGGCAATCGCTGCTACGCCATAAGGACTAAGAGCGTCGGCACCAGTTGACCCACCAATTAATCCCCCTCGCACGGCGAAGTAAACGATCAGAGACAAAGCAACGCCTATGAAGGGCCTTAACAAATACCACCAGGTCCAACTCGAATAGAACTGTCGGTTCCCAACGAAATCAGCAAAGGACGTTGCGGTATGAATGTAACTCCCCAGGGCCCCCGTGAGGACGACAATTGAGAGGTAACGTGTTTCCGGTGTGAGGTAAAAGTGGAATTTGCCCCAAAAAACGGGGATCAGCTCACCTGAATCCACAGGTATCTTGCCTGGCCAGATCCTGATGAGCAGGTACACCAGAATTACGTTGAGTAGTATCATGTATAGACCGAAGGCCACGCGGACAACTTGGTTGATCGATTCAGGCGGAGTGGTCGGTGAGACTTGAGCCGGAGCTGCTGTCATTAAAAGCTCCTTCATTGTCGAAATGGCGCGATTGGCCTAACCCCTGGGTTGAGCGTTGATTCTATATCGAAAACTCGACCCTAAAGAAACAATCCCTTTAGATATGGGACGGAGAAACTAACAGACCAACTGGCGTAACTTACTTACCTTGTGTCGTACTGCTCTCCCGTGGTGGGAGTGTCGCCAGCAGCCCGGTCGTATTGTGCGGTTTGTGCGGTCAACGCGCCATCGCCAAGCGTTGCAACAAACGCCGAAATCGCGGGTCAGAACCCATGTCGTCAAACGCCGGCTCGATTCTCAGGTAAGTGAGCTTGCTGTCGCGATCCTCATAGGCCCGCTCCAGCCAGGCTATGGATTGCTCCCTATTGCCCAAGCGCGCATAGACCTGCGCGATTTCGCAGGGGGAGACATAGCCGTGTTTGGAAACTTCCTGCAAACCTCCGAGCCAGCTTTGCAAAACTCCCGCATAGCCCGATTTCGTGTAGTCCTCCCCGATACTTGCCGCGAAGTCGCCATTCCCCGATAGCGTCAAGACCCGCTGCAGTTCACCCACCGCCTCTTTATACATTCCGCTTTGGGCATACGCTTCTTCGAGGGCGCGTTGTGCCGGTACGAAATTTGGATCCATCTCCAGCGTTTTCCTCATTTGTTGTATCGCCGGTTCGTATTGCCGGGCGAAATAGAGTTGAAGGCCGACGTCGGTGTTGATCAGCAGGGAAAGGGGATCGAGGTGTTGGGCGTTCCTCAATTCCAGCTTGGCTTCTTCAAAGCGGCCCATCCGCATCAGAAAATTGCCATACCACTGGTGAGCTGCCGCGGAGTTGGGATCAAGCTGAATGGCTCGCTTGAATTCGGTCTCGGCGCCCGGCCAGTCCCAGTCGAAATTTTCTCGGATCAGAGCCAGCGAGATGTGTGCTTCAGGCAGTCGGTCATCAATTTTCAGAGCCTGCATGGCCGTAGACTTGGCGGTCTGCCAAACCATCTTGGGAGCCACATATCCGGAGTCGCCCAAGAAACTGTAACTATCGGCAAGACCGGCGTATGCAAGCGCGTACCGATTGTCGCGTTCTACTGCTTGTTTGAAATAGTCGCTGGCTTTTCTGAAGCCATCTTCTGTCCACTTGTTCCGATAGTAGAGACCACGCAGGTAGAGCTGGTAAGCATCGGCGCTCTCGGTATACTGCTTGGTCGGCTCCCGAGCCTGCGTTTCGGTGGGTCTGGGCCGCAGGTAGTCGTGGATCGCCTTTGCAATTTCTTCCTGCGTACCGAGGAGGTCATTTACGTTTCGGCTATATTGCCCGCCCCACAATTCTGACCCGTCAGCCACGCTGACCAAGTCTGTTTGGATCGTCATAGTGCCTTCACGCAATGCAATCCGCCCCAAGAGAACGGCGTCGACATGCAGATCCTCTCCAACTTTCTGTGGATCCGGGTCGTGGCCTTTGTAGCTGAATACGGTGCTGTGTGCGATTACGCGCAGCCCCGGGATGCGGGCCAGGCTGCCGATGATTCCGTCGGTGACGCCGTCGGCGAGGTACTCAACATTGGGGTCCGCGTCCCCGTTGACGAACGGCAAGACGGCGATCGAATGAATTCGTGCGGGTCCCGACCCGATCGGGTGGCGCCACCTGCTGGCCAGGATCGCAATCAGCACCAGGAAAAGGCCAGCAATCCCGGCTGCAATGAGCGCTCGCGACAACCAGGGGAACTTAGAAGGAGTCGGCACGACTGGGACGGTGACGCCCGAAGATCCCCGATCCCGCTTGAGGCACTCCAGATCGGCGCGCAGTTTCGCTGCAGACTGATAGCGCTGCCGGGGATCTTTTTCGAGCAACTTAGCGATGATCCGGCTTAGGTCCGGTGACAGATCAGGATTCAGCCGCACGGCTGGAATTGGTGTCCGATTCAGGATTGCCTCAAAGATGACAGCCTTGGTTCCCCCAGCAAAGGCAAGTCTGCCGGTGGCCATTTCATACAGCACCGCGCCCAAGGAGAAAAGGTCGCTGCGTTGATCCACGTGTTCTCCCCGAGACTGCTCGGGGGACATGTACACTACCGTTCCCAGCGCAACCCCCATGCTCGTCAGAGGCGCGGCCACTGTCGTCTTGGGCAGATCCGCGACTCCCACTCCTTGCAGGGTGCGTTTCGGGGTGGGCATTAATTTGGCCAAACCAAAATCCAGCACCTTCACTTGCTCACGCCGTGTCACGAAAATATTTGCTGGCTTGAGGTCTCGATGGATAATCCCCGATTCATGAGCAGCCTCAAGGGCGTCAGCGACCTGGATCGCAATCTCCAGGATCTGCACATTCTTCAGTGGCTTACCCGTGATGAGGTGTTTAAGCGTTTTCCCTTCTAGGGCTTCCATTGCGATGAAGGGGGCGCCTTCCCATTCGTCAATTTCGTGAATGGTGCAGATATTGGGATGATTCAGGCCTGAGGCAGCGCGTGCTTCACGCTGAAATCGTTCCAACGATTGATGGTCGTGGACCAGTTCGGCGGGGAGGAACTTCAATGCGACTTTCCTGCCCAGCTTGAGGTCTTCCGCGCGATACACCACTCCCATGCCGCCACCGCCGAGACGCTGCTCTATCCGATAGTGAGAAATGACCTTTCCAACCATATGGGGCCTGCGGCAGGTCCACCATGTTAGGACGCGGATGCCGGCAAGTCTACGGATTGACCGGCTAGAAACAAGAGTAGGCCGAAACTGCCATCCTGCCCGGCACCTCCATGGTGTCTTTGTTCAGGTGGGACGGTAACCGGTTCAAGCACCGGATCGCAATTCTCATTCGCAGGAACGTCCAGTTGGCGAACCAGGAGCGACTCGGAGACGGTCCACAACGCACAAACTGCGACAGACCTGTTCTGCGGTTATGGTGTAACTACCAATCTGCGGCCTTGTCGATCGCGTTGCCAAGCGTTCTCAATATCCGCGAGCGGAACAAGTTCCGTCTCTATCCGAAGCTCCCCGCTGGCAGCATGGGCCATGACTTGTTGCAAAGCATCGACCAGAATGTTGCGAGGCGGAATCCCGGCAGTCCCGAGAATTGTCAGTGCTGTGCTACGCAGCACGGCAGCTGCAAGCGCGATAGTCGGCCCAGCGCTTTCCCCAACCTGAACGAAGCGAATCTCCGATGTGATGACGGCAAATTCCTTCCTTGTTATCGCAGCCAGAAATGTTTCTGCGGGGTAACCCCACACGTGATCGATCACGACTTGAAAACCTGAATCGCCGGCCTCACGCACAAACGCCTCGCCGAGTTCCTTTGCAGGCACGTCGAGCTGAATGATCGCGTCACGCCCAACTGATGTAATGTACTCAAGAACTGTTGATTGCGTCCCGCAGCAACGACACGACCCGCGCCGAGAAGTTTCGCTATCTTTACAGCCAGCTTGCCTGTCACTCCAGTCGCGCCGAGGATGAGGACGTTTTCGCCTGGCGTTAGTTTTGCGCGGAAGGCAAGAGAGAGCGAGGCGGAGACCCCAGGATTGGGCAAGGCGGCGGCGGTTGCATCATCCACGCCTTCGGGATCCGGAAAGCAGAATGCTCCGCTCACAACCGTGCGTTGTGCCATCGCACCGTAAGGTGCTCGCGCTCCGCCGAAGAACACCCGTTGCCCGTCGTTTAGATGCCCAACACCGTCTGAGCCGCAGACCGCGGGGAGTTCACGCGGACTGGCATAGTGCGTGCCGCTGGCCAACCGCTTGTCGACAGGTTTCAGAGACGCGGCGTGAACATGCACTATTGCCTCGCCGTCACCAGCGACGGGCTCGGGGAATTGCTCGCACCGGGGCGGTTTTCCGAGCGTGTGCAGAACAGCGGCATCCATGGTGTTTTCTGTTCGATTCGAAAGGGGTAGATGACCTCTTCGACGCAGCTCGGATTATTTGTTGCGCCTCAACATTTTACGCGACACACTTTGGATAACTACTGCAAATCAGGTTATTTCACTATTCAGAATCGTGGGCGATCATCGAATCCCAGCTCGCTAATCGACACTCGGACAGGAACTTTCCATCCCTCTATAGCCATTCCTTGCGGCGCGTTGACTTGCGGGTACGCGCGTCCTACCATTGCGGACCGGTGGGCGCATGATTGGCAAAACTGTTTCCCATTACCGCATCGAAGAGCGTCTCGGCGGAGGCGGTATGGGAGTCGTTTATCGTGCCATCGACCTGAAGCTCGGAAGAAATGTAGCCCTCAAGTTTCTACCCCCAGAGATGGGGCGCGACCATCAGTCGTTGGAACGATTTCAACGGGAAGCACGCGCCGCCTCTGCACTGAACCACGCTAACATCTGCACCATTCACGAGATTGATGAAAGCGACGGCCATCCTTTCATCGTAATGGAATACCTGGAAGGTCACTCGCTCAAACAAATGATCACTGGCAAGCCCTTGAGCAACAGCCAGATCCTTGAGATTGGCATTCAGATCGCGGAGGCCCTGGATGCCGCCCACGAGGCCGGAATCATTCATCGGGATCTGAAACCCGGCAATATCTTCGTGAATCGCCGGGGACAGGCAAAAGTACTGGATTTCGGGTTGGCCAAGCTGATTGAGAGCCCACCCCAAATCGAGAACGAAGTGGGAGCGGATGCCCTTACGACGTTGGCCGAGACCCGAGATTTGACGAGTCGAGGCGTAGCGCTTGGCACGGTAGCTTACATGTCTCCGGAGCAGGCGCGAGGCGAGGAACTTGATCAGCGCAGCGACCTCTTCTCGTTGGGCGCAGTGTTCTACGAGATGGCGACCGGTCGGATCGCTTTCGGTTTTGGAACCACCGCAGTCGTCTTTGAGGCCATCCTAAACCGGACTCCGGTCTCGGCGGCACGAGTCAATCCCGAACTTCTCCCGGACCTCGGCTGGATTACGTCCAAGTTGCTCGAAAAGGATCGTCGTTTGCGCTATCAGGCAGCCGCCGAACTGCGCGCGGACCTGAAACGCGTGAAGCGCGACACCGAATCCGCAGGGGTCCCCACTCTTGTAGCGCCGCCGCCCGAAAGCCTTCGCCGTCGAAAAATACTCATCGCAGCAGCCGGTGCGTGTCTAGTCTTGCTGCTGCTGGCTCTCATTGGTCCCAAACTCTGGAGCTGGTGGTCCGGTGGCTCGTCGGATCGCATTCGCTCGATCGCCGTGCTGCCCTTTTCGAACGCCGGTTCCGACTCGAACGTCGAGTACCTTGCTGATGGGGTAACCCAGGGCATCATTAGCAGCCTGTCTCGCCTTCCTGAACTCCGCGTAATGGCCCGCAGTACGGTGTTTAGCTACAAAGGCCGCGACCTGAGTGCGCAGAAAGCTGGGCAAGAACTGAAGGTGGACGCCGTCTTGCTTGGCAAGATCACGCAACACGGGGATACATTGAGCATTCAGACCGACCTGGTTCGAGTGTCCGATGGATCGGAGCTCTGGGGCGACCAATACACTCGCAAGGTCTCCGACCTCATCGCCGTGCAGGGAGACATTGCCCGAGAGATCTACGATAGCTTGCGGCCCAAGCTCGCCGGGCAGGAAGCGAGGCAGTTAGCCAAGCGTGAAACTGAGAACTCCGAAGCCTATCAACTCTACCTGCAGGGCCTTTTTTACTGGAATAAGTGGACGCAAGACGGATTCCAGAAGGCGATCGATTTCTTCCGTCACGCCGTGGAAAAAGATCCGAACTATGCACAGGCGTATGCGGGCCTCGCGGACGCTTACACCTTCATGGGCGGCTCGGCTTACGTCGCACCCGCAGAGGTGTGGCAAAGCGCGAAGTCGGCCGCCGCGCAGAGCGTCAAACTCGATGACACACTTCCCGAGGGTCATGTCTCATTGGCTCTGGTTCGGGTAAACTTCGATTGGGACTGGGCGGGAGCCGAGCACGAATTCAAGCGGGCCATTCAGCTGAACCCCAACTCCGCCGAGGCTCATCACTGGTACGGGGACTTTCTGACCCGGTTAGGCCGCTTCGATGAGGCTCGCGCTGAATTGAAGAAGGCGCAAGACCTCGACCCTCTTTCGTTGCTTATTAACACCAGTGTCGGTCGGCAACTTTATTATGCAAGGCAATACGCAGCTGCCATCGAACAATTCCGCAAGACCCTCGAAATGGATCGGAGCTTCGTCCCCGCCCAGCAAGCCATTGAGCTCGCCTATGCTCAAAACGGGATGAATCGGGAAGCGGTGGCCGAGCGCCAGAAAATTCTCACGCTGTCGGGCAGTCCCGATCTCGCGGCCGCCATTGGTGAGGACTACAGCAGATCGGGATACAGCGGAGTCTTGCAAAGCTCGCTGGAAGGTGTGAATGAGGTCTCTAAACGCCGTTACGTTTCGTCCTACAACACGGCGCAGATCTATGCGCGGCTCGGAGACAAACCGCAAGCCCTTGCCATGCTCGAACGCGCATACGGCGCGCGCGATGGCAACCTCACCTATCTCAAGATCGATCCCGTTTTCGACGATCTCCGTTCGGATCCGCAATTTCAGGGAGTGCTACACAAGCTCGCCATTCCTGACTGACTTGCCAATCCTGATCTAGCGCAGGGGATAGCCCGCCTCTCCCGGCAAATGGCCATCTACGCGTACCACTTTCGTTCCCGGCTTTATATCGCGCGAATCGACAAACGCGATGGCTCCCGGAAGTGCCGTCACCAGTTCATTCGCCATGTCGTTGGAATACACAACCTTCGGAGCCGAGGCGGACTCTGCGCGAAAGATTTTCGCGATCCAATACTGTTTGAACTGTGACTCCGACATCTGGTAAATCACCTTCAGCACCACGTCTCGTTCCCGAGCCACCGGGGCGCGAATGAGCAAGACCACCGGCATGTTCGCGCTCCAATACTGCCGGTCCCCCAAAAATATCTTGCGCACTTCCGCAAGACTCAGATTGCCGACTGGCGTGTCTGGCTGGACGACCACCGCGATATCGACGTTATGCGTTTGCGCCGATGGCGGCTGGCCCCGTAACAGAAAGAGGGTCGCTATCACGAAGACACCCCGCGCGAATTTGGAATGAATCGCCATAGCGCTCTTTCAGAAGGTAAATGCTGTCTGGAAGAATGCCCCGTTCACCCTCGGCTCGTTCACGCCCGGGCGGACGTTGCGATACTCTCCCTTGAACGCGGCGTAGTTCGTGATGTCATACCTCACGCCGACCGTTGAGCCCACCAAGTCCAGCACACTGGCCGTCCCCGTGATATCCCAGACCGGCTCGGTATTTGGCCTATGAATATACTCGAAGCGATAATAGGGCTTCCATTTATTTTCCTGCCACGGCAGCCGATACGCGAGCTGCACATAGAACGCCTCGCTGTTATACGACCGCTGGGTTTGCATGTCGCGGTGATATACGTTCGAAAACTCCGACAGAAATTCCGGCTTCTCCTTCGTCCACACCAGGTGCGCCGACGAGATCCATTCATCAAAGTTCTGGCCAGGCAGGGGGGTGAGCTTGTCGTGATACGCCGTACCCCCGAACTGCAACCCGTAGAACCGCGACGGCTTGGCAAACACGGTCGCAACCCAGGCGCGATTGTCATTGATGTCTCCGCTGTCGCCCGCCTTGCTAAGCAGTGACGATCGCCCATTGCCGATTCCCGCGCTATACGCCAGCCCCAGTCCCCCGGACGGTATAGTCCCTTCCGCCAATACCCCCACGAAATGGACAGGCGTAAACGTTCCGCCAAACTTCACCATCTCCGGCCTGCTAATTGTCGTCTGCAGCCACGCGCCGTGATGGAAGGTATCGTTCCAGTATCCGATGGGCGTGTGGTATTTCCCGAATGACATCTTGAAGGAGTCGTTATAGTCGTAGCGGATAAGGGACCGTTCGACGGCCACGTCGTAGGTGCTCGGCTCCGCCGTGAAGCTGACCTCTCCGAAATAACTTACCTTCGCCGAAAGCGGAGAAGCAAAGTGCAACACGAACTGGCCCAGGTTAAAGCCACTCGTTGTCCCCCTCTGATCCGTTGCAGAAAAATCCACATCCCCAAAACCTCTGATCTGCAGCGAAGGATAATGAAGGGTTGCTTCGCGAACTTCCGCGTGCTCACGCATGGCTGAGTGGTCATGTTCCGCTGATTGTGCCGGGCTTGTCGGCACGGATTGCGTCGAAGGTGCTGCAGGCATGCTCACTTGCGCAGTCGTCTCCGCAGAGCCTGACGATCTCAAAAGGGTCGCCATCATTTCATCCTGTTTGCGCTGACGCTCTTCCATTTCACTCAACCGCTTCTCCAGTTGGCCGATCCGCTCCAGCAAGGCCTGGTTGGACTGTCCCTGATCGGCGGAGAGGGGCGCGGACTGGGCGAAGAGCACGGGGCTAGTCCATAAGACTAGAAGAAGCGAGATTGATCGGGAAGACATGCTTGGTCTCCTCCCTTTCTGCAGCGGAGTTGTTGAATGCCTCAGGGCGGGGCCCACAAAACGCCGCTAGTCTATTCCCTCCCTTGCCCTTAAGTAAAAGCCTAAGCTCGATACAGGTCGTGACAGCCTGATTCTTTCCGTTACTTCAACAGAATCGACCGAGAAAAGTAATTTCAAAGTCTACGAGACAAGGCTTACACAGGATCATCGGGTCCGATTCCGCCAGTACGTACAGATCAAATCTTGCACCTTGTAACTCGCATCTTGTCAACGGGATAGGCGATACTTCCAAGTTATGTTGCACCTAATAGGACCTTGACACTCACACTTCGGGGGCTGGTTAGCTTCGGTCCGTGCACTGATCGCCGCTCTGTGCGAAACAGCCTCGGCCGCGTGAGTAGCACGCTGTGCCTCCGGGACTGCCAATCGCGCTCGACTGCAGCCACCGGAAATTGGTCTTTGGTTGAAAAGCCTAAGTTGATTTCACGGGACCTACCGATGGAGTAGGCGAACTCTGAGCACGATCACGGGCCAGCTGCTACGGTCGCTCTTGCCGCGACAGCCTTGTTGAATTCTGGCGTAAAGGGAGGTAGAGTCGCACACAGATCTCAGCAACGCGGCCACCCGGAGGCCAGCGATGATCCCCGCCAAACCAGCCAATGAGAAGCAGCGACTTGAGGCCCTCCGTGGCTATGAGATTCTTGACACGGAACCAGAGGCAGCGTTCGACGATCTGACGTTGTTAGCTTCCTGCGTATGCCAAACCCCGGTTGCACTAATCAGTCTTATCGATGCTGACCGGCAGTGGTTCAAGTCGAAGGTCGGCGTTTCCATTAGCGAAACCTCCCGCGATCTCGCATTTTGCGCCTCGGCGATTCTGCAGCCTGATGTTTTTATCGTCCCGGACGCCAGCCAGGACGAGCGGTTTGCAGAGAACCCATTGGTCGTTTCTGAACCTAGGATCCGCTTTTATGCAGGTGCAACATTGATGACGGATGGTTATGCGCTGGGAACCTTGTGCGTGCTGGACCGAGTTCCTCGTGAGCTGACCGCTGAGCAGTTGGAAGCGCTTCGCGCCCTCAGGCGGCAAGTGTTGGCACAGCTTGAGCTCCGACGCAACCTCAAACGGCTGGAACAATCTCTGGCAGTGCGTGACCGGGCGGAAGCTGAGAAAGAGCGGACACTGCGCGATCTCAAGGCTGCGATGGCGAACATCCGCACTTTAGAAGGATTGCTGCCGATCTGCCTATCGTGCAAAAAAATTCAGGATCAAAGAGGGAATTGGCAGCCGTTCGAGTATTACGTACGAGCGCATTCGGAAGCCAAGGTCACCCACAGGATTTGCCCCGAATGTTCCAAGGCGATCTCGGCGTGAGTGCCAGCCCCGTGTTTCATGGCGTCGCAATGTCACCGCGGTGTGGTGCTTCCGGTCACTGCGTTACTGCCGAAATGCAGTCACACTTTTATGCCCAAGCGGCTTCGAAAGAGCTCCGCGATGGCAGAAAAAGGGCACGGTCCGATTGTCACTCACACAGTCATCGATGGGCTGACGCAGAGGCAAGTGGTCATTCTGGAAGTAGCCGTCCAGAAGTTGGCAAGACTGAGCGAGCGGGCGGGCGTCACTTAGACGACATGATTGCGCTACTCAACGAGGGAATGAACTTGCGCGAACTGCTCGACTACCTAACGAAAGGGCCAGCGCGATCTGCCTAGCAATCCACCGAGCTTGAATTCACAGCGCTCACGCCGGCAGTACGCTGCGCACCTGAATGCAAACGTCGTATCCTAGCAAACCGGCATACGTCGCTCAGAGTCGCTTTGTTATCGATCAGAAGTGCGCTCTCGGATCGTCAGTCCTGGGCGTACGGTAAACGCCCTGCGGCACTCAACCCACTTCACTGGTCATAATGAAGAGCGGTTTCATTTCGAAGCTCTTGTAGTGGGGCCGGAGCCGTTCGATGTTGTACTGCTCCTTTACATTGACGATCTTCTTGGAGGCCGTGACCGTGTCGATCGGCGTGTTGTCGTTGCGGCCATTTCTGAGACCGACAAGCCGTCCGTGAATCTTACCCAGCAGCAAATCGAGCGCGAGATTCCCGTATGCCATCGGCACGATGGAGTCGATGGCATCAGGGTCGCCACAGCGGACGAGATAGCGGAGCTTTTGATTGATAATGTCGATTTTCTTGCCGTGGTTGTATTTGCGAGAAAGCTCTTTCAACTTCTCGGAAACCAGACCGCCGATGCCGCCCAGTTTCTTGTGGCCGAATGCGTCGGTAGTCTCCGCCTCGAAAATCATCTCCCCACCCTGAAACATGGCTCCTTCTGAAACCAGCACGACGGAATAGTGGCTGGGATTCTTTTGGCGGTCCGAGACTAATAGCTCGGTGACGATCCGGCGCTGGTACGCAGGCTGTTTGTCATGGCGATAGTGCGCCTCACGCAAGTGCTGAAGCCGATACAGTAGTCGGTGCCGGGAACGTCGTTGTCCATGGTCTTGGGAATGGCGACAACCTTCACGCCTTGCTGATAGAGGCGCACTCCATAGCTCAGAGTATCGTCTCCTCCGATCGGGATCAGATAGTCGGTGCCGAGCCAATCCAGATTCTTGAGTACTTCGGCCGTCAGATCGTTGCTCTCATTGTTATAGGTGGACTGCAGGTGAGCGGGGACGCTGGACTTCTTCACCTTGCTGGGGTTGGTGCGCGAGGTGTGCAGAAAGGTTCCGCCGGTGCGGCCCGTGCGGTTGACTCGGTCTTCCGATAACGTCTGGAAGTTCTCGCTATTGTCGTAGTCTTTTTCGCGGACAATGCGACGAGTCCGGCCCAACCCCGCCGGATACCAATTACCTGGCAGCCCTCGCGCAGGGCGCGAATGGTTACGGCGCGGATGGCGGGGTTCAAGCCCGGGACATCGCCTCCTCCGGTGAGGATTCCAATCATACCCTTCTTAGTTTTCAAGTTTGCTGCGTCCATTGGCTCTCCTGAACTGTTCGCCGCGCGATCCTCAGCCAGCCTCATCCATAGGACCTTTTCGCCGCTGCGCCCGCTCGACCCGTGTAGTAATAACGTTCGATTTGGCCCAATTGGGAGATTATTTTCAGTGGTCTCTGTCACTAAGGCGCGCAAGAAAGAAATGACTGGGCGCGGCGAGAGGGATGTGTTCTTACGATCGATTCGGGAAAGAGTCTGTCAGCCTCGCCGAGTGCTAGCCTTCGGCCTTCGGTGCTGTGAAGAAAGGCGCGCGTGCTTCACTGACAAGGAGTTTTCACTGGGGTCGAGCGCCGCCTGAATCTGTGGTTTCTTTGACGCCGGGACCCATCAATATTCTGCCGGCATTTGTCCCGGTCAGATTGCCCCGATCATATTCGAGTTTTCCGTTTACAAATACGTACTGCACGCCCTCTGAAAGTTGGATTGGATTTTCGTAGGTCGCACGATCTTTAATCGTCGCCGGATCGAAGACTGTGATGTCGGCCAAGTAGCCTGGCTTGAGTAATCCCCTGTCCCGCAATCTTTGTCGTTGCGCAGGGAGAGAAGTGATCTTGCGAATGCCTTGCTCCAGGGGAAGCAGGTGCTGGTCGCGCACGTAGTGTCCGAGAAATCGGGGCATGCTCCCGAAAGCCCGGGGATGGGTGTGAGCTTCGAATAGAAGTCCATCCAGCGACATCTCCTCCGCATCCAGTCCGATGCTGGTCCACGGCTGTTTCAAGCCGTACTGCAGGTCATCTTCGCTGGCGATGAAGTAGATTGCCCCGGTCTGGGCATTATCCGCAACGACTAGATCAAAGAGAGCGTCGAGCGGTGCCTTCTTCTGCGCGGCCGCAATCTGGGCAAGAGTCTTCCCGTCATATTGTTTGAGATCCGGATTCACGATCCCGGATACCAGCACACCCGAAGCACCACCGCTACCCAGATAGAGATTCTCCCAATTTGGGTGTTCAATTGCCATCTCGCGCTTGATCCTGGCTCGCGTCGCCGGATCTTTGAGTCGTGCCAGCAATTGTTTTGTACCGCCCTCCGCAACCCAAGGCGGCAAACTGGAGGCGAGGGCGGTGGCCCCGGCAACATAGGGATACATGTCGGCCGAAACATCCTGCCCGGCATCGCGCGCGCTCTGGATCATGGCCACAATCTTTGGCATCGAGCCCCAACGCGGTTTCCCAATGACTTTCAGATGAAAAATTTCAACCGGCAGATGGGCTTCCTTGCCTATGCGCAAAGCCTCCTCGACAGCCGCCACTTCACTTTGTCCTTCGCTACGCATGTGGCTGGCATAGAGGCCGCCGTATTGTCCGGCTACTTTCGCGAGTTCGATAAGTTCCTCGGTTTTCGCGTAATGGCCGGGAGGGTAGATGAGCGCGCTGGAGATTCCGAAAGCGCCTTGCCGCATGGCCTCCGCCACCAGGTCCTTCATCTGCTCGAGTTCCTCCGGCGACGGAGCGCGGTCGGTATCTCCCAGCACGTATTCTCTTATCTGCGAGGCCCCCACGTAGGTTCCGATGTTGAGCGGCGTGCCCACCTTTTCGAGGCGCGCAAAATATTCGGTCAGACTGGACCAGTCCACCTTTAAGTGATACGGCTCAAGCTGCGGCTGCAGTTGTGCCAACGTGGTAGCGTTTTGCGGCGCGATGGACGCGCCCTCGCCAGTGATCTCTGTCGTAATCCCCTGGGAAAGTTTGGTGAGGGAACGATTGTCGACGAGCAGTGCATACTCCGACTGGCCGAGCATGTCGATGAAGCCCGGAGACACGACCATTCCCGACGCATCGATCACCTGTTGCGCTTCTGCTTGCGGGAGTTTTCCAATGGCCACAATACGATCTCCGCGGATGGCCACATCTCCGGAGACCCATGGATTGCCCGACCCGTCGATGATTCTCCCGTTGCGGATGATTACGTCATAGGACGGTTTGACTTCAGCCGTTGGTACCGCGCCCGAGGAAGAGTCGTAGGCGGCTGCAGCAATCTCTCCTAAAGCCTCACCCGCAATCTTCTGAATGTCATCGAGGCCGCCCATCGGCACAGCCACCATATTTACGTATGCCGCGAACGCAAGGTGTTCGCCGGCCGCAGTCTGGATGTATCCAGCCAGGCCTTTGCCGGTCACCATCGTCTTTTTGTTGAGTGCGTCGTAGGTGGCGTAGGTTCCAGTCTTGGCTTGCACGTGACCTGCGGCAGGTGAGTTCACCTGAACGTGCGACAACGTTCCGTCCCGTCCGAGAATCGGCAGGCCCCGATGAAAGTCCTCGAAGTCTTTCTGAGTGGCCATGAAAGCCAGGTAGCGCACCATGAAGTCGGGCGTGAAGAAGGCGTTGCCTCCTGCCCCATCGCTCTGCGCAGCCGCGGTCAGATCCAGCTTGCCTTTCTGCAGCCAATCGTGCGCCAGGTCGAAGCCAGCCTGATCGATGTCCTTGTCCTTGCGTGCCACCAGAGCGCCCAGCATGAACGGACCCATCGAAGCGTGGAGATTCTGGCTCAGCTTCAACGTGATCTTCACGTCTTCTTTCAATGGAGGTGAGACATGTTCCGCGAGCAGGTTTTCTGGCTTGTAGCTGGCTGAGAGAGCTTTGAAATCCGGCAAACTGGCGCTCGAAGGGGCTGTTACTTTTACGCTTTTTTCGTTCAGCGCCTCTGACAAAAGTATAGCCGCATACCGGCTGGGTTCCGGGACTGCGTATGCCGCCATTTCAGGAGCTTTCCCCAGCGGGAAGGTGCCACTCAACGTCACACTTCGTGTTCCGTCCGGATTCAGCTTTTCCGCGGTGTGGGCGACGGCCGCGGACGAATCTGCCTTGCCGGTCGTGACTTGATTGACGATCTGGACGTAGGCGGTTTTCGGCGAGATCTTGAGGTTTGCGGGTGCTCCTTCTTTGTCTCCCGGACTTACGACGACATCCACCACATTGTCGTTCACTACAATCGGCGAAATTACGACGTTCGTCCCGAGTTCTCGATCTCCCTCCGGGAAGAGCCCCACGTCCACGAGCACCCGGCCTTTGATCCGCTTGATCCCCTTGTCTGCGATTTGCTGGGCCAGTTCTCGCATGACCAGCAACGGATCGCCGATGCCCTTGCTGTCCGGTCCGCCATAAGAATGGTCCATGGTTTCGTAAGCCAGGGCGCCGTCTGACTGGATGCGGCCCGAAAGATTTGGATCACCTGCTGCGACCAGTACGACGTCCCCCTCGAGCGAGCCGTTCTTGACTGCGCCTGTGCGATACACGCGAGTATGAAAGCGGTAGTCGCCCCCGAGTGACTCGAGCACTGCGCCTTCCGTGACCAGCTTGGTGGTCGATCCCGGTACCCGCAGTTGGTCCGCGTTCTGTTGATAGAGAACTTTTCCAGTGTCGAACGAGTAGATTTCGATACCGAAGGTGGAATGCTTGAACTCCACGCGGCTCATGACCGCCTGAATGCGCTCCTCCAACGCAGAAGGGGATTGCGAAGAAAGCATGCTGGGCAAGCCGCACAAGAGCGCCACGACAACCCACCGCAGGAATTGCTTCATTTTGCGAAGATCCATTCTTGGTATGTGTGCTTTTCCATGACTCAGGCTTGCATCAGAACTCGGTCTTTCCAGCTCTTGCAGCGCACCGTGAGCCGCTCGATCAGTTTCGTTTTCACTGCATATCCCAAACTCCCTGATGTCGGCGCGGGAATCGTTCCATGACGGCTGACTTCGACCTCGGGTTCAATGATGTCTTCGTCCCAGTAGCGGCTGCTCGCCGAAACGTCTCCCGGTAAGGTGAATCCCGGCAAGGTCGACATCGCGCTGTTATGCGCCCGTCCAATGCCTGATTCCAGCATGCCGCCACACCACACCGGCACGTTGCGTTTCCGGCAAACATCGTGCACCCGCCGCGCGCTGCTGTGCCCGCCAACTCTGCCCAGTTTGATGTTGATGATCCGGCAAGCCCCGCATTCGATCGCCCCGATCGCCTGCCGCTCATTGTTAATGCACTCGTCCAGGCAGAGCGCGGTCAGCATTTGTTTCTGAAGCAGCGCGTGAGAGTAAATGTCGTCCCACTCGAGCGGTTGCTCAATCATCAGGAGCCCGAACGGTTCAAAGGAACGAAGGTGGTCGGCGTCTTCCAGTCGGTAGGCAGAGTTGGCGTCCACCGAAAGCAGAATTTTGGGAAACTCCGTGCGCACCGCCGCAATGAACTCGCGATCCTTTCCGGGCTTAATTTTCATCTTAATGCGTTGGTATCCACAACGGAGCTCATTGGCAACTTTGCGAACAAGGGCAGCTGGGCTTTCCTGAATTCCCAGCGAGACACCGCAAGCAATTTCTTCGCGCGTTCCACCCAGCAACTTCCAGAGAGGCACGCCCTGTTGTTGCGCTTCAAGGTCCCATAGGGCGTTCTCGAGACCGGCCTTGGCCATGGAATGACCGCGAACCCCACCTAGCGCCTCTGGGAGGTCTGCAGGGCTCGCGAAACTCCGCCCCACCACCGCCGGCGCGATGAAGTCAGCGAGGACGTGCCACGCAGTCTCGGTCGTTTCGGAGTTATAGCAAGGCGACTCCATGGCTGTGACTTCGCCCCATCCACGAAGGCCTTCAGCCGCGACCTCAACCAGCAGAATCCGGCGGTCTTGAATCCTGCCAAAACTGGTCTCGAACGGCGCCTTCAGGCGCATCCGTATCTCGCGCAACGTGATCTGCTCGATCTGCATAGAAATTCTCAGTTACGCCAACCTTGTAGAACCTCCCTCGCCATCCTGTCAAACGAAAAATGCACCATCCGGTGTTTTTATTTGACAGTGTGCGCCATGTGGTGTAAACGTGAGGGCCGCCGGGGTGGGATGGACGGGGGCGCCGTTAGCCCGAATCTTCAGGGAAGACTGCCCACAAGGAGGCGACATATGCGGGAGCGTCTTTTCTTGCGAATGCTGGTTGTAGCGAACGCTGTGATTTTGCTGGCCGCGACATCTGCTTTCTCGCAGACCGCGCAAACCGGCGCACTCGCCGGAGTGGCTACCGACCCCAGCGACCGCGTCCTCCCCGGCGTGACTATCAGCGTCACCAGCAACAGCACCGGAGTAGTTCGCACCGCCACCACGCAGAGCAATGGCAGGTACCTTGTTCCTCTGCTGGCACCAGGGGTGTACAAGGTCGAAGCATCCAAGAAAGACTTCAAGACAGTGGTCTTTGAACAGGTCCGAATCGGCATTACGGAAACGGCCACCCTGAATCTGCAGTTCCAGATTGGGTCCCTCATGGAAGTGGTTTCTATTGAGGCTGAACCCATGCAGTTGGAGACCACATCCAGCGCACTTGGCCACATTACGGATCAGCGGATGGTGGAGAGCCTGCCCTTGGTCACGCGCAACTACACGCAAATTCTGGGACTGTCTCCGGGGGTGTCAGGCGAGGTGAACAACAGCGCCGCCATCGGACGTGGTGATACGAGCTTGTCTTCGTCCACGGGAGGATATTCCGTCGGCGGCAATTCGACCAACGATAACAATTTTCAGATGAACGGCGCCGAAGTGAACGACCTCGCAGGACAGGCGAACATCAGCGGTGGCATTCCAGTCCCCAATCCTGATGCCATCCAGGAATTCAAGGTGCAGGTCGGCCAATACGATGCTTCCTACGGGCGCAACGCCGGCGCCAACGTCGACGTAGTCACCAAGTCCGGAACTAATAAATTCCACGGGAACGTGTGGGAATATTTTCGCAACACCGCGTTCAACGCGAACGACTACTTTCTCAAACGGAACAACCAGCCGAAAGGAGTGCTGAACCAGAATCAATTTGGTTTCACACTCGGTGGCCCGGTAGTGAAACGCAAGGCCATGTTCTTTGTCTCCTACCAGGGGACGCGCGAAAGGGACGGTCTGGACACCACTGGGGGCTGTCTCACCACCGGTAATCTTCCCCCGCTGACGAACAGTGCCGACGGTCGCACAGCCGATGCTTTAGCGCAGCAATTCAACGGCGCCTCGGGCATCCTGGGCGGAACCATCAACTCTGGTGCGGACGTCTCACCGACCGCTTTGGCCATTCTTAATGCGCAGCTGGCGAGTGGAGACTTCATCATTCCGGCGCCACAAAACGCTGCCACCGGAAGCAGCACCTTCAGCTCACCCTGCGCCTACCGCGACGATCAATTCATTTCGAATCTGGACATCTATCACTCGGAGAAGAGTCACATCTCCGGCAAATTTTTCTTCATGAACAGCGATCAAGCCGGAGCCTTCCCCAACAGTCAACTCCTGCCCGATGTCCTGACCATACCCGGATTTCCGCAGCGTTACACCAACGCTTTCCGCAATTTTTCTCTCACGCACACGTATGTTTTCAACGATCACTTCGTGAACCAGGCGATCCTTGGATTCCACCGTCTGCACGGAACGCTAGACCAGGAGTACCCCAAGGTGAATTACGCCAACACAGCCGCGTGCCCAGAAAATGTTGCGGGCGTGGTGACACTGGCAAGCCTGTGCGTTCCTGCGCCCGAGTTTGATAATCCCTTCCCCAATGTGCAAGTGATTGGCCTGTTCAACGTGGGCGGCAACGGGCAAGGCGTATCCATCGCACAGAACTATTACGATTTCAACGATTCGCTCACCTATGTTCGTGGCAAACACTATTTCCACTTCGGTGGTGGAATCACTCGCCCCCAGATCAACTTTGGAAATTTTCACTTCTTCGGTGGCCTGGTATTCCCAAGTTTTGAGGACTTCTTACTAGGCAACCCGCTCTTGAGCATTGATGTGCCTGGAGTCTTTGGCCGCGAATGGCGCGTCTGGGACGGCAACCTATATTTCCAGGACGACTACCAAGTTTTCCCGAGATTGACCCTGAATCTGGGATTTCGCTACGAACGGCAGGGACAACTCGGAGAATATCTAGGCCGAGCCTCGACGTTCGATCCGGCCCGCGCCAATCCCAATCCGCCCGACACCGGGAGCTATGACGGTTTCGTTGTCGCTTCCAACTTCTCGGGCGGTACCCTTCCCCCCGGTGTGATCAAAGCGAAGACGAATACGGCGATTGCCAACGATGGTCAAAACGGCTGGGAACCGCGTGTAGGATTCGCCTGGCAGCTCCCCGGCACCGACCGTATCGTCTTACGCGGCGGTTACGGAATTTTCTATAGCCGCACGACGGGAGAGCCCTTCATCCAACTGCTAGCCGCACCGCCCTGGGGCGTGATTCGTCAATTTCTGGTTCCCGGCCCGATCAGTGCAGCCCTCCCGCCTGCCGCTCCATTTCCTATTTTCGATTCCTACTCCCCTGTCACTCCTCCCTTGACGCCGACTGCCTTTTCCCAGCATTTCCGGGCGCCCATCATGCAGCGCTACAGCATGAATCTTCAAACCGCGCTTAGCCGGAACTGGATGCTCGAAGTCGGGTTCAACGGGGGCCGAGGCACCAAACTGTTGCAATCCAGATCCTTCAATCAGGCCTTGGAAGCATCAGTGACGAACCCGATCCGCGGAGAGACGACCAACGACTTGGGCAACATTGCGCAACGCGTGCCGCTGGTAGGCTTCGACCCGATCTTCTCCACCTGGATTGAATCCGCGGGAGCATCGTGGTACAACGCCTTCGCGGCCAGCGTTAGCAAGAGGTTCAGCCACGGCTTGCAATTTCTCGCCTCTTATACTCTGGCGTCGGTCCTTGAAACCAATCCTGGCTACACCACCGGAGCATTCGCGGGAGGAGCGCTTCTGGGTGATCAGAACAGCCCGCGAGCCAGCTACGGCTTTGACAATTTTGTACGTCCACAGAGATTCGTGGTCAGTTATGCGTACGAGCTTCCCAGTCCCAAGGGTCCTTCTGCCTGGAAGAATCAACTGTTGGGTGGATGGTCGATTGCAGGCGTCACCACATTCCAAAATGGCCAGCGCCTGACCATCGTGGACAACAATCTGTTGAACGCGTTCGGGATTAGTAACACTGGTGGTGACCGCGTACAGTTGGTGTCTGGCTGCAGGCCCACAACGTCCGGAGCCGTGACTGACAGATTGAACGATTACATAAACGCGTCCTGTTTCACGGCACCTCCCGTGATTGGCAGCGATGGTTTGGCCACCGGGTTCGGCAACGGAGGCAACGGTATCGTGCACGGGCCGGATCAGAGAAATTTCGATATCTCGATCATCAAGAAAATTTCCCTGGGAAGCGAAACCAGGGCCCTCGAATTCCGGACGGAATTTTTCAACGCGTTCAACACGCCCTCATTTGCGAATCCCGCACTCAACGCGGGAACCGTAGCTCCCGATCCTGTGAGTGGTCTCGCCTCACTGCAGGCGGAGTCGACATTGGGCCAGATTACGAGTACTACAGTAGCGCCCCGCATCATCCAGTTTGCCTTGAAGCTGTATTTCTAGGAGCCACTTGCGGCCACGAGAACAGAATCCACGGCTAGGCGTCACCGTTCGGAAAACTGCGGTGTCCGAAGACAGGCACCCGACGGCGAATCCGTCAACGAACGGCAACGTAGCTGAGCGCAAGGCTTGGATGACGGCGCTTGAAACACGCTTTGAACAGGCGCAAAGCCTTCTCAATTCCAGTCGCAGCAAGCTGATTCGCGACATCCTCGACAACGCCGAGGACACGTACTTTCTCTCTTCGCGTGCGCTGGCCAAGCGCTATGACGTCGACAAGGCCACCATCGTAAGGAGTGTCCAGCTTCTCGGCTACAAGCGTTATGCTGAATTTGCCGCCGACCTGCGCTCTCATTTTGTCAGCCGGCTCACGCCGTACAAGTTGATGAAAGCCGCCTCGCGCGAGCGGCGCAGTGTTGCCGACCATGTGGAGCACAGCTTTGAAGTGGAGGCGCACAATCTGCAGGCCCTCCGCCAGCACCTGGATGCGAACCAGGTGGTCCGCCTAGCCAAACAGATCAATCGCGCGCGGCGCATCATCGTCGTGGGGGTAGATTTCGCAGCCTCGCTTTCGTACCTGTTGGCCTATGGGTTGACTTCGCTGGGCTACGACGCCGAAGCACCCGTGGGGTCCGCCGGGAACCTGCAGCAGAAGGTCAGTCTGCTCGGAGCAAAAGACCTGCTGATCGCCATCAGCTTCGGACGTTGTCTGCAAGCGACTGTGGATGCGTTATTGCGCGCGCGCGAAAACGGTGTCCCCACTTTCGGCATTACCGACAGCGAAAAGACGCCCATCGCACGCTTCTGCGACTCATTCTGGATCGCTTCCATCGCCAACCCGTCGTTCCATGGTTCCTATGTGGCCCCCATTGCGGCGATGGATGCCCTGTTCGTTGCGTGTGCCCATAGCCAGCCGCAGAGATCCTTGGCAGCCCTGCAACAAAAAGATGAAGACTCGCGGTCTCGTTGGTACTCCCCTCCGCCACCGGGACCATCGCGCAGGGTTCGAAAGAGAAAAAATGCCGAGCAGGGGAATGATGCTCCTGCCAATCTTCCCGTGAAACCCGAGTGATGGATCCGGGAGGACAGCTTTGAAGCTGACAGCGCACACTGTCTTTCAGAAAGAGGAGATTCTCGCTATGGTCAGGTTGCGGCAATCCACATGTTGGGCTGGCGTGAGCCGGCTCTTGTCAATCGTGGTCCTCGGTCTGTTGCTTGCGTCATCTTCATGGGCGCAGAAGCCACAAGTCAATCCCATAGCGCCAAACAAGAAGGCCGCAAGCCCAGTGGAGCAGCCGCCTACCGCAGGCACCCACCAGCTTACAGCCGAGGATTTGGGAGCCTTTCTGGATGGCGTTATGCCGCAACAGTTGGCGACAGATGACCTCGCTGGCGTGGTGATCTCGGTCGTCAAGGATGGCAAGGTGTTATTCGCGAAAGGGTATGGATCCTCCGACGTCGAGAAAAAGGCCCCGGTGTCGCCCGACACCACGCTATTTCGTCCCGGATCGATCTCCAAGCTCTTCACCTGGACTGCGGTGATGCAGTTAGTGGAGCAAGGCAAACTTGACTTGGATCGGGATGTGAATGACTACCTCGACTTCAAGATCCCTGCCACCTATCCCAAGCCGATCACCCTACGCAATGCGATGACGCATACTCCGGGATTTGAGGAGACGCTCGAGGAACTCTTCGTCAAAGACGAAAAAGCTCTGACGCCTTTAGTGAAATATCTTAAAGGTCACCTGCCGGAGCGCATTTTCCCGCCAGGGGCAACTCCAGCCTATTCGAACTACGCCACAGCAATGGCGGGATACATCGTGCAGCGTGTCTCCGGGCAGCCTTTCGACGACTACATCGAACAACACATCCTGAATCCGTTGCACATGACCCATTCGACTTTTCGGCAGCCGCTCCCCGAGGGGTTGAAGCCGATGATGTCGAAGGGGTATGAACTGGCATCGCAGCCGGCGAAGGATTGGGAATATGTGGAAGCAGCCCCGGCGGGAAGTTCTTCCGTCTCAGCCATGGACATGACGCACTTCATGATGGCTCATCTGCAGGATGGGCAATTCGAGGGTGCCCAGATTCTGAAGCCGGAAACGGCGCGCTACATGCATTCCAGGCAATTCGAAAATCTTCCAGAGATGAACGCGATGGCGCTGGGTTTTTACGAAGAGACGCGCAACGGCCACCGCATCATCGGGCACGGCGGAGACACGCAATACTTTCATAGCGACCTGCACTTGATGCCCGATGCGCAACTCGGTTTCTTCATCTCCTACAACAGCGCCGGTAAAGGAGAGGTCCGGGGCAGAGAAGAGGTGTGGCACGCGTTCCTAGACCGCTATTTTCCGTATCCTCTACAGGATCCTGGGCCAGTGTCGACTGCCGCACAAGACATCAGTTCCGTGTCGGGTCATTACATCGTCAGCCGTCGTTTGGAAACGTCCATTATGGCGGTACTCACGGTCGTGGGGGAGACCAAGGTGTACGGCAACGACGACGGTACTCTCAGTGTTGCGGACCTGAAAGCGGCGAACGGCCAACCCAAGAAGTTCCGCGAGATCGCTCCCTTGTTGTTTCGCGACGTGAACAGCCAGGACCGTGTTGGCTTCAAGCGTCAGCCCTCCGGAAAGCTCAGGATGGTCATTGATTTTCCCTTCATGGTGTTCGACAAAGCTGCCTGGTATGAGAACTGTGCTTTCCACCTGCCCATGATCATCGCTTCTCTTGCGATTATCGTTCTGACCATCCTGCTGTGGCCGGTCATGGCTTTGGTGCGGCGCCACTATGCAAGGCCACTTAGCCTGCCACCGCAGGAAAAGCGGGTCCGGCTGCTTGTGCGTGTGGCGTGTCTGCTGGTTCTCGCTTTCTTTGCTGGTTACGGAATCTTTTTCTCGGTCGCGCTGAAGGATATCAGCCTGCTAAGCCCCAAAGGACATCCCTGGCTGCGCATGATTCAGTGGGTGGGCTGGCTCGGAATTCTTGGCACGATCGTAGCTCTCTATAATGCCCTGCGCTCCTGGCGCGTGCCGCAGAGATGGTGGGCGCACCGCGCGGGGGACACGCTCATCGCACTAGCTTTTGTGGGCGTGGTCTGGTTCGTCTTCGCCTGGAACATGCTCCATTGGTCTCTGAAGTACTGAGACCGGGCAAACGCGCCTAAAAAGCAGCGACGAGTAGGGAAGCGTTCCATTGAGATTTCACCATCACCTCACCGCGGCGCAATAGCTTGCGCCTTCGGTTCGGGTCTTGGAGGGATTTCGGCGAATCCTGGAGCGGCTTGCATCAGATTCTGATCGAGTGAGGCGCTGGCATCGCCGATGGCCCAGCGCATGCCGCCACCAAGAAGATTCAGGAAGAAGGGGCTCGACCAATTCTCCGGTCGGTCCCCGATCGCGGTAAAAAATACGCGTCCTTTGCCTTCCATTCTCGCCCAGGTCATCGGATAAGGCGCGCGCTGGTATGCCTCTCCCTTCATTCCCTTAGTGTCGAGCGTCAGAATGACGTGGAGATCTGTTCTGAAGTCTTTGAGCGAATACCACTCCTCGGTAAACGGCACCGGCGAGGCGACTCCCTCGAGACCCGGGAACTTCGGATCGTTGACGATGATGTTCGCAGTCTGCAGTCGCGGTGTGCTGCCGTGCGTAATGAACTCACCGCCCAACATGCGCAGATAGGGATCAGACTTCTCCCCATGCGCGATGTAGCGGTTCGCGCGGTCTTCCGTGTCGGGTGGAGTGTGGAAGGTATCGCTCGCGGCATGCACACCCACAAATCCAAGTCCGTCATGGATTGCATCGAGCAACGATTTTTTCCCTTGCGGCGACATGGCCGGGTGCTTATCTGTTCCGATCGTGGTCAAATCCCCAGTAGTGAAGAAGAGGACGGCGGCGTACTTGTGGAAGTCCGGGGAGTCGAAGACCCGGCCATCCTTGGTGGCGGTCACGGCGAAGCCGTGTTTTTGTCCCAGCATGGTTACAGCGTTCTCCAAGATGCTGGGCTTGCCGTCGCTGACCTTCACAACGTCGTGTTCGAATCCCGAAGACTTGGTAAAGACAAGGACCGACTTGTTGGCTGCGGCCCACAAGCTTTTGGGGAGAGCAAAGCTCGCACTGGCGACAGTCGTGGTCTGCAAGAACCTGCGGCGGCTCAGAATGTCTTTCATCGCGGTCTCTCCTAGCTCTTCTTCATTGCGTACTGTCTGTTATGAATACCATCGGTGGTTCGATGGATTCTCACGAAGTTCCCGCACCGTGCGAGTCAGAGATTGAAACCCAAGCCGATCCTCGGCGGGAAGACTCCAGCACCGCATGGATGAACCGGACTCCGTCGAGACCGTCCGAAACTCCTGGCACGAGCAGTGATTCCGGGTTCGGCGGGCGCTTTTCCCGCTTGGCTGTGATTTGTTCGGCAAGGTCGCTATATAGTTGGGCGAACGCCTCCAGGTATCCTTCCGGGTGGCCGCTGGGTATGCGAGTTGCATGGGCGGCAGCTCGTCCCGTGCCGGCACTTCCACGTCGAATGGTCCGAAGAGGTTGCCCTAAGAGTGCGAAAGCGAGTTCGTTCGGATTTTCCTGACGCCATTCGACGCTGCCCTTTTCACCGTACACTCGCAGACGCAAGTTGTTTTCGTTTCCAGGGGCCACCTGGCTCGCCCAAAGTCCGCCTTTCACTCCTTTGGAAAAGCGCAGCATCACCTGAATGTTGTCATCGACGCGCCGGCCGGGAACAAAGGTGGTTACATCCGCAGCCACCTGCTCACAAGTCAATCCGGTCACGAAGCACGCGAGATTGAACGCGTGAGTCCCAATATCGCCGAGCGATCCGCCCGGCCCGCTACGCGCGGGATCCGTCCGCCACTCGGCTTGTTTGTGTCCGGTATTCTCGAGGGGAGTCGACAACCAATCCTGCGGATATTCTACTTGGATGATTCTGATTGGTCCAAGCTCGTTGGCCAGCACCATTTCGCGCGCCTGCCGAACCAGAGGGTGACCTGTGTAGTTGTGCGTCAAGCCGAAAACCAAGCCGGTTCGCTTCACGGTCTGAACCAAGTCCAACGCATCTTCGATCGTCGTGGTCAATGGCTTGTCGCAGATCACATGAATGCCAGATTCGAGAAATCTCTTCGCAACAGCATGGTGCAAATGGTTCGGCGTAACGATCGAAACCACTTCGATGCCGTCTGGCCTTTGTGACTCTGCGGAAGCCATCTCCTCGTAGCTGCGGTAGGCGCGCGGAACATGCAGTTCTTCGGCACCCCTGAGACTCCGTTCCGCATTCGAACTTAAAGCGGTTGCGATCAACTCATAGCGGTCGTCAAGTCGCGCGGCCATGCGATGCACGGCACCGATAAACGCGCCTGTCCCGCCTCCGACCATACCGAGGCGCAAGCGCCGTTTGTCGCTCTGCAGGGAAGACTCCATTGCCATCGGTGCCCCTTTCTATTTCGTAAGACCCAGGATTCTGCGATTGGCTTCAGTATCGATCCCCGATTTTGCGAAATCGTCGAAGGCGCGCTCAGCCACATGGATGATGTGACGTGCAATGAACGGTGCTCCTTCTTTCGCTCCCTGATCGCTGCTCTTGATGCAGCATTCCCATTCGAGCACAGCCCATCCTTCAAAGTCGTACTGAGCGAGCTTCGAGAAGATCGGCGGAAAATCAACCTGTCCATCACCGAGGGACCGAAACCGGCCAGCGCGCGAAGTCCAGGGTTGATATCCACCGTACACGCCCTGGCGACCGCTCGGCCGGAACTCTGCGTCCTTCACATGGAACATTTTGATTCTGGAGTGGTAGATGTCAATGAAGTCCAAGTAATCGAGTTGCTGGAGAACAAAATGACTTGGGTCGAACAGGATATTACACCGTCTGTGTCCGCCCACGCGGTCCAGAAGCATCTCAAAACTGATTCCGTCATGGAGATCTTCGCCCGGGTGCAATTCAAAGCAAAGATCGACGCCCGCGGCGTCGAAGGCATCGAGGATAGGCTTCCAGCGTCTTGCCAGCTCGTCGAAGGCAGTATCGATCAATCCGGCCGGACGCTGCGGCCAGGGATAGACATAGGGCCACGCTAACGCTCCCGAAAATGTCACATGAGCCTTGAGGCCCAGATTGGCTGACGCTTTAGCCGCCAGCAGCAGTTGTTCGACGGCCCATGCCTGACGAGCGGCCGGATTTCCTCGAACAGATTCTGGCGCGAAGCCATCAAAGGCCTCGTCGTAAGCCGGATGAACGGCGACCAGTTGCCCCTGCAGGTGAGTTGCGAGTTCCGTCGCTTCTACGCCGCTGGAGGCCAGTACAGCTCGAACCTCATCGCAATACGTGCGGCTTTCTGCCGCACGCGTCAGGTCGAAAAGGCGGGGATCCCAGCTGGGAATCTGCACGCCTTTGTAGCCAAGCGCCGCAGCCCAACGGGAAATCTCATCAAGTCCGTTAAACGGAGCAGTGTCACTGGCAAACTGGGCGAGAAAAATGGCTGGGCCCTTAAGTGTTTTCACCGTGCAATCCCCGTGGACGATCACCGTTGGCTTCCAAAACAACTGGAAGGACACGGGTAGATCGCCGATCTGATTGAGCAGCTCTTTGAACCGGAAGATTGTAGAGCAAATCGGGAAGCGTCCCGAGACTTTCCAAGATGCTCCCAAAGCCGGCCTATCCTCGGAGGACGTGCATCGGCTACCAACCTCGTGACGGGAGCAGCATTGGACGAACCGCACTGCAAGCGTGCGGTGGCCCGCTCAGGACGAGCCTTTATCCGCGATCCGCCAGCTCACGACTCAACAGTGTGATAGAGACGATATTCTTCATCTCCAATCGCCCCAAAAGGTCGAAGGGTGAGTTTGTGATTGTCGCTATTGACCAGCCAGTCTTCCGAGGATTGAGCCGCTGCGGTTGCTGCCAGCAGTTGTGACCGCCTCAACTTGCGCGGGATGTCGCCGACAGCCAAGAGCGCCACCGGCCCGTGCACCAGTGCGACTGTGTTGGGATTCTGATCATCGACCGGCTCAAGGCGCAATGGCATCCCAATCTCGAACTCGATCCGGTCGCCGGTTTTCCAGCTTCGTTGCAGAGCCAGGAATTTTCCGGGGACGACCTGATTGTCGACTCGTTTTCCGTTGATGGAGACTCTGGTTTTCGAATCGGCCCACGCCGGAATCCGCAGATAGACCGTGAATTTCTCCGGATGCGCCAGCTCAAAGTGGAGCTCGGTGCTGTTTGTTCTTGGGTAGTCTGTTTTTTGAGTCACGGTGCACTTAGTCTTGTTCTGCGACCAATTGAGGCGGGATGGAATAAACAGGTTGACGTACACGCCGTCGTCGCCGGGATAGTAGGCGCTGATTCCGTAGTCGGCCGTCAGCTGAGGAAAGGTTCCCGAACAGCATGGCCACTTATCTTTGTAATAGACCTTCTTGGCATTTGCATTGTTGTAGTCGGAATAGTAGAAACTTGTGCCGTCAGGGACAAGACCCTTGGCGCCCGCAATGGTGCCGTAGAGCACGCGCTCCATACTGTCGCCGTAGCGGGAATCGCGAGTCAGCCGGAGGAGATAGCGAGCGATTTTGAAATGGCCATAGGCGCCGCAGGGAGTCTCAAAGCTGGAGTGTGTGGTTCCCAGGCTCGCGGCCAACAACCCTTTTCCGGGCTCGACGAACGCTTCATTGGGTCCCCACCCGCCCGTGGCATAGCTTTGTTCCTGCACCATGCGCAGGCCATTCGCGGCGGCACGCAGATGCTTTTCGTCCCCCAAGACAAGATACGCCTGCATGGCGGAACTGAACGTGTTCACATGGCTGTAGGCATGCTTCCCCGGTAGGGCATTGTGGTTCTCTGCCAGGGCATCGTAGTACTCGTGATAGATGAATCGCTTGCCCAGTTCGCGATAACGCGGGTCGCCGCTTCGTCGATAGGCCAGAAAGAAATTTTCGGGTAGCGTGTAGGTTTCGTCCCAAGTGTAAGCAATACCCCTGTGCGGACGAGCTTCCTGTTCGGCGCGGCTCAGGGCTTTTTCGGGTAGGTGCGGGAGAACGGCGTCGGTGCTGCGCTTCAGTACATCGAGTGCAAGCGGATCGGCGGCAAATTCGTGCGCATCGATCAGGCCACAGCACGTCTTGTCGAAGGTGTATCCCGGCAGCCGGTAATCGACGTAGAATTTTCCAGTGGGCTCTACTGTCTCGCCAAACGCGCGGACCAAGCGGTGCACTTTGGCCTGGGTGGCCTTGTCTCCTGTGACTGCGTAAGCCCTCGCCATGCCGGAGAGATACTGCCCAAAACTGTGTCCCGCGATGAAGCCGTGAAAATTGTTTTCCGGATTGAAATCGTCGCTGTTGTCGTACCAGCCTCCGAGATCAGGACCGGGAGCGGGCATTCCCTGACGCTGACGGAAGGGTTTTAGCAAGCCATCTTCATCGACGACCATCAAGACTTTGTGATTGGTATCAAATTGCCCGCGAAACAAGCCCTCGAGCAACTCGACCTGAGAGTACTGGAAGAGCGAGATTGGAGGTACGACCGCCACTTCAACCCTGGAGCTCGCCCCGGTGGGCAGGGAACGCGAGACCAGTACACCTCCGGCCGTGATGGCCGTGGCTTTCAGGAATTGGCGCCTGGATGTGGGACTCATGAGTCAGTCCTCCTGAACGCTCGCCCGATTCGCCCTCAGATTAAGATCAGTGCGGGAACGAGGAGGAACGCTGGGCAAACGTTTTCTTCGGACTTGCCTTAATATCACTGGTAGCCGCCCTCGGTCAAATGGATGGGACCGATTCATCGGGGTTGGCTCCTGTTTAAGAACTTCGCGCCCTGCAGTGCGGTGGTGGAATGCTCCGGATCAATAGACTCGCTGTCCTCGGTGTGCTGATCATTGGCTGGTCTTTCGCCCTGGCCCAAACGCCATCCGCATCGATCGAGCCAATCACTGCAGCGCTGCGCGCGCGCGACTTCGAGAAGGCCGTTCAATTAAGTCGCGCCGCCTTGCAGAAATATCCAGACAGCGCGCAACTGTGGTCTCTCCAGGGCATTGCTCTGGCCAGCAGTGGGAACAACCAAGAGGCGCTGGCTGCGTTCCAGCAGGCGCTGAAGATCTCCCCGAATTATCTGGCAGCCCTCGCGGGCAGCGCCCAGATTCTGTATCAGCAGAGTGACCGCAAAGCAATAGCCGTGCTGGCCCACTTGCTGGAGCTGCGGCCTGACGAACCGACCGCCCACGCCATGCTGGCTGTCCTTGAATACCGCGAAGGCAAATGCCAGGCAGCGATCGGACACTTCGAAAAAGCCGGAGAAATGCTGGCATCGCAACTGGATGCACAGCACGCCTATGGCACTTGCCTGGTGAGGCTGCACAAGCTCGAGGAAGCGACCCGGGTTTTCCAGCGCACGGTGACGTTGAATCCAGACGATCGGCGGGAGCGTCAACTTCTCGCCTCTGTCCAAGTGATGGCCAAGAAACCGCAGGACGCCATTGATGCGCTGGCACCCCTGCTGCAAGGCGACAGCGCGGATGCTGAAACTCTGGAACTAGCATCCACCGCCTACGAAGATGCCGGCAAGACTCCCGAAGCCGTCCAGGCGTTGCGGCAGGCCATTCTGCGCGATTCAGGGAACGTGAATTTCTATCTGGATTTTGCCAGCCTGTGCCTGGCGCACCAATCTTTTCAAGTTGGCATCGATGTCGTCAGCGATGGAATGCGCGTGCGTCCGCAGGCGGCCCAACTTTATCTAGCTCGCGGAGTTCTCTATGTCCAACTCGCGGACTACGAAAAAGCGGAAGCCGACTTTGAGCGCGCCCACGAACTAGATCCAAGCCAGTCTCTGAGTTCGGCGGCCCAGGGACTGGCGGCCGTTCAACAGAACGATATTGGCAGGGCGCTGGAAGCGGTTCAGAAGAAGCTGGCCAGCAAGCCGGATGACGCTTACCTCCTGTACTTGCAGGCGGATTTTCTGACTCAGAAGGGCGTCGATCCCGGCACTCCGGAATTCCAGAAGGCCATGCAATCGGCCAAGAAGGCAGTCTCGTTGCAGCCATCCCTGGGCGCAGCCCGCGCCGTTCTCGCAAAACTCTACCTGCAAGCCGGTCAATACCAGGACGCCATCGTGCAATGCAGGAAGGCGCTGGAAAGCGATCCCAAAGATCAGACTACTGTTTATCGCCTGATCCAGGCCCTGCGAAAGGCTGGGCAAAAACAAGAGATCCCTGGTCTTCTGAAACGACTGGCCGAGCTTCGCGAACAAGCGACCAAAGACGAAAGAGAGCGGTTCCGTTACAAACTTGTGGGCGGAGATTCCGAGACTGCTCCGCAAACGATTCCCACTTCGCCAGCCCAACCATAGTGGTCGAATCCTACGGCGGAGCGTTTGTATAAACTGCGAGAACCTTTACTCACGACGCGGTCGCGGCGATAATCAAGAAACCTCGCTTCCATAAAGTAGCCAGGGGCCTCCTCGGCAATGTGCTTCTCACGGCGTTCCTTTGTGCAACTCTCGCTGGGGTCGGCCATGTCCTTTGCCGCCGAGCGCCTGTTCGCACAAGGAGTTGCGACACATACGGCAAAACCGCTGGCCCGTCCCGCTCCCTCGGGACGTCCCTTCAACGCGCATTTTGTGGATGTCGCCGCGACTGCGGGACTCACCGCACCCGTGATCTATGGCCATGTCCCCAGCAAGAAGTACATTCTGGAAACGATGGGCTGTGGTTGTGCTTTCATCGACTATGACAATGATGGATGGATGGACATTTTCCTGCTCTCCGGTACTCATCTGGAGGACACACCGGCCGGCGCATCCAACCGGCTCTACAAGAACAACCGCGATGGCACATTTACCGATGTGACGGAGAAAGCCGGCCTGAGCGCGGTAGGCTGGGCCTCCGGTGTCTGCGTTGGCGACTACAACAACGACGGGTTCGAGGATCTCTTCTGCACCTACTTCGGGCAGAACCGTCTGTATCGCAACAACGGCGACGGGACTTTCACCGACGTGACCAAGGATGCCGGTCTCTGGAACCAGGAACCGCGCTGGGGCGCTGGGTGCAGCTTTCTCGATTACAACCGCGATGGCCATCTCGATTTATTTGTTTCCAACTACGTCCGGTTCTCGTTCGAACACGCGCCCGTGCCGGGGCAGAACAGCAACTGCAACTGGAAGGGCATTCCTGTGCTGTGCGGACCTCGCGGTCTGCCCATGGGGCAACACTCGCTCTATCGCAATAACGGGGACGGAACTTTCACCGATGTCAGTCGACAAGCTGGCATCGCGAAGGCCGCCAGTTCCTATGGAATGACGGTGATCGCCGCCGATCTCGATGAGGATGGCTGGCCGGATATCTACGTGGCGTGTGACTCCACTCCCAGTTTGCTATTCATGAACAACCACGATGGCACGTTTCGAGAGGAAGGTGTGGAGAGGGGTGTCGCCCTCAGTGACGATGGCGCGGAACAAGCGGGAATGGGAGTTGGGGTCGGCGACTACGACCTGGATGGACATCTCGATCTGTTCAAGACTCACTTTGCCGATGATGCCAATGTTCTCTATCACAACGATGGGTCCGCGAATTTCGACGATGTGACCCGCACCTCCCGCTTGGGGGTGGAAACCCGCTACATCTGCTGGGGCGCCGGAATCGTTGACCTCGATAACGACGGTTATCCGGATTTGTTCATGGTGACTGGCAACGTGTACCCCGAAGTGGAAAAGAAACTTCCGCAGTATGCCAACAAGACGCCGCGCGCGGTGTTTCGCAATCTCGGCGATGGCAAATTTGAGGAATTGACGGATGCAGCCGGCCCCGGCGTGGCAGCGGGGCACTGCAGCCGAGGTTGTGCTTTCGGAGATTTCGACAACGATGGTGACGTGGATATTCTCGTCGTCAACCTGAACGAACCTCCGTCCTTGCTGCGCAATGACCTCAAAGGGAAGCACAACTGGCTCAAGGTGAAGCTGGAGGGCGTGAAGTCGAACCGCAGCGCGATTGGCGCGCGGGTGGTGGCTCACTACGGCGGAAAATCACAGGCTCAGGCGGTGCTAAGTCAATCCAGTTTCTACTCCTCCAACGATCCGCGGTTGCACTTCGGACTGGGTGTTTACGCGTCGGCAGATCTCGATGTTTACTGGCCCAGCGGCGCTCACGAGGCTGTGAAACGCGTTTCAGCCAATCAACTCATCACCGTAAAAGAAGGTGCCGGGTCCATCCCAAGCAAAGGTTTTCCCCCGAAATAAGGTTGGCCCTGCGGATGTGGGTCGCGGTTAGCTTGCAGAAAAGTCTTGACAGCGGCGTAGCTTGGATACTATATATGGCGCCACCGTAGCAAACGTTTTCTCTAAGACCGTTCGTCGACCGCGCCGTCGACCTCTGTGGGGGAGGATCTGATGATGAAAGCCACGTCGCTGCGTTCCAGGTGTTTCTCCGTCTTCGTTACACTCCCGCTGCTCGCCATTGCCAGCTGGGCACAATTTACAGGGAACATTCAGGGAATCGTTCAGGATCCCAGCGGCGCTGCCATTGCCGGCGCTAAGCTTGTCCTGGTTAATACCGCCACCCAGGTCTCGGCGACCACCACTTCCGACGCTTCCGGAAACTACCGGTTCCTAAGCCTGCCTCCCGGGCCATACAAAATCACTGGAGAGGCCGCTGGCTTTAGCAAGTCGGAAGCCGATGTCACGCTGCAGACGAATCAGAACCTGAATGTCCCGATCGCGATGAAGGTGGGTGGGGCGACAGAGGCGGTAACCGTGACGTCGGAGGCTCCGCTCGTGAACACAGCGGAGACACGTAATCAGCTGACCCTACAAACTCAGACGTTGTCCAGCCTCCCGCTGGCTGGTCGCAGCTTCATTTCGCTGGTCACCCTGGCTCCCGGTGTTTCAGGATTGGGCACCATGGGCGGAGGCACTCCGGGGGGTGGCGGAACGCCTGGGTCAGGAGTAGACAACTACTCCACCGAGACGGCTGTCGATGTGAGCGCCAACGGGCAAGGCACGGTAGGCAACAAGTTTATTATCGACGGACTCGACGTCAACAGCAGCATCCGTCAGGGGGTCCTGAACCTCACTCCCAATCCCGACGCGATTCAGGAATCAACCGTGCAGGTCAATACCTTCTCGTCCGAGTATGGAGGGGCAAGTTCCATTCAGATGACGAGTACCACTAAGTCCGGAGGCGACCAGTTCCACGGTTTGGTCAGCGACTATTTTTACTACCAGAACATGTACGCCAAGACGGAATTCATGAGGCCCCCCAAAGATAAATATCAGCCGTTCCATGGCAACAATATGTCGGCAGCCATCGGCGGTCCGATCATTCCCCATCACCAGTTGTTCTTTTTCTTTGCGGTTGAACCACTGCGCTCCTCGGCTGCGACAGGGGGCTCAGTCATTAACTCTCCCGATCCACAATTTGCCGCGTGGGCGCAACAGAACTTCCCCAACACCTTCGGCACCAAGATTCTCAACACGTATGCGCCTACGGGGCTGGCAGGCAATGCTGTTAGTACAACCGCCGATAAACATCTGCTGGGAGGCGCGTGCCCGACTGGTCAAACCACGATTCCGGTCCCCGGCTCAGCTACCGGATCGATCCCGTGCTCCTTGCCAGTAATTGACTCAGGTATTTTCAACTCCAGTAACTTCCGCAATGGCGACCAATACTTCATTCGCGTCGACAAGTATTTCAAGAATGATCGAATCTATGGCAGTTTCTTTAGGACAACTCTGAATTTCGGGGGGCCCGCGCCTATTCCTCAGTTCTCGTCTACCAACAACAACACCCAACGCGCTTTGCAGGTGAACTATACCCACACATTTAGTCCCACCCTACTGAATGAAGCTATCTTCGCACAGAACCGTATTGAGGGTGTTCAACATCAGACTGGCGACTTCACTGTTCCCTCGACGGGCGTCTCAGGAATCTCCAACCTGGATGGCTTTGGTGGCTTTTATGGACAAGGTTTCGCGCAAGGAGATTTCATTCAGCACAACTACCACTGGAGGGATGTTCTGACGCATGTGCGCGGCGCGCACGTCTTAAAGTTCGGCTACGAGGGGTGGTTCGGAGACGATGTCGAACCCTTCCAGGGACCGTGGTCAACCCCGAAATTCCAATTTGACAATCTTCTCGATCTAGCGCAGGACTTACCTCACACTGAGGGGGGGGTGATGTATAGCCCGATTACGGGCGAGCAACAATTATGGGAATGGAACGCGGCGTCCAGAACGTGGGGAATTTTCGCGCAAGACACGTGGAAGGCGCGGCGAAATCTGACGGTCACCCTCGGCTTCCGCTTTGACGATCAAGGGAACCCGTATTCCCGCAACGATACAACCGTGTTCGGGAATTTCTACCTCGGCTCTGGCTCGACCTTTCAAGAGCGCGTAGCCAACGGCATTGCAACGCCTACTAAGCATGCTCTCAAGGGCTCTCCAAAGGCTTTCGATCCGCGGGTCGGGGTTGCGTGGGATGTTACCGGAAAAGGCGAATGGGTTGTGCGAGGAGGATTTGGGGTATATGCGAACTGGCTTTCCCAGGCCAATATTCAGGAAGAATTTCGAGGCAATCCCCCGGGGCTTATAATGCCCACATTTTTTAGAGGCACTGGAGCCAACTCGCCCATATTTAGCCAGGGGAGCGGCGACAAGCCCCCGTTTGGATTCACCTATCCACCCCTGGCCGGCACCACACTCTGTCCAACAGCGCCTTGTCTTGACGCGAAGGGAGGGATATCCGGAGCTGCGCTGACTATTGGCGGAATCAATCCCAACATAAAAACTCCTAAGGCATACATCTGGGCAGGCACGTTAGAACGTAAGATCGGCAACAATCTTGTGGCCAGCGTGCTCTACAGCGGCTCTCACTCAAGTAATCTGGTTGCCAACGGCAACCAAGCAGGCACGGTCAGCTATGGTGCGGATATCAACGCCCTGCCGGGCGATTTGCTGACAAATCCGAATCCCGTCAGGCTCAATTCCAGCTTCGGCGTGATCAACTATGCCGATAACGATCGCGAAGCCAACTACCAAGGCGTGACCTTCGACTTCCGGGGTCGTGCACGCCGCGCCTTCTTTGATGCTTCGTATACTCGCTCCCGCTCGAAGGATGATGCGGGTACAGGTGGCGCAAGCATTGGCAACGGCTCCTATCCAACTGCGATCAATCCCCATCAGTTCTACGGGCTGTCTCCTTGGGACGTTCCCAACCGGTTTTCTTTCACATTGAACTACGAGATACCGGGGTTAAATGGTGGACATGGTGCGGTAGGCCTCTTGACAAGCGGCTGGGGGCTAAGTGGCACCAGCATCTACCAGACAGGATATCCCTTCACAGTTTTGACGACGCAGCCCTACACCCCGGCAAATTATGTTGTGGGTAAGGATGCGGCGCTCCCAGGTGGAAGCGGCGACTACAACGCCGACGGAGATAACCTGGATTATCCAAACGTGACCAGTTACCACCAGGGAACATCCCGAAGTGCATACCTTAATGGGGTCTTCTCGCCTGGACAGTTTGCAGTGCCGACTGGTGGCACCAATGGCGATGAGAAGACTCAGCAGTTTCGGCAGCCGAGCTTCGCCGAGACCGATCTAACGGCATACAAGGACACTCACATCACCGAACGAGTCAATTTCCAGTTGCGATTTGAGTTTTTTAACCTGTTCAACCATCCCAATCTTTTCGTAGATCCCAATCTGGCAAACGGCTCATTTGGAAAGGCGATCAGCCAACAACTGCCCAGAAACTGGCAGATTGGGGGTAAGCTGACTTTTTGAGCGCAGTTAGCAGTTTTGGCCGTTGACCTGTCGTCCAAGGAAGGGAGCCCTCCTAACCAAACTGGTATAGTGGCTCCCCGACTTGTTTGTGCAGAAGGCGATCACAGGCAGCAGTGACGGCGGGATTCAGGAATCACTGCTCAGTTCAAGGTAGTGTGGTACCGCGATAGCATTCCCGCAAGAATCGTCGATGCAGGAATTGCTTCTCGAGGCCCGAATGATCGATCTCTCACGTCTGGAGGCTTGGTTCGTTACCGGCAGCCAGCATCTCTATGGCCCAGAGACGTTGAAGAAGGTGGAAGAGCACTCTGTGGCCATTTCCCGCGCGCTAGGCGGGTCTGCCCATATCCCGGTGAAGGTCGTCGCGAAACCGGTCATGACCAGCAGCGAGTCGATTCACAAACTCTGCCTGGAAGCGAACAGCACGGACACTTGCGTCGGACTCATTACCTGGATGCACACCTTCTCCCCGGCGCGCATGTGGATCGCCGGCCTGCGCACGCTGGATAAGCCCCTGCTGCATCTCCACACGCAGTTCAATCAGGACTTACCGTGGTCAACCATCGACATGGACTTCATGAATCTGAACCAGGCCGCGCACGGCGACCGCGAGTTCGGGTTCATCGGCGCCCGGATGCGGCTCAAGCGCAAGATCGTGGTTGGTTTTTGGCAGGACTCCGCCGTTCACGAGGAGGTGGGGTGCTCGATCAGGGCGGCCTGTGCTTTGCACGATGCCAAGCGACTCAAGGTCGCCCGCTTCGGCGACAACATGCGCAACGTTGCAGTTACTGAGGGCAACAAGGTCAGTGCAGAGATCAAGCTGTGTTACTCGGTGAACGGCTACGGCGTTGGCGATCTGGTGGACAGGGTCCAACGGGCCACGGACGCGGAGGTCAAACAGCTAGCCGCCGAGTATGACGAAAGCTACTGCGTCGCTGAACCGCTCCGCAGGAGCGGAGGCCGGCGCGAGTCGCTCTATGATGCAGCCCGGATCGAGCTAGGACTGCGGAGCTTTCTCAAAGAGACGGGTTCACACGCCTTCACGGATACATTTGAGGATCTGCACGGCCTGAAGCAACTGCCAGGAATCGCAGTGCAACGCCTGATGGCGGACGGATACGGTTTTGGAGCGGAAGGCGACTGGAAAACGGCGGCGCTGGTGCGTGCCGTGAAGGTCATGAGCCACGGTCTCGAGGGTGGTGCTTCGTTCATGGAGGACTATACCTATCACCTGCGCAATGGCAGCCAGGTGCTGGGGGCGCATATGCTGGAAGTGTGCCCTTCCATCGCAGAGGACAAGCCCAGGATGGAGATCCATCCTCTGTCCATCGGAGGAAAAGAGGATCCCGTCCGGCTGGTGTTTACGGCGAGTAGCGGGAAGGCCGTAAATGCCTCGGTCGTGGACATGGGAAATCGGTTCCGAATGATCGTGAACCAAGTGAATCTGGTGCCACCGGAGCATCCTCTGCCGAAGTTGCCGGTTGCACGGGCGCTGTGGATCCCTGAGCCCGACCTGAAGACTGCGGCGACTGCTTGGATCGCTGCAGGTGGCGCGCATCACACCGCTCTCACGCGCGCACTGACCTCGGAACATATGCAGAACTTCGCTGAAATGACGGGCATGGAGTACCTGCTGATCGATAGCGACACCAAGCTGCGGACCTTCATGAAAGAGCTAAGATGGAACGACACGTACTACCAGTGGGCGGATGGAATATGAGATTGGTGGTGACTGCGCCAGCTAGAAAGTGGTGGGAGCGGAACTGAACCGACGTTATATCCGCCGAGGGCGAGCATAGCGACAGCCGGCAAGATGCCGGCGCGCTATCTTATAGGCGTTTCTGCGGCTAGCGTTCTTCCTGATGCTTGATCCATGCCCTGACCTGGGCGTCCAAAACGTCAAGGGGTAAGGCTCCGTTGCCGAGCACCTCGTCATGGAAGCTGCGCAGATCGAACTTGGCTCCGAGTTTCTGGCGCGCCTCATCACGCAGCTTCTGAATCTCCAACTGACCGAGTTTGTAAGCGAGGGCCTGTCCGGGCCAGGCAATATACCGGTCGACTTCGCTCTGCACATTGGGTTCGTCCATCGCTGTGTAGCGATGGAAGTACTCGACCATCTGGTCCCGCGACCACTTCTTCTCGTGTACTCCGGTATCGATGACGAGCCGGATCGCACGCCACATTTCATTCTCCAGGCGTCCGTACTCGCTGTACGGGTCCTGGTAGCGGCCTACTTCCCGTCCCAGTCGCTCGGAATAGAGCGCCCAACCTTCTACGAAGGCAGTGTATCCACCATGACGGCGGAAGGTGGGCAAATCCGGCAACTCCTGCGCGAGCGAAAGCTGAAGATGATGGCCGGGAACACCCTCGTGATAGGCGATCGCCTCCACGTTCAGCAGGAGGCGGTGTTCGGGATCCCACTCGTTGACATTGATGCGACCGGGACGCGAACCGTCCGCAGTCCCGATCGAGTAGTCCGCCGGGACGGCGTTCTTCGAGCGGGCTGCCTCCATCGGAACGACGGTGAGCTTGCTCTTGGGCAGATGGCCAAACAGCCTGGGCAGCTCGGCTTCCATTTCGTGACTGTACTTGGCGTAGAGATCGAAAATCTGCTGGCCTGACTTGGCGTAGAAGCTGCGCTCACCCTTGATGTGCTCGTTCAGACTGGCCAAGTCTTTGAAGCCCAGTTGATGAGCGAGGGCCAACATCTCAGCCTCAGTCGCAGCGATCTGCTCGAGTCCGATTTCATGAATTTCGCTGGAAGTGAGATCCGTGGTCGTCATGCGCCGGGCAGAGTAACGGTAGCGCGCCGCTCCGTCGGGCAAGGCCCAAACACCGGGTTCGGCGCGTCCTTTCGGAACATATTCAGTGTGGAGGAAAGCTGCGAAGCGCTGGTAGGCGGGAACGATCTGTTCGTTGACCGCCGCGAGAACAGCGTCCCGCAGGCGCTTCTTCTCGGCCGCTGGAATGGCTGCTGGAAATTCTTTCACGGGGTTGGCGAAGGGGCTAGCATCTCCCGACTTGCCGGCAAGGTCGTCGGCCTCGGAGGCAGCTTTTTCCAGAAGGTACCGGGGAGGCATGAGGCCGTCTTTCATGCCTTGACGCATGTTGGCGATGGTTTGGTCAAACACGCGGGGAATCTGGCGCAGGCGGGCGATGTAGTTGTCGAAGTCAGCGACCGTGTCGAAGGGAGAGTTACTCACCAGGTCGGGCAATTCGATGTGGGGACCGCCCATCTGATTCACGGGCATTTCCCAGGACTTGAATTGAGCGCCTTCGATTTGTTGGCGAAGGTCGCGGATCATCAGGGTGCGGCTGAGGGTCTCTTGGGCGTCCATCCCGGTGGGATCGATTGCTTCGAAGCGGGCGAGGAACTTGCGCTTTTGTTCCACATCCGATTGATAGAAAGTGGAGGACGAATCCCTGAGTTTGTCGTTGTATCGCTTGTCGCCCAGCGCGGTGGCGAATTCGGGCTGAGTGCGCAATTCGTATTCCCACTCTTCGTCAAAGAGCGCGCGCAAATGCTGCCGGCGATTTTCGACGCTCGGTTGATTGGAGAAGGCGTGTGCCGGGCGTGGTGGAACCGCTCTCGTCCATGGCGATGTGACCAGGCATAAGATCAGGACGAATGAAAATTTACGCGCACCTTGGTTGGACTTCAAAACTATCTCCTTGAGGCGGGTGAAGTTGGCAGACCGGAGACAATGGAAATGAGACAGGAACGGACTGTGGCTTCAAGGCGATGCCCACTAAGATCCTGAACGCCGTCCGCGGCTGTCCTTGGGAGGGTGTGCCAAGTTGCGACGTTCCTGCAAAGCTTGCTTCAGCGACTGACCAGCGAATTCAATATGTTCGCGCAGCAGCTTGCAGGCGGCTGAGACGTCACGCTGGCGGCACAATTCCAGAATTCGGTGATGCTCCTCGTTGGCCCGCTTGATGCCATGTGTCAGGTATAGCTGCAGCCGTGTATATCGCTCTCCATTATTGTTGACGTTTCGGATGATTGCCATCGAACGCGGCTGGTTGGCCCGAGAATACAAGGTGGAGTGAAACTGCCAGTTGAGACGTCCCCAGGCGGCGACGTGATCGTCCCGGCGGAGCTCCTTTACATAGGTGCGCAAGATAGCCTCGGCGTCCGCAAAATCGGCTTCTTTAAGATGAGGAATCGAGCGCTTGAGAATCTCAGGTTCGAGCAGGGCCCGAATGGAAAAAAGCTCCTCGACATCGTCCGGTGAAAGCGCAGGCACCACTGCGCCCCGGTTGGGGACGATCGCGATGAGCCCTTCTGCATCCAGCTGCCGCAACGCTTCGCGAACGGGAATCCGACTCACCTGGTACTGGGTTGCGATCGCGTCCTGCCGAAGCTGCGTGCCCTCGGCGATCTCCCCGCGAATAATCTGATCGCGCAACTTGTCCGCAACGGCGGATGTGAGCGACTGGCGCGGAATCGCGGATACGGTTGTTGTTCCTAAAGCCATAGTGAAGAGGCTCTGCTCAGCAACCTCTGGTCAAGATGATCAACGTAACCTCTACTTTGGAAATTGTATACACAATGTGCGCCGCCAGCGCGGGGATGGACGATTGCGCCAACGCCCGATGGCCAGCGTGTCTGGCTCGCGTTCACCGGACGGTTCAGGGGGAGTATGGTGTCACGAAGCCTGCCCATTGCGATGAGCAGTCCCCCAGCAATTTTCCGAGTACATATTGTCAGTTGTCCTTGGCCGAGCCATCAGGCCGCCAAGCTCCGCATTGTTTCCCATATCATAGGCGAAAATTGACGATTGCATATTGTATCCATAAAATACGGAACACCTGACTCGATGTTGAATAATGTTGTTTCTTCTCGCACTTCGAATGGCATTCTGGCAAAGGGCCCGCAAATTTCATGAGTGCAGACCAGCGGCGCATTCGGGTCATCGATTCTCATACGGGGGGCGAACCGACCCGCGTGGTGGTGACCGGCGGACCTGATCTAGGCTCGGGTCCGATGAGCGAGAGGTTGGAATGCTTTCGGCTGCGACACGATAACTTTCGATCCGCCGTAGTCAATGAGCCTCGCGGATCCGACGTCGTGGTCGGCGCGCTGCTGAGTGAGCCCGTCGATCATTCCTGCAGCGCTGGCGTGATCTTCTTTAACAACGTGGGCTATCTGGGCATGTGCGGGCATGGCACGATCGGCCTGATTGCGACCTTGGCGTACATGGAGCGCATTCGTCCGGGAGAGCATCGCATCGAGACTCCCGTGGGCGTCGTCAGCGCGATCCTCCATGAAGACGGACAAGTCACGGTCAACAACGTGCCAAGTTATCGGAGCGCGGCGAACGTGAGCGTCACCGTTCCCGGTTACGGTGTTGTGCGTGGCGACGTAGCCTGGGGCGGGAACTGGTTCTTCCTGGTTCACGATCATCGCGCGGAACTTGGGCTCAGCCACATCGATGAGCTGACAAAGTTCACCTGGTCGATTCGCTTGGCTCTGCGTGCGAGCGGAATCACCGGCGATAAGGGCGAGGAAATCGATCATATTGAACTCTACGCCCCTTCGGAAAAGCCCGGGATCGACAGCAAGAATTTTGTGCTGTGTCCCGGAAAAGCCTTCGACCGGTCTCCCTGCGGAACCGGCACCAGCGCGAAGCTGGCATGTCTCTATGCGGACGGAAAACTTCGCGAAGGGCAGCTCTGGAAACAGGAAAGCATCGTGGGCAGCATATTTGAAGGACGCGTCACCGTCCGGGATGGCAACGTGTACCCAAGCATCAAGGGGTCGGCATTCGTGAATGCCGAAGCAGACCTGATTCTCGATCCTCGCGATCCTCTCTGCATGGGGATTCGTGCATGAGCATCGTGACCTGTGATGTTGCCATCGTGGGGGCAGGTATCGTGGGCGCGGCCTGTGCTGACGAGTGTGCACGGCGAGGTCTGCAGGTCATATTGCTCGACCAGGATGCGGTCGGAGCGGGCGCCACGGCCGCGGGTATGGGCCACATCGTGGTCATGGATGATTCCCAGGCGCAATTTGCGTTGACCCGTTACTCGCAACGCTTGTGGCAGGACCTTCGACGGGAGTTGCCGGACGATGTCGAGTACGAGCAGTGTGGCACCATTTGGGTTGCCGCCGACGATGAAGAAATGCAGGAAGTGCAGCGCAAGCGAGGCTTTTACGGAGACCGCGGAGTGCCGACCCACATCATCGACGCTCGCGGGCTCGGCGATATCGAGCCAAATCTTCGCGACGGCATGAAGGGTGGCCTGCTCGTCGTCGAAGATGGTGTGTTGTATCCGCCTTGCGCGGCGCGCTTCCTGGCCGAACGTGCTCAACAGCGCGGAGCAACGCTTCGCCTGGGTTGTTCTGTCCGTCACATCGAGGGCGGACAGGTTGCGCTGGCGGATGGTTCGACGATTCGAGCGCAATTTGTCGTCAATGCGATGGGAGCGTCCGCGCCCGATCTCACTCGGGTCTTGAGATCAAGAAGCGCAAGGGACAGCTGGTCATCACCGATCGTTATCCGGGATTCATCCGTCACCAGGTGGTGGAACTCGGTTACCTGAAGAGCGCACATTCGGTGCGCAGCGGCTCGGTTGCGTTCAATGTGCAGCCCCGGAGGTCGGGCCAAATCCTGATTGGATCATCACGACAGTACGGAGCAGAAAACAAGGAAGTGGATCACGACATGGTGGTCCGCATGTTGCAGCGCGCACAGGAATACATGCCGGGCCTGGCCAAAATGTCCGGCATACGCACGTGGACGGGTTTTCGAGCGGCGACTGCCGACAATCTGCCGTTGATCGGACCGTGTCCCGGCGACAAGTCCGTGTGGCTAGCCACCGGACACGAGGGTCTTGGCATCACAACTTCTCTCGGCACGGCGCACATTCTTGTCGACCAGATGGTGGGCGCGAAACCACAGATTCCGATCGAGCCCTACTTGCCGTCCCGAGTGGGCCGGGAGCACGTCCATGTCTAATTCTTTGGCCTTGATGGTGAACGGCGTCCCGGTGGAGGTCGGTCCCGGCACCACCGTTGCGGTGGCCACGATGCTGGCCGGTCAGCCATGCCGGAACTCTGTAACTGGAACGCCGCGTGGGCCCTTGTGCGGCATGGGTGTTTGCTTTGAGTGTCGTGTCACCATCAACGGGACGCCGCATTGCCGCAGTTGCCAGATCCTGTGCGAATCCGGGATGGACGTTAGAACTGATGACTAGGACCGAACATCACGAATTCGATGTTGTGGTCATCGGCGCGGGCCCGGCCGGGATGGCAGCGGCCGCGTGCGCTGCTGAGTGTGGCGTGCATGTCGGTCTGGTCGATGACAATTTCAATTTGGGCGGGCAAATCTGGCGTGTGGGGCTGACGTCCAGTTCTCCGCCTGAGGCCAGCGAGTGGGTTGAGCGAGTGCGTGCTGCAAGGGTCGCGATCCTGGGCGGCGTGCGCGTTTTCGATCAACCGGAAGCGGGCATTCTTCTCGCCGAAGGAGCTGAGCAAACTTGTGAGCTGCACTACGACAAGCTGATCATCGCGACCGGAGCACGCGAGAGATTTCTGCCGTTTCCAGGATGGACCTTGCCGAATGTGATGGGCGCCGGTGGTCTGCAAGCAGTGGTGAAAAGCGGCTTGTCCATTCAAGGAAAGCGAGTGCTGGTTGCCGGTACCGGGCCGCTGTTGCTGGCGGTTGCGGCCTTCCTGCGGAAGCATGGCGCCGAAATTGCGATGGTGTGTGAGCAAGCCTCCTGGAGCAGCCTAGCGCAATTTGGCCTTGGTCTCGCGTCTCAGCCACGAAAGATTCTGCAAGCATTTCAGTTAAGGCTGGACCTGGCTTCCGTGCCCATTGCCACCAGCAGTTGGCCGATTGCTGCTCATGGAAATCAGGTTCTCGAAAGTGTGACCATCTCTCGGAGAGGGAAGACCGAGACGGTTGCGTGCAACTACCTGGCTTGCGGCTTTCACCTCGTGCCCAATACCGAGTTGGCCGCTCTGCTGGGATGCCGAATGGAACGTGACTGTGTGTGCCTGGATGATTTCCAGCAGACGACGGTCCCTCGCGTTTATTGCGCCGGGGAACCGACGGGAATCGGCGGAGTCGAGCTGGCGCTGGTTGAAGGTCAGATTGCGGGCTTTGCCGCCGGGGGACACGAAGCAGACGCCCGCCGGCTCTTTGGCGAACGAAACAAAGGAAGGAAGTTTGCCTCGGCGCTGGAGAAGGCCTTCCGTCTGCGTCCCGAATTACGGGGTCTGGCATCACTCGACACGGTGGTTTGCCGGTGCGAAGACGTTTCTTTTGCCCGCCTGCGAGCTCACGGGACATGGCGCGCCGCCAAGTTGCAGACGCGCTGCGGCATGGGGCCTTGCCAGGGCCGAGTGTGTGGTCCCGCAACCCAATTTCTCTTTAACTGGAATCCGGATTCAGTGCGACCTCCGATTTTCCCGACCCGCGTGGAAAGTTTGGCTGCGTTCGCGCCCCGGCCGGCACCGATGCAACCGCAAGTCTCAGGAGGTCACTGATGAATTGGAAGGGCGTGATGCCCGCCATCACCACTTGCTTTACCGAGGAGCTTCGCGTCGATCACGGCTTCATGGCAGAGCATTGCCAATGGTTGCTGGATAACGGTTGCTCGGGCATCGTCGCCCTGGGCTCGCTCGGAGAGGGCTCGAGCCTGTCCTTTGACGAGAAGTTGGAAATCCTGGGCACATGCGTGCAGGCGGTCGGGGGGCGCGGACCCGTGGTCGCCTCCGTCTCGGCCCTCACCACGCCAGAAGCCGTCGCACTCGCGAAGGCCGCTGCCGAACAAGGCTGCGACGGACTGATGGTGTTGCCTCCTTATGTATACAAGGGGGACTGGCGCGAAATGAAGACGCACGTTGCGGCCGTCTTTCGGGCGACTCCTCTGTCCTGCATGCTCTACAACAATCCCATCGCGTACGGCACCGACTTTCTGCCGGAACAAATTGCCGAGCTCGCCGCGGAGCACGGGAATTTTCAGGCTGTCAAAGAATCCAGCACAGACGCCCGGCGAGTGTCCGCGATCCGTGCCTTGCTCGATCGCCGTCTGGAGATTTCAGTGGGTGTTGACGATGCCGTGCTCGAAGCAATCGGTGTGGGGGCGACCGGATGGATTGCCGGCCTGGCGAATGCATTGCCGCGCGAATCCGTTGATCTATTGAATTGCGGAATCAATGGAGCACCAGAAAAAGCATTCGAGCTGTATCGCTGGTTTCTCCCGTTGTTGCGAATGGACACAGTCTTCAACTTCGTGCAGTTGATTAAACTCGTTCAGGCCGAAGTAGGAATGGGCAACGCCCGCGTGCGTCCGCCTCGTCTGGCGCTGGCCGGTCGAGAGCTGGACGATACGCAAAGAATTATTCGGAAGGCGCTGCGCACGCGTCCCCAGGCAGCGGGAAGCTACGCGCTGCCTGGTCGACGATAGCTTCGGCTACTTTCTGGCTCTGGCATCGTTGTTAAAGTACGCGACGCCTACCTTTACCACGGTGCCTGGTATTTTGGGAGTCTCGTGTCCTATTTTGTTGGCAAAATCAGCGGCACGAATTGAACTCATGAACCATTCCAATCAGGTCTCGCGCTTCTCTTGTCTCGGGTTTTTTCTGCTGGCCTTAAGCCTGGCCACGCATGGACATGGCCAGGAAGCAGCCGCAAAGAACAATGAAAAACCGCCCGCAACGCCAGGCGCGATGCTCGCGCAAGGAACTGTCGACTTCGATACTCCGGATTTCACGCTTTCGTTGGTCCGTTCATCACAAACGATTGCCGCCTTGAAGCCAAAAGGCGCTGACAATTTTGACTTCACACCGGGAGACTTGCTGACCGCCCGTTCTCAAGATGGCTACTTCCATCTCGGAGATCTCACGCTCCGGCTTCAGGTGGGCAATTCCGGAGTCTGGAAGAACTATTCAACGGCAACGGCACGTCAACCCGTGACCGCACTTGCGTTGTCGCCAGGAATACTGGCAGTTGCGGATTTAGCGCCCACCTTGCCTTCTGACATCCCGTTGCAAGTCACCCGTACATGGGCGGTCGAGCGCAACAAACTTGTTCTTCGCTTCACGCTGCGGAACACCAGCAGCAGTGTCGTAGAGGTAGGCGCGTTGGGGATTCCGTTAATCTTCAACAACGTACTCAATGAGCGCTCGCTGGAAGAAGCCCATGCGAAGTGCTCATTCTACGATCCCTATATTGGTGAGGATGCGGGATATCTCCAGGTGACTCGCCTCAGCGGACGCGGGCCCGCGCTGCTCGTCGTGCCCCAGGGTCACACCCCGTTCGAGGCATATAACCCCATTCTCGACAAAGCCGATTCCTTCGGTGCACAGCCCGTCTTCACCGATCCGACACCACGCGGCATCACTTTCGAAGGATTTTACGAGTGGATGGTGCATAGTGCGGCCTATGCCGCAAACGAATGGAAGCAGGCGCAGCCGTGGAATCCTCCCACAATGTTGACGCTCACGCCGGGAGAGTCGAGGAGCTATGGAGTACGTTTCTTGCTCTCGCCTTCGATTCGCGACCTGGAAACGACCCTTGCCGACAACGGCCGGCCCGTCGCTATCGGTATTCCCGGCTACGTGCTGCCTATGGATATGGAAGCTCGCCTCTTTCTGAAGTATGGGCAGAACAGCAAGTCAGTCGCGATAGAGCCTCAAGCGGCGCTCGACATTCGCCGCGAGACCCCTACGTCCCATGGCTGGCAGTCGTACTCCGTGAAAGGCAAGACATGGGGGCGCGCCCGTTTATCGATCACCTACGCCGATGGCACAGTACAGGCAATCAGCTACTTCGTGACCAAGCCCGAAACAGAAGCGATTGCGGACATGGGCCGTTTCCTTACCACCAAACAATGGTTCACGGACGCAGGCGATCCTTTTCATCGCGCGCCCTCCTTTATGACATATGACCGTGAACTTAACCAGGTCGTTCTGCAGGACAGCCGTGTTTGGATTGCGGGGCTCAGCGATGAAGGCGGGGCTGGCTCATGGCTCGCCGTCGCAATGAAGCAACTCGTTCAGCCGAACAAAGAGGAGATCGAAAAGCTGCAACAATTCGTAGATGGCGTGGTCGATGGTCGCCTGCAATACAAGGATGGCCCTCACGCCTACGGCGTGCGCAAGAGCCTTTTTTACTACCAGCCCGACCAGATGCCAGCAGGTTATTATCGCAGCGATTTTGACTGGAAGACCTGGACGAGCTGGAACAAGCAGGCTGCAGAGGCAGTCGATCGTTCCTTCAACTATCCGCACGTGGCAGCCGCGTACTGGGTCCTCTACCATCTGGCGCGAAACAATCAGGGCCTGGTGACAAATCATGCGTGGGATTGGTATCTCAAGCGGGCTTATGAAACGTCATTGGCAATGACCAATTTGGCTGCCGGGCTTGCCGAGTTCGGCCAGATGGAAGGTGACATCTTTGTTCAGATTCTGGCAGATCTGAAAAGGGAGGGAATAGCGAGCGAGGCCGCCAATCTCGAAGAAAAAATGCGCCACCGCACGGAGCGCTGGAAGAGTCAGGCCTACCCGTTCGGCAGCGAGATGCCCTGGGATTCCACCGGGCAAGAGGAAGTCTATGCCTGGACCAAATGCTTCGGTCAGCAGGAAAAAGCACAGCTAACGCTCAACGCGATCCTGGGCTACGATCCCGCCATCCCGCATTGGGGATACAACGGCAGCGCGCGCCGCTATTGGGACTTCATCTTCGCAGCCAAGTACCGGCGACTCGAACGACAATTGCATCACTACGGATCCGGTCTGAACGCGATTCCTCTGCTCAACGAATACCGCGAGCATCCCGACGCGTTTTACCTGTTGAGGGTGGGGTATGCTGGCACGATGGGAGTTTTGACAGATATCGATCGCGATGGATTCCTGTCACCGGCATTCCACGGTTTTCCCGACACGCTGCGTCCCGATCCTCTCTCTGGCGACAACGGCCCGAATTTTTTCGGACACGCCTGGAACACCGCCACGTATGTGGTTAATCATCCGGAGTTCGGATGGCTGGCTTTCGGCGGCAACGTGCGGAAAGAGGGTAGCACAGTCGACGTGATTCCGCTGGACTCGAGCCGGCAGCGCGTGTATCTGGCATCTCTAGGTCTGTGGCTCACGCTCGACGCAGGCACTTTCGAGCAGTTGGATATTGACTCAAAGACTGGCCGCGTCCGGTTGGCGCTGGCTCCGGCTACGCAATTTACGCTGGTGGCTCTACTGCGACTGGAGCAACCGGTCAAGCTTGCCGGCGTGGGTACTTACCACCCCGCGAAAAAATTGGAATCAAGGCGGAATGCCTGGGTCGTATCACTCGGCCCCGAGCGTCGATGGGTGGAACTGACCGCCGACTAGAGTTTGATGGAAACTGGATGACCGTCGAACACCAGGGTTCGCGCAGTGTTCGCGAGTCTTACCTGGACTGACCGGCGCATCGGCGCCAGCATTTTTGATGCGGGTGCAAGCCGCAACGAGAAGATTCGCGGGGCATCTTCCCACTTCATCTCGATTCCCATCCACTCGCCCTTGCGGTAGTTGAACGAGACACCATCATCTTCGTAAAGGAGGAACGCTGCGTCATTGCCGGGATAGATTGTGATGGAAAGCGGCTCATCCACTTTCTCGTTTACGAATTGCTTGATCGGCCCGAGCGGTAAGAGCGACCCAGCGCGCACGAACAGAGGCATGGTTTCCAGGTCCACCGGGCGGAAAAGTTCATGGCCCCCTTTTATCTTTTCGCCAGACCAGTAGTCGAACCAGTCGCCGTGCGGTAGATAGACTCGTCGGGAAGTGGCGCCCTGTTCAACTATGGGCGCTACCAGAATGTTCTTTCCCCACAGGTATTGGTCACCGCAAGCTACTGCCTTTGGGTCATCGGGATAGTGCAACCACAAGGCCTGCATTACCGGTATCCCGCTCTGCGTGCATTCGCGCACTGAACTGTACAAATAAGGAAGCAGGCGATATCGGAGCCCCAGGTATTTCCGGCAGATACGTTCTACATCGGGATTGTGCAGTTGAGCCGAGTCTGGAAGGACAGCTCCATCATAAGTATTGATTTCTGCTGGACCTGTCTCGCCGGTATTCCACTGCCAGGGCAGGCGTAATTTCCAGGCACGGCCATGGCAGCGAAAGAGGGTGCAGAAGGCCCCAAACTGAAACCATCGCAAATAGAGTTCTGCGGTGAATTCCTTGGTGGGCACAAAGCCGCCGATGTCCGTACCCCAGAAGGGAATTCCGGTCAGGGACGTATTGATGGCAATAGGCACCTGAGCTTGTAGAGTTTCCCAAGTCGAATACACGTCTCCCGACCACAGAAATGAGGCATACCGTTGCATGCCGGCATAGCCGTTGCGATGCAATGCGAACGGACGCTCGTTGGGACGGTCAATTTGCGGCCCTTCCCAGTACAGGCGGTTGCGCACCAGTCGAGATGGGATGTCGAGCGGATCGCCCTCGTCCGGCCACCAGCCGTCAACTCCCATGGCGAAGTCCCGCCGGTGGGCGTCCCAGTGGCAACTGGCGCGCTGGTCGTCAAAGCGCGTTACATCGCAAGGCTCATGAACTGAACCGTGCAGCTTGTCCGACAAAATTACCGAGTGCAGCACAACTTTGAAGTGTTCCTTGTGTAAGTCACGAATCATCTCTTCAGGTTCGGGAAATACTGCCGCGTTCCACACAAAGGAACCGTTCTGGGTGTTCCATCCAGAAGGACAAAACCCGGTGCCCAGGTAAATCATCGTGTCGCACGGAAGTTTCTTCTCGCGAAACGTTTTCGCTTCCGCGAGAATTTCGTCTCTACTCGCCAGCGTGCGATGGGACTGCTGGTAGCCGAAGCTCCACAATGGGGGCATCTCCGCGTGTCCCGTCAAGCGCGCGTACTCGGACAGGATGGTAAGCGGGTCGCTGGCCGCCACAAAGAAGATGTCCAGGGGCAAGCCAGCGTTTTTCGGCTGAAACTTACCTTCCGAGCCAGTCAAATCAAAGGTCCCGAAGGGTTGATGAATGTACATGGCCCATCCTGAGGTTCCGATGAGCCATGGAGTCGGGACGCGACCCCCGTGCGTGTGCAAACGATAGCCGCCTTGTCCGCTGATCATTTTGTCGATCGAGCCACGCCGGTCGAACTGTGCACCACCCTCGCCCAGTCCGAGCAAGGGGGAGTCGCCGATCAAGAAAGAGAGGCCACCATCCTCGCTGATTCTCAGTTCCTGGACCAAATCATTTTTCGCATTCGCAATGCGCAGGCTTAAAGGTGAAGTTGAAACCTCAACTCGCAGTTCTCCGCAGACAATTTTCCTGGAGGCCACATTGCCTCGCAGCGTGGTGATCGGTGCTCCCCAGGACGTCCGCAGCAGCGATCCGTCAAATGGGACAGGAACTAGGCTGCCGTTTCGAATCGGAAGAACACTCAGACGGAAAGTATGCCTGCTGACGGCCGAGACTTGGATCTCCACGGGAGCGTTGTCCGCATCGCGAAGTGTCGGGTCAGAACGCGTTTGCGAGAGAACTACCGCGGGGAGGGCACACATCCGCTTCAACAATTCGCGGCGGCTGTAGGTCGTCACCATGGAGGGGAGATAAAGTATACAGCAAGGGGGCCCGCCAAAGTTGGCACCATTGCCGTCGATCTCGACACACCGCGAAAGTCGATGCGGTCTCCAAGATCTGTTAACAGTCATGCTTGGCACCGGAGGCCATTCAGGTCATTGAACCCAGCCATCCTCGCATTTGGGCAGTGTGAAATAGTGGTAGATTACGTGCGCGGCCCCGTAGCTCAATTGGACAAAGATTGATGGACGTCGATGTTCGTGATGGCCGATCAGAGCTGCGATCATCTGTTCCGAAAGCGGGGATCAGGTCACATGTACTCCTGAGACTTGCAGAAGGATCTCCTATCGACGATAGTCGCAATTAATCCGTTCGACTCGCTTTGCGACGTAGTCCGGATCGTAACGTAAAAGTCAGCCTGTCAACGTGTGTTTCCACCGCCAGGCGAGCCCGCCTGGAACACACATCCTTCGTCCCCCTCGGTCTCGCATGCAAGGAAATGCGGTTCCGAAGAAAGGAGAGCAGTGGAGAGGATGCATTCCCTTCCGCCCTAGTAGTGTCGGTTGTTTCGACCTATTTTCATCAAAACCAGTAAAGAGCTCGATGAAGCGCAACGCTGTGTTTGGGCGCTGCTCGGACACGTGCGCTCATTTCACAAAGGACTATGGAAAGGAATAAGGGCCAATGAAGAAGACGGTATTCGCAACTCTTTTGTGTGTCTTGATGTTCTCGATGTCGCTGGCGGCTCAGTTGCCTAACTACACGTTGGCGGATGTAGCGAAGCATAACACGCCCGCAGATTGCTGGATGATTCTCAACAACACTGAAGTCTATAACGTCACGGCGTTTCTCAACATACACCCCGCCGGCGCGGCACCTATGACTCCGTTTTGCGGAGCAAACGCAACCACAGCATTTAACAATGTAGGCCATTCGACAAGGGCCGTAGGATTAGAAGCTACCTATCTAATTGGCAACCTAGTCGCCACAACCATAAGTGTCACGATATCGCCTACCACAACTTCATTGACAGCAGGGCAAACGCAAACCTTCATGGCCAACGTAACTGGATCCACGAAGGGCGTTACCTGGAGTGCCACCAGTGTCGGAAAGATCGACCAGACCGGACTGTACACAGCGGTGACTCCGGGTACTGGAACCGTGACGGCTACTTCCGCCGAAGATCCGACGAAATCGGCTACAGCCCAAGTCACAGTGACAAGCGCAGGAGGTGGAGGTGGAGGCGGAGGCATCTCGGTTAACGTCACCCCTCCCAGCATGACCGTCAGTGTGGGGGGGAAACAACAATTCACGGCCAACGTCACTGGCTCAAATGCGGGCGTTACCTGGACAGCGACTGGCGCAGTTGGCACGATTGATGCACAAGGTCTGTTTACTGCTACGAAAGTTGGTCAGGGCGTAGTGAAAGCGACTTCCGTCGATGATCCGACCAAGTCTGCTACAGCTATGGTGACGGTCACGAAATCGGGCCCGTCGTGTTCGCTAGCTACAAGCAGCTCCGGATTCAACATCAACTGTGTTCCTGCCAGCATGGTTCCGGCAAATCGGTACAGTTGCGTTGCAACATCGGATGGAAAGTCCACAGTGGTTCGTTGCACCACCGCCAGCCGAGGTAGAGAGCAAGGAGACGACTAGAAGAGACAGCAAACAACCCTCGACAGTCCTAGAGCCGTGGGAGAAGTGGTTTAGTCCTGCATTCGACTCGCCACGTTTCCCACGGCTTTCGTAAAGTGGAAGTTTCCTTCTCACGGGGGCCTGCCGTTCCATTCTTACGCCACAGGACGTGTAGGCGAATTTTTCTCGAAGAGTAGGTCCCCTCGTTTGACGGTTAGAACACGACGGGAGGAAATATGAAGCCCCAACAGGGTTGTGTTTACTGGATGGTTAGCCGCAAAGACAGATCGATGGACGTCGATGTTTAATCTTCCGCTCCGCATCGCGCGCACATCTCCGAAAGTAGATCGATAGGTGTCGATGGTCGTGATTGCTGCTGGGGTCCGCCGGAAATCATTTTCCAGCAGCAAGAGTGCGCGGGACATCTCGGAGACGCCTAGCTGACAAGTAGGTTACATCGGCCCGCTTTCACTCGAAGGCGAATTCCTGCAACGTCAACAGCAAAGCATTCTTACCGAACCGCCACGCGGAAATATTCTGCTAATAATTCCTTTCCCACCCCGAGCTGCGGTGGCGAATTTATTACACACTTCTGACCTATCTATGACCCGCCCACGCGCTGGCACGGGTAGGCTGCCCCTACCAGGGAATCGAGCACTACGACCACCAATCATTCTTTAAAGAAGGAGTGTGAAAAAGCATGGCAAGCGATGATCTTCCAGCCAACGTGTCTCCCGAGATCACAAATCAAACCAAACAAGGAATGGACTCTCAACTGAAGCCCGCTGTCGAGCGACGTTCGTTTCTGAAGGGCGTGGGCCTGGCAGGGGCAGCAGCGATGTCAGTTGGAGCACTGTTGCCAACCGACCTCCTGGCGGAGGAACACAGCGGCTCGCTCATCAGCGGCGATGCCGCCATTCTGCGCTTCCTGGCCGCGGCCGAGATCCTCGAGACCGATCTCTGGCAGCAATACAACGAACTCGGTGGAATTCAAGACGCGGAGGTTCCCGGAGGAAGTGGAAGTCCACTCTATACGGCGGCGCTTCAGCAACTGGATGCAGACATGGACCAGTACATCCACGACAACACGGAGGACGAGTTAACCCACGAAGTGTTCATCAATGCGTATCTGGCCTCGAAAGGGGCCGATACGGTCGATCTCGACCAGTTCCGTACGTTGCCGAGCAGCAAGGCAACAGGCGCCCAGCAGATCGGACGACTCACCAACTTGATGCAGTTGACCGTCGACACCAGTTGGTGGACCCGTTACCGAAGTCGCACGAAGAATCCCGACTTCGGCGACAAGTTCGCGAACGCAATCCCAACTCTCGCCGCTGGGCAGCACCCCGCAATTCCCCGAACCGATGACGATGTGAAGCCAGACCCATCCAAGCCTGGCAACATCTCCGACCTCACGCAAGCCATCGCCAACACAGCAGGTTTTCACTTTGCTTTTATCGAGCAGGGCGGAACCAGTCTCTACCCGATGCTCGCGCAGAGAGTAAGCAGCTTGGAAGTCCTGCGGATCGTGCTGAGTATCGGCGGCACAGAGATCGCTCACTTTCAGACTTGGCATGACAAGGCGGGCAACGCGATTCATTTGACCGACGTGGTTGATCCCGTGACAGGGTTAAAAATAACGTTCCCAGATCTCAACTCTGCTCCCTTCGGCGGCGAGGATTTTCAAACTAACCTGATCATGCCCGAACCTACCGCGTTCCTCAGCCACAAGCTTCCGGCATGTTCGATCATTCGGCCTACCGCGAGCAAGGGAGCCGCCATGGGAGCTCTCAAAGCCCTGACATTCGACGGTCTCTTCATTGGCCAGTCACAGGCTTTCTTTGACTACTTGCGCGATCTGGCCGAAGACGCGGATGAGGCCCGGCGCCAGATTTGATCGTCGGAGGACGCGCATGTTGTTGCATGTTGTTCTTAGGTGGGCGTTGGGTCCGGGAATTACGGTCCGCGCCTGCCTGCAATACCCCCCTTTTTGCAGAACTCCATCGGGCTTAAGCAGATCGAGATAAGCGCCTCCGAAAAGGCGCTAGCGTCACTCGCCCCACGAAACGATAGAGCCTAGCCAGAAACGGGACTTGCGACTCCCTTAATCTCCGGGGCTAGGATTCCAGGTCCGCGACGCCGTTTCCTGGGACTACAATTCGCCCTATCTAGCGGAACATCCAGCCTCTGTGCGAGTCGCGCAATAGATCGAAGGGCGCACTAGTGTAAAAACACGGTATGTTGCAAAATGGAATCGCTGTAGTCAAATACTCGACCTTGCCAACTACTCCCTGCAAGGAGTTCCACCGGATGTAGCAAGTATGGCGTTGAGAGCGTCTGCCGATTTTGTGCGAATCGCTTGTCCCTTGCGTGCTCGCAGAATCGTATTACGGCTCAAGCCTGGCTTTCTCTGAATCGTATCGATGGAGATTCGCTGCAGTTTCTCTTGGAGCAGCGTGCTCATGGTTGCGTCCGATGTGTCGTAGCGAACAAGCGATGGCAGCAATGTACTGATGTCGTCGTCCTGTTCCCAGCTGCGCTCGGTCTCCTTTCCGATGAAATGGAAACTAGCTGCTGTGACGGGGCAACGTTTCAGCAAGCCCCGAGTGTCGGATTTGCACGGCGAGCCGTCTGGAGCGAGACTTTTGAACTCCGGGTGGCGCCAGTATTGCGCGAACATCAGATCAAAGGTATGTGGCACAGCAAGCAAGGTCGGCGGTTCCAGCGTGTAGGCGCCTTCTCGTCGTAAATGTTGATGTATGGCATGGTTTTCCAGCGTCGAGCATCTTTCACAAACGGGCCGAGCAGAAGAACGGGCTCATTTGAGAGATTGGTTAGGACAGGTGATATAGCAAAGTTGTACGGTCGTGCTTGATCGCGGTTCAGCTTTCGCAGAGCGGTCATCACGTTTGGCGTGCTGATTGCAATCCGCCTCATCACGGGCATGTCCAACCACTCAAGAGGCCTAAACGGGAGGCCTAACGCTTTTTTCACAAGCATCAACCATCCATGGCTGATCCAAAGCGCGGTATCACATACGGCATCTCGTCCCTCGATTGGGCGATAGTACAAACCCAAGCCGTGTTCACTAGCCTTGACTACAAGCCATCTCATATATGCCTCAACAAAATTACGCAGCAGCCAAGGTAGAGCATTCCGAGAAAGTTCTCGGCGTGTCGTTCGTAGCGGACAACTAGCCTGCGAAAGTTTTGTAACCAGGCGAACAGTCTCTCAATCTTCCAACGTTTGCGATACCGTCGCACGCGTCTTAGATCTTGTGTTTTGTTTTTGCGGTTCCTGCGGTGTGGGGAGATCAGTTCGATCCCGTAGCTCCTGAGTCTGGTGTCCAATTTGTCGGAGTCGTAGGCGTTGTCACCGATGAGATTCTGTGGAGGTTCCGGGATCACCATCTGCACGAGGGTGGACTCGGCCAACTTCACTTCGTGGGGAGTAGCACTCTCAATTGATACAGCCACCGGAAGACCATTCCGGTCTGCTACCGCCATGATCTTCGTTCCCTTGACGCGTTTTGTTTTGCCTAGATTTGTTCCCCCTTTTTTGCCGGAGCAAAACCCCAACGATGAAGGCTTCACGGACATCCAGCCGACCTCGAATCTGCAGATCTTCGGCTAGTGCTTGCAGGACGCCTCGCATGATTCCTGACCGCACCCATTGCTGGAATCGACGATGGCACGTCTGGTAAGAGGGATAACGCTCAGGCAGATCAGCCCAAGGAGCGCCGGTGCGGAGCACCCATAGAATGCCGTTGAGGACGCTACGGCGAGCCTTCCAGGGACGACCGCGCCCGTCCTTGCGGCGCGGTGGTTCGGGGATGAGGGCGTCTAGCATTGCCCATTGGAGATCCGTCAGCTCTCGAGCATTGAGTACAAGCATAGGATTCACTCCAGAAAATCGTTATGCAGTCGTTCGAAACCAAGACCGAATGCTCGGAACCACGATGACGACGAACCAAGCTACGCTTCGCGCGTCAGTTCAAGTACCGTAATCTCCGGTCGGGCGCCGAGCCGGATGGGGAAACCAGTTATGCCAATGCCGCGGTTCATGTAGAGTTGCGCGCCACCGCTGCCGCCGATTACCGGCCGCACAGCATGCTTATCTTCGTACAAACCGCGGATGTAGGGTACCTCCAGCAGCCTGCTGAGGTTGAGCCCGCGATGGATGAAATCTAGCGACAACTGGCCGCCGCCGTGAATGTCGCCGGCCAGCGTCAAGTCGATGCCCAGCTCGGGGTCGCCGAAGGGAAACGGGTAGTGGATCAGCAAAATGTTGACTGTATTCGACATTACCAACGCTTTGAGCTGCTGCAGTCGCCGGTAGCCCTCTAACTCCCGCGTGTGCATCGGGCAAGATCGCTCCCATGGTCTATCCCGATCAGATTAATTGTCTCGCCACGGAGGCGGATAGGTGTGCTCTCCTGACGCAGCATGCGGATACCCTCGGCGGCGAACAAGCGAGTGATGGAATCTTCAATCCCCACGTCCGCTTCGTGGTTTCCCATGCATCCGAAAACGCCGTGAGGCGCTCGCAGGCCCGCCAGCACACGAACCACCTCACCCTGGGCTTCCGGGTCCCAGCAAATGTAGTCCCCGGTCAAAACAATCAAGTCCGGTTCTAATCCGTTGGTGATGGCGACGCAGCGGCGAATGTAGTCCGCGGTGGTGAAGGGGCCAAGGTGAATATCGGAAAGCTGGGCGATGCGAAAGCCATCGAAGGCCTTGGGTAGACGAGCCAGCCGGACCCGCTGGCGAACCACTTCGACGTTTTGCCGCTCGTAGAGAAGCCCATAGCCGGCAGCGAGGAAAGGAGTGGCGCTGACTAGCAGCGCGGTCCGCTCCAGAAAGCGACGGCGGCCGAACGAAAGCAGGGCAGCTCCGGCATCAGCAGCCGCGGAGGGCTGGTGCATAGCCGTGCGCGCTTTGCGGTAAACCCACCCAGCAGCGCGGACCACCCGGTCTGCCACCCCAAAAGCAATCACCATAAGGAACGCCAACATAGATCCCACGAGCCACCACCAGAATGCGGCGTGGATAAGCATGCTCTGCGGCCGATAGTCGGCGGCACGGATTGTGTGACCAAGGCCCCACTCGGGGTAGCTGTAGGTGAAGACAAACAAATAGACCAGGCCCGCGATGATCGCGAGCCAGACGCGGCGGGGCTTACCTGGAATGAACCGTTCCCCAAGGTCGAGGATGCGGCCAATCCAGAAAATCTGGCTGGAGATAAAGATCAGGAGCAGAGCGAAGAGGGACAATCCGAAGAAATCGGCGTGCGCGATCAGAAATGTGGCAAGAGCAAGGATCAACAGCAAAATGATCAGGCGCGAATGAGCGATGACGCGGCGGCAGACTAGGAGAAAACTGCCGACGATCTCGCCGATTCTAGATGTCTGACACGCTAGAGTCACGTTCTGGTCAACTCCAATACCGTAATCTCCGGTCGGGCACCGATGCGGATGGGGGGACCGGTGGTTCCGATACCACGGTTGACGTACAGCTGCCCGCCGGGTTTTTCGTACCATCCGCTGACGTATGGAGTTTCTGGACGTACGAGGGTCAGGCCCCGGTTGATGAACGAGAGCACCAACTGGCCGCCGTGGCTGTGCCCGGCCAGCGTCAAGTCGATGCCCAATTCAGCGGCGCGATCAAAGCTGTTGGGATTGTGGCTCAGAAGGATATTGACCATATCCGGCATCACCAGTTTTTCACTTCCCTCGAGGTACCGGTCAACCAGCAGAAAGGCGCTTCAAACAGAACGTGGCGCAGCGTCAAGTGGGTCGAATCGCCCCGCGGGATTTCCCAGGGGCTGATGTAGGGGGCGATGTTGTAAGCGAAGAAGAACAGGCAGACAACACTCGCAATGGCCGTAAGCCAGGCGCGACGCGGCTTTCCGGGGATGAATCGTTCCCCAAGTCCGACGACACGACCAATCCAGAAAAGCTGGCCCACAATCAGCATCACGAAGAGGGCGAAGAAGAGCAGGAAATAGAAAGGCCCGGCCTCGCTCCAACTGGGGGTGAGCCAGAAGGCGCACAAGGCAACCAACGAGAAAGTAATCACGCGCTTGTGAGCTCTGAGGAAGTGGATCATCGTTGCGATCTTCGTGCCGGAAAGCTCAATCATTTTCCACCCGAAATTGCAGGAAGTTAAGGAAACCTCAGAGCCAAGTGGGTTCACTTTCCAGAGTGGCAGGAACCGTCATCGGAACTTGCCTACCATGTGCAGGAGCAGTCACCTGCACCACTTCCTCCCCTAGACGATTTGGCGCAGCCAAAGTCCGCGTTTCGACGGCGGAGAGATCGAGACTTTCCTCGGCCACAGGTGCACGGTGAGCCAATTGCGGGACTTTAGCTCGTGGGGCCTTCGAACGAGGTTGGGAAAAGAACATTTCCGAGCACAGCAGGGCAATGTACACGGAAAGGCCAATTAGCGACGCTCCCGCCAAGATGCAGGCCATGCCATAAACAAGGGCATGAAGAAGGGCCAATGCGGTTTCCGGGAAAAAGCTCGGATATTCCATGACTCACCCCGTCTTCTTAACCTTCCCTCAGCAATGATCACTAAGCTGTGGGTTGGAGATTCCTTCGGGATCATCTTGTTCACGCTTGATCTTCTCGCGGAGTAGATCGGTCCGTCGGATCCACACTGCATATTTCCCTAACGTCGCTGAGCCGGCTTGATTGTCGGCAGGAAGTTCTCCATCACCCAGACTTCGCGCTTGGCACTGCCCGCGGAGAAGGCGACATGGTGACCGCTCAGATCAAAAGAAAGGCTGCCCACAGAATCCATGGCCAGCCCAAGGCTGTGAGGTTCTCCGCCATGGGAAGAGATCGCGAGTAGTTGGGTTTTCGGCTCTCGGCTGGTGGACTGGCCCTTGCCGAAGACGATGTATTGCGAATCAGAAGACCAACTCAGCGAGTCTCCCACAATCGTCTCCGGCTCCTTCGCCCGAACCAATTCGCTGGCCTCTCCGCCGGCCACCGGCAAGACTTTTAAGACTGAGGATCGCGTTTCTTTCTCAAGCAGAGTGAGGGCCACTTGGCGGCCGTCGGGAGAGAGGGCGATGTCATCGATCTTCAAGCCGCGGGTCGGTCGGAAGAGCTCGGTTTTCTGGCCGGTCTGGAGGTCGCGCACGACAACGGCCTCGGTGATCGTTCCTGACTCGCTGCGTATGTCGGTATAGAGCAGCCTTTTACCGTCCGGAAACCAGGCAGGGTGAGAAATATCTGAGTCCACATCAGACCGCAGCGTGGATCTGAACTCGCCGGTTTGAGCGTCCACTAGGTAGAGACCATGCTGAATCTTCTTGTCCTTGCCTGGGACGAGAATTGACCGCCCGTCGGGGGACCACCGGATGGGCCCCCAGAGCTCAAGAAGATTGGGCGAGAGGTCGCGCTCCTCGCCCGTCTTGAGCGAGCGAATCGAGATGACGTCGTGCTCGAACAGGCCCTGACGGCGTATGGAGACATAGGCAAGGAACTGACCATCTGGAGACCACGCGGGCGAGAAGTTCGATCCAACAAACCGGAGGGTGGCCTTCTCGGGTTGTGCCACCACTCTTCCTGCTGCCGGATCGAATTGTGCGGTGTAAATATCGCTCGTGCCGATCTCGAGGCCGTAGTAGTAGGAGCCGGTCCGCGTAAACCCGATCGGTTGAGCTTGCCCTATGTCCTGCTTGACCAGCTCCGGCGGTCCCTGCGGTTTCCCATCTACCACAGGTAGGATCCAGGCGCTCATGCTTCCGGACCGGTCGCTGGCGAAGAGGATGTGCTTGCCGTCCGGCGTCCAGCCAAGCAGCTCATCCTCGGCGGGGTGCTCGACCAGGGGGATTTCGCCACTGCCATCGACGGCCAGCAAGAAGATGTCCCGGTTGTCCGACTCCTGCTGTGGCGGATAGTCATAGGCAATATAGCGCCCGTCCGGAGAGAATTTCATTTTTCCCGGGTGCGACCACTCGAACTTCTTCAAGACGCGCACCGAGCCATCGGCCACTGAAGTTAAGGCGATCTGGGTCGGGAACTGAGTCCCGAGTCTTAGAGCTATTCCTAAGACATACTTTCCATCCGGCGACCAATCGGTAGGTATGACTATCCCTTCCAGAATCCGAAGCGCGGAGCCGTCGAGTCCCACAAGACGCAACTCGCCAGAACCGTCCTTCTTAATCCACTCGTAGGCGACCTGCTTGCCATCTGGCGATATAGCCGAAAGAAAAAAAGCAGTTCCGCCGGATTCAGTGCTGTTGGTGAGGTGGCGCATCTTTCCGGTGACGAGATCGCGCAGTGCGAGGTCTCCTGTTGTCGAGTCCACATACGACAGATACCGACCGTCGGGCGAAACGCTACTCTGAGCGTCCACGTCCTGCCCAGCCCAAACGCGCCGGGTCACCATCTCGGAGCTGCCGGAAGCAATCTTGCTAGAAATTGCCGCCAACCGGGCGCGGGCTTGGACAGCGGCTTCGTTTTGGTCGCCATAGTCGCGCAGCAGACGCTCGTAAGCTTTCCGAGCTTCCGTGTTGCCGAGCTTTTCGTAGCACTGACCCATCTCGAGCAAGGCCTTTGCCGCGACGGTCCGATTGCCACCGTGTTCCTGAACAATGCGCTTGTAGAGTTGGATGGCTTCTTCCAGTTGACCTTCCACCAGTTGCTTCTGGTGAGCTGCCTGCATCAGCACTTCCGCTTGATCGTCTTTCTGAGCGATTGCCGATGAAGCCGTCAGCAGCGCAGCCAGAATCGTCACTACCAACAATCGCCTCGTGGGTGTGGTCTTCATGGGCCTTTCTCCTTCAGTGCTGTTGTACCTACTGCTTGAAGTGGAGTATCTGCCCGCATACAAAGAGTTCCACGACCTCCACTCGCGGCAGCTGGACCCGTAGATAGGCGTCACAACCCCGGACACGTGCCGGGGTCAGGCTGGTCGATTCTCGGGGATTCGCCCTGAGGTACATGCGGGAAGGTGACGAAAAGGACATACGGGATCGTGCCCGTATTGATGACTTGGTCCACCTCCCCTGGTCGCTCGACGAACGCCTGCTGCGCGCCGTACGTGGTGATTTCGCACTGGCTGCCGATCGATCGGTAAACCGTGAGCGAGCCCTGGCTTACGACCACGATTGCGCCTCCCGGATGGGAGTGCCAGCCGGAAGAGCCGCCCGGATTAACCGTGATCTGCACCATGGCGACGTCTGTTCCTACTTGAAGCGGAATGGTCCCATTAGAGGCGCTCGTTCCACGCGCCAAGGGGGTGTTCGTGAGCCCTGACGACGCGGTGGCACGCGCCTTGATCACCGCCACGCCTGATAGTGCCAGTGCCAACAGCAGACTTCCAACCGCTGCGGCCGACCTGAATCCTTTTCTCTTCATAACTGGACCTCCTAGTCCGAGTGGGTCCGAGCTTACGCCTGGCGCGCTCGTTATTGTGATGTGGGTCGTGTCAGGATTTCGCAAAGATTGCGTCAGGGATGCTTAACGCGGGTACGTCAGCCGTCGAAGCGGTAACCCATTCCACGTATGCTAACCAGGAAGCGTGGCTCGCTTGCTTGGGACTCGATCTTCTTTCGCAGGTTGGTGATATGGGTATCCACTGCGCGGTCGGTAACGAAGGCCTCCCGGCCCCACACTTCGTCCAGCAATTTATCGCGGTTGAGCGCATGGCCGCGATGGCGGATGAAAGCAGTCAAAAGCTTGAATTCAATCGGGGTAATCTCGATGGCTTTTCCGGCTCGGCGCAGCTCGCACCGACTGAAGTCCACCTCAACTTCGCCGAAACGATAAATCTCCGGCATTTCTCCCGCAGCGCGGCGCAGCGCTGCCTTAACCCGTGCGCGCAGCTCGCGTGGGCTGAAAGGCTTGGTGACATAGTCGTCGGCTCCCAGTTCCAACCCCAGTACTTTGTCCGACTCCTGCGTCTTAGCTGTCAGCAGAATGATCGGCGTGCGCAGGCCGGCCCGGCGCAACTCGCGGCACACCTCGAAGCCATCCTTATGAGGAAGCATCACATCGAGAATGATCAGGTCAAACGCCTGCTCTCGCCCCCGCCGGCTTGCCGTCTCGCCGTCGCGTACGACTTCAACTTCATACCCTTCCAGCTTCAGGTCATCCTCGAGCGCCATGGCAAGAGGCGGCTCATCTTCTACAACCAAGATGCGAGCCATATTTACTCCTTTGCGCTCGGGAGGAGCATAGTAAACGTGCTGCCGACACCGGGCTCACTGTCGACATGCACTTGCCCGCCGTGGGCTGCAACAATGTGCTCAACCATCGTCAAGCCGAGGCCCGTACCTTTGGCCCCGGCAACTTCAGCACTGGCGGCCCGAACGAACTTCTTGAATATCCTCTTCTGCTCATGTGGATCAATCCCCAGCCCTTTATCGGTCACGCTGATTGCCACCCGCCCATTCTCGCAGGTGGCCTTCGCCGACACTGTCTTGTTCTGCGGTGAGTATTTCACTGCATTGTCAAGCAGATTCCAAAGCGCACGGGCGAGGGCCTCGCGGTCTCCCTGCACTGGGAGTAGATGAGGATGCTGCACAATATCCACCAGGTAGCCTCGTTCCGCAGCTTCTTGGGCGAAGTCTTCCACGACCCCCCGGAAGAACGACCCCATCTCAAGCGACTCAAAGCGATATTGCTGCGCACCGGCTTGCATCCTTCCAAAGTCAAGCAAGGTTTCGACCAGGCGGTACAGCCGATCGCTTGCGCGGCGAAGGCCTTCATAGTACTCCTGCCGACGCGTGTCGCTTGGCACTCGGCCATCAGTCAGCATTTCGCTCAACTGACAAAGCGAGGCCAGTGGGGTCCGAAATTCGTGCGAGACAGCCGAAACGAAGTCGGACTGGAGACGTGCGACTTCTAACTCGCGCGTCACCGCCCGTGCGATAAAGTAACTGCCCACCAATACGAATGCGAATAACAAAGTGAAGGCCATCAACAGCAGCCGGCGCCGATTCCTCTCCTGAGTCAACTCCGCCTGCGGATCCCGGCCAACCACCCGCAAGGTCCACGGCAGTTGTGTCTCCGCCGAACTCCGCGTTGCCTGCTGAGCTGATGTTGCAGAGAATTGAGCTAGAACCGGATGACCCTCGGCATCAGTCAGTGCCAGGCGGACACTCTGGCGATCCATCACGGGTCGCAAGACTGAAAGCCACTGCTGGTCCAAATAACGTTCTCCGGCCACCAGTGCTACCAAGCGATCGGAACTTGTCTGCCAAACGAGAAGCACGGGGCGGCCAAGGATCCAAACGCTACGGTGCCCAGCGGCAATGTCTTCGCCGCGGCGAATGCGCTGCCATGTCTCCCATAGTAGCTCCACGGCTGTGGCCGTCGGGACCTCATCCTGCTCGTGCACCTGAAGCTCAGCGTCAGGCGTATACCAACGGCTCGCCTCTTGCGTATAGAAGCGGTAAGCGCCCCGGTCGAGTTTCCATCGGCCATTGTGTAAGTCGGCATAGAGCAGTCCTGCCTCCCGTTTCACCTCTGTCGTACGTTTCAGTTCATCGAGGAGGGTGCAGCGCGCATGGCGGGCGAGGAGTTCGGCAGGCAGTCCTCCAGCGGGAGTAGCTCCCATTTGATCGAGTTCGCCATAAATGTCTAGGGCCGCTCTGGGCTGTTGCGCTTTGCGAAGATTGCGACCGAGGCGAAGGAGCGCTCCAGCACGGATTGCCGGGTCCTTCGATTGGGACAATTCACGAAAGACTCCAATGGCTTTGGCAAAGTCCTTCTGTTGGAACTCTGCAACTTCTCCGGCTTCAAACATACTCGCCAGCGGCTCCTTCGCGGTGGGCAGGTAGGGGTAGTAGAGCAAGGCGGCACGGGGATAAGCATCAACAGTTTGCGGGCGAAATACGACAATGAGTGCAGTCCCAGCACCCTGGCTAGAAAGCTCTGATGCTCGGGCGGCCAGATCGGAGTCCGACAGAGTCAAAAGGCTGGTGAATTGGTCCCTGCTTTCCGAGAACTTGTGTAGTAGCGACGCTGCGATCAAGTCCGCCGCGTTGTCAAGTCGCTCCTGAATCCGCTGACTTTCCAGGGCGCGGTCCTGTTTCAGTAACCGCCAGCTCAGCCAACTCAAGCTGGCCGCCAGGACCAGCATGATCGCCAGGAACATCGTCAGAAGGTAACGCGGCGACCGGAACCACAGACTGAGCGACATTGCATTGGCTGGGGAAGGACTTGCGCCATTCTAGCCCTTAACGTCAACCCTCGATTGAGATTCCGTCAGGGTTGCGTTAAATCTGAAGGCAGCGTGCTGGTTAGTGAAATGACATCCTCCTGGCCCGCAGGCCTCTACCCAAGAGCGCCATTTGCTGTTTTTTTGAGAGCCAAATACCGATAAAGCTCATTCTCTCTCGTTCCCACAGAAGAAATGGAAGTCCACAATTATTTGGGGTGTCAAACCTTGTTGGAAGCGGAGTATTTATGAGATGAGTTGTAGTTTCACAGTTGCACTTTCGTGGATGAATAGCGCATAACGTTTGGCGGAGATTGCGAGACCGTACAGTTGGCGTTGTCGGCCATCCGCAGCAAAATTGATGCCCTCAATATTTATTCTCAATATTTATTAAGGATGGAATCATGGGCGACTAATCTACCCGTGACTGGCCTAGGGGGCTGGCCCACCTTTGCTGGTGTGGGGACCATGATAGCTGAGGCTGCCCCGGCCTACGCGATTTTCGAAGCCCGGGACTCGAGCCCCGGACGATGGTATCTGGGGCCACCGATTCGTATCTTCCGACTTCAGTACCGTCGGCAGCAATCGACATGGATCACAAACTCGCCGGGCAACCTTGCCAGAATCAAAACTTAACCAGCAGGGAGAAATCGAGCCGGTTCTCTATTTTGCGGAGATCCGGCGCGAAACCCTGGACGAGAGATCCCGGTGGGCCAGTATTGCCCCCGGATGGCGTTATGCCGCCGGGTCCCGAAAAATAGGGAACATTCGCGGCTCGATGATCGAACTCCCAGCGGAACGTAATGTACTGACTGGGCATGTAATCAAAGGTTGCCGAAG